>Ga0116229_10014639_pt1 | contig 10861 bp, 8 predicted proteins | sample S1TSphgellanicum_3_FD_87313 | JGI IMG/M metagenome (GOLD analysis project Ga0116229, IMG submission 87313) | Host-associated microbial communities from peat moss isolated from Minnesota, USA - S1T2_Fc - Sphagnum magellanicum MG | ecosystem: Host-associated > Plants > Peat moss > Unclassified...
CGCGGAGGGTTCGATCGAGGCGCCGCTGACAGTGCTGGCGGATCTGCAACGGCAGGGCCTGATCCGCCGGATCGGCCTGAGCAACGCCACGCCCCGGCAGGTCGCCGAGGGGCGCCGGATCACCGGGATCGCCTGCGTGCAGAACCAGTACAACCTGGCGCACCGGGAGGACGACGCGTTGCTCGACGACGTCGCCCGGCAAGGGATCGCGTACGTCCCGTTCTTTCCGCTCGGCGGGTTCACGCCGCTGCAATCCGCAACGCTCTCGTCCGTCGCGCAGACGCTCGGCGCGACGCCGATGCAGGTCGCGCTGGCGTGGCTCTTGCAGCGCTCGCCCAACATCCTGTTGATCCCGGGCACGTCCTCGCTCGCCCACCTGCGCGAGAACCTCGCGGCCGCGCACGTGACGCTGCCGGCGCACGCCGTCGCAGAACTGGACGCGATCGGCGCAAAGGTGCCCGCCTCGTAGCGGTAGCGCGCCTACGCGTTCGCGAGCGTGAAGAATTCGCGCACGCGATGGGCGATCTCCGGCGAATCGAGCCAAGGAGCGTGGCCGGCGCTGGGAATCTCGACGACGGTGGCCTTGGGCCCGCGTTGTGCCATGGCGGCCGCATGTGCGGCGCTCGCGATGTCGGAGCGTTCGCCGCGCAGCAGCATGACCGGGATCGAAAGCGTATCGTAGGCCGGCCACAGGTCCACCGCGGCGCCGGCGGTGGTGAATCCGGCCGCGATCGCGGGGTCGTAGTGCGTGGTGATGCGCCCGTCGGGGAGGCGTCGCAGCGAGGCTTCGGCCATCGCACGCCAGGCGCCGCCGGCGCGCGGACCGGCAGTCGCGTAGATGGCGCGCACGTACGTCTCGTACTCGCTGACCGTTGCAAAGGTCTGCGGCGCGGCGAGGTAGGCGCCGATGCGCCGGAGGCCTTCGGGATCCGGCGCGGCCGGCGTGATGTCGTTCAGGAGCAGCGCGCCGATGCGATCGCGCAGGAGCGACGCGGCCGCGGCGAGGCCGATCAGGCCGCCCATCGACGTGCCGATCCAACCGGCGCGCTCGATCGATAGGTGATCGAATAGCGCGAGCGCCTGTTGCAGATAAAAGGGAAAGGTGTACTCCTGCGCCGGGTCCGGGCTCCACTGCGAGAGCCCGCGTCCGATGGTGTCGGGCGCGATCACCCGAAACCGATCTGAGAGCGCGGTGCCGAGCGCGTAGAAGTCCTGCGCGTTGCGCGCCACGCCGTGCCACGCGATCAGCGGCGGCGCGTCCGCGGCGCCCCATTCGAGCACGTGGAGCTCGCGGTCGCAGCAGCGCACGTACGACGAGCGCACGGGATTATTGCGCCGTCGTCTGCCAGAGCTTCGGACAGAGCAGCGTGCCGGTCGGATCGCTGGCGAGTCCGTCGACCATATCTTCGGTCACACCGAACTGAATGCTGGACGGCCATCCTCCCCAATGCATTTGCACCGGCACCGGCAACCGCACGTAGTGATACTGGTGCGTCGGCGTCTGCAGACGCAGCGCCAGCATCGTTTCGACGCCTGCCGGCACCGGCGTGTCGAAGAAGAGCGAGGCGTAGTACGCGTCGGAATCGTTCTCGACCACGATGTGCGACGGCAACGGGTCGGGCACGGGCTTGTCGCAGACCGCCGCCGCCTTGTCGAGCAAGACGAAGGTCGGCTTCAGATACAGGAACGACTCGGGGGCGGCGCCGTCGAGCAGCATCGGCTGGCTCGCCGGCGGCGGCCCGTCCGCGAGCTGCGCGGTGATGCTGCGGTCGAGCTCCGGAAGAAACGAGAAATAACCGGCGGCATTGCAATTGTATTTTGGGATGCTCGCGGTAAGCTGATAGATGCCCCAGTTGACGTCGAATTCGACGACGCGCTGCTGGTCGTCGCCGCGTTCCATCCGGAAGGTGCGATCGAGCACGACTTGCTCGCGTTTGTCGGTCGCCCGAACGGCAATCGCGATCGGCGCCTCGGGCGGCAGCTTGGCGACGCTCGCGCACAGCCCGAGGTGCATGATGACGTGGACCAGCATCAGGCTTCTCGCGCCAAGGCACACGCCTCATCCAGCGACATCGCACTGCCGCTGGCCCATTCGCGGTCGAACGCCGAGGGGTGCAGTCGCTCGCGCAGCGAGGCGACGCATTCGTCGAAGAAGGTCTGCTGCACGAGTTGGCGGACGGGTCCGCGTTCGTACGAGGCCTGCGCAAATCCGGCGAGCCGGGCGGCGCGTTCGAGATCGCCGGTGTGCAGCGCGAGTTGCGCCAGGACGTCGAACACGGCCGCGACCCAATACTCGTTGTCGTACGCGCGCAGCGCCGTGAGCGCTTTGACCAGCGCGACGCGGGCCGACGTGACGTTGCCGAGCCGAAGTTCGCCCAAGCCCACGGTCACCAGCACGATCGCGGAGATCCAGGGGCGCGCCTCCTCGGTCAATGCGACGGCCTCGCGCCCGAGCGCCACCGCCTTCTCGTACGCGCCGAGTTGAATCTCGATCTCCGCGGTGTTGTTCAGCATCACGGCGCGGCGCGCGACGTCCTGGCGGTCGGTGAGTTTGGCCCCCTCCACGAGCGCCGCGCGCGCTTCCGCCAGCCGTCCGGTGTTGAGAATGAGCGCGGAAATCGAGATTAAGTATCCCGAGGCCAGGCGCGCGTCGCGCACGTTGCGCGCGATGGAGAGCCCCGCGGCCATCTCGGCCTCGAGCGAGGCCTCGACGCCGCCGCTGGCTTGAATCTGCGCGGAGGCCAGGTCCCAGAGCGAATACGCCGCGCCGATGTCGTCGCCGAGCGACCGGAAGAGCGCGAGCGCCGTTTCGGCGCCGCGCAGCGCGAGCTGCGAATCCGTCCGGTAGACCAGCAGGCAATGGATTTCCCAAAGCACCGCCTGCGTGCGGATCGACAGGTTGCCCGACTGCAGCGCCGCTTCGAGACGGGGCACGAACTCGGTGAACTCGACCGGCCCGTACTCTTCCATGATCGAGCGTAGCGGATAGAGCAGGCCGGCTGCCAGCTCGTAGTCGCCGCGCGCGTCGAGCGCGAACCGCACCGCGGCGCGGTAGTTGTCGAACTCGGCGCGGTGCGCGTTGTTCCAGCGATCGAACGGCTCGCCGAAACGCAGGATCGCGTTGGCCTGCGCGAACTGCGTGAAATAGATGGCGTGGCGTTCCTCGACGGCGGCGATCTCGCCGCTCGCGCTCAGCGCCGCCAGCGCGTACTCGTGCGTCGATTCGAGGAACCGGAAGCGGCGCGCGTGCGGCGCGTCGACCTGAAAGGCGAGCGACTTCGCGACCAGCGCTTCGACCGCTTCGGCAACCTCGTCGTCGCTGAGCCCGTCGCCGGAACAGACGGCAACCGCGGCGTCGCGCGTCCATCCGCCTACGAAAACGGCCAGCCGGCGAAAGACGGTCTGCTCTTGCGGCGAGAGCAGCTGGTAGCTCCAGTCGAGCAATGCCTGCAGCGTCTGCTGTCGCGACGGCGCGAGCCGGTTCTTGGAACGCAGCACGCCGAGGCGATCGTTCAAGCGCTGCAGCAGTTCCTCGGGCGGCATCACCGCGATGCGCATCGCCGCCAGCTCGATCGCCAGCGGCATGCCTTCGAGCTGCGCGACGATCCGGCCGACGATGTCTTCGGAGAGCGGCGTGTCGGGACGGCCGGCGTGGCTGGCGCGTTCGACGAAGAGGCGCGCGCCCTCGTCGCGTTCGAGCGGGAGCAGACGATGCACGCTCTCGCCGCTGATCGCGAGCGGCTCGCGGCTGGTTGCGACAACGCGCAGCTCCGGTACCGCGTCCAGCAGTTCGTCGACGACCCGCGCGCACGCGTCGACGACGTGTTCGCAGTTGTCGAGGATCAGCAGCAGATGCTTGGAGCGCAGCAGATCGATCAGGCGCGCGGAATCGACTGCGGCATTCATCGCCGAGAAGATGGCCGACGCGATGGAATGCGCGACTGCGCTCTCGTCGGTGACGGTCGTGAGGTCGACGAACCACACGCCGTCGGGATAGAGCTCGACGCAGCGGCGCCCGAGCTCGAGGGCGATGCGCGTCTTGCCCGCGCCGCCCGGCCCGGCGATCGTCACCAGGCGCCCCGTGGAGAAGCGCGCGGCGATTGCGCCGATCTCGACGTCGCGTCCCACAAAGCTGGTGCGCGCGGCGGGCAAATTGTGGCGGACGATCACCTTCGGCTGCGCGTGCGGCGCCTCCGACTGATACGCCTGGGCGACCGCGCGGTTGCGGCCGCTGTCTTTGGCACGATAGAGCTGCGTGTCGGCGCGCTCGATCAAGGCCTGCGGGTCCATCGTGCCGTCCGGCACGACCGAGGCCACGCCGACGCTGATCGTAATGTGTCCGAGCGACGAGCCCTGATGTGGGATCGCGAGCGCGCGCACGGCGTCGCACATCTGCTCGGCCAGCTGCGCCGCTCGGTCGACGTCGGTCTCGGGCAGCACGATCGCAAACTCTTCGCCGCCGTAGCGCGCCGCGACGTCGCCGGGACGCTTCGCGCAGGTCGCGACGCTTTGCGCGATCTGGCGCAGGCACGTGTCGCCGGCGACGTGACCGTAGGCGTCGTTGAACGTCTTGAAGTAGTCGACGTCGACCATCAGCAAGCTCAAGGGCGAGCGCGAGCGACCGCAGCGATGCCATTCGCGTCCGAGCGCTTCGTCGAAGGCGCGCCGGTTCGCGAGCCCGGTGAGCGCATCGGTCGTCGCGATATGCTGCAACTGCTCGGTCGCGGCGCGCTGCTCTTCGTCGTGGATGCGCGCGCCGAGGTAGATCGCGCAGCTTTCGAGCAGTAGCAGATCCTCTTCGTCGTATGCGTCGGGTTTGCCCGATTGAATGCTCAGCACGCCGACGATCCGGCCGCCGAATGGAATCGGAACGAAGATGGCCGAGGCGGCGCGCGCCACGTCGCGGTTGCCCAAGGTTACGACGCGCGCGTGCGGCCATTCCTCAACGCCGTGCAGCAGCACCGGCTTGCCGGTGCGCAGGACGCGCGTATTGAGCCCTTCGGGATGGGCGCGCGCGTCGTCCGGCCGCCCGCCCTTGCCTTCGCGGAAAATGAACTCGATGCGGGCTTCCCGCTCGTCGCCGACCGCGACTTGCACGATCGAGGCGTCCACGTAGGTGGCGAGCAGGGAGGCGACCTGCTCGAAGAGCTCGTGTAAAGGAAGGTTGGCGGACAGCAGGAGCGCCGTCCGGCGCACGAGGTCACGATCTCGCTTGAGACGGTCGTAGCCGTCGTTCGCGGACACGTCGCCGACCATGGGAAGACCCTTCGCGCTCAAAGAGGTGCCTACTGCCGGGCGCGTGTGAAGATCCTGAAATGCATTGCGTACGGAGGCGCTATCCCTTCGAGAGCAGGACGACGTCGTAGTTCGTCCAGGGGCCCAACATGGCGAGGGTCATCTGCGCTTCCGAGTAGGTAGGCGCCGTGATGATCCCGACCGGGCGCATCCCGACGGCAGCGGCCGCCCGCAGCGCGCGGGCGTCGTCCTCGCGCCGCAGCTCGCCGGCCAAGACGATTTGAGCGCCGATCCGGGCGGCCTGTTCGACCAAGTCGGCGGCGCGGACCGGGTCCGGGCCGATCGACTTCAGCGTGCCGCGCAGCAGCCGCGCGCGCGCGTTGGAGAGGATCCATTCGCCTTCGTCCGGACGGGTCGCGTGGACGATGGTGATGCCGTAGCGGATCGAATCGCTGCGCACGCGTTCGAGCAGCTCGCGCAGGTGCGGGACGGTGAGGCGGATCGTCGGAAACGGATCCCCGCTGCTCATGGACGCGGCGCTATTGCTTCGATGCTTCGATATCGAGCGAGAGGTCGACGGAGTTCGCGACGATCGGGTTGCCGTAGGTCATGCCCCACTGGGTGCGATCGATCGTGGTGCTGGCGGTATACCCGACGCGCGGCTCGCCGCGCATGCCCTGTCCGCGCCCCAAGAACGAGGCCGTCAGCGTCACGGGTTTGGTGACGCCGTGCATCGTGAGATTGCCGTTGACCGTAATGTGCTTGTCGTCGGTCGCGGTGATCGACGTGCTCGCGAACGAGATCGTCGCATACTTCGTTGCGTCGAAGAAATGATCCGAACGCAGATCGGCGTCGCGCTGTGCGTTGCGCGTGTCGATTCCGCTGGGATCGAGCGAGGCTTGAATGGACGTCGGGACGTTGCTGCCGTCGGGAACGACGACCGTCGCGCTCGTAATCGGAATCACGCCGGTCACGCGCGATATCCCGAGATGCACGACCGTAAACGAGGCGGAAGAATGGACCGGATCGACCTTCCACGACGCGTCGGCGGCGAGCGCGATGCCCGTCAGAGCAAGGGCTGCGAGGCAGCCGGCGGCGAGTGCTCGGATGTTCATAGGCCCTTCCATCCTCCGCGTTGCCGTCCACTCCCTCCGCCGTGGCGAGAGAACGCTCGCTCGCCTTGCGGGATGAAACGCCCGGCGCCACGTCCAACCGCAGCGGCGATGACCGCACCCGATATGGCTCCGCGGCGCGAACTCACGCTCCTCGGGCTCGCGCTCGGAGCGGCGATCACGCTCGTCTTTACCGCCGCCAACGTCTATTTGGGGCTCAAGGTCGGCCTCACGTTCGCCTCGTCCATTCCGGCGGCGGTGATCTCGATGGCCGTGCTGCGGATGCTGCGTACCGGCAGCATCTACGAGAACAACATCGTTCAGACGGTTGCGTCGGCCGCCGGCACGCTCTCCTCGGTGATCTTCGTGCTGCCGGGCTTGGTGATGGTCGGCTGGTGGACGGGCTTTCCATATTGGGAGAGTTTCGGCATCTGCGCGATCGGCGGGGCGCTCGGCGTGATGTACACGATCCCGCTGCGGCGCGCGCTCGTCACCACGTCGGACCTGCCCTACCCCGAGGGCGTCGCAGCGGCGGAGATTCTGCGCGTCGGCGCGGGGTCGCGCGAAGGCAGCGGCGATAGCCGGCAAGGTCTCGTCGCCGTGATCGCCGGTTCGATCGTTTCTGCGGCGTTCGCGTGCTTGGCGGCGACGCAACTCGTCACGGCGGAGTTCGACAAGTACGTGCGCTTCGGTTCGAGCGCGACCGGCATTGGATTTGGGCTGTCGTTCGCGCTGGTCGGCGCGGGGCACCTGATCGGGCTTTCCGTCGGCCTCGCGATTCTCGGCGGCCTCGTGATTTCGTGGGGCATCGCCACGCCGGTGTTGACCGCGCTGCATCCGGTGGCGGGCGACGCGGCGACGGTCGCGACCGCCGTGTGGCAGGCGCAGGTGCGCATGATCGGCGCCGGCACGATCGGCATCTCCGCGATCTGGACCCTCGGCAAACTCGCGCGTCCGGTGTGGAACGGCTTGCTCTCGGCGATCGAAGCGTCGCGCGCGAATGCGCGCAACCGGGACGTGCAACTGCCGCGGGCCGAGCAAGACATCCCGATCGGCATCGTGGGCGCCGTCACCCTCGCGTGCATCGTACCGCTGGTGGTGCTGCTGCTCGCGTTTCTGCATGGCGGGTCGCTCGGCGGGTACGTCGTTCCGCTCACGCTGGCGGCCGTGGTCTACGTCGTCGTCGCCGGATTTCTCGTCGCTGCGGTCTGCGGCTACATGGCCGGCTTGATCGGTTCGTCGAACAGCCCCGTCTCGGGCTTGGCGATCCTAGCGGTCCTGGGCATTTCGCTCCTGTTGCTGTTTCTGGCGCACGGCGCGGGTGCGGCGGCGCGGCCCGCGCTGATCGCGTTCGCGCTCTTCGTGACCGCCATCGTGCTGTGCGTCGCGGCGATCGCCAACGACAACCTTCAGGATCTCAAAACCGGACAACTCGTGGATGCGACGCCGTGGCGCCAGCAGGTCGCACTGCTCGTCGGCGTAGCATTTGGGGCGATGGTGATTCCGCCGATCCTCGACTTGCTCAATCACGCGTACGGGTTCCCCGGCGCCGCCGCAGCGGGGGCTCACCCGCTTGCAGCGCCGCAAGCAACGTTGATTTCGACGCTCGCCAAAGGCGTGATCGACGGGCGCATCGACTGGGGCATGATCGGGATCGGCGTGCTCGTCGGCTGCGCGGTGATCGCGATCGACGAGGTCTTGCGTGCCCGGTTCAAATGGAAGTTCCCGCCGCTGGCGGTGGGCCTGGGCATCTATTTGCCCGCGTCCACCACGGCGCCGGTGGTGATCGGCGCGCTCTGCGGATGGGCCTACGACCGATGGGCTGCCAAGCAGCGGCGGCCGGACTTTTCCAAGCGCATGGGCGTGCTGCTGGCGTCCGGACTCATCGTGGGCGAGAGCCTGTTCGGCGTCGCGCTCGCGGGCCTGATCGTCTATCGCGGCACGCCCAACCCGTTGCAGATCGTGCCCGATGCGTTTGCGCCCTGGGCGGCCATCATCGGGCCGATCGCGTTCGCGGTAACGGTCGCCGGTCTCTATCGATGGATCGCGCGGCTCTCGCGCACGGCGGAGACGGGATGATACCGGCGATCGCGGCCGCGCTCGCGCTCGCGTCGCCCGCACCGCCGACGCCGGCTCCGCTGCCCGCAGCTTCCGCGACCGCGTCTCCGCTGAACCTGCGCGGTCATCTGGTCGGTGAGTTTGCCGGCAACCCTTCGGGCGGCCGTTCGCAAGGCACCGCATTTGCCGGCGAGTTCATGATTGGCGCAGATCTCGATTTTGCGAAACTGACCGGCGCGGGCGGAACGCTGCATATGACGTTCACGGCGCGCGAAGGCAGCAGTCTATCGGCCAACGATCTCGGCAACATCTTCACCGTCCAAGAGATCTACGGCGACGGGCTGACGCCGCGGCTGACGGAGTTTTCGTACGAACAGGCCTTCGCGAAGGGGAAGATCGATGCGATCGCCGGGCGCGTGATTACCGAGAACGACTTTGCCGTCTCGCCGGTCTACTGGGGCGACTCGCTCTACTGCACGTTTCAGAACAACGGGATCTGCGGCACGCCGATCTCGATTCCGATCAACAGCGGGTACGTCGCCTATCCGTCCTCGGCGTGGGGCGCGCGCGTGAAAGTGATGCCGACGTCGAACTCCTACGTCGAGGCGGGTGCCTATCAAGTCAACCCGAGCTACGGGTTGCGCGGCCACGGCTTCGATTTCTCGACGAGCGGCGACTCCGGCACGTACTATCCGCTCGAGATCGGGTTCAATTTCAAGGATTACGACGGGACGTCGAGCGGCAACGTTCGTATCGGCGGCTATTACGATACGTCGGCCGGCTACGGCGTGCAGAACCAGCTCGCGCGGTTTGCCGCACCCGGGAGTCCGGCGCTGGCGTTTCTTCCGAACGCTCCGTACACCGGCCGCTGGGGCTATTGGCTCCAAGCCGACCATTTGCTACAAGGCAGTGCGGCACGGCACAAGCGCGGCATTGCCGCCTTTGCATCGTTGGTCTACGGGGATCCGTGCACCGCGCTGCTCAGCTTCTTCGGCGATGCGGGCTTCGTGGCGCACGGCACGTTTGCCGGCCGCGACGACGATACGGTCTCGCTGGGCTACGCCTACGGCGACGTCAACCAGACGTTGCGCACCTTCGAATACGGTTTGCTCGCTGCCGGCGTTCCCGCTCCCGTCAACGGCCAGGAGCAAGCGCTCGAACTGAACTACGGCTGGCTGGTGCGCCCCGGCTTTACGTTGCGCCCGGGCGTACAGTACATCGTCGCACCGGCCGGCAACCGCGCGATCCCGAGCGCCTTCGTCGGCGACCTCCAGGCGGTCATCAGCTTCTAGAAATCGCCTCGGAACTGCGGTCGCGCGCCGTCTCGTTGCGGTGCTTTGAACGCATCGGTGCGGTGCATTAGGGAGACGCGCCTGCTATTGCGGAAGCTTTGGTAAGACGGTGACCGTGAGGATGTTTGAGTCGACGTTGCGGTAGGTCATGTTGAGGTGATAGATGCCCGCTGCATTCAGTTGGCAGCCATCGCGGCCGAGGGGCAGTGAGGCCAGTGTGACCGTTTGCCCGGGAAGAAGCGTTTGAGGCCGTACGGTCGGGGTCACTTCATAGCGCGATCTGCAGTTCGAGCCAACGACGTTGACGGTTAGCGGCGCTGCATCGATCGTCATCGGCTTCGAGCCTCCGTTGCGGATCGAGACCTTTGCCGGGGCGTCGCTGCCTAAGACCCACGTCGTCGTACTCGCCGAGATGCCGACGGAATAGGGGCCCGTGCGATGTTGGAGGTGCATGGTGCAGACGTCGCAGGCTCGCACCGCACACGTCGTTGCGAATACTCCGCCACACATCGCTACACTGAAGAACACCGCTCGCAGTCCATGCACGGCCAACCCCACCCTTCGCGTTCGAGCCTTCACGGACACATCCGCAGACTCTATCTGAGCCGTATGGTACACGCACGCGTAACTCCGGGGCGTAGACTTTTGGAGCCGCCGGCAGGTCCCGCCGCCCGACCATGTTCGACAAGGCGCCGTTTGACCGGCCTGGCGACGCGGGCGGGCAATCGCGCCGTGGCTACGACGGCTTGCGCGTCCGAACGCCGCGCTTCGTATCGCGTTTTTCCCTATGCCGGGCGGATCGAGCGCGTGCTACGCTGGGCTCCATTTGAAGCGCTAGGCTGGCCTGGAAAATCAGGTGCGCCGCCGGGAGTCCTCGTATGTACGCCATTGCTCGCGGATCCATCGTCCTTCTGCTCGCGTGCATCGGCGCTGCGGGTTGCTCGAATCGCGGCGGTGCGCCGTTGCAGAGCTCCGTCATTCCCGACTCTGCGGCGCGGGGCGCCGAACCCGACGCTCAAGCGACGCTCTGCCCAGTAGCCAACGCCGCGTGCATCAAGCATGTCGTGATCATCATCCAAGAAAACCGCAGCTTCAACAACCTGTTCATGAGCTTTCCGGGAGCGAGCACGACCACGTCTGGGATGGCCGGCGGCGCCTCCGTGC
>Ga0116229_10014640_pt1 | contig 10861 bp, 11 predicted proteins | sample S1TSphgellanicum_3_FD_87313 | JGI IMG/M metagenome (GOLD analysis project Ga0116229, IMG submission 87313) | Host-associated microbial communities from peat moss isolated from Minnesota, USA - S1T2_Fc - Sphagnum magellanicum MG | ecosystem: Host-associated > Plants > Peat moss > Unclassified...
CCAAGTGTGACAAAACCGCGACAAGCGAAGCAGCGCTCGGTTCGAAAAATGCGGCGCAAAAACCTCGTTCTTCCTTACTACCCCCGCAACCGCGCCAGCGTCGCCGTCGTCGAATGCCCCGGCAGCAGTTCCGCCAAGGCGACCCGCCCGCCCCAGGACTGCACTTCCTTAGCGCCGATCACCTGCGCCACCGTGTAATCCGCGCCCTTGACCAGCAGGTCCGGCTTGATCTGGGTCAGGATATCGATCGGCGTATCCTCCTCGAACATGCAGACCAGATCGACACTGGCGAGCGAGGCCAGCACCGCCGCCCGCGCCGCTTCCTGCTGCGCCGGCCTGGTCGGGCCTTTCAGCCGTTTGACGGAGGCATCCGAGTTCATGCCCACGATCAGCCGGTCGCACATCGCGCGGCATTGTTCCAGCAGATGCACATGGCCCGGATGCAGCAGGTCGAAGCAGCCATTGGTGAAGCCGACCGTATAGCCCCGCGCCCGCCAGCGTTCCGCCGCTTCCGCCGCCGCCGCCGGGGTGACCACCTTGCGCAGCGCGCCGGTCACCGGTGTCAGCATCGAGAGCAGATCGCTCTGCCGGGCCACCGCCGTACCGACCTTGCCGACCACGATGCCGGCCGCGATATTGGCCAGCCGTGCCGCATCCGCCAGCGGCACGTTCACCGCCAAGGCCGCCGCCAGCGTCGCCACCACCGTATCGCCGGCGCCGGAGACATCGAAGACATCCTTCGCCTCAGCCGGGTAATGCCGGATCTCTTCCCGGGTCACCAGGGTCATGCCGTCTTGCGCGCGGGTCACCAGCACGGCGCCGAAGCCGTGCCGCGCCAGCAGCACCTGGGCCGCGGCGACGATGCTGGCTTCCGAATTCAAGGTCAGCCCGGTCGCCTCGGCCAGCTCCCGCCGGTTCGGGGTGACGATATCCGCGCCCTCATAACGCGAATAATCCGCGCCCTTCGGGTCCACCACCACGCGCCGCCCCAATGCTTTCGCCGCGGCGATCAGGCGCTGGGCCACACCGGTCTCCAGAACCCCTTTGCGATAATCTGACAGGATCGTGATCGAGGTTGCAGCCATCGCATCGGAGGCGATCCGGATCAAGCGCTCCGCCAGCTTGGCCGGCAAAGCGATGGTCTCCTCCCGGTCCGCGCGGATCAAATGCTGTCCCTGGGAGATGTAGCGTGTCTTCAGCGTGGTGGTCCGCCCGCCTTGCACCAGCAGCCAGGGCTCCACCCCTTGCTGGCCGCCGACCAGCCCGGTCAGATCGGAGCCGGCCTGGTCATCCCCCACCACGGAAACCAACGCGGCCGCGGCGCCCAGCGCGATCAGATTGCGCACCACGTTGCCGGCCCCGCCCGGCATCGCCACTTCGCGGGTCACGGTAAGGATGGGCACCGGGGCTTCCGGGCTGATCCGGGTCACCTCGCCATAGACATAGCGGTCGAGCATCGCATCGCCCACCACCAGCACACTGGCGCGGGACAGACGCTTGACCTCGCCGCCAAGATCGCTGGCCAGCTCAGATAAATCCTCACTCATTCTGAACCGCTAACGCGCCCTTACGCTTTGAGCAAGTTCTACAAGCGGTGGCCGTGGTCATCCCGCCAAATCATGCTTATCTATCGGCAATGACCGAGATTCCAGCCTTTCTTGACAGCGCCAGGCCCGATGTGCCGGATCTCGCGGTTCCCCGCGGCGTTACCCCCTTCTACCTCCCCAACCAGCCGGTACGCGGCCGTTTCGTCCGGCTCGGCCCGCTTGCCAACACGCTGCTGCTTCGCCATGACCACCCGCCCGCGATCCGCCGCCTGCTGGGTCAGGCGCTGGCCTTGGCCGCCGGGCTTGCCACCGCCCTGAAATTCTCCGGCTCCTTCAGCCTGCAAATCAAGGGCGACGGGCCGGTGCCGATGCTGCTGGTGGATTGCACCGAAGCCGGCGCATTGCGCGGCTATGCCCGCGTCGATACCGAAAAACTTCTCGAACGCGCCCCCGGCGAAGACGCCACCGCCCGCACTTTGGTCGGCAATGGCTACCTCGCCTTCACCGTCATGCAAGGGGCCGGCCGCGAGCCGCAGCAGGGCATCGTCGCCCTGGAAGGGGAAAGTCTGGCCGAGATGGCCGAATATTATTTCGAAACCAGCGAGCAGCTCGCCTGCCGCGTCCATCTCGCCGCCGGCGATGCCGGCATTGACGGGGCCGGCGGCGGCTGGCGCGCCGCCGCCTTGATCCTGGAGCGCGTCGCCGGCGCCGGCGGCATCGACCCCGAGCTCTCGGCCGAGGCGCAGCTAGAGGCCTGGCGCACCGCCACCATCCTGGCCGCCACCATTACCGATGCCGAATTGCTGGACGACGCCCTGCAGCCGGAGCGCGTGCTCTACCGGCTGTTCCACGGCGAAGGTGTCGCGGTCGACAAACCCCGGCCGCTTGCCTTTGGCTGCCGCTGCTCGCGCGCCCGCCTGGCGGGCATCCTGGAGGGTTTTCCGAACGCCGATCTCGACCACATGACGATCGAAGGCGATATTGTGATGACCTGCGAATTCTGCAATTTTGATTTTCATTTCCCGCGTGAAACCGTAGCCGGCAAAGAAGGCCCAACCTAAGTGACTCCCATCCAATTCAGATTTTTGCGCCGCCTGTCGCCGGTTGTTTTGATTATTGGACTCACGGGCCTGGCAGGCCTCTCCGGCTGCGGCAGCAGCCCGCCGCCGCCGCCGCAGGTTTTCCCGCCGCTGGATTATTCCTATCTGCCGCCGATCGTCCTGAACATTTCCAATATCACGGTTCAGAACAACTACGTGCCGGACCCGGCGGCAGCGACGCTGATCGGTCAGGACCCTGAACCGCCGGCCAACGCGCTGATGGCGATGCTGCAGCGCCGCCTGGTCGCCAATGGCACCCCCGGCAATGGCACCGTCACCATCGAGAACGCCTCGATCGAACCGGCCGGCGGCAATTATCTAGGCGCCATGACCGTGCGGCTGGACGTTGCCAGCGCCGATGGCAGAAAAACCGGCTTTACCGAGGCTTCGGTTTCCGTCACCCAGACCGCCCCCGATTCCGATGCGACCCCGAACCAGGTTCAGGCGGTGCTATACGGCATCACCAAGCAATTGATGGATGCGATGAACGTCCAATTGCAGTATCAGATTCAGCAGAATATGAGCAGCTGGATTTCGTATACCGCGAACGCCGCCACCCCCGCTTTGAACAGCGGCCCGGCAGGCGGCAATGCCATTCAGGCAACGCCTCTGAATGCCCCCGGCGCGAGCGGGCCCGCAACTGGCGCACCGGCGCCGTTGACGCCCGCTGCAACGCCGCCCAGCGCAGCCGGACCGCTGCCACCCGGTGACGTCGTGCCGGATAGCAGCCTGCCGACCGGCAGCCTCGGCACGCTGCCGGTCAACAGCTTGCCAGCAACGACGCCATAGCGTCGTAGGCCGCGCAGAGCGCCAGCGAAGCGCATCGCCTTAAGCACCCGTCCGGCCCAGCCGCCGCACCTCTCCAACGCCTCTTGACAGCTATGCTACGCTGCGCCGTTTCAATCCTGGGAGGCTTCATTGAACATAAACCGGCGCAATGTGCTGGCCCTGTCGGCCGCGCGGCTCATCATTCCAGCCGCACGCGCAGCGACCCCCATTCGCATTGTCGCGGCGGAAAACATGTATGGCGACATCGCCCGCCAGATCGGCGGTGCGCTTGTCACCGTCAGCAGTATCCTGAACAACCCCAATCAGGACCCGCATCTTTTCACCACCAGCCCATCGGTCGCCATCGGCCTCGCGGATGCCGACATCGTCATTGTCAACGGCGCCGATTACGACCCCTGGATGGCCGGCCTGCTCGCCGCGCAGCCAAGCCCGGGCCGCGTCGTGATCACCGTCTCCGATCTGCTCGGCCGCAAACCCGGCGACAACCCGCATCTCTGGTACGACCCGCAGGCCATCCCCCGCCTCACCGCCCGCCTGGTCCAGATCCTGCAGCAACGCGACCCGGCCAATGCCGCCGTCTACCAACAAAATGCCCAGCGCCTGCTATCCTCGCTTGCCCCCATCCACGCAAGAATGGCCGCGTTGCGCGCCAAATTCGCCGGCACCCCGGTCACCGCGACCGAACCTGTCTTCGGCCTGATGGCCTCGGCGCTCGGCCTCGATATGCGCAACGAACGTTTCCAGATTGCCGTGATGAACGGGACCGAACCATCCCCCGCCGATGTCGCGGCCTTCGAGGACGATCTGACGGGCAAGCATGTGAAAATACTCTTCTACAATGCCCAGGTCACGGATGACCTGACCGCCAACCTGCTCGCCATCGCCCATGGTTCCGGCGTCCCGGTGGTCGGCGTCACCGAAACCGAGCCCGCGGGCATGAATTACCAGGCCTGGATGCGCTATGGACTCAACGCCGTAGAGCAGGCACTGACCCCGCAAAGACCGCCATCCGCCTCGACAATGTCACGATCGCCCGCGGCGGCATCGAGATTCTGCGCAACATTTCGCTCAACCTGCGCGCCGGCGAATTCATCGGTGTGCTGGGACCCAACGGCGCCGGCAAAACCACCTTGTTTCGCACCATCCTCGGCCTGCAGCCGATCTCCGCCGGCAGCATCGACGTGTTCGGCGCGCCGCCGCGCCGCGGCAATCCCGCCATCGGCTACATGCCGCAGACCCGCATCGGCCAAAGCGGCCAGAACCTCAGCGGTTTCGACATTCTGGCAAATGCCGCGAACGGCCATCGTTTCGGCCTGCCTTTCACCGCCAAGCCGGTCCGCGACGACGTCAATGCGGCGTTGGCGGCGGTTGACGCCGAAGCGCTCGCCGCGCGCCCGATCTCGGCCCTTTCCGGCGGCCAGCGCCAGCGCCTGCTGCTGGCGGCCGCATTACTCGGCGGCCCCAAACTCCTGCTGCTGGACGAGCCGCTGATCAGCCTGGACCCCGCTGCCCAGGCAGGCATCATCGCGCTGATCCGCCGCCTGCAGGAAACCCTGGGTCTGACCGTCCTGTTCGCCGCCCACGACATCAACCCGCTGCTCAGCACGATGGATCGCGTGCTCTATCTCGGCGGCGGCAAGGCCGCGATCGGTACCGTCGATGAGGTCATCACCAGCGCGACGCTCTCGACCCTGTACGGCGCGCCGATCGAAGTCATCCGCGCCGGCGGCCGCATTTTCGTCGTCTCCGACCAGTCCGACCATCACCATGCCTGCGAACATGTTTAGACACGGCGGGCGCGACGATGCTTGATTACGACTTCATGCGCCATGCCTTCGCGGCGGCCGGGATCGTCGCGATTCTCTCCGGCCTGGTCGGCTATTTTCTGGTCCTGCGCGGCCAGGCTTTCGCCGGCCATGCGCTTTCCCATGTGGGCTTTGCCGGGGCCACCGGCGCCGTCCTCATCGGCGCCTCGCCGCTGGCCGGCATGCTCGCCGTCACCACGCTTGGCGGCATCGCCATGGGTATCCTTGGCGAAAAGCTGATCCAGCGCGACATCGCCATCGGCGTCATCCTGACCCTGTCTTTGGGCCTCGGTTTGCTGTTCCTGCATTTCTTTACCGCCTACGCCACCCAGGCTACCGCTTTGCTGTTCGGCGACGTCCTGGGCGTCAGCCAGGCCACCCTCTACCAGCTCCTCGCACTGGCCATCGTCAGCCTGGCCTGTCTCGCCGTCATCTCCCGCCCGCTCCTCTTCGCCAGCATCAATCCTGAACTGGCCGAAGCCAAAGGCGTGTCCTTACGCACCCAGAGCCTGATCTTCCTCGGCCTGGTCGGTCTCACCACCGCCGCTTGCGCCCAGATCGTGGGCGTGCTGCTGGTCTTCGCCTTGATGGTCGGCCCGGCCGCCGCCGCGCAGCGCCTGACCCGCCGAATCCTCCTTGGCCTGCTCCTGGCCGCCGTTTTGGCCTTGCTCGAAGCCTGGGCAGGCATCGCCCTGTCCTTCTATACCGACTGGCCGGCCAGCTTCTGGATCGCCACCTTGAGCGGCGGGATATATCTGCTCAGCCTTTTCGTGGAAGGATAGGAAAGCCGCTTCATGCCGTCCAAGCCGCCTGACGAAGCAAAACTCTACGAAGCCGGGCTGAACCATCTGGCGCGCTACGCGGCCACGGAAACCAGCCTCGCCCGCATCCTGGCCCGCAAAATCGACCGTTGGGCCAAACTGCAAGCGGATGAAGACCCCGAAACGACATCCGCCGCCGCCAGCGCCGCCAAAGGCAGCATCCCCGCCGTCATCACCCGGCTCAAATCCGCCAATGTCCTGAACGATGCCGGCTTCGCCGCCTCCCGCGCCAAACGCCTGAGCCGCGAGGGCAAATCCCGCCGCTTCGCCTTGGCGCATCTTGCCGCCAAAGGCGTCGCATCCGCCACCGCCGCCGGCATTTTGACCGATGATCCCGAGCGCGAACTCGCCGCCGCCTGCGCCTTCCTCCGGCGCCGCCGCGGCGGCCCGTTTGGCGATGCGCCGGAGTTGAAAACCCTCGCCGCGATGGCCAGGGCGGGCTTTGCGCAAAGCACCGCCAGACAAGCCATGCGAATGGACCGGGAGGAAGCCGAGCTACGGATCAAGACCCTGCATGAATAGGCGCGGCAGCGCCCGCAACGTTGCGGACGCCCCTGCTCTGATTTTCTAACGCTTCTCAGGGCGCCAGCCCGCTGCCATCACCCTTGCCATGCAAGTCATCTTCACCCGCGCCGGTTTCCGCCGCGGCGTCTATCGTTCTTTGCCTGTCGTCCTCGGGCTATCGCCTTTCGGTTTCGTGACCGGGCTGGTGACGGCGCATCATGGCCTCACCCTGCTCGACTGCGTGCTGATGAACAGCCTGGTCTATGCCGGCGCCGCGCAATTGGTGGCACTGGCAAACTGGACGCACCCCGCCCCCATCGTCGCAGCGGCTTTTGCGGCCTTCGTCGTCAATATCCGCTTCGCCTTGATGGGCCCGGCGCTGGCGCCTTGGCTCGAAAAGCTCAGCCTGCCCGGCCGCTATGCCAGCCTGGCGCTCCTGGTCGACCATCCCTGGGCCATTTCCGTCGCCGATATGCGCCGCGGCGGCCGGGATGCGGCCCTGTTCACCGGCTTGAGCCTGCCGATCTGGCTAAGCTGGATTGTCACGACCACTGCCGGCTTCCTGCTCGCCCGCAGCCTGAACCTGCCGCCGCACCATCCGATTTTCTTCGGCGCCCTGGCCGCCTTTCTGGCCTTGCTGGTCCCGCTCTGGCGCGGCCGGGTCGATATCCTTCCATGGCTGGCCGCCGGCGGCACCGCCGCCGCGGTGGCGCAGCTATTGCCGCATACGTCCTGGTATATTTTAAGCGGCGCGATCGCCGGCTGCCTGGCCGGCGCGCTGCTGGACCAACGGAAAACCAGCCATGACTGAGACCGCTTCGACCCTGGCCGCCATCGCGGCAATGGCCGCGGTCACCTTGGCCTGCCGCTGCGGCGGCTATTTCATCTTCGCCCGTGTCAAACCGACGCCGTTCCTGCGCAACGCCCTGGCCCATCTGCCGGGCTGCATCTTCATCGCCTATGTGGTGCCGGCCTTGCTCAGGGACGCGCCGCCAAGCTGGGCAGGCGCCCTGATCACGATCATCGTCATGATCCTTACCCGCAATCTCGGCGCCAGCATCGCCGCCGGCGTCGCCGCCACCTGGGGGATTACGGCGCTCCTGTAGCGAAGGCGCAATTGCAGCCGAAATCGAAGGATTCCAGCTGCAGAGTCGCATGATGAATACCGAAGGCTTCCTCCAGCCGGTGCTGCGCCACCGCCAGCAGCGCCGAATCATTGCCCGCATCGCCCCGCACCAGATGCGCGGTAAGCGCCGTCTCGGTCGTGGAGACCGCCCAGACATGCAGATCATGCACGGAAAGAACCCCAGGGACACCCGCCAGCGCCGCCGAGATCCGGCTGGTATCGAGCCCCTCCGGCACCGCATCCATCGACATCGCAACGGATTTGCGCAGCAATGACCAGGTGGCGGAGATAATCACGGCGGCCACCGCCAGGCTGATCACCGGATCGACCCAGTTCCAATGGGTGAACCAGATGATCGCTCCGGCCACCACGGTCGCCGCCGACATCACCGCGTCACTCGCCATATGCAGAAACGCGGCGCGGACATTCAGGTCCTCCTGCCCGCGCATGAACAGCAAGGCCGTGCCGCCATTCACCAGAATCCCGCCGGCGGCAACCGCCATGACCGTGAGACCGCCGACATGCGGGGTCGCCAACAGCCGCAGCACCGCATCCCAGGCGATCCCGCCGGTCACGGTCAGCAGCAGCACCGCATTGGTCAGCGCCGCGAGGATCGAGGCGCCGCGCATGCCGTAGGTGTAATGCGCATTGGCGGCCTTCAGCGCCAGCCGGCCCGCGACAAACGCCGCCAGCAGTCCCAGCACGTCCGACGCATTATGGGCCGCATCCGCCAGCAGCGCCAAGGAATGCGCCCCCAGCCCGGCCACGATTTCCAACCCCATATAGGCCAGGTTGATCCCCAGCCCGAGGGCAAACGCCTTGCCTTTCGGCACGCCGTGCGAATGCTGATGTCCGTGCCCATGGTCGTGCCCATGCCCATGCGCGGCGCCATGCCCGTGGTCGTGCGACGGGTGGTGCGCGTGGTCGTGTTCGTGATGTGCCATGCGGCTTCGTACCAGCCTGCCCAAGCACAGCCAAGCAAAACCTCAAACGGCCGCGGCTAGGACCCTACGACCCAGGCGCCGTTGACATAATGATACAGCACCGCCGTGCTGCCCGCGACATTGATGCCGATCGATCCGTTCGGAAAGCTTCCCGTCGGCGGCGTGGTCTGGAAGGCGATGATCTGGGGCGCCTGCGCGGCGGTCAGCCCGTTATTTTCCGCCCCCACGAACAACCCGTTCGGCGCATAGGGCGCCGGCAGCTGATTCGGCGCGGAAGGCCGATCGTAGCTGACCATCAGCCCGATGATATAGATCGTCTGCGCGGTGGCGGAGCCGGCGATATTGCAGCGTGTGATCGAGGTGGCAGCGTAATCGGACAAGCGCTCGCCCTGGAACATCACCTCCTCCAGCACCGTCCCGCCGCGCGCAACCTGGTTGCCTCCGATATATTGGGTATTGTTCGTCACCAGCTGCAGGGTGATATTGCTCGCCATGCCGGCGCCGCTCGAAAACACCCAGCCATGCAGGCATATCGAGCGATTGACGTTCCAGACCGTGGCGCTGACGCCGAGATTGGCGCTGGGCGTTCCGGAGGGGCTGGTAATGACAATGACATTCGGGTTGTTGCTCTCCCGGTAGATCTGCGTGGGAATCGTGACCCCGCTCAAAGCACCGCCGGTTGCGGTCAACGAGGCCAGGGATACGACATTGATCGTCGTGCCGGTGATCGCCGCGGTCCAATTGGTTGCGACCTCCGGGTTATGCAGAAGATTACCCTTCTCCAGCAGATCCGCCCGGATGATCTGTTCGCGCCGCTTCAGATAATCTCTGCTCAGATCGGGGTTTCTCGCATCCAGGCGGGAATAGGGCCGGGCGCCGTAGACAACCGTGCCCAAGGCATCCAGGTCCATGTCGCCAATGGCGGCCAGGCTGAGGCTGCCGATATAGGCGGTCGCAACGCTTCCGGAGGGAAAGCCCGAAGCATCGGCGCCGCTGAACACGCCGTTGCCGTTGACCGATTTCAAGCCGGCCAATTGCCCGGGCAGATAGAAATAATACTGGTTCGGCGTGCCGATCAGCGATGCCGGAAACTGAAATGTGGTTTTCACGCTGCCGTTCGGCCACATATCGAATAGCAGTTGCAGGGCGCCGGAAGTCGGCAACGTCCGCAACATCGCCTCGCCGACCGCTTCGAACGAGCATCCGAAAAACTCCCATACGCCGCTCAGCGTATTGGTGCCGCCATCGTTCAGCGTGTCGATGCCAACCGGCGCAAAACCGAAATGCGACCGTACCGCCCGAAAATTGATGCCGCTATTGGTGCCGCTGACGACCCCGGTCCCGGCCAGAACGGCGCACCAGATGCCGACCATATCGCAGCCATCGAACAGGTAATCATAGCCGTTCTGCCGGCAATACACGCCGAACAATCCGTTCCACCCGCAATTATAGGCGAAGACATGTCCGTAGGGCGTATCGAGCACCAGACCGTATTTGCAATTGCCGGAACGGCAATTCCGGTACGTACCGGAATTGCCCGCCCGGAAGGCGGCCGTGCCCGCCTTGAATGCGGAGAGGTTGGGATAGCCCGTCGCGGTAACGGTGATCGATCCGGTGACATTCTGCGCCGCACTCAGATTATACGTGCCGTCGCCGCCCGTCCCCGAGCCGAAACTCGTGATCGTGCAGTAATTGGTCATGCCCGGTCCGCAAACGGTTTGTCCCACCGCCCAGCTTCCGGTCGTCCCGGTGGCGGTCATCACGCTGCCCGCGAACGTGCAGGAAGCGCTGGCCAAAGCCGGCAACCAGCCGGAGGAAACAAGGGTCGCCGCGGTCGGCAAGGTATCGGCGCCGTTGATCACCAGATCGGAGACCAGAAAATAGCCGCCATTCGGGTTATTCGTCAGTGCCGTTATCGCATCCGTAACGGTCGCCGGCTCAAACCGGATGGTCGTGCCGTGGCCGCCAAACACATCGGCCGCTTCGCCATGGGTATGGATGGCGGTTGCCAGCATCGGGGTCTTCAAGGCCCAGGTCCCGCTCCCGGCGGAGGGGATAAAAACGGCCTTTCCGTAAGTTGCGGCAAAGGCATCGGCAGCGACCCATGCCGGCTGAATATCCGTGACGCCGTCGGATTTCGCGCCGAACTGGCGAATATTCACCACTTCGCCCTGGACATCCTGCAGATACCAGTCCCGGCCCTCGCCATCCGCGATCGCCGGCGC
>Ga0116229_10014641_pt1 | contig 10861 bp, 9 predicted proteins | sample S1TSphgellanicum_3_FD_87313 | JGI IMG/M metagenome (GOLD analysis project Ga0116229, IMG submission 87313) | Host-associated microbial communities from peat moss isolated from Minnesota, USA - S1T2_Fc - Sphagnum magellanicum MG | ecosystem: Host-associated > Plants > Peat moss > Unclassified...
GAAAGCTACAACTAAGATGTACCATGTTGCATGTCCAATGGGACGACCCACAAGCAAGTCTGAATGCGTGGAGATTCAAACATCGAATGATCCATATCCTGGACCAGTGTTTTTTAAAAAGAAAATTTGTTGGGCCCTGCCCCCACAGGGACAGGGACTATTGCGTTGGATCCAACTTTTGGAAGTTTTACCTTATTAAACCAGTTTCACATTAGGTGAACTGGTTTCTTTGGTGAAAGTGTTTAGACTGTTTAGATTGGAACATATTTTGTTGGTGTTCAGAGTGTGGACGTAGTAGGTAGATGTACGACATCTTACATATTGGCAGGGCAAGCATGTTTGTGATGCCTTGCTTGTAGCCAAAGTGACTTTGAAAACTTTGACAAAAGGTTGAATTTGTAACTTAAGTGTGGACTAAGCACATGCATACAAAGGCAGCACAGTAAATCTAAGGCATTTCCAACTGAATGTTTGATTTTGGGTTCTTTGGCAGCATATTTGGCTAGTGATCTGGCTGCTGTGCACAATTGAAGGTTGAAATTTCTAAGATCTTAGAATAGAATAGAGATGAATGTCAACTTTCTAATCTGTTATTTGGCTCTTCCTATTTGAAGGTGACAAGGTCAATTTCTTTTGCCTGTGCAAAGTTTATCCAAGCACTGACTACTGAATTTGATCTTCATTTTTCAAAATGCTTCTCTGGCAACAAAAGTGCACCTAACTTTGGTGAATTCATAGACAATCCTGGACAATGGTTCAACTACGGCCACAGTGAACCCAGCACCCACCAGCGCAGCATGATTGATGAATGGTAAGTGATCAGGATACAGTTTTCTGTTGGGTTCCAGTTCCCTAGCTAACCATGGTGGTTAACTTAGTTACTTTTTTTTCCACCTACCTACTAAAAACCCACAAGTAGGTTGTTAGTAGGTAGGTAGTAAAAACAGCCCTTAGCTATGTGTAAACCATCCACTTGCCTAGAAGTTGCTTATTTTCCTACCTACCTGCCTATATATGAAACCTATTTCCTACAGAATTGGTTACCAAGATGAAACCAAATATTAACTCAGTTGAGGTTCATCCACAGCTGAGTAATAACGGACATCCAGTGGATGGTGTGCTGGTGGGTGCTGGTTCACTGTGGGCAGTCATCACAGTCCAGCAAAACTTTCATATAAGTACTCATCTTGGAAGGTCAGTTTGAGAATCAGGCTAGTACCAGTGGGGTTTTGAGTAAACCTGTGAAGATCAAACCAGGATTTATGATTGGATGAAGTGCTGCAGGGAAAGCAATATGAACTTGTCTCAAGCCATTAACTCAAACACCATGTCACAAGAACTATTTGAGTGTATGCTTGATACCAATAAACCTGCTCAAGTGCTTTTGTAGCCAAAAGTTGGTGCATGATTGTATGGTCCCCTGAACCTTCATCCCATTAGACTTTGTTCTGCCCGTTTCTGGTCATTTCATTTCTTCCTTTGGACCTCCTCTTAGAATTCCTTATTCGTGTCATTAGAGATATTTGTGAAGTGACCTCCTTTTGGGCCCTTATTTCATCCCTCAACCCCTCTTTCAACCTTTAAAGATTATTATCTGCAAATTAATGAAATTTTATTAAATATGAGTATAAAATGTTGAACACAGGATCAAATGCACAAGGTGTGAGAATATTGTAACTGTAGTACACACAGAACAACAATGATTAGTTGAAATCAATCTGGAAAAACAAGGAGGATGAAATTCAGATTTCACCAAATTTGGTGCTAATCTGAATTTCAGTCCTTGTTTAAGCCCAGTGGCTTTTTAAAATCTCACCCCCTATATGATGAAACTAGGGTATCGATGTTGTGTCATCCTTACTTTGCGTATTGTGTCTTGCTTTTCTTTTGATAAAACGATGCACATTTTTATTTACTCCTTAATCTGATAATATGATATCCTCCCTAAAAATACAGTAGGAAAATCTTTCATCCATCTTTCCACTGCAACAATGGACAAAGAACTCTCATTGCTTCTGATTATTGGTCAATGCAATGGATGTCACAGATGGAATCTATCTATGAAGGAAGGTAGTTTGTTTGTTTTGTTTGGACTTATGAGATCCATAGAACTGGGATGCTTCATATCACATTCTTGGTCTCTTTGGAAAGCTGTCGAGGAGGAGGGGTGCATGGGCTTGGTTTCATGGCATTTGGACTTGCACTGCAAAAGTTTTTGAATATTGAATCATTTCTTCACTAAAAGTTAAATTAAATCGTAGCTAAAAATTTCAGAAGAATTGGAATGTGCCTTTGGTGTTCCTGGAAAGATCTTGATGAGCAAGATTTAATGGAATTTATTTGGTAAGATTTGGATTCAGAATGTGGGAGATATTGATTTTAAAGTGATTTCCGCCACTGAAAATTCAAATAAATTCCCAAAAACCAGGTTTTGGAAGGAAAAATCAGTTGAGAAGGTGGTAACACTTGAAGGGTTACTATTCATTTCAAGCATGATATCCATTCATATTTGGCTGTTCAAAAAATCGATACATACATTGCAAAACAATGTTCACATGTTGAGTTTCCCTATTTTGTAATGGGTTCACACTTGGGCCAACGGCACAGGCCACACTAGTAGGAACGGTTTGGAGAACTCTCATATTCAATTATGCACAGATTCCTCTATCAGATGAACCTGCCCCAAAAAACCAAGAAAAACCGGTAAGAAAGTCACCATGTAAAGCCCTGTGGTAGGTGCATTCCTAATATTGGGCCTAGGATGAAGCAGTAGTGCAGCCTCACATTTTGAGAATGCCACTCCATGGTTTACCCATCAAAAAGCAGGAGGTCAACATGATCATGAACCGAAACATATGTAAATCATGGGGCTTAACATATGGAGAGTTCTTACACCTACTTTACAAGGCGTTAGATACCTCCCACTCTGAAGGAGTAGGATAATATTCTTCCTCTATTTGAAGGGGGATATTAGGGACTATATTGTGCCCTCCAAACAAACTAGGAAATTTGGGGAATACTGTATGGCGCTGGTGAGGCTGAAGTCTCCATCTGTAAGCCTTGCCGCCAGGGCATTACGCTCCATAAAAAATGAGGTCAGTAAGCAGTACATAATGTGGGAGGCTGTACATTACGAAATTACGTATGGTATAAAAGAAATTTCCTGCTATACACGCCTGTTCTGCACAGACGCTGCCCTATGCCGGCTAACCTTTTTTTTCCTGGCAGATCTAACAGCTGGAATTTGATCACCCCCAAAAAAGAATTTGTCGGATTTAAAGCGTTTCCCACTGATACTGCTAGATTCTCTACTGTTTTGAGACTTTTATCTTGTCACCATGAATGCTAAATCCTTTTTGGGATGATAGCCAGTCCTGTTCCATCACCAAAAACAAAAGTAAAAGGCTGATCCCCACACAAGAGCTTCCCACCAATACCTAATTACCTTGCTAATGTAACTTTCTTCCTATCTACTAATTTCCTTACCTACATGTCTACCTACCCTACCTACCCTAGTAACTTATTTATCTTGTTCCTTGAATTTCCTTTTTACTTATTAACCTGCCTATTAACCCAACTACCTATTTATATACCTACTTACCTATTTATGCACCCACCTTCCTATCTATCCATTATGTTTACTTATTTATCTACACTTTTTCCATAGCCAAATACTTAATTAACTGCCTATTCACTTTTTCCAACTGCACCCCCATAATCCTACCTATCAATTTATTAAGGTTTGTCCTAATTCATGGAAGAACATAGGTCCCCATATGTAAGTATTACAAACAATTTATAGTGGAAAAATGTCATAATTGTAGCCATTTTGGTTTAATTAATTCATATTTTATTAAAAAAAATTTACTTAATTTATTATGGAATGGACATTACAATACATCTTTTCATGTAATTATTATAAGTATGTACTATTGAATTATGGTTTAGGTTTAGGGTTGGGACACATAAATTAATTAGTAAGTTTTTCACAAATGTATAGTAATTAACCTAAAGTAGGCTAAATTTGGGGGGAAATTTTTAGGGTTTACACATATGTGAAATAATATGTGATATGTTTTTTTCAAAGAGAGTGGAAAAAATTAGGTTGGAAAGATCACACAAAGGTAAAAGACATATCTTCCTTTTTGGTTTTGTACGAAATTTATTTGATTATTTTTTAAGATTAAGGTATTTTCTTTCAATCAATAAATATTTATAATTTAAAAGCTTTAAAATTTGGTTTCTAAATTTTTTCCTATGTTCTTTTAAATTTGTTTGTTTTGTATATTTATATAATTTGTATAGTTTTTTGGGTTTAGGGCATATATCAATAGGACTTCTTTTTGTTAGGGTTTATATAGTTAGGGTTGTAATAGGGCTTATGACAAAATATCATTTGGATTTTTAAGGTTATGCTTTATGATTTAGTGTATAGGAATTTGCTTCATATATTTCAAGGTTTAAGGTTCATACTTTAAACTTTGCTCATTGTATTGGTTTTTAATTTTATCATTTGTTTAGATCTACCATAATTATGAATATCCTTTGTTTCCATATGTTCCATAGTTGTTAAAGTTCAATATTTTCTAACCCACTTTTGTATGAGTTATGATCTTTTAAGGTTGCGTTTTGAATTGGGACTAGAAACTTTGATGGAATGTTGTCATCTTTTATTCTTAAAGGTATGCATTTGTCTCTTGTTACTTCTTTTGTTTTGTGTTTATATTTTCACAATTCAACCTCTTTTCATTTCTTAGTTATTGGATATAGAATGGGCATCAAGTTTCATTAATTATACAACCATAAATAAAGGTTTTATACCTTTACTCGGATATTTCATATTCAATATATCTTTGTAGTTTGTTTTTTTCATACCCATATGGGAATAATGTATTTACTCCCCAGAACCAACATGGGTTTGATGGCCTAAGGTAGGTATTGCATTTTGCACCTTTCAAACAATGTGCATTGATGATCATTATGTGGGTATTGCTACATGGGGTTTTCAAATATTGTGGGTTTAAAGTACAATCTGGGTATTGCATATGTGAACATTTTTAATGATGGAAGGTTTAATAGCTCAATGTGGGTATTGCCCAAGTTCATTTTAATATATGGGTTCATAATGCAAATATTGTACGTGATGTACATTGGAACAATAGGTATTTTATATCATGATATTGGTATTGTAATGGGAATTCCAAATCACAACATCGATTTTAAGGGAGCCATGTATGTATTGCATTTTGGGTTTTTGTTCAATGATGATTATTTATAAAAATATAAATTTTCTTGGTGCAAGAACTTGTCCTACTTCTTTCAATCATGGGAAGGGTTCCAAAGTCCCATTCCATTCATGTCCAAAACCCCACCAAGTCCTTTTTCTCAAACAAGGACTTGGTGTGGAGATCTAAGATACCCCATGGAGGGCAAAATAAAGTGACCATTCAATTTGCTTATGTTTTATATGTTCACATCTCAGAATTCTTAGAAGGTGAATGAGGGGATACGAGCACCCCTATGGAATGGAATGTTTACAAAAACTTTCCAAGTTAAATAGATGTCAAGCAACCAACTATCAAAAACCACCTCGGGCATACATGGTAAACATTTATGGCATTAACCTTTTTAATTTTTTTAATTCATATACCAAAGATGTAATCATTTACATTTTGAGAGTTTTTTGGTCTAGGTATCAGTGCAGATATGGACTAGAAGATTATCAATAAAATTCAACCCACACTCGATTTATTAAACGAGGATGCCTAGCGTCATTTTCAATAAAAAGTTTATACACATAGCATTATTTATCATAAGGCCTATGCACAAACTATTGGTCATTTGCACATGGTGAGCATGACCCGGAATCCATTCCATGCATGTCACAAGCATTAAAAGACCACATATGGGCCCGATTAAACTTAAGTTACATGGCCAAACAAATATATTATAAGCATAAAGCAATTTGGTGGGAAGGTGTGAATGCATGTCCAAGCATGACACGAGATGATTTCATTCAATTCCAAGACATTGCATATTTGGATTGCAAAACATAAGAAAGGGAGTTGGTGTTTACACACCAACCCTGTAATTTCAATTCAATTTTAGGCTTTTCAACATTTGGAAGATGTGTTCTTTTTCCAAGATGTTGGTGAAATCAATGGGATTCAAGTCCCATTCACCATAGGTATTCAAACACCAAGTCAATGTGAATCCATGCTATCATATGGTCACAATGATGCCATTTTTATGGATGCCACATTTGGCACAAATGACATGAAATTCCATCTATTCACCTTGATGGGGTTTGATGATCATCACATGGGTGTCCTTTTAGTTTGGATCATTATAAGTAGGCAAATAGTTGAAGATTTGATGGAATGGTTGAAACCATGATAAGATAAAATGTTATCACACATGCCACATTAGAAACCATCATGTTTTTTCGTTGATGATGCACCTCAAAAATTGAAAGCATTATGATTAATTCTATACCTAGTACCTATTTTGTGTTTATTTCCTTAAATGTTTCAAAATATTTTTCATAAAATTCTTGAATACTTCAAATCCATTTTATGTTGTATTGACCCCATCCACTCATGGTGATTTTATTGCATATGTGTCCTTATTAGGGTCATATGGGGTATGGACGAGGTTCCCATCTACCTTTGTTGTTGGCATGTTCTCAAAGCATGGTGAATATGTGGTACTAAAAAAAATCAAAGATGTGGAGGTGTGGTGTGGAATCCTCCAAGACCTTCATAATGTGATGTACATGTCCATCAATCATGGAAAAACAATTGATGACTTCAAATAGCGTGGGAGGGTTGTTGTGAAAGAAAGCCTTCACAAACATAGGCCTGGTGATGCATGGAAAATTTACTTTTAAACTTATTACAATCAATTTAGTAAGTGATAATATTTATCATGGTTAGAAGCAAAACAACAAGATCTTTGACGATTATTCTTGTGTCGTGAATGAATTATTTTATGAAAGACAACATCTGCCCTAGGACCTAGTACTGAGACAAAGCTTTAAATTGCACTCCAACTGCATACTCTAACCTTCCTGTCAGTCTTGTAGAAGGATGTGCAAATGCAATTTACTTCACTTCTGTTCCTCTCATCGACGCCTAGCACAAAGACGAAGGAAATCAACAGCAATTTTGAATTAGGTCATTAGGAAGTTTCATGAGTAGATGAATTCAGAATAAGCAAGTGATATCCTGTTCCACTTGTCAATCACGAGTTGCTTCCAACACAAGTGAGTGGGAATTACTGATATTGCTACTGCCATGAAATCTTCTAGAAACTTGGTAAACCGAGAAAGGCTCAATCATCCTGATGTTTCTGCTACCACTCGAGTGACTGCTCGAGTTATGGAAAAAAATTTCAAAAAAATCCATACAGAAAGTCTGTGTCGTACGTTTGTGTCACACATTCCTGGAAGCAAGCACCAAAATAAGACTTGATCACTCCAATTTTGCAACTCTGTTCAAACACCTTCTTCTTCTTCTTCTGTCATAATATGCTATGAGAAATCATCTTTGTGTACACAAGTTGTAGAGCTTTTCAGTTGGAAGGATTTGGAGACTAACCTCTTTAACAGAAGACCATTTCCAGACCGTTTTTTTCTGTGTGATTGATTGGTATCGGTACTGAGCTCAAGAGTATTTTCAGGGTCATTGTAGATGTTTCGTCCAGTGCACTTTCTAAGCACCTGGTCTCGAGGACTAGCATGAAACCTTTACAGTAGTAGACAAAACCACTAGATGGTCACAACATTGCCAGTGCAGTATCCAGACCAGTGTTGGACGGTTATCAACTCTTAAAGGTATCCTACGAATATCAAAAAAAAATTCTTTTTTTACAAGGAAAGATATCAGCTAACTGCACTTTTAGTTTTTGTAGGTTATGAATATGTTGGTTTTCAATTTTCAAAACATGATGGATTTGCACAAAGGGTATGTATATCAAATTTTCAATTATGTTGTTTTTAAGAAGTTTTTGAAGAGTACAGCCTAACCTTTCTAAACAAAAGCAACATGAATAAAATTCAAGACAAAGTAACTTGTGAAGAAATTGAGCTCTATTTCTATGAAGAAGTAGAACTCTGCCCACTTGCAACCCAAATGGCCTACCCCAACCACACCCTCACACAAACCCACCACAACCCTGGAAAATTAACCACCATTAACCTAGAATTTTTCAAAATGTTACATTGTTTCTCAATCAAATCATAGCTTTTCTCTACCAAAAACTCTTAAGCTTTCAAGTATTCTTCCAAGTTTAAATTTAGCTTGCGATTGGCACATAGGTCATCAAGCTTCTTCACTGTAATAGTAATTGATCTAATCCATGTTATCCACCTCCAAGCAACAACACTTTAGACTCGTTAAATTTTCCAAAACTATTCTTGAACATAAAAACATTAATTGTAAAAAGAATATTATTCATGTGACTACAATTTTGGGGAGGTTTTGGAGAGGAATTGGTGTGCTTTCACTTGATGAAAATTTCAAATCAAAGAAAAAACACCGCAAACTGAAAAACCTTTTAAAAAAAAGAAACCCTAAATACAACAAACCTTAATTTTCAGCTAGACGTGGCCTCTTAGGGTTTAGCTGTTTTTTGCAGAGATGTTTGAATGAACAAGGTGGCAGCATTAGGGTTTTAAATTTTCACTTTCACAAAAATAACATTGAAATTTTTTTTATGGGGAGTTGCCAGAGATTTCATTTGGTTGATTTTTGGCAAAATTTTGCCAAAACGAAAACACTGCATTGTGTTGGATTTTATGCAAAAGACAAAATTCAACATAATTGTGCAGGATGAAACTAGTGCTGGGAAAGGAGCACCAGTTTTTTTTTCAAATTTTGTAGTGTAGCAACAGACAAGGAACCCTAAGCAGATTTTTTCTTGATTGATGACACTTTTGCATGACACCATTAAAATATTAAGTTAGTATACAGACCTGTGGTGACACCCTCCCCAAACAGATGGAAAAGGGTGAGATTTGGCGACTTTTTTTTTGAGAAAAGAGGAATTTTTGCCAAAACAAAAGTGTTGCCTTTTGGCGATTTCCTGGGGAAAAAAAAATAGCTTTGGTGAGGCGGTTCTTGACTTTTATGCAGAACCTCCAATTCCAGTTCTAAATAGAAAAGAGCACACAATTCCTGTTCCACACAAAATGGAACTGGGAATCCGATTATGGGTTGGCTTTTTGAAAAAATAAGTCAGTTTTGGTTTTGAAAATTAGACCCAGTTCTAGGTTACTTGGACTATAACTGCCAGTTAATTGCTAGTAACCCAGCAATTAGCGCCTGGTTTTTTTTTTAAGAAAAATAAAAAACTTTGGGTTTTTTATTCCAGTTCCAAACCTAAATGGTACTGGGAACCCAGTTCTAGTTCTAGATTTTATTTGGTTCCAATTTAGAACCAGGTTAAAAATCAGACAAAGTTTTTGTTTGGTTCTTATTAGTCAAAACTGGAGCTGTTGGTTCTATTTGGCCAAACTGGATACCCATTTCACACTAGTAAGAACCATTGGTTCTGATTCAGGGTAATAAGAACCCCAATTGAAAGCAGATGTGATTTTATTTTCTTGAGAACTGGACCCAGGACCAAGGTCATTGTTATATTTATGTATGGAACCAGAATTGAGTTAGGTACATGTTTTTGGAAAAAGAGTGGCTAGAATAGGGGTGAACCAGAGGTTAATGGCTAGTTCAGGTCTGGGTTAGTTGGAACTAGACTGGAACTGGGTCTGATTTTCAAACCGAGAACTTTCTACCCTTTTTTCTCCCCTTTTCTCTGTGCGATCGTATGTTTTGTTGAGGTATCTTCAGTTTTTCTGAAGGTATCTTGTATATTCCATTCGGTAGCAAATTTCCGCACGGCGAGGACGCAGCACCGGTGGAGATGCTCTTAATAATCTGAATATGTTGTGATGGGGCTGCTGCGTCCCCGCCCATTGAAGAAGGGGCTGAGTGAGGTGGCATATACCAAGTACTCCTTGTTCCCTGTTCTAATTTCAGTTCTGTGGCAAAAACACAGAAATTTTGATACATAAAAGTGGAGGAATTGAAGACAGTGGGCCCAAGAATATTGAGTCTGAACTTGGAAGCATGCCAGTTGCCATCACTGCCGTCAGCTGCGATTGATGCTTTTCACTCTTGAATTTAGTCAACGGCAAATCTTCCGGCGACTTCTGACTGGGATATTACTTGAAATGACGCAATTTCCGACGCGCTCCGCCATCCGACTTTCATCTCTCGACACGCCTATAAATGCACTAGCGCACTCTTTCATCTCTGCATTATCCACTACAACCATCTTCTGCTGCTTACACCACTTCTTCCATTGCGAGCTCAACATCAGGGTCCTTGGTCATATATTTCTTTCGACCCATCTAACGCCTCTACTGTCTTCGACCAGATTCCGACAAGTAGTGACACAGTTCCGTGCAGGACTGCTTTTCCACATCATGGCGGGCAGGTTCTCAGCTTACCTGCATCATGTTACAGTAGCACTTCTCGTGATGAAATTAGCTCTCTCATCCATGATGGCCATAGCATCAGATACTGATCCAGAACAAGACTTCTGTGTAGCAGACTTAGCCAGCACCACCCTTGTCAACGGTTTTGTTTGCAAGAACGCCGCAGCTGTGACGGCAAATGACTTCGTGTTCCATGGCTTGGCCACTCCCGGTAACACCAAAAACGCAGCCGGGAGTTTCGTCACTCCAGCATTCGCGGCTCAGTTTCCCGGCCTCAACACTCTAGGCATCTCCATGGCACGTCTCGACTTCGCTCAAGGAGGCCTTGTCCCACCCCACACGCACCCGCGGGCCACCGAGATC
>Ga0116229_10014645_pt1 | contig 10858 bp, 4 predicted proteins | sample S1TSphgellanicum_3_FD_87313 | JGI IMG/M metagenome (GOLD analysis project Ga0116229, IMG submission 87313) | Host-associated microbial communities from peat moss isolated from Minnesota, USA - S1T2_Fc - Sphagnum magellanicum MG | ecosystem: Host-associated > Plants > Peat moss > Unclassified...
AAATTCTCATCTTACCATTGTTTTCATCCCCATATTTCAAAAAAAATTGCATTCTACTAGGTAGTTCTCAATTCCATAAATTTCTCAATTATACTAGCTTGATGCCAAGATAAAATCTCAAGCGAGAAACTTTGTAAAAAACATTGGCATTACATTTATACAAAATGGATATATGAAAGTTGACTAAAGCTTGAGGTTGAATATGTATGATGGAAACATGTATCATTACTAAATCCATGCTTTAGTAATCTTCAATAGGAATATATTTATTCAATAGTTCAACAAAGTGCAAGATTATCATTAATTCAATCAAAAATTCAAATTAGAAATTGGAACTTTAATAGCATTCTTATTTCTCATGTAAATTTAAGTTGAAATTTGTAGACATGATAAAAATGATTTATAACACTTTTTATTTGGTAATATAACAACTTGGGGGGTGTGATCCATTAGTACATACACAAAAAAGATAACATAATTTTAAAAAAAATTGGAAACTAGAAGAAATAAGTTTTTAATGGGATAATAATCAAATTCACATGCTTCCTAATAATTTGGATCTTTTGAATTTTCTCACAAATTTAAACTAATTTGATAATCATTTATGGCCTTGGGTTGTTCCAATGTGTGATGGATATCAATACTTAAAACATTGTTCATGACATAAAGTCTACTATATGGCCACCCTTTAATGCTTTCAATATTACAATACAAGTTACAAGCGTGATGTTGTGTTATAGTAACATGAATTTTTACAACACATTTAGCATCTACATGTAGCATGAATTTGATTATTATCCATTTAAACTCTTTTCTTCTAGTTTCTATTTTCTCTATTTGGTCAACACCTTCATTAAGAAAAAACACTTGGATAAGAATGCCCATTGAGGTCAAATGAATTCTAAGTAAAACAATGCAAGGATTCAAGGAATGTTATATAAAACAATAAGGAGATTCATTTGCCCAAGATCCATGGAAAATAGAACCCACAATGCAAGAAGGTGTGCTTTGCATTTCACAAGGCATACTTCATTCCATTTTCTTGTCTTTTGTAATGTTATTTTGGAAGTGGTGGCCATTCCTTGTATGCCCAAAGTTGGTAGTTGAAATATGTAAACAACTAAACTTGATCACCAATTATTGCGTTCAAATCCAAACACTTGGTGACTAGATCTTTGGTGACACAAAATTAAATCTACATAAAAATATTGGTCCTTGATTATACATAGTTAAATCTAGCACATAAGACTAATCAATATAATTTCCTAAAGTAAAAAATAAGAAGAAAAAACCTGACTTGTGATCAATGAATGATGAAAATTGATAAACATTGCAATACTTGTTCACACAAATTTTTTTTAATTAAAATTTCATATTAATGAAAACATTATAACAAGGTAGAAGTGGTGCTCTACTTTACACATAATTAATCTAATTAGTAAGGGAAGGACAATCCAATTTTGGGTTCTAGGATATGCCACTACGAATATTTATTAAATCAATTTTGGACTTAACTTGTTTTATTGGGTGCCCTTAAACCCTTGTGATGGCCACCATATACTAGTAGATCTTCACAAGGTTTAAACATGTATTTAGTTAATTTTGGATTAAACTATTAATTTTAGGTTTTTTTCCAACCTAGTGGTTGGGATCTATTTTTCTACTAATTTTGAAACAAAAAAATGTTAACAATTATTTGTTTTATCATCTAATGAAACAAAATATTATTCATATCTATTGCTGCATCATTTGGTGGCCCCCAAATCAAAGTTTTCCTACAAGTATGCAACTTCCAAATGGTCAATTGTTACATGATTTTAAACAAAATTGTTAGTTTTTCATTCCTTTCAAAGTAACCTATTACAAAAATGAAAGTTGATAAGCAAATATTGATAGAAATTATCATTGTTGTACACAACTCCCACACATAATGACATATATAATACATTTAATGGAGTGAAAAATACAAATTAATAGTTGACCCAAAAAAAAATGGTGGCCATGGCCAATAAGTTCTCATTTTGAGAATTTTTAGCATCAAAATTATATTACTTTTCAATATGTTTATTATTTTTAAAATTTTTAAATTCAAGGCATTGTTGAATGTTGCTCAAATCATTTCAATTTATTTAAAAATATTGAAACTAAGTTATTAAGCTTAGATATTAAAAAAACCAATAATTCAAGTAATTACAATATGACATTGGTTTTTGGTGGCCACTAAATGCTAGTATCATACACTTTAATTCCAAGATAATGAAGCTAAATTATTTAATTTAATTATTAGAAAAACTAATAGTTCAAGTCATTGTGGGAATATATTAATATATCATTAAATAGATTCAAATGATACATTCATCAACAACCAATTATAACACACATTAGGAAGTTTGACAGAAGAAGTCCACCTTCCTTATCAATAGTCTTGGTACAACTTTGCATTGTTGCATGTTTTTTTTTAAGGGCACCTACCATGGAACATGCACTATTAAATAATGTTCATTGTTTTTATCCTTAACAACATCAATGTGTGTTCTTCCCATCTATATTAAGTACATTTGAGGATCAAGCGATTGTGCAAGAGTAAAATATTTGTTGTGTAAATCTTTTAAATGAATGTAAGTTGTTATCTTCAAAGAAACCTTTGTGGTTTTAGGGCCACATAAGGACGTATAATTTGATCTTCCTTATCCTCAAGGACATGTGGAGTTGGAAAAGAAAATTACACATAATTAACCTTCCAATTGTTGGATAGTTAAAATCCCTTTTACAATATGAGACTTTGTTATGGAAGCGGTTTTGACAATAATTTTGAAATACCAATATTCAAAATGTTTAATTGCCAAAACTCCAAATATTTTGAGATTATGCTATTGACAAATTCCTCGTTTTCAATTGACTTCAAAGCACCATTAACTTAAAATAGGATGAAATTGAATAACTTTCAAAACTCCACTTAATAACTTCAAGCAACCTTTATCATCAAATTTTCACAATCCAATTGTAGTGCCATCTTTCAAACTCCACATTGCATTAATTGGTGAAACCTTGTATTGCATCACTAGCCACCTAGAAAAATCCACAAAAAATAAAAATAGATGTGTGTTCATATGTTTAACCAATACCATGGGGCCATCCTTCAAATAACCTTGCACTCAAGATTTGAAATTAGGAATTTCCATAAAAGTTTTCATCAAGTCTACCAATGCATAATTATTTTGTTTTGTCAAGTTTTTTGACAAATAGCCAAAACTTTTGTCAATGTTATCATGGGTATGACAACAACAAGGAAGCCCAATTGCACCACTTTAAAAACCTCCCTAGCTATTAATAATGACAAAAGGCAAGCAAATTCTGTTTATTTTTATTATCTTTCACATAGTTGTTTAATTGGAACAACAATATTTTTAGACAAAGGTTTTGCACCAACAAATTGTTCAAATGCTTTCAATGCTTTCACACATTATTAACTCCTTGCACTAGTTGCTCAAATAATTCATTTCATAATTCATAAACAAATAACTTTCACAATTCATAAACTAATTCTTTCTCCAAAGAAAACATGAAAAAGATCCAATGGTGAAATTCAAATCATTTGGCCATAATTGATTGGAATATTGAACAAACACTTCATTCATGTGCTCATGAACAATCATTTTAGTTAGAGTTTTCAACAATTGACTCAAGCTTGCATTTGTTTTTCACTTCTAGCTTTAATAATGTAATTTTCAAATGATTTATCTTATTGTGAACAATGCACAAAAATTCCTTGATTGATTGGATGGATTCCACTTTCCAACCATGGTAGAATCGATTACATGACTCTTAGTGCTTGTCATGTTTTTAAACTTCATTTCATGCTCCTCAATGTTAGCACAATTTTTTTCAACTTTGGATATTAGGTCTTTCAAAGATTCACATACTATGCATTTTACAAACATCAAACCTCTTTTTTGCACATCCACATTGAGATGATATTTTCTTTTCAATTGGCTCATAATACACAAAGAGATTTTATCAATCTTAAATTCATTATTAATCTACAACCACACACATATGATAATGAAAAATAATGAGTTTAATCTGTTTATTTTTTGGGTATATTTATGAATTGACTCAAGTGAGGACAAGGAAAAAAATTAGAATAATTAACATGATTAAATACACATGTGTGACATTTGGCATACTTCATTACTAGGAATCAAAAGGTGAATATCTTGTCAACAATTCCCAATTCCTTTGATTTGATGTGGGATTATATTAGTGCATTGGTCAATAAGGGATTGAACATTGCATTTTGGCTACCTAGCAATAAATGTTGTTTTTTCATTCCAAAGTTTTTGTGTAGCTTTCGCCTTGTCCCACATTTGTTATATTGAAGAAAGGAAAGTAAATTGCAAAATGTCAACAATGGTATATTAGGCCACATCACAAATATCAACTTTTCATATAGTGATGAACTTTTGTTTTTTTATTCCAAGTCTCTAGTGTAATCTTCTAGGAACATCCAAGATATATGATTTTCTATTTGTAAAAAACAAGTTCCAAAACTCATGTTGGATGATTGATGTCTTGATTTAGGGGTCCACAAATTATTTAACCTAATTATCGTAGTAAGCAACCCAATGATTTCCTAGTTACTAGTGATAGATTTGCACTTACTATCTCCATTTTACTAGGAGGTGACTCTACTTGGGTAGTTAATCCTTGATGATAAGATGATTGATAACTAGTTTGCCATTATCTATGGGTTTGTGAAAGAGATTTAAATAAAGACTTTTGTGAAAGGTTATTATGGAATGAAAACCAACAAGGCTCCCACACCCCCATAAAGCCCCAAAGGGCACCTCATCCCCTCCTACAATCTAGGCCTCAAGAAAAAAAAACCAACAAAAAAAAAAAGGCTCAAGTGTGGGAGCCTTGTTTTTTTCCACAATCATTTTATTTTATTTATTTATTTTCATGTTTCGGAAAAAGTCGAGCTTAGCCCCTCTCTCTCTCTCAAAAAAAAAAAGAAAAAAAGAAAAAGAAGAAAAAAAAAAATCTTTTGGGGGAGGTTTGTATTTGTATTTGTGTTTGTAGCTTATGTTTGGAGTTGTATTTGAATTTTTGTTTGGAGCCTAAATTTTTTTCCATGCTTGGTGGTTTTTGATGTTTGAAGTCTTTCATGATGATTGTTTATGACCTTGTATTTCTTTTGTGTCTTTTCTTATGGACTTTTGGATCTCATTTTTGCTTGGAAAAGGCTTTTCTTTTATCAAACAATATACCAAGCTTTTCTTTGTAAGAGGTAATAAAAAATAACTTCCTTGTTGTAACATGATTATTTACTTCTTCCATAGTTTAACATGAATTTAATTTTCTATAGACATTTTCCAAGGGGTCAAGTTACATTTGTAGCTCCTTTTTTCATTATTGTTATAGAGCTTGAGTAGTTTCGTTGATTTTTTTCTTAATCCTATCATGTTTAAGCATGTTGTCAAATTTGAATTTACAAATTTGGCTTCTTATCCATCTTTGCAAGAGGTAAGCTGATAATGCTTACAATTCTATTTTTGAATTTCGATATTGTACTTGAAGTAATATTTTTTGTTTCAATTTGTTTATTTAGGGGATCCATGGGACACAATGCATGATCATTTAACAAGACTATTCAAGCAATCCAAAGTCAAACCAAATTCAACATGGCTAAAACATTGGAAAAATACAAGATTTCTCCAAAAAGGAAAGCTACGATGAACATATTTTTGTGCAACATGGTGTTGATGTTGATTGTTTGCCACTAGTAGAAAATGGCCCTTTTTTTACTAAAATGTTTTCAACTACAAGTTTTCAATTATGTTCCAATTGTAAATTTTTACATTTAAAAAAAATTAATGGTGATTACCAAGGAAATTGACTTGTTTATTAATTTGGTGGACAATTGAAAGCAAGTCTCGACTAAAGGGCCATCTTTGGAATATTCTTGACATCAATAAGCTCCCTATAGTTGGGATGTTGATTAAAAGAATGACCTCTTTAAACATCATGCTTCCTTGGGTGATGTGGCAACATTACAAGTCTAAATTTGAATTGTTTGGTAAATCAAAACATGTGGATGGATGATAGTGTATCATGTTGGATGGATGAAATGTAATGTAACAAGTTGTGACTTTGACCCAACTTTGTTGCAACAATATTATAACTTCTTTTCAACTTTGCCAATACAATAGTTTTTTTAAAGGTTCAACAATTGTTAAATTATCTTTGGAAATTATGTTGAATTTTTAAAAAATTGTCCAATTGAAAAGGATAATTGGAAATTTTGAAAAGGAAGATTATTTTTGAAAATTAATCTCATTATATTAGAGGTTTAAAGTCTAAGGAGCCTACCAAATAAGTTGCCCATATTTAATGCCAAAATTTCAAAATTTAATTTTTTTTGTTGTCAAAGTGAATTTTGAAAAATAAAATAATTATTTGGCACTTGAGTGCCAACTTGGTATTATGGTAGATGATCATTTAAAATTCAATATCTCCTTCATTTTAAGTGCAAAACTTATGAAAGAAATTTCATTATATTTGAATTTCTGATATCTTTCCAATATTATAAAAAAACACCCTGATTCCTTTGAATTTTTTATTTTTGATGTAATTAATTCATTATTTTTGTCTTTCTATTGTAAAAATGTTTAGTTCTTTAGGATTGATAACATACCTAGATAATAACATGGGCATTCATGTATAGGTTATTAAAAATTTGAAAGTTTAATACAAGGCAGGTGATATCAAGTTTCAATACAATCTAGTAGGTTAATCAAAAGCTTGGTATTGAAGTAGACCTATGCAAGTTCATTAGTAGAAAACTTGGATAGGTCTAGGTCCCATGTGACCTAGGTTTACACTTAGCCTAGGTGCCATGTTAGTTAAATCTTGACTTAATTTAGTTGTCACTTGGCCTATGTTTAAAACTATGTACCTATATGTCACACTTGGCATGTGCCATAGGTCTAGGAATCTCTAATTTGGTGCCATACGGCAATGGCCTAGGTCTAGTTGCCATGTGGGTTAACTTTAGGCCTACCTCAGGTAATTAACCCTAGTTTAACAAAACCTAAGCATCATGTATGTTCCATTAATTAATAGGCTAGCTAGTAATTATTAGCCCAAGTTAGGATCATATTATAATATTATTAATTGTTATAATTATAAAAATGTAAGTAGCCTAGGCTAAAATTAATTACAATAATGATAATAATAATGATATTATTAATGTACATATTAGTTTCAATATTTATAATAATAATAACCTATGTGATATTATTACTTACAATAATTATTAGGTAGATTAAGCTAGATAGTTATTATAGGTAGTAGTTGTCTAATATTTAATTGGTACCTAAAACCACCCAACACTAAACACAAGCTTATTACTAATCATTTTTCAATACTTTTTTTATTCTTTGATGAAATTGAACAATTTTTATATCAGTGGAAGCATAAAGTAGAGGATTACAAATGTTCTTTGAACATTGGAAGCGAAAGAATGACGAAGAAAACACAAGAAGAGGAGGAAGAAGACAAAAGATATTTTGTTTCAAAGTTTTTGAAAAAATATTTTTAGACCCTTCTAATTTCGAACCCCATATCTTTTTCATTTTGAATCCATTTTGAAATATTTAAAAAATATGGGTGCACTGACTAAGGATCTACAATACTCTATTATATTCCAAAGGCAACAAAACAATAACCAAAAAATTTAATCTCAAAATTCAAAACTGTTTTAATAGGTCTATCATCAAAAACGAACCCCCTTACACAAAAAACCCACATCTTCATGGTTCCTTGACCAAATTGAGTGTTTTGTTGTAGGCATGCTTTCAATCATCTGGAAACCATCTGGACCCATCATTATGGTAAGCCAATCAGAAACACTGAGTAGCAGTCAGATCATATTTATTACACTCTTTTCTGCAGGTGCACAACATTGCTGTGCCATATACAAGCCACCGCAGACTGTTCAATTATGCTGATCAAAAACTATTTTCTTCAGCGAAACTGGCATATTTTGACCTTTCTTCATCCAATTTTACCGTGTAGGATCACAGATCGAGCACTCCCGGAGATGCTATTAGTAAACTGAAAGAATTTATAAACAGATCACCACCTCATAACCGATGCCAAGAGTTGAAATCCTGTAAACCAGTCCAAGTTTTCCTGCAACTGAACTGGTCTGTGTTTTTGTGTGTGGTCTCCACAAATTCCATGTGGAATTGTTGACTCTCCACAGCCACACTCAAAACACCCTCCCTATACCAACTGGTTGAGTCTCTGGTGGGTACCCAACTGGTACCCTCCTAGCATCATGAGGAAATCCTGACTATGGGTGTTTCAAAAAGCTTGATGAAGTTGCAGAGAAATCTCCACAACAACAATTATAGGTAACACGACATTGAGTGCAGTCATAACCTCATGAGAGTTGCTCACAAAGTGACAGACCATCACCTTCATCGCAAACAGCAGTGACAAGCTGCCATGGCTACCCACTGAGTTCATCAGCTCCCAACAGTGGGTGTAGATAAGCATATAAGAATCTTCCCAAAAACTTGGGCAAACCATTATACACAATCTGCGTCCTGAGTTTCTGTTGCCTTTCTGGAAGCAATGGGAAGACTCAGACGGGTGTTTCAAAAAATGGAATGCCCAATTGGCATTCTATTTTTTGAAATGCCTGCAGGTTTTTTATGCTCTATAAAGGTATCTGCAAATACACTAAGAAAAGACAAGCAGGTCTTCTTTCTGTACTAGGGAAGGCCTGCTCGCACAATTCCTTTGAGGGTTGTAGCCTTAAGGGCAGTAGCCCGAGGGTGTAGGTCCAAAAATTAAGGGAGGCCCATGGGAGCAGGCCTTCTCCAGCCTAAAGCAACAAAAGAAAAACCCTGTATATAAAAAATGCAAGGATCAGAACCCATTCACAAGAAGGACAAGGCAAACAAAAGCTCCAGAATACAGGTCACAAATTAACACAACAATCAGGACACCCCTTTCAAAGGAATTGAGGGAGTGGCACTACAACAATTGGAGCATGCAGCATATTCTACTCAAGATGAGATAACTCAACAGTTTCCAGACACATACCTAGCTTTGGCAATGAAGAGGGCAGTACTACTGCACTTACTCCGGTTACCTTACCTTTATGTGACATAAGACTTTCTCACACCTGAGTTGGGTTGGAAGGTTGGGACTCGGGTCTCAGAGCCATGCCACAGGTGTCCATGCAGAAGAATATTCTGGAGGCAGAGACATGTCTATGAGATTGCAGAGAAATCTCCACAATAACATTTTGAAGGTAAATGGTAAATTGGTTGTGGCCAAACCAAACAGACACAACAAGAACAAGTGCAGGCAGAAACTTGAGAGAATCACTCAAGGTTATGACCATCACCCTCACTAGCTGCCTTCATTTCCCATGACTTATATCAGCTCCTGACAGTGGGCATAATAGATAAGAACATTCTAATCTGATTGGAGTGTCAAGCACTAAGCCTAAGGCATACAGAGGCCTACATGGAGGTTAATAGTTGGGGTCTCCTGCACTCTGACCATATCCTTTCAGCAAAGCCACTACAATCAAGAGGACCCAGTGAATGATTTTCGGGAGCTGATACTCTCCATGTCTGGTGTAGGAGCACATAGTTGGATAACTAATGACTCCATATTCTAAAAACCAATCACCCATGACTGCACATTCTGAAAACCAATCTATGCAAACACAATGTTTATAATCTCTGATGAAGCCTCCATCAAGAAACATGATCAACTTTTCCTTGTGAGAGAACTTGCCATGTTCATACAGATCAAGAGACTAAGAGAAATACTTACAACATCAACAGGGAATATACAAATACACAATATTTCTGCATACATATGGAAAGTTATAAGTATCAAGAATCAAGAAAACATAGATATTGCAGATGACCCACTAATAAGGTTAGAGATTTCAGATCAAACCACGAGAGCAGCAAAGTCCAAGAGGAACATAAAAGAAACATCAACTAAAAATAGCACCATAGAACTGAAAAGTACCAATTGTCTGATAGTCCTCATGTGTTCAGGCACCATCAATTCAGGGCGTAGGCCAATGTCAAACATCAATCAGTGTACCAAGTCTCTGTCACAAAACTCAGAAGTAGTAGGAAGACTCACCCAAAATGTTAGCTAGCCCACAACATGAAGGCAATAGAAACTCTAAATACAAACCAAGAGAAGAAGGGAGCGTAAGAAGAGAAGGGAAAGGAATGCAGGAAGAGAGGAGAAGATAGGAAATCAATTTGACTAAACATTCCAAAAAGATAAACTCACATGCAAAAAGATAAAAGAATAGGCTAAATTCACATTTTGTACCCAGTGGGACACCAACTGCTGCTTGAGAATTAAGTAAAGGAAAAATTCCTTATCAGCATCCTTATAGTACCGAGAACTTTACAATACTTCCAATGGAGGACACACTGAAAAGAATTGAGAGAATATCCAATCATAAAGGATATGGATATTTCAGATCTGGCAACAAAGAGCAAGCATGAAAAAGAGGAACCCTAAAGAAAAGAGAAAACAAGACCATGAAACAAAATCGAGGAGCTCTTTGAGACTGTAGTCATATGCATCTTTGAAAACCTTCAACAGCAACATGTATGGTATTGACCACCAAGCATAACATTCCCAGCTGAATTTATCAGTTCTTGGCAATGGGTGTAGGTTAATGTCAAATACTTTTGACCAACATACTGAGTTTCCATCACAAGACTGGCAGTGATGAGGACCGGCAGTAGATGGACTCACCAACAAGCATCAACAGAACAGAGCAGACTACAAACACAAA
>Ga0116229_10014647_pt1 | contig 10857 bp, 7 predicted proteins | sample S1TSphgellanicum_3_FD_87313 | JGI IMG/M metagenome (GOLD analysis project Ga0116229, IMG submission 87313) | Host-associated microbial communities from peat moss isolated from Minnesota, USA - S1T2_Fc - Sphagnum magellanicum MG | ecosystem: Host-associated > Plants > Peat moss > Unclassified...
TGGCCGCTTCGGCTCTGAGATCTGATCCAGAGCCTCCAGAAGCGTCGGTCCCTTGTACCAATCCAGATTCGAAGACCGTTCAATCATGTTGTCTCCTTCAAACCCAGAGATAGGGACGAACGGGATCTTCTCCGGATTGTACCCGACTTTCTTCAAGTACGAAGAAACTTCTTTGGTGATCTCCTCAAAACGAGCCTTGCTGTACTTGGGAGTTGTGGCATCCATCTAAGACCCAACAAAACCAGATTCAGAAGAAATGAAGTCGGCGAAAAACGAGCCTTCCTACACAAACAGAAGCCCAGACGATGCAAAGACCACTGCGTGCAAAACCAAAAGACTGACCTTGTTGCAGCAGCAGATCATCTGCCTGACACCGAGGGTGAAAGCGAGAAGGGCATGTTCACGCGTCTGTCCGTCTTTCGAAATACCAGCCTCGAATCCTCCAGTGGTGGAGTCGATGATGAGAACGGCGCAGTCGGCCTGGGAGGTACCAGTGATCATGTTCTTGATGAAATCGCGATGTCCAGGGGCATCGATGACGGTGCAGTAGTACTTGGTTGTTTCAAATTTCCACAGGGCGATGTCGATCGTGATGCCGCGCTCCCGCTCCGCCTTGAGCTTGTCCAACACCCAGGCGTACTTGAAGGATCTCTTGTTCATTTCCGCCGCTTCCTTCTCGAAGCGCTCGATCACACGCTTGTCGATTCCTCCCAGCTTGTAGATGAGATGACCTGTAGTTGTGGACTTGCCGGAGTCGACATGTCCGATGACCACGATGTTGATATGCGTCTTCTCCTTTCCCATCTTGCAAGACTAAGCCAAAACAAACCAAGAGTCAGCACCTCTCTCTCTCTCTCTCTCTCTCTCCAAACCCTCGCCGATGCAACAAGAAAACCCTCACCAATATTTGGATAAACCGCAAACAGACAAGACCAAGATGCAGACCTACGAACCTAAATCCGACTTTCCTGCCATCGAACACGATAGAGTTCAACAACGCTTACATCACAGAAGCATACAGAGAAACTAGCGAACGGAGACAACGAGAATAACGCAGTTGGGAGACCGAAGCCAGCAAAGAAAACAAGTGTGAAATCTTCGAAAATAAGAGAAATCGGAGCAAGGGATACATACCTGGGAGAGTAGCGAAAGACGATAACAGATGCAAGCAACAAAAACTTGGATTTTTTTACAACAAATGGCAATCGTCGACGGAAGAACGAAGCTCTGCGAGGCAGTGTCGATGTCTTTAACCTCGCGAGAATGATCTCTCTCTCGGCGCCGCCTGAGCACCCTTGGTTTCTATCGGATTGCAACCGTGCGATGCGGAATCCGACGGTAGTCGACTCGTCTCGCAGTTGCGGAAAAAGGGTACCCCTTTCGTAGGCGCCGCAGCAGCCTTCCAACTTTGCGGAGAGTTAGGGCACAGCTGGCAGATTGGGTACCCTAGCAACCACAGTATAGGCGCGCGGCTATAGCCCACGTAAACGGTGGGTTACCCGAGAGCTAGCTATGGAAATACAAAGCGTGTGACTATTGTTACCCTGGAATTGGACTCGGGTCACCCGGCAGAAAGCTTCCTTTAAGTAGAGAAGGACATGGTACCGTGCTTGGTACTCCTAAGACCGACCGACCGACCGACCTTCGCCTAAATTATCGTCAGCCAGCCGTGACTTCATGGATGAGATACCTTCAACAACGCACAGAGCACAGATTATCGGTAGCCACTTGTGGGGTTTTCATGGATAATGGATGCATGACATCCATGAGGACGCCGCTCCAGAGACTGTAGCCTAAACCAGATCCCAGATGACTTATTTGCCAGTTTTGGATTCGTGGATGTGGTATCTCATCCATGAGGACAGCACTCCAGAGTTTGTAATCTGATTTAGGACTTCGCGAGGCTGACAGTCGTGGTCAGTGATTTTAGGGTTTTCTTAGGGTTTGCTTTTGGGTTGTTTTCGGGGGTTCTGATCTTCTTCGTGCGCGAGAAGCAGCGAAGTTGAGATGGATTCGGCCTGTTCGCGAAGATGACTTGATCGCGCCTTCTATGCAGAGAATGTTTGGTGTCCAGCAGCCTTTTGTCAAGGTTCTGAACTTCACTCTTTCGGGTTGTAGAAATGTTATCTGGAGAGTGTGATCATTCGCTCTGTAGAAGCGTTTTTTCTCGCACTTCTGGGAATAGCTGTGCTTACGTGTGTGCATGTAAGTGTTTTCAGGATGCATTGTGGGAGGGAGTGAAAGAAATTGATAAGTGGGGCGTAGATTGTTCTTCTCTACTGTATCTTACGCATGAAGAGCATTGTTAAAGGAAGGCGAAGTGGAGGACGAGTACGATGAGTACGATATGCCGATTTCGAATCCGTTGCCACCACCCCCAAACAAGCAAAGGAACGAAAAATGCGGACGGAGGAGCGGGACTTAAGAATTTATCTGTCCACTGCTCCATTTGCGGAAGATGGTAAATGGATACTCCTCGACGTCCGTCGGGAGGAGAAAAACAGAGAGCGGTATCTATTATCTATCGTGATTGTGCGAAGGAACGCAGAGAGGATTAAATCCTGACTGAAGCAAACAACTGCAGAGTGTTTAGGGATTAGGGTCTAGGGTTTAGTGTCGAGAGTCAGGATATCTCTGATAAGGGTTGAATATCGCACATAAGTACTGAAGAGCTACTCAATCCACATGATTGTGGTTGTGCAGGGGATGTGGAACCTACCCATTTGGTGAAAGGGCTCGATTTTGCTTGATTACTGCAGAAGATTCGTAGTGAGATAGATTGACACACAGCTGGAAAATGACAATCTGCTGCAAAGTGCCAAGCAACAGTAAGTAGGGTGACTGAAAAGTGTCAAGTTTGTTTTGAAGGTGTTGAGGATTTTTTTCCTCCTTCTCCTGAAAGCAAAAATGATGATGAAGTGATTACACTTTTGTGTGGGTGGGTGCCAACAGGCAGTGGAAAGAGGACTATACAATGTCATTTCTGCTCAGCTTGAAGCCAAGGTAAGAAGATGGGCCTTGGTGGTTTCAGTTTTGTGAATTCCTGATGGTATTTTTGAAGCTATGATGCAGTTAAAATGAATCATCCTTCAAAACAATGAAATTTAATATTTCCATATATCTTTGCAAAGTTCGGTACAGGAAGGAGGAGGGCAAAGGAGCTCACCTTGTAAAAAAAAATGGCCATGCACCACCCAGGTAGAAACATCTCATTCACCTTGTGTATAGTCTGTGGCTTCACAATCCACTGGCCCCATCTGCAACCAAACCAATGTCAACAGAAACAGTAGTTACCATGACACAGAAAATTTGTGATGGTTGGTTGCAATTAGAGGCAAAACATTCAGTGGTTATGTATCTGTGAACCTTTTGTGGAAATGTAATTGATGAAGTCCACATACCCTGAAGACCTTCACCAGGACTGGGTGCATCAGATAATCGTTTCCTTCCATTTTCTCATTCCATTTTTCTCTAAATAGACTGCTGTCCTACCTCCACAAGGGTGCATTTATCTTTCCTCATCTTTTCACTCTGGAACATCAGCAGTTTGGATTCTGTATTTTCTGCAACCAGGACTAGAGTCTTATTTGTATCATTTTAATGTAACCTACTGAAATTTGGCAACAATGACATGCTAAAAGGTTATGAGAGGATTTCAAGTTCCTTAGGTGTTTGTTAAAGTGAAACTAACATTCTAGTCAATCCTCACGTTCCTTTCAAGCAAAACGGTCAGCTACATTGGTGGAACTTTGAGTAAGAGGATGACTGGGTCAAATACAATGACCAGAAGGAAAGCCATGCTTAAAAGCAGCATTCAAGTTTGGAGTAAAAATGCAAGATGGGTGCAAAACATGGAAGTAAAGTAATGATCAAAAGCTCACTAATGACTTTGTTGAAGATAAACCACACATTGGACAGCAATTAGAGAGATAAGGCAGAAGGATATGAGAAAGAGAGATAACTGGTACAGTCAGCATTTCCTGGGATACTTGGCACTTCAGGATCCATAGTATGCACAAAAAATCATTGTAGCTCCTTTTGGTTTTGCCACCAAGGCGAGCGCAGCTGATTCACTGCTATGCAAAGTCCAATTAGTAAAAACCAAACAAGGGATGCAATTGTGTTCCTAACAGACTCAATGAATGTCTTGTTTCCTGAACTATCACAGACAGTATTTGTTTTGCGATTGGCATTTTCCAATTCAGAGATCTGGGTTGAAGTTGTGGTAATGAGCAATGGACAATTATATGTAGAGAAATCATTCAACATTTGTCATGCATTACCTATTGATTGCATCAGCACAGTCTAGGCCATCTGAGCACAGGCTCATGGGCAAATCATTGAAAATGGAAGAGAAATTTGGGAGAGACATGGTACTGTGAAGCAAATATGAACCTGCAGGAACTGCAATACATATTAATGAACATAGCAAGGTGATCAATTCAATGGTATGGAAACTAACATGCAGTGGATATGCCTACCATCTAGAAAGGCATCAAACACCTCCAGATCTCCAAAAGAAGCCACAGAAACAGTAAACATTACTTAAGCTGTTACAGCTTTCTCATGATCATTTGTTTAGATCCTCATACTGATAATCATCATCACACCTACCCACTACCCACATGATTTAGCTGCCAACAGTAATGTGGCAAGCACATTGAATGTAGAACACCCAACAATTGAAAGACATGTTCTTTTCTTCTGTGCAGAGCCTCAGTTCAATTATAACAACAATTCAGGTGAGGGTATTGCAGATTTTGCAATTCTCTACAATAGTTATTCTTATAGAGAATGTTGCATCCAAAAGGAAAAAGAACTTCTATATCATTAGCAAAACCATGGAGTCTATGCCAAAGGTCAGATATAAGGCCCATTTCATGGTATAAGAAAAAAACTTCTGATAGTGTTTGTGACTTACCAAGGATCTGATTCAAGAAGTTGGAATGAAGAATGTCAAAATTCAGGTGCTGAAAAGAAACAGTAATTGAATTCTCACTACTTTGGAGCTTCTTTTGCACCTCCTGCACTCGCCATTCCTGCTCCCCGCGGGTTGCGAAAGATTAGTACATGTGAAAATTTTGTTCTCCCAGCTTCATTCTGAGGAAGTTCAGACCCAGGTACATTGTCCACTTGCTGAAGTGACTGTGATAGTGTGTCACTTCCACCTTGCGATGGAGAGATTCCAGCTCCTAATGGATCATAAAGCTGTTGTGGCAGATGCACAAAGGCTGATTGTGTGCTTGTCTCACTTGCAGCTTGTGATGGAGAGATTTCAGCCCCTAATGGATCATGAAGCTCTTGTGGCAGATGCACAAAGGCTGATTGTGTACTTGTGTCATTTCCAGCTTGTGATGGAGAGATTCCAGCCCCCAATGGATCATGAAGCTGTTGTGGCAGATGTACAAATGCTGACTGTGTGCTTGTGTCATTTCCGGCTTGCAAATGAGGAATTCCAGCTCCTAATGGATCATGAAGCTGTAGTGGCAGATGCACAAATGTTGATTGTGAGCTTGTGTCACTTCCAGCTTGTGATGGAGAGATTCCAGCCCCTAATGGATCATGAAGCTCTTGTGGCAGATGCACAAAGGGTGATTGTGTGCTTGTGTCATTCTCAGCTTTTGATGGAGAAATTCCAGCCCCCAATGGATCATGAAGCTCTTGTGGCAGATGCACAAATGCTGACTGTGTGCTTGTGTCATTTCCAGCTGGCGAATGGAGAATTCCAGCCCCTAACGGATCATGAAGCTCTTGTGGCAGATGCACAAATGCTGAATGTGTAATTGTGTCACTTCCAGCTTGCGATGGAGAGATTCCAGCCCCTAATGGATTATGAAGCTGTTGCGGCAGATGCACAAATGTTGATTGTGAGCTTGTGTCACTAGCCTGCCGTCAATTTAGACACATTCCAAAAAATTCAACGAGTACTCTAGAAAGCATACACGAATCAATCACGCCAATGATCAGAGTAAGAGGATCTCTGCAAACACATATTCAGAGTAAGACGATACTCTCTAAGAAGTCTTTGCATCAACTCTCACAACAACAGTTCCAACCAGAAAAAAAAAAAAAAAAAAAAAAAAAACAGACAAAGAATTAAGACAAAAAGCCCCCAATCTCACCAAAACAACATCTAGTTCTGAAAACAAACGAAGATTGTAGTGCTTCCAACGCTCCTCCTTATATTCATCCGGAACAGCTTGTTTCCGCTGTTAAAAAAACTGCGAGAAAAATCCCTTGGATTTCGAAACACAAAGAGGAACCAAAAAAAACACGAGAAAACAAAACAAAGGTCGATAAACATACTAGAAAAAGAAACAGAAAAATGCAAACACATGTCAGTATTTTGGAGGCAAGTAATAGAAGAAACTTATTCATTTCAATGCCATCATCTGCAGATGGCCTGCATCTTGCGCAAGTCGGTCCGCGCTTTGCGTGTTTTGAGAGTCGGTAAAAACAGACCAGAAATGGCCATAAAAAGACCATACTAGAAAAAAGAAGCAGAAAACTCGAAAAAAATTATCATCATTGTGCAGGTAATAGTAGCAAAACCGATTCACCTCAATGTCATCATTTGCAGACGCCTGCGTCTTGAGCAAGTCGGTCGCGCTTTGCGTATCTTGAGAGTCCTCCGCCATATCCATCACAACAAAAGCTTCAAAAGCTTCCTTCTGCCACAAAGAGCGTTGCAAAGGCTTTGCAATTAGAAAGAAGATGAGATCTCTAGACGCGAACGTTGGATTACTAGTCTCAGAATGGTGCCTTCATGGATGAGAAGTCAGAGATCTCCGGCCACGAACGTCGGATTATCGGTTTCAGGATCGCGCCTTCATGGACGAGAAGTCAGTGCTGGCCCTCTCGGGTTGACGAAGTCCATTCCTTTTGCTTGAAAGCCCTGGGGTTTCTTCATCCATGAGGGCTCTGTTATTCGGCTAAACGTGGTGATAGACCATCATTCGTAAATCCATAATTGGCAATTCATTTGTGTTTTTTGTGGCAAAATTCTACTATTTTGTGGAACCTTTTCTTTTGAGAAATTTTTGGAAAAACATGATTTTGCAGTGTGAAATGTTTTTTTATAAAAAAAATTCCTATTTTGTAAAATTAAAACTATATATTTTCTCTTTTTTAATTTAAAACATTTTGTGGAAGGGGGGCAAAGGGGTGTTACTTTGTCATAGAGCGAAAGGCCCATTAACTATCCTAATTGTGTGAATAAAAAATTAACTAAATGAAATAATAGTATCAAAAGGGATATTGAAAGTGTTTTTTTCACATTACCAATGATCATCAATTCACATAAGATTAAAAAATGTTAATATATTTTTAGATTATTTGAAAAATAATTAATTATTAAACATTGGTTATTGATAACCATATTGATGTGTAGTTCAAAAATAATTATTATAATTCAAGATATAAATATTAAATAATGTACTATTTAGTAGATCATTTAAGTTTAAAAGTGTAGTTGTTGAATGCAAAGGTGACATACAAATGCATTTGAATGCAAGTCATGCTCAAAGAATTTAAAAGTTTTCAAGATTTTGGTTTGATACATAATGAAAGTAATTTGAGAAAGAAGATTGATGGTTGAAATGTAATTGATTTAATCAAAATATCATAATATTTGAATTATGTAGAATTTGAAATCAAAAGTTAAGTTTTGAACATGTTTCAACTACATTTAAAATAGGAATTTTTTATAATTTAAAAATAATAATATATTTTGTGATCAATTGTTATGGTTTTTTAAGTCTTTCCCATTTCAATTTGCACCCAATTTGTAAGCATTGGTGTATTGCACATAAACTAAATCACTTTTTTTTTTTTTTCATTTTTTTGCACTTTCTTTGCTTTTTATTTTTCCTTTTATAAAGCTTATATGATAACAAGTTATTCATCCTCCCATGCATTTAATTCAATTAACTACGTACATTGAGAGAATGTTATACCCCCTACAACATATTCATGGGATGTAAAAAACACGCCTAATTTAATAGATTCATAATATTTTCAAGATTGCTTGAACACTTTTGATTTATGTAGTATAAATATAACTTCAACACATGTTTGTAGAATAAATAATGAAATTTGAAATGTTCATGTCAAGAATAAAATATTATTGAATATTCCAAAAAATTATGTATTTTGCTTTACAAAAAAAGATTATTAGAAAAAAATTACAAAATTCTTACAAATAATATAATAAATGTAAAAAATGCCAAGGTTTTACAATAATAAATACAATGAAAATGTAAAAATGACATCCATGTACAATAAAATATCCAATACATAAGATGATTTTTTTTTCCTAGAAGGTCATATTTGCATAATGGACAAGGATTACTAAATGAGTTTGAAAAGACATATAAACCACTTGATCTCATTAAATTGTGTTTTTTTTATAACAATATTTTCATCTTCTATCTTTATCTACAATATCAATAACAATTTAAAAAGTTTTCATAAGTTGCAAGGATATTTGAAACTCATGTAATAGGAAAACTGTTAACTTTAATACTATAAATTTATTAGAATTTATCATCCAACCATATCATTTATAATGAAAAAATATGTTGGTCATGTGTTGATATAATTAATGATGTTTGAAATTGAATTTTAATTAATTAATCTCCAAAAAATAATAATAATAATCACAAACTTAGTACATAGGAGGATCATTTTTATTCAATAGAAGATTCATGCAAAGGTATATTTATATATTTACTATAGAACAATTTGGATTGTCAAACATGCAAAATGTCATGTTAAATTGCTTTCATCCATGTTACTAAATCCATTCAAGTGATTGATCAAATTGCATTTCATTTTGATGTTCAAGTAATTTTGATGTCCTCTCTCCTCTTTTCTTGGGGTTGGAAATGAATTCCAATGCAAATGAAAAACCATTGTATCCATAATTCATCCAATAAGAATCATTCATTCAACACACTTTATCCATTGCAACAAGACATATGTTATCATAGACTATGAAATGTCTCATTGAGTTGGGATCTAGTCACATTCTTCTAATAGGAATGATAGAAACGTTCCTTGAACCAAAAGTCCTTCCTTAAAGTCCTCACAATTCCACCTTGGGTGAACTTAAACCCTAAACAAATTCCACCTTGGGAGAGGATTTTTTTTTCATTTTTCCTTTGTTCTCTCTATGTTCCTTTCAAGTTCCCAATGGGTTCCCAATATGTTTCCTTAAGTTCTTAATGTGTTCTCCAAGGGTGTTCCCAATAGCACCTTGCTTTAATCCCATTTGTTTTGCCCAAAGTCCTCCCCTTGAGAACCTATATAGGTGGGCCAAAGGAGGAGGAGGCACTCCATCTTTCAATAGAATCTTCTATTTTGGGGGAGCGTCCATAGTTTCAATTTTTGTTTTTTGCAATGGGCCAATCAAAAGAACTCATTGAAAAAAAAAAAAAAGTTGGACTTTTGAGGCACCCCCAACTAATGAATATCAATCACACTCCTCCCCCGCACACCACCCCACGCACCCCGCTCCCCAAAAACAAATCATCAATGAATTTTGTGCCAAAATGCCAAAATTATTTTATTCAACCCACCGAGTCCATTCACGTAAAGCCAAAGGGGAGGTGAAAGATGTTTGGACAAATTGGATTTAGCCGGGAAACTCCATAAACAATAAGTTAACGGCTAAACTATTATTATTTCTAAATTGAAATTAATTTGTCATTTCATGACCAAAAAAAGAGGTGGGTGGGTTGGGGGGGCGGCGGGGAGGGAGAGGGAAGGTGCAAACTATGCAAAGGATTTTTCTTTGGGTGAAAAAGGCCCAAAATAGCCATACTTCAAGGGAAAAAAAAAAAAAAAAGTTGAACCTACCATATGTAGACTATAGGTTCTTATGTGTCACCAATATATATCAAGGTTTAATAAATTAAAATATTTTTTTACATGACCTTTAGCCAAATTTGGCTAAATCCTCTTGTGGATGATTGTTAGTCCACCTACCTCACCAACTTGGGAGATTTATTTCGCACTTGCTACCGATTTTGCGGCAATTTTGAGGGAGGGTTTTCAAAGCAATGAGTGCGCTAGGCCTAATTCTCCCACGACTTTTTAGAATAAAGTTGATGGATGCCAATTGCTTTTGAGAGTTACTTCACGATGGGCCTCACATTTGCACCCTCACTAGTCACATCCATTCTCTCTTTCTTCTACCAACAACAACGGAAATAGTGGGAAGACGGGGCACCACTAACTTCATACAAAGGCCAACTTCAACACATGCATGTCAAAATAAATAATAATATTTGAAGATTTCATGTCAAAAAATAATTAAAAAAATTCCATAGATTCTCTATTTTCCTTCACAAAAGTATTTTCTTTGACAAGAAGAAGAAGAAGAAGGATATTTCAACATTTCTATAAATAATTTAATTAGTGTCAATTAAGTTGCCAAGGTACTACTACCTTGTAATATATTCTTATATAAAATCCAAAGAATTTCATGGTTGAGTTTAACTTAATATAAGATGGGCAATTGGGTAGTAAGTGATCAACCTTGATTTCATTCATCCCCATAAAAACTAGTTAACTAAAGAAAGGCCTCAATCCTCTCTATGTTTGAAATTCCAAGGAGATACCCACCACTACCAAATTTGGGCTTTTGGATACCTACTACCTACCTACCTACCTACCTACCTAGGTGGGTATTGATAGGTTGGATCCCCCCATTTATTACCTTAAGCAAAGGCCATCAAATTCATTATATAAAGTGGCCATATTTTGAGGGAAAAAAAAATTTAAAAAAAAAAATTGAACTTGTCATATTTAAATCGTAGGTTTTTTTGTGTGACCAATATATAGTGGGGTTTGGAA
>Ga0116229_10014648_pt1 | contig 10857 bp, 13 predicted proteins | sample S1TSphgellanicum_3_FD_87313 | JGI IMG/M metagenome (GOLD analysis project Ga0116229, IMG submission 87313) | Host-associated microbial communities from peat moss isolated from Minnesota, USA - S1T2_Fc - Sphagnum magellanicum MG | ecosystem: Host-associated > Plants > Peat moss > Unclassified...
AGCAAATTCTCCACAGAAAAATGTGCTCCGAAACGATGGCAAAACAAAACGGAAGCAAATTCTCGACGGCAAAATGTGCTACGCAACTATGGAGAAACAAAACGCAACATCAACTCTCGAGAAATGGTCACAGACGAAAATTCAGGGTTAGAAATCCACGTCTCGCTGCCTGTGTTGGCGAGGATTCTGAAAAAATCGAGTTCAGCGTAATTTCATTCTTGCTTCTCATCTTTTGTGGCTATGGTGGTAAATTCAGCTTGCGAAGTGACGGTGGGATTAGTTGGAATTGAGCTTCCATTAGCTGCTGCAACAGATTTCTGTCCAGCAGCTGGACCGCCGATTTCGATACTTTGAATCCGTGGCCGTTTTGGGTGCTCTTTCTCGATTTTGGGTACTGTCACAGTGAGCACTCCATTGTCGACTTTGGCTTTGATTTGTTCTAGATTTGCATCCTCAGGTAGCTTGAAGGAACGCATGAAATTGGATCTGGTACGCTCTACACAGTGCCAAGTATCGCTTTCTTTCACTTCCTCCTTGTTGCGCTCGCCACTGATCCGCAGAGTACGACTGTCGTGTATCTCAACTTTGATCTCCTCTTTGCTCAAACCTGTGAGTTATACATGGGCATATATATGGAAATTAGCAAGTAATCTATGTGAAGTAAACATGAAGAACTCTTAATTACAGTGAGACGCATATCCAGCTGAGGACCTTGGATTTTGCGGCATACAAACATGGAAGATCTCATGAGGGAAGAAGCTGTAAAACACATACCTGGCAGGTCAGCCTTGATAACATGTGCTTCCGGAGTCTCTACCCAGTCCACCAGTGTACCATCGGAAACGGCCATGACGTCCCTAGTCGACCTTGGGAAACGCTCGAAAAATGACGGAATAATGTCGAAGTCGAATGGCATTGGATCGAAGATGCAGCTATCCAACAACCCTGCAGGACGCCTCACCTGCTGGAACTTCCATGGTGCAAGTGCCATATTTGTTGCTTTCGGAAAGAGTGTAATACTCTTAGAAAGAAGTGGTGGCCTAATGATGTAACCTAATGTAGCCCGATCGAGCTCCTGAAGCAAGATGCTGCGAATGAGAACTTCAACCGCAGGTGGGTCTTTGACGAGATATTCAAGCTTTCAACTGCAGACTGAAAGATCGAAAATTACCCACTCTCGATTACAGTAGGATGTGCTATGACGACACAGCGATAGAAGAGAACGGAAAGAAGTCTTTGAATTACTGCTGGGAGGTGGTTGCAACGATATTTATACGACTTAGAGAGCACAGACACGCGATCACAGGAACGAAAAGACACAATCGAACGAGGCTCCAGACGCACACACCAGAACTCGAAGGATCGAGAAGCGCGCGGTCCTTTCCGCTCTGCGGAACTGTCATTCGGGTCTACAACATTCTGGACCTTTCGAGCAAATTCTGGATTTCCAAGGTATTCTCTGCATATTTTTCTGCGTGGCATCAGGCTATTAATGGACAATTGTCTGGACACAAACTTGAACACATTTCTGCATTCGCAGGATTTCTGCAAGTTCAATTACATTCTACACATAATCGGTTAGTATACTTGGAATCAATGAGTGCATTCCAGAGGCATTATTGCAGGAAATTGTCAGTGTGGTAGGGGTTCAGAACATTCCGAATTCTACCAAGTACTTTCTAGAATCAACTTTCTAGTAATCTGCATGGAGAAACTGTAAAAATTAAGAAAAGCTTATGACTTTTGGCAGATGATTCTGAGAATTCGCAGTGCAGGGCTAGAACATTCTGGACGCAAGGAGTATATTCCAAAGTCGACTAAGATGTAATGTGCCTACAATCTTCTGGAATCGGAATAAGTCGATTAAGATGTAATGTGCCTACAAATGTTTTGAATTTTGAAGACCTTGAAAATAGAATTCAGATTCCCCGCAACCTAGCAATTACGCCCACTAATTACAAGAAAATCAACATACCCACCTCGTTTCCGGGTTTCTCATGTATGATGGAACAGGCCTAGTAGGGCTTGTTCCACTTAGGGATGCATTGAGCTTGTTAGGGTGACATACAGTTCCATCAAGTGGCAACTGGTGGTTCTCCCAGGGGCTGCTGTTCCGGAGCATAATCAATGTTCCTCACCATCATTCATTTTACCCCGGAACTTGATGTAACATTTTCTATTTAAAATATTGCTGGTTTGAAGAAGCAAGCAGTGTGGGGGGTTGGTTTAGGGTTTAAATGGAACCAAATGAACCATGACTATCAAGGTGGTTCTCAAAGAAATATAACACCACGGTTTTCAAAAATAAATCAAAGCACTAGTTCTGATGTATAAACTGTGGCTCTCAAAAATCTGATAACCAATTTCTGATAGATCACCACATTGCTTATAAAATCTAAGGTATAATAAAAAACTGCAGGTTCTTGGGTGGGATTTTCTCCTGGATTTTGTATTAGGGTTTTGTAATTCAGAGTCCAAATGAAGTCTTAAGTGAGATCTTAAAATAACAATAAATTTTTTTTAAAATTCTTTTAGGGTTTCAAAGGTTGCTTTGTGCAAACACAAAGTTGCAGGAGACGAAAAGTTTATGGTTGTTTGCAAGATTGTTGCTTTTACCAAAAGGAAGAGGGGGTGGCATCAGAAGACGGTGGATGGTTTTTTTCATCTTGGATATGTTTGCATTTTTTTATTTATTTTTTGTTAATAGGATATTGAAAGGGTTTTTTCTTAGTGGTTGCTTCTGGAGTCAAACATTCTTGGCTATTCATCTTTCAGCTTTAAAAAGCAGAAATCTTTTCATTTGTAGTTTTTCTAATTTCATTACAAGCTTTGCAAATATTGGTTCGAGGTTTGTGCTAATTATTTAATTCATGTCTTGTATGGAATCTTATGACGAAATCAGTTGTTTTGTTGCTATAAATCAGAAGTACGAGTGCAATTTCTTGACTGTTTCTTACAGACAGATATTGGTTTTTCGATTCTTTTTGTTCAAGTTTCTATGTGTGTTTATCATGGAGAGCATTTTGATGGCGTGGGTTGATATTTCACAAAGGTATGTTTTCTTGGTTATAGATCATAATTTTCTCTGCAATTGTACTTTGATTTGTAATTTGTGACAGTCCACTGTATTGCCAAAGGTTCTCAGCATACCTTGGAGAGAGCAAAGCTTGATTTTCTTTTCACCAAAATTGTTCTACAACGTGCAAGATCGAATTCGTTGGAGGTGCGAGTGGAAAACGAAGGTAGCTGTTGTTTTATTTTGTAGTTTTGAAGAAAGCAGTGGGTCCAGTGGTGGGTCTACATGAAGAAATCATGTAGACAAAAAGCATGTGAAGGTAAGGTTTTAATTTGTTTTTTTTTTTTCTTTGTAATGGTAGATTAGGAAGTTGTAGACAAATCTATGAGTGCAGATTTGGTCTTACAATTTACAAGGAAAAGATGAAGAAATTCTAATTTTGTTTAGTAAAGTTTACAAGTAAGAACATGTATTGTGAACAAAGTTGTATTCTTCAACCTTTCATACATATTCTTGAAATTTTCATAAATCATGACTCATAGTTTATACATTTGCTTAAAACCAGTTGATTTTTCAATTTTATTGTTTCTTCTTGACATGGAGTGTAAAACAATACCACACAAAACAATTAAAAAAATATGTAAAGGCCATCATATGGAGTGTAATAAGATCCAAAGCTTGGAATATTTTCAGGTTGTCAATGGTTTAAAAGCTTCAGTGCAAGAGTTTCACCCTAGAAGTTTCCAATTACTGCAACATTTCGTGCAGCTCAAGAACAACCAGTCTCTATTTGTGGAGCTTCATGTGTTGCACATTGCAACATCATATGTCTTTGGACAAAGAAACTCTGGCAATGGAATTCATGGCTTGTTTGAACAAAGAAACATAGACAAAGAAACTTTTGTAATTTGAACTTATTAACAACTTTAAAGTTTTTTTGAGAACATGGTCACAAGCTCGAAACCTCCTTCAGGTCTTGGATATGGTAGGAAGAAAAATAAATAATGATTTGGAAATTTTTCTCTTGCAAATTTGCTATTAAACTTTTTCTCAAACAAGTGAAAAAAAATTCAGAGTTATAAACAAAAGTTGCAAGTCTAGTTCTTAAAAAAAATGCAAATTTTGCATTTATTCTACACAAAAAAAATTAATATTGTACACAATCTAGTGCTATACATAATAGCGATTCATTATCATCACCATGAAGTTTTTTCTTGCCATGCACATACCATACAATTTTTGTTAAATGGATTGATATTTCTTTAAAGAAAGAAAAAACAGTAGCAACAAAGGCCTGATTCAAATTGACTAAAGGGAAAAAATAAAGGCTATAGCTTGTCACAATTCAATAAATTGTTTCCAAGGCCACTAATGAATGCACAATTTTCTTTTCAATTTCAATATGCTTCAGAACAACATAGACTCATTATTCATCTGCTTAATATTCCCATCGTTCAGCCTAGGCCATGCAAATGGTTGGTCAAGAAAGATTGCTACATCCCTTTCAATTTACATTGAGAAAAACCAAGATACCCTTGTCATATTTCACATCATTCGTAATGATAAAAAAATTATGTAGACTATATCATTTCACTGTATGGTTGATAGGCATAGTCAACAATTATACATGACAAACAATTAGCAGACACAATCAATGGTGTAGAACTTAACTTTTTCAAATTTAAATTATTTCTTTATGCAATTAGTTGACCTAAATCCTACACTTAAGGATTTCAAATAAAGAGAGTATTGTCTTGCACAAATGATGTCAAACCATACTTGTTGAAGGCACTCTTTGAGTTTATAAAACATATATTGTAATATAAAAATAAAAAAGAACTAAATATCTTGCATTCATTTTAAGGAAATGCAAATGCTTACCACTTGATATTGAGCAAAACACTATCCCAAAAATTCAACACATATGTATTTGTGTTTAGTTTTTGAAAAATGGTCCACTTTGGATACTATTTCAATCCACTTTGGGTGAATGCACGATAAGGTGGCTCAACATCAACAAAAATTACACTCCCTATAAATCCATACAAGATTTTTTTTAACGATTTAAATGGACATGGTTGATACTTTTTAAAATGTTATTATTCTAATCTTTGAATAATACATGTTCAATCATCTACAAACCTTCCCAATATCTATATAAAAACTTGTATTTAATGTAGCCAATGTCATTTTTAAATTTGGAAGTCCTAAGGGTTTAAACCTTAAACCCATAAAATCCATATGAATAATGACCCATGTAAAGCTTTCAAAAATATATGCTCTTGGGATAAAGAATTGAAAAACAAACAAAAATTACAACTCATATGGACTTATGAAAATATGGTCATATTTTAACGATTCAAAAGCCCTTCATTATTAAACGGTTAAGGTTTTCAAATAAAAGATTCTTCATATGAATTTATGATCTTGTGTTACATTATATATTGAATCCCAATAACAAATTTGAAATTTGAGTTAATATAAGTTTTTCCATTTTGTGATGTTCTAGTCAAACAACCAGTCCAGATTTTTCGACTTCAAAAGTCCATTACTACTAACAAATGAAATTTTTATCAATAAATAACCACATAGTTCTCTTTATAATGACATTGTTAGTTTAGATCCAAGTCCTAATTAGTATATCACCATATGCATTTGAATAAAGGGTACCCCATGAAAAAACATTGTTTCATCACAAAAATGAGCCATCGTAACTTGCATCTACCCCTTTGGATTCAAAAATGTATACAACTTAATGTTCAAGATGAAAAATGATGATTTTATTTGACTCTTCAATTATTGGTCCAAAGTGGTGATGATTTTTTATCCAAGAAAAGCTCAATGCATCCATTCATTGAAAGATTATATAAATGAATTTATATTTGCCATATTTTATAAAAATTAATGAATAATAAATATTTCATGGACAATATGTTTAACTTTAGATTGTTTGGTTGAGATGTTTATGGGATAGGGTTGAAAATGCATCATGTATATTGCATGTGAAAAATATTTGTTCAATTTAAATAATGGCATTTTTAATAGGTTATATAATTTGACATATTATTAGTTTGCCCAAAAAAAAAAATTGGAATGTTTTTTATATTGATATGGTTTTAAAAAAATTTGTAGGGATATGGTGGGCTAAAGACCACATGTCATTTTTCATATTTGTGAAAATTGAGATTCAAAAAGGATGTTTATGATTAGGTTCAACTACAACAAATGTAATGTTATTCGACAAATGTGTTTTAAAACATGATATTGTGCAATTTGTGGACTAACCAAACTTAATCATCAACATAAACATTTCAAAAAATTAAATAGTATGTATAATAATTTAAATACTAATGAATTTGAATGTACACTTTATGGCATTGTTAATTGCTTACTATCTAATTATACAACTATTTCAAATGGAAAGGATATGTGTGTGTGTGTGTGTGTGTGTGTGTGTGTGTGTGTGTTTAAAATGTTATATTGAATGTGATGCACCGACATATGTAGAATATATTTTTTTCAATCACCAACTTATATGAAAACACTTTTGTCTGAACTACCATTTTATATACAATTATTGTCTTTTTAAAATATTGGATTACATATATAAAAACGAAAATTGGGTTTTAGCATGGATGAAATAATATATTCAAGTTTATTAAATAGTCCTTTATTGAGTTGGGATGGTATGTTAAATTAAAAAAATCTTGTCAAGATGTTATAAATATTATTTCTCCCTTTTTTTCCTCAAAATATGAAAAGTAATTTATGGTATAGACAATACATGACTATTTTTGAACAATCTAATGAATTTAATTCCATGTGTATTTTATCTTCAAATGTTGTTGATGAAATTATCAAAAAATATAACATTTCTAATAATTGATTTAAAAGTATGCATGTTACTAATGAAATACAAAATTTATCACTTTTATTTTATTTGCATTTTAATTCACAACATCCCATAAAGAATAGTTCTTAATTATGAGAACTATGACAAAAAGATTGCACAACAATGAAATATGTCATGAAAAATTTATAGTTCAATCTAATGGATTACAAGATAATACAAAAATATATCACTTTAAAAATAAATTTATTCCCTTTTTTATTTCAACATGGACATGGTACTCATGATGGTAAAATAACAATACATGAATATTTAAAATTTTGAATGAGTTTATTATTTTGATCATTTACATTGTATGAACCATATTTATTAATTATGTATGTTCTTCAATAATCACTTCAATTGATTAAGCATAATTTTAATAGTTGTTTAGAAAAAGACATACAAATCATTAAAACAAAAAAAACAAAAAATGAACTGATGCTGAAATTTTGGGACATATGGTAAAATATAAACTTCCATCATCAATTCAAGGTTATCCTGCATGGCATAGATCACAATTACAATAATTATTAACAATGGTAGAAAATTTTGGTATGCCTCATTTTTTAAAAACTTTAACTACAGATGAAATGACATCAACAAGATGGCCTAAATTTAATGATATGGAATATCTTGTTAAACAAATACATCAAAATATGTCATGGAAAGATTATCCAATGGAATGTGCTACATTATTTCATTCTTGTGCAAACATGTTTATGCATCGACATATATTAAAAGAAAATGGCATTTTAGGCAAAACAAAAGAATATTTTACACATTATGAATTACAACACCGTGGATTTGTTCATGCCCATATCATATAATGGGTTAATGAAAACAATTTGCAAAGAATAACAAATGAAATATTAACTTTTATTCCAAATGTTTTTGATAAAACAACTAAAACATTTATTCCACCAAAATGATAGTTTACAACTTAAATTATTTAAAAGGGTATTATAAAAAGAACTTCATGAATATCAAAGTCATTGTATTCAAAAAGGACATAATGGAACTTGTAAATTTGGATTTCCATATTCTCCACACATTCAACCTTTTTTTTTTTTTTCTTTTTTAAACAAAAAAATGATAATACTATACACCACAATATGAAGATCGAAATGTCGTGCCATATCATCCAATGTTATTATTGGTTTGTGGAGCACATTTGAACATATTATGTATTACATCTTTTTATTGGTCTTTTTATCTTTTAAAGTATGCCATGAAATGTGAACCACATGGGAAATTAAATTTGAATACAAAAGATGCAGAATGATTATGTTTAAAAAGTGAATCCATAATACAATTACAAATAATTTTTAATTTAATTATATTTAAACCTACATCACTAATAGAAGCAACATTTGTATGTTTATAAATACCAATTGTACAAAAAAGTCGAGGTATAAAATATATTGATTCAAAACCACCATTACTTTGAACAAAATTAGTTACAAAATAAAAAAGATTAGGTTTTCATCCAATTGATATTTATATTTCTAAACCAACCATATTTGAAAAATTAACATTTATGCAATATTTTTAAAAATGCACATGATTGTAAAATACATCCCACTTATAATATTTTTGGAAAAGGTGATATTGGTTTTATTATTTATGAAAACCAAAAAGATTAGATGTACAATTTTTCATCCAGTGTATAATAGTGAGGAATTTTTTAATAATAATTTATTGCAAAAATAACATTTCATAATGAAGAAAATATATTTTCTAAAAATAATACTCAAAAATATTATGTATGTGAATGTCAAATAAAAGGATTTTTACATAATGTTGAATAATTACAACATATTTGATACAATATGCAAATCAAAATTTTGTTCGAAAATGAAAAACAAACTCAACTTTTTCACAAAAAAAAAATTAAATCCATATTTAGAATAAAATATGAACAATGAAGAAATAATGTTTACATGTTTACATGTGTAAATGAAGATAAAACAAATATTGTAAAATATATTCAACTTGATTTTAAAGATGAAATACAAAGTTTTGTACTTAATCATGATCAATTGAAAACATTTGATATTTTACTAATGAAACAAAGGATTACATGTATTAGAAGGAACTCATGGAAATGGAAAAACTTTCTCTGTGAAATATTTAACACATTAGTTTCAAACCCAAGGAAAAAATGTGTTTTTAACAACAACAATTGGAGTTGTAGCTTTATGATTATCCCAACATGCTTGTGCTATACATATTCAATTTATAATTCTTGTTTCTGGTTATCTTTACGTTTTACCACAACTAAGTCACATGGGTGGCAGATAACGCTAAATTATGAAGCAGTTATGCTTCATTAGGAATTGAGGACATTAAAAGTCTAGTTTCTTGTTTTCTTTTTTGTTTTTGGTTTTGTTTTGCAGGTTACTATGTTTAATGTTGTTATTCAATGGAGCAGCTATGGTGAGCTAGTTTCGGTGGTGGAGCAAAATCCTTGTTGTTCAATTGACAATCTTCATGGTGAGTGTGAGTCACGATTCTTAGAAATGATTAGTACTGTGGTTTCAAGGGAGCAAGAGGATGAGGACTAGGAGAAACTATATGAAGTTGGTTGACGAGGAGGAAAGATAAACATTTTTGGGTGGAAGAAGCTAAGTTTTGATTCTTCAAATTGTGAGGTTGTTGAGTTTGTTTGGATTTTACATAATGAATAGCTAGGGATGAACGCCCCTTTGGAATTCTTCTTCTCTTTAACCTAGCGCATGTTTTTTGTTGTGCCATGAATGTTAGGAGAAGAGTAGGAGGTGTAGAGTTTGTATTTAAGGACTGATTTAAGGGAAGTGATGAAAGAATCTAACAATTTCAGGAGCAATTGTGGTGGTAGTCATCATATGTGTTAGGTTTTGGGGAACTTAGTGGGAATGTGTAACGTGGTTTATTTTGAGAAGAAAATACCTATGATATAATGGGAATTCTAGGGATTTTGGAATGTGAAGAAATTGTGAAGTTTTGATTTTCAGAATTATTAGTCTGTTTTGAGTCATTGTCCAACTTTTGAATAAAACTACATGATGATGATGATGATGGGGTAGCATTTGTGGGGTTTTGTTGTTGAATGATGAAATGCCACACTCATTGACAACCAGTTGGTTCCTTGAGAGGAAATTAAAAGAGGCCTAATCCCTTATGGTCCATAGTTTTAAAATTGTAAGAATTATTTAGCTAGAAGGATTAGTGGTTTAGGAATAATATTTGTTGTAACCTCCTTTCTACTCCTTGGAAATATTTAGTAAGCCTTGGTGAACTTACATTCAAAATGTTAGAAAGTGTCATGGCAAAATCACCTCCCCTTCTTTTTTAGGTGATGATAATCATGGAATGTATAATAACTCCAAGCTCTTGAACTATTGTACAAAAAACAAGGCCAAATTTATCTCCATAAAAATAAGGAGAAAAGCTTTGGGGATTCATGAGTCAAATGAAACTTGAATATATGATCATCTTTGTTTTTGTAATAATTTGGTTGTCATAAGTTTAAGGTAAGATTACCCCTATTTTTGTACTTTCCTTCATGATCATTCTTTGAAGGAATTCAAAAAGCTAAGGTAAGTAAGGTAAAACTAACACCATATCTTGGTTGCAACAATTTTTCAACAAGTTGTAGAAAGTAATTGAGGAGAACACAGTTGATGGTTGTTCTTGTGTGACCAAAAAAATGGGGCTTGCTCAATTCCTAGAGATCATACTAGATATACATCAATAAACCATACTCATAATACACAGAATCTACATATCTATTATTTGATCCAACAACTTTCAATGTTCTATTCCCACAAGATCTATATGTCCAAAGATCATCATGGGTTAGGTCTCTTCAATTTCTTTCTCTCGAACTTCAACTAACCAATTTGGCATGTCTAGAGCTTCCCTCAATGTTAACACAACCCAACAACAACCTCAGAGTAGGAGAACCCAA
>Ga0116229_10014650_pt1 | contig 10857 bp, 7 predicted proteins | sample S1TSphgellanicum_3_FD_87313 | JGI IMG/M metagenome (GOLD analysis project Ga0116229, IMG submission 87313) | Host-associated microbial communities from peat moss isolated from Minnesota, USA - S1T2_Fc - Sphagnum magellanicum MG | ecosystem: Host-associated > Plants > Peat moss > Unclassified...
ACCTAGCCATCTAGGTTGGCCTATGTACCTACCTACCTAAGTATGTACCTATATGAGTAGGTATTTAACCTAGGAAGGTAGAACCTACCTACTTACTTTTTGACCTAAGTAGGTAGGTAGGTAGGTAGCCTAACATTGTAGGCACCTATTTATGTACCTACCTAGGTACCTACCAACCTAATATTAATTTTTTTATTAAATTAAAATTTTAATGCCACGTGACATATTTACATTGGGCCACGTGTCATAATGTAAGATCATCCAAATATTTGAATTGAACGTCATAGATTATTTCAAAATAATAATAATTTTATAATGCATATTTTAAATAATCAAATATTAAGACACATGGTAGCACATGATTTGCCCTCAATTGTGACCAAAATGGTTGCATCTCAATCGTATGTGACAATACGTATACAATGGAGTCAAAGGATGAAATGTATTTGTTGATTTTTTCTTTCATACAATACCCTTTGTGATTTGTGACTAACTTATCACATGCGACTTGTCTTAGGCGACTAAAAGGATTTTAGTTGCAAAATGTCTCTTGCGACTAAAATTTAGTCACAAAGACTAGTTGAAAATACATGTTTTTCTTCTAATGGAAATAACCTCTTCAACTTGAAGAGCCCTAACTTTGGCATGTTACAATTCCATCTCTAATCAAATTGTGTATCTTGCAGTTTGGAAGATATTTTCAACTTCAAGTTAGAGTCTTGCTTTTCGAGCCTCTTTTGCCATTTTAGCTTCTTGAACCACTTGAGCCTCTAAAACCTCTTAAGGTTTTTTTGGGCTCCTTCGTTCGCTTTGATGATTTAATCAATTTTTTTGAAATATTAACAAATTCCCAGTTTTGTTCTTCCTCTTCATTTGAATTTGAAGAATTGAAAGATGATCATAGTTATTCCACCACTTGGACATTGTCCTTAAAGGCTTCCCCTTCGGAAGACTCATTTTTTGTTGATGCCCCTCCTTCCTCACTTTTTAAATTAAAAGGCTTAAAGGTTTTTTCATTCTTGCCTTTAGGTGTCTTGGGAAGCTTTTTGACAAAGCTAGCTCGGCTGCCATTGCCAATTTGGCGAACTTCTTGGCCTTGTGAGTTTATTTTATAGTTCCTTCTCTGCCTTGACCATTGCCATTTCCACCTTGGTTTGACATGAGCAATATACGATAGGGGACATGGCAATCGTTTGTTCTCCCATCTTCTTACTCATCGGATCGAGTTTTAATTCTAATAGTAAATGATATGCCTTTTCCTGCTTATCATTTTGCACTCCACGTGCCTTATTAAGCTCCTTTTGTGTTATTCCTTTAGTTCTTAACTATCTTCACACCCCACAACACACTTGGTTAATCTTAAAGTTTGGACCACTTAAGAGGAACTTAAACTTGTCATTAAACTTACTAGACCCTGCTATCAAGGCTTAATCCTAATGTAACTAAAACAAACTTGGGGTTTGGCTCCCAAACTTGGCCCATATGGCCTTAGAGCCAAGTTAGCCTTAGGCTTATTTGGGGGCCTTCTGCCAAAGTTGGTCCAAAGGACTTAGGTGGGGATGACCCAAGTCAACTTAAGGTCAAACCTTTCTAGGCAGCCTCGAAGCTTTAAAAGGATAACTTTTAAGTGTCCCAAGTGCTTTAACAAGCCTACCCCTTTGGGCGGACCAAAATAACACTTAATCATCTATTGAGGGTTTTAATGAGATAGTGCCCCACACTATAGTCCCAAAAACAGCCCCCAATCATTTTCTTTGGTTGGTGAGAGCCCAAGTTTCCACCTTAGCCCATCCAAACCCCAAAGGTTTGGATGTATCCTTACTCCTAGAGGAGTTGAACCTTGCGAAGCCATTTATGGCCAAACTATCATATCGCCTTAATGTTCCATTAAAGTGGTTTTAATACGAGGCCCACATCCATTTAAGACATCTTTTAAAGAGAAGGGCATGTCAATCCCCCTTGATGAAAACAAGTTTTTTGAAACAAATAAGGGAGTTGAAAATACAAAAAAAAATAAAATGTAATGTTTTATGTGTAGTGTAAAACCAAAAACAAAATAAGGGCTTGCGTGAGGTGGAGTAGCACAAGCCATGATTCAAATTTAGTGAAGCCCCATACCAAGGTCGCTTGGCCCGTATTTCATAAAGTCCCTTGTCCATGCTGAGGGCTATACAAATTGTAAATATTTGTTCCAAATTAATTAATTAAGTTATTTCCCTATGATACTCAATGAATACAATGGGAATTCTTTTTAAAAGGATGCTAAAAAAACAAGGGTTTCATTTTTCAAAATGCCCATTGAAAACTCTGCACAAGGTTAAGGTAACCCTGTCGATTATAGTGTTTTAAGAAACTTAGTCGCATTGCACGATCTGATATGACCTTTATTCACATTGGACTTCAAATATGGGAATGTACCTTGGGACTAGGTGCTCCTATTGGTCTTTAGATTGTTCAATTTGGTTAAAGGACGCCCAAGTTATGGGCTTCCAAAGCAATGAAGGTTGATTGTTAAAAAAAATCCTCACCGTGCAACACACACCTTTATTTGTGCTTGATTTCACTCCTATTAACATGTATTTCACATTGGACACATGGCAACATCACACTATTCACCAAATAATCCCACCTTCAAAACCATCTAACTTTTTCGAAATTTAATTTTAATATTTATTTATGGATAGGATTACAAGATGAAAAATGGACAAAAATGGGATTAATCTTGTGCTTATTTCCCACTTTTCTTGAACCCCAACTAGGTGGTGTCACCTTAATCATGTAACCTTGATTCCTCCTTGTCTCACTTCTTCTTGATTCATTGCTCCTCCCTAGCTTTAGGGGTGTTGGAGCTTCATCTCTAATTGAACTTGTTGAATCACTCCCTCTCTTTTTCATGTGCATTCCTTCTTCCCACTCATCCCTTTTTTTCATATGTGTGCATTATGTTTCTGTTTTCTTGTTCATCCCATCTCTCTATTATGTGTATTGTTTTTTTTTGTGTTTTGTGATTTGCATTGATTTCATTAACTGTTGAGTATGTGCTTTCACCTCAAATCTAATATTATAGATTATCTCAAATGAGTCACCATCCCAAGTTACTTCTATTTCCTTGATGTGCATGTACATTCTTACTTCAAATTTGGTACTATAAATTATTTTAGGTGGGTTACCATCCCAATTTATTTCTATCTCCTTGTAATGCACATATATACCCGCCTATTCCTTGATTATTTGTTGTCTTCATTGCAACTATAGGTGGGCCCAAAGGAGGAGGAACTACCCTCGTGGTTGAATTGGTTTTCAACTCCAATCTAAAATTGATCTTCAACTCCCCTTCATTACTAGTTGTGGTTTAATGCATTTGCTCCTTCTTTTGTTTTGGATCTTTTTGTTTGGTTCACTATTTGCATGAATGTGTGTGCTTTCTTTTAGACATAAATTATTTGTGCAAGTTGTTTGTATGCCTCCCTTAATCAAACCCTTCCTTCCTTCCTTCCTTCCTTCTTGTTAACTATCTAAATGTGTGTGTGCATTCTTTTTTATTAGACCCCTCCTTCCTTTCTTTCTCATAATTTCTTTTTTCGTTGATAGTCCACATGAGTGTGTGTGTGTTCCCTTTCATCATACCTCTTCCTAACTCTTTCAACGAATTTATGTTTTTTTGTTTCATTATCCATGTGTAATTTACGTGAATGTATATGTGTTCCCCTTGATCAAACCCTTCATTTTTTCTCTTTGAATCATCGATTGTCCATATGAATTTGTGTGTGTTCCCCTTCGTTAGACCCCATTTTTTTTTTTTAATCAACTATTTGCACAAGTTCAAATGTTTTCTTTAGTCCTTCTTAGCTCCACACAACTAGCACAATAACTCCCCCCATTAGAATTCTTCCCACCCAAAACCTAAACCTATATGTTATGACCTTTCCTTAATCTTGATTTTAGTCCTTAAGCCCTAACCCTATTTCAGTAATCATTCATTTGGTTGAAGTTGTTGTAGGTGTGTTTAAAAACGTCTTCAACTTTGTTGTCAAACCTTTGCTTATTGTTTAACCATCATAGTTAGTTATTATTATGTAACCCAAATTGATTCCCTTTTAACCAAGTGGAGGAGCTCGAAATCTAGTTGGGAAAAGTTTAATGGAATTTTTGCCTTGTTTTTGTAATTACATTTGTTGACTAAACATTTAGAAAATTCTTTCACCATTGTCTTTCAAGAGCCCTTTGAATTACTATCTACTTTGCTATCAATGATTTGCTCTAAGCTTGTTATTTCTTTTGGTTCTACTTGATTACCTTTGTTACTTCCTTTTTAATTTGTTTTTTTACACATGAAGGTTAAACACTAATCTGATGTGATCACATGGCTTTGAATGTAGTCTATTAATGGTTTTCTCTTGTTTATCCTTCTTGCAAGTAATTGTGGCAAAAAGGACAACTTGTCGTTGACCAAGGCATCTTGGGTAAGCTACTAAGTATTCCCTACTTCCATTTCTGTCTCTAATGTGTGTTCAATTATGTCCATGTTTAGAAATTCTACATCTGCTATGATTTCCTAGTTTATGACTACAAAAGGATTTTTAGGCACATCCAAATAGTACATGTAACATCTTTAAACATTTCATTTCCTTATATTTTATTCCTTGTAATGGTGTTAATTGTTGTTGTTATATTTATCAACTAAAATTTTCCATCTTGATGTTAAGACAATGTTTTTAAATGTGATCTAAAAGAAGAGGTGTTCATGATGCAAGTAGAAAGTTTTGTCATAGCAAGTTAAGAAACAAAGGTGTGTCGATTAGCTAAAGCTCTGTATGGTCTAAAACAATCTCCAATGGCTTGGTATGAAAAAATTAATGTTTACTTAAAGGAATAGGGGTTGTTTAGAGATGACGTCGATTATAATTTATACTACATTATTAATGATGTTCAAATAATCATACTAGTTTTGTATGTAAATGACTCCTTAATCACAAGTAACCATAGTGTAAAAATTGAATGGTTAAAACAACAACTAGAGACAATGTTTAAAATGACAAACCTAGGGTGCTTGAGATTCTATCTTAGTGTAGAATTTTCAATACTTAACAAAAAAAATTTCATGTCCCAATGCAGCTACACATTTCAGATCATATAGTAATTTCGAATGGTGGACTGTAATTTAACATCAACACTATTATCTAAAGGTCTTTAATTAGGAAGAAAAAAACAATCGAAACATGTTGATATAATGTTCTTTGGACAAATCGTTGGCAAATTGATCTACTTGACATACACACGTCTATATATCACTTCTTCGGTGATCATTATGAGTTGTTACATGAATGCCCTGAAGAAATTGCATTTGGAAACAACACGTTACATTTTAAGGTAATTGAAAGGTACACAAAATTATGGAATCTTTTATCATAGGGGAATTCAAACACATTGCAAGGTTCACAAATGCATATTAGATGGGTGATTATGAAAAAAAAAATGAATGTCAAGATATATTTTTCAGCTAAGGAATGCACTTATTACCTAGTGTTCTTGGAATCAACTTATGGTTGTTTCTTCTTTGACAAGAGCTGAATATAAAGTTTTAGCCAAAGGAGCTTAAAAAACAATTTGACCTCAATCACCTTTCAAAGAAATTAGACCAATCACGTGGTGTTATTACACTTCATATTGATAATCAACCTAGTGTATGAAGATTGCCATTAACCTAGTTTTCATGCACGAACAAAGCACATTGAGGTGCATTATCACTTCATTAGAAAAAAAAATGATCTCTAGAAAGATAATGTTTACCCATATTGTTTCAAATGACCAGTTGGCGGACATATTTATAAAACCATTAAGAAAAAATAAATTTCAAAGACTCTAGGAAAAGATAGGAGTTCATGACCTAAAATGGTTGCAACATATTTGTGAACTTTCATCATAATGTGTATATTGATAATTTATTTAGGTTTTGTTTTAAGGTTGAGTGTGAAAGGGGTGTTGATATCTATTCACACTCATTTGTTGATTTAATGATTATATTATTTTGCTATTATATGGTCGCGTAGATAGATCGTCTAATATGGTTCATTAATGATCTCACAATTTTTTTTTCTTGGCCAATCTTTTTTTGGCAATTGAATAGTGTTTAGATGGGTCTTTTCTAGCCTTCCCAACATGCTAGAAATTACACAATTATGTATTTTTTGAATTTTTGTTGATAATGTAATTTTTTAAACATTATTTTCAAAGATGTTTAATTAAAATTAAATTAAAAAAAACACAAATTTGGAATAAAATTATTAAAATGGAAATTGAAGAAAGTAACAAAAATTGGAAATTGAAAAAAATAACAACAAAATGAAAAAAAAAAGTTCAAAGACAAAAATTCCATAATTAAAAGAAAACCTTATTATTGAAGAATGTTAGAAGATGTGTGCTATTGAAAAAGTTATAATTTCTAAACCTCCACACTTGTAAAAAAAAATGCAAGGGGGAAGTACCAATATGGAATCGCAAAGGGCACTAATAGAAGATGTCAAGGAGGCATTGATAATCAAGGAACAATAGAACACAACAAAGAAGTGCCGATAAATGACAAGGGTTAGAGAGGTACATTAAAACCAACAATAATAAGGAGGCATCAAAAAACACCAACAGAGCATAACAAAAGGGGTGCCAAGTGGCACCAATAAAACACAACAAGCGGGTGCCAATGAGCACTAACGTAACACATCAAATATGCACCAATGAGCACCAACAAAGTGTAGCAAAGGGGTGATGATGAGCACCAATAATAAACATGTGTGAAATGTTGATTTCTCCCCCCTAGTATGATTGCAAGGCTATTATATATAATGCTAAAATAAAGGTTTACAAGCAAGTTTAATCTTTTAATTTATCAAGTCTCTATAATATTAGCAATAGACTATAAAGTCCATATTTATTGAAATGGAAAATGGAAAATGATTGTTTTGTAAAAAATGACATCACTACCTTACATAACATCTATGAGTTATAAAAATTTAAAAAATACATGTTTTTGTTTCTAACTTTTTCCCTAACTCATCAAATTGAAACATGTGTTGCAATTTATAAACTTATAAGTTTAAAGTTTAGGTATTCCACTTGCCTCATATTTTCAAATGGACAATTTTACATTCCCAAAATACCAAACATTCAAATTTAAAAACCTAAAAATGAAAACTATGAACTTCATCATTTACCACTCTTTTTTGGTCTTGGTTATACTTTCCTTCTCCTATTTATTACAGATAGTTGTCTTGTTTCTTTCTACCACTCTATGTTTTCCTACACTCAACCAACTATAACCTTAACATGGGCATATTCATGCAAGCATCATTACTCATGAATTCCCGCAAGTTTTGGTATATAACAAAATTTCACATCTTAAAAAAAGAGGTTGTAAGGTATTACTTTTACATTTGAGTTCTCCCAATCCTTGCTCTAACTAACACTTAGCCTAGCCTTTATATTAAGTTCCATATTACAACTCCTATTTCTACCAATACATACACTTCCAAAGCTTTCCGCTTCACCTCAAACCAGTTGTTTCACACCCTCATTATGTGGGATAGCCCGCCCCTCCTAGTTCATTAGTTCTCTTATGACGTTTTTATTTTCACAAGAGGGGATACCCTCATTTGCTTGTTCTTGGGCCCTGTATCCAACAACCCCAACTTCCTCATCTTTTCTACTATTACTTCTTAATTTCAACAATGGTTTGAGTACCTTTTCTTGACTTTCACCATCTGCCCCCTAATCACCACGCTCACATGAATTTCCCCCCATTTGCACTACCACAATTGCCACCATTTGAGGATCTTGCCTCCATTCACCAAAACAAATGTTGATTTGACTGCCCTTTGAGAAGCTGGCTTCTTCATGATGGTGTAGCCTCCCACCTTCACCTACTTCACCCTCTCATGATATGCCAAGATCCCTTGTTGTTTCATTATAACCATCATCATCACTCCCCCGTCCTCACAACCTTTCATGCCCCATTCATCATTCAAGAAGAATAAAAAGAAGTCAACAACTAGTTTCCTTCCTCTAAGCTCCATGAAGATGCCATTAGTATTATCTTGCCCTAACCCTAATTATTAGAAGCTTTTAGGAGGCATCCTTCACCCTCTCCCTTCACTCTTATCTAGCAAGTTTGGCCAATCTCATACAAGAATAAGAAAACTTGACCTTATCCTAATCCGACCAACCTACTTCCCCCCCTTGTCCTAACCAAGCCACCCACCTTTCATGTCTTGTTGGGATAAGGTCATATGCTTTAACCCACCCCTTTAAGTTTAAAATTAACCCCAAAACTTCCTTAACCAGCCTATTTAGGCTTAACCAAAAGTGGGTTAGGCTAATTAGTGCCCAATAAGGTGAAATTTTACAAAATGTCAAACTAAAAAAAATGATTTTGACCTATACAAACACTATTAGAATCCCTATTTTTTTTTACTAAATATTTTGGTAAATTTTTTTAATTTTTAGAACAAGTGTAAAAAAAACCTTTTAATCATTTTTAACAAGTTGTTTTAAACCTATCCATTGTGATTAGGCCATGTACTTTTTGACTAGGCCTAGGTTGGCATTTTTGATTAGTCATTTCGAATATTACTTTTGACTAATCAATACAATAATCATTGGTCATCTAAGCTATACCACATGGCATTTAAACATTAACCACCTAAGGTATGCCACGTGGCATTTAAACATTGGCATCTAGGCTTTGCCACATGGCATTTAAATGTTGGCCATATAGATTATGCCGTGTGGCATTTGAACATTGGCCACTAGGTTATGGCATGTGAATACAACTTAATCAACCTAGTTTAAACATAAAATCAAATATTTATTCCAAAGGTACCTATGTATAAGAACCTACAATTTTGGGTCCTAGGCCTAGGTCTAGGAACCTATAACCAGCGACTAGGTATAGAAGCTTAAAGTAGGTTAAGGCAACTTATGACCTTTACTAGGCTTAAATGTACACCACCTAGATTAAGCCTACGCCTACATGACCTAGGTAGAAAAATCCTATTTCATTTTGAATTTGGCCTTTACGGTTGAGCCTTTTCAATTGGCTCATCCCAAATGGCTTTCCTTTTAAAAATATTTCTTATGTTTTGAATGCTTATGGTGCATCTATTTATATTGTTCATCATTTGGAAAGGATGATAAATAATATGGGACAAACTTTTGGGAAGGAAAAACAATTTCATGTCCAAATAACACCAAAGCCTTTTAGTTCACACAACATTATTCTTAAAAACCTACATAAAATACATAAATTAAGTAAGTAAATAAATAAAGAGGTAGGTAAATATGTATGTTAATTAAGTTTTAAAAAATTGATGTCCAGTTATTTAGTTATAATTAATAAATACAACCATATTATAAATCGTTAAAAATTTGAACTAATTCATTATATATTATCAACAATGTATTTACAATCATTAATATTTAATTATTTAATTACACATTCATTAGTGAATTTTAAATAAATAATTAGTTAACTAGTTAATAGTTTATCATAAGTATATAAATGGTTTATCTTAACCTATATAATTAAGTTACCTATAGGCTAAAATATAGGTAAATAGGTGGAGTATAGGTAAGGAATATATAAACAAATACACCTATATATAAACTACTTGTATTTAGGCTATTTAGCCACATATTTCCATTACATAAATTAAATAGGTGGCTAATTTAACCTGGGAAAAATTAATTTTGACAAAATTATGATTGGTAAAATAATAATGCCTAAACCAACCACAACTAAAAGAATTATGGCAAAACTAAGAACAAATAAACTAATTGTGGCAAAACCAACAATGATTAAATTAAACATGAATAAAATAATTATGAAAAAAATGATTATTAAATTAATAATGGCTAAACAAACAATTTTTTTTTAAAAAATGGAAAAATAACCATGACTAAACTAATTATGGTTCAATTAACCATATAAAAATAAATAATGGTTAAATAAATAATGACTAAACTCATTTTGGGTAAAATAATTATGGCAAAACCAACTATGGTTAAATTAACCATGAGTAAAATAAATATGGTGAATTTAACCATGAATAAAATAAATATGGTCAAGTTAACCAATGAATAAATATTTTATGGTTAAACCAACCATGGCCAAACCAAAAATTGTTAAAACTAACTATGAGTAAAGTAAATATGGCCAAACTAACCATTAAATAATATACTTTATGGCTAAACAAACCATGGTTAAATTATAAGTGACTAAATTAACTAATGAATAAATGTTCTATGATTAAATTAAAAATGGTTGAACTAATCACGAGTAAAATAAATATGACCAAATTAATTAATGAATAAATAATTTATGGTTAAACTAACCATGAGTAAAATTAATATGGCTAAACTAACTAATGAATAAATATTTTATGGTTAAACCAACTATGCATAAATTCATTATGGTTAAAGTAAACATGAATGAACTAATTATGGTTAAAATAATTAAGGTAAAATTAACCATGGCTAAACTAAAAATGCTTAAACTAACCATGAGTAAATAAATTTGGCTAAATTAATCATTAATAAAGTTAATATGGCTAAATTAGCTAATGAATACATATTTTATTACAAAACCAACTATGCATAAATTATGGCTAAAATAAACATGAATGAACTAATTATGGCTAAAATCAAAATGGTTAAAATAATTAGGGTAAAATTAACGATGGCTAAACTAGAAATGGTTAAACTGACCATGAGTAAATAAATTTGGCTAAACTAACCATTAATAAAATAAATATGACTAAATTAACTAATGTGTAACCAAAAATGGAGGGACACCAGAGAGACGCAGAA
>Ga0116229_10014651_pt1 | contig 10856 bp, 11 predicted proteins | sample S1TSphgellanicum_3_FD_87313 | JGI IMG/M metagenome (GOLD analysis project Ga0116229, IMG submission 87313) | Host-associated microbial communities from peat moss isolated from Minnesota, USA - S1T2_Fc - Sphagnum magellanicum MG | ecosystem: Host-associated > Plants > Peat moss > Unclassified...
CAACGGGGCGGATGGGGCACTTGATGGGGAAACCGTCGACCGGCGGGGAGTGTCCAACGCGTGTTTCCCGCTTGAATCCCCGCGCCCGGAACCCTCGTACGGCCGTGGCACGCGGCAACCGCGAGCCGTTGATCGAGCCGCTGATATACCTTTTTCCGCCGACCCGAGCGTCTCCCCCCCGGCCGTCGCGTCAGGCCGTCCATGAGGAGTGTGCATGACCGATCGCCGAGAGTTCCTGAAGCACAGCGCCGCGATGGCTGCGCTCTTTGCCACGCAGCGCTCGCCGCTGCCCTACATGGGCGAAGGTGTCGGCACAGTGAACCTCCCGGCGCCCGAGGCGGCGATCCGCGTCATGCAGGATCCTGCCGCGGTCAAGCAGCTGATCGCCGACGCGATCAACGCCGGCAAGGCAGCCGGCGCGCAGTACGTCGACGTCCGCGTCCAGCGCAAACGGCAGAACTTCGTCTTCACGCGCGAGCACCAGATCCTGAACATCGTCGACACCGACACGATCGGCGTCGGGATCCGCGCCCTGGTCGATGGCACGTGGGGCTACGCGGGGACGCGCTCCCTGACGTCCGATGCGGTCGCCGCCGCTGCGCGCCGCGCCGTCGCCACCGCCCGCGCCGGCCGCCCGGCCCGTGACCTCGCCGTCGAACTCGCGCCGACGCCAGTCGTCCCGGACACGACGTGGAAGAGCCACTTCGACATCGATCCGTGGTCGATCCCCGCCGAGCAGAAGGCGGGGCTCCTGCTCAACATGAACGCCGAGGCGATGAAGACGCCGGGGGTGCAGTTCGTGACGAGTGGGCTCTTCTTCGTGAAGGAAGAGCGGAATTTCGGCTCGAGCGATGGCTCGCTGATCGCCCAGACCCTCGTGCGCAGCTGGCCACTCGTGCAGATCACGGCGATCTCGGCGGACCGGACCGACTTCCAGAACCGCGAGAACGTCGCGCAGCCGATGGGCCGCGGCTGGGAGTACATCATCGACACGGATCTCGTTGGCCACGGCCGCAAATGGGGCGAGGACGCGGTCGCGCGGCTCAAGGCGAAGCCGGTCGAAGTCGGCCGCTATGACCTCGTGCTCCACCCGTCGCACCTCTGGCTCACGATCCACGAGTCGATCGGCCACCCGACGGAACTCGATCGCGCCCTTGGCTACGAGGCGAACTTCGCCGGGACGAGCTTCGTCGCGCCACCGGAGAAGGTCCTCGGGAAGCTGAAATACGGCCCCGAGTTCATGAACATCCAGGGCGATCGCTCGCAGCCCGGCGGCCTCTCGACGATCGGCTACGACGACGAGGGCGTCGCCCCCGAGAACTTCCTGATCATCAAGAACGGGATCTTCAACGATTACCAGACGACGCGCGAGCAGGCCAACTGGCTCAAGTGGTGGTACGACAAGGAAGGCCGGCCGACGCGCTCGCACGGATGCTCGTATGCGCAGGACTGGGCCAACGTCCAGTTCCAGCGGATGCCCAATGTCTCGCTGCTCCCGGGCAATGACGGGAAGACGTGGAACGACCTGATCTCGGCGGTCGACCGCGGGATCGCGATCGAGGGCGATGGATCGTTCTCGATCGACCAGCAGCGATACAATGCGCAGTTCGGCGGCCAGATCTTCCACGAGATCCGCGACGGCAAGATCGTCGGGCAACTCAAGGACGTCGCCTACCAGATCCGCACGCCCGACTTCTGGAACTCGATGAAGATGATCGGCGGCCAGAGCACCTATCAGCTTGGCGGCAGCTTTTTCGACGGCAAGGGCCAGCCGCCGCAGATCAACGCGGTCAGTCACGGGTGCGTCCCCGCGCTCTTCCAGCAGGTGAACGTCATCAACACCGGGAGGAAGGCATGAGCCGCACCCTCTGGCGCATGCTCGGCGGCACGCTCGAGCGCGTCGCCGACGACGACGCTCCCGCGCTCGGCCGTCGCGTGGCCGCGTCCGACGATTTCGGCCTCGTCTCCCAGGACCAGCTGGCCGCGGTGGCGCAGAAGGCGCTCAAGCTCTCGACGGCAGACGGCGTGCAGGTCGACGTCGGCAGCAACGTGCAGGGGAATACCCGCTTCGCGGCGAACCAGCTGACGACCGCCGGCGATCTCGCCGACACGTCGCTCACCGTGCAGAGCTACTTCGGGCCGAAGCACGCGGTCGTGCAGACGAACGACCTCTCCGACGAGTCGATCCGCTATGCGGTGACGCAGTCGGAGGCCGCCGCCCGGCTCGCACCGGACGATCCGGAAGCGATGCCCGCGCTCCCGCCGCAGCAGTACACGAACGTCAATGCGTTCTTCGACGACACGGCGGCCGTCACCGCTTCGGATCGGGCGCAGGCCGCGCTCGGCGCGCTCGGACCGGCGAGGACGAGCAAGACGCTGACCGCCGCCGGGTTCATCGTCACGAGCGCACAGAACGGCCTCACGGTCAACAAGGCCGGGCTCTCGGCGTACTTCCGGAGCACGTCGTCGAACTACCAGCTGACGGTGCGCACGACCGACGGCACGGGGTCGGGCTGGGCGGCGGCCGACGATCACGACTGGTCGAAGCTCGATACGAAGGGGGTCGCCGAGCGTGCGCTGGACAAGGCGCAGCGGGCGGCGAAGCCGGTGGCGATCGAGCCCGGGCGCTACACGGTGATCTTCGAGCCGCAGGCGGTCGGCGATCTCGTGCAGCTGATCCTGAACTACGGTGGCGCGCGCGAGGCCGACGAGGGGCGGAGCCCGTTCGTGAAGGCGTCGGGCGGCAACAAGATCGGCGAGAAGATCGTCGACTCGCGGATCACGCTCTTCTCGGACCCGACCGATCCGCAGCTGCTCTCGCAGCCGTTCGACGGCGAGGGGCTCCCGCTCGGCCGCCAGGTCTGGATCGAGAACGGCGTCCTCAAGCAGCTGTACTACACGCGCTTCTGGGCGAAGAAGCAGGGGAAGACCGCGACCGGCCAGCCACAGTCGGTGAAGCTCGCGGGCGGAACGACGTCGGTCGACCAGATGATCAAGGATACGGACCGCGGTGTGCTCGTCACGCGACTCTGGTACCTGCGCGAGGTCGATCCGCGGACGATTCTCTACACTGGGCTGACGCGCGACGGCACCTTCCTGATCGAGAACGGGAAGGTGACGAAGGCGATCCGGAACTTCCGGTTCAACGACTCGCCGCTCTTCATGCTCAACAACGTCGTCGAGATGGGACCGCCGGAGCGACTCGCCGGAACGGAACAGGGCGGCGATGTCGCAATGCCGGCGATCAAGGCGAAGGACTTCACGTTCACGAGCCTGTCGGAAGCCGTGTAGCGCCGGTGGTGTAGCGAGCGGGTGCAGCTGACGCAGTCGCGTCCGGCGGTCTCGCGGCCGCCGGCGCGCGGCATTCGCGTGGAGGGGCGTTGATGTCGGAGCGCGGCGAGCCGGTCGTCAGCACCGTGCTGCGGTTTCTGGAGCGGATCAACCAGCACGATGCCGACGGACTGGCGCAGCTGATGGCGCCGGATTTTCTCTTCGTCGACTCGATCGGCCAGACCGTGCGCGGTCGGGAGCCGATGCGGGCGGCGTGGCGGGCGTATTTCGGGTTCTGCCCGGACTACTGGGTGACGCACGACGCGATCTTTCATAGCGGCGACCAGGTCGCGGTCTTCGGCGCGGCCGGCGGCACGATTGCCGTCAACGGGGATCTTCCGCCGGAGAACCGCTGGCGGGTCTCTGCGGGCTGGCTCGCGGTCGTCGACGACCGCCTCGTCACGGAGTGGCGGATCTACGCCGACAACAAGCCGGTCTACGACATCCTGGCGCGCACCACCCCGGGTCCGCGCGCGTAGTTCGAGCGCGTGAATCCCGAAGACGCGTCAGGGGTCGGCCTTCCAGAAGCGCTGCTCCGCGGGGATCGTGGCGCGCCACGCGAGCACGGTCTCGACTTGGGCGAGGAAGCGCGGCAAGTTGGGGTCATCGGGGCGACGCGCCATCGCCGGGAGCAGTGTCTTGTCGCGGAACCGCAGCCACGACGCGGTTGGCGCCAGGCGAGATGGTGGGTGAATCAGATACGGCAGCCCGCCGACGATCTCCGGCTCCTCGTCCGGGTGCCGAAGGTAGAGTTCAGCCTTTTCCGCGGCATCCATGCCGAGCAGTCTAGCAGTGCACGTCCGGTTGGCCAGGGGACGCACTCGACGCCCCTGTGACCGACCTCATACCCGGAGTCGTGATGCGATCATTGCCCGCCAACGCGGCGCTCATCGTCGTCGACGTCCAGCAGGGCTTCCATGATCCGCGCTGGGGCACGCGCAACAATCCGGACGCCGAGGCGAGGATCATGCGCCTGATGACCGCGTGGCGCGAGACGGGGCGGCCGATCGTGCACGTGTATCACGACTCGCCGGCGCCGACGGGAGCGTTTCGAGCGGGGACGCCTGGCAATCTCCCGAAGCCCGGATTCGAGCCGCAAGGCAGCGAGCGCTCGTACCACAAGTCGGTGAACAGTTCGTTCATCGGCACGACCCTCGAGGCGGACCTGCGCCGCGCCGGGATCGACACGCTCGTCATCGTCGGCCTGACGACGCACCACTGCGTCTCGACGACGACGCGGATGGCCGGCAACCTCGGGTTCGAGACGTATATCGTCTCCGATGCGACGGCGACGTTCGACCAGGTGGGGATCGATGGCCGACGCCGGTCTGCGGCCGAGGTGCACCACGGGGCGCTCAGCGATCTCTCGGGGGAGTTTGCGACCGTCGTCGAGACCGAGGCGCTGCTCGATGCGGCGCGAGTCACGGGTGCGCCGTCAGCCGCCGCTCGATAGAGCACCCCCGACGCGCGGGACCTACTCGGGCGTGTCGCCCGGCAGACGGTCGCCGGTCAATGCGATGGCTCGACGTTGCGGGCGGCTCGGCCGGCGCTACTATTTGCGGAATGCCGAGCGCTGAGCCCGCTTGTTCACGTGCCATCTCGGGCCAGCCACCGCTCGGCGGTGAGCGACGCCCGTGGTGACGTGGCCCTCGGTCGTGAAGTACGCGCTGTCACTCCCCGGCGTCGAAGAGAGCACGTCGTACGGCACGGCGGCGCTCAAGGTGCGCGGCAAGCTGCTCGTGCGACTCAAGGAGGACGGGGCGACGCTCGTCGTCGGGACGACATTCGCCGACCGCGACCACCTGCTGCGCGACGAGCCCGACGCGCTCTTCCTGACCGATCACTATCGCGACCACGAGTGGATCCTCGTGCGGATGGCGCGCGTCAAGGTCGCGCTCCTTCGCTCGCTGATCGAGGACGCATGGCGGCGGGTCGCGCCGGCGAAGCTGGTGCGGGAATACGACGCGGCACACGGCGCCAACGCCTGAGAGACCGTTCCAGAGACCCACACTTCGACCCGCTTCCTGATGCGTCGCGCTCTCGCTCCGTTCGCCCATTCGCTCGCCATCCTGCTCGCGCTTCCCAGCACCGCCATCGTCGCCGGCGCCCAAGCCGCGAAGACGTATGACGTCGCGCGGATCGAGACGCCGAAGGGGCAGATTCTCTTCATCCTCTCGGACCTGACGCCGCGCCACAAGGCGAGCTTCATCAAGCTGGCGGCGAGCCACTACTGGGACACGCTGACGTTCAATCGCGTCATCAAGAACTTCGTCGCGCAGGGCGGCTGTCCCGACACACCTGAAGGATTTGGCGGCTCGCCGTATCTCCTCGCCCCGGAATTCACGGACAGTCTGAAGCATGTTTACGGTGCCGTTGGCGCCGGACGTGACAACAACCCCCAGGAACTCTCGGCTGGCTGCCAGTTCTACATCGTCGCGAACAAGGACGGGATCCCGAGGCTCGACCATCATTACACGGTCTACGGCCAGGTCTTCAAGGGCATGGATGTCGTCGAGCAGATCGTCTCCGTCCCCAAGGACTCGACGAACAAGCCGTACGACCCGATCACGCTGCACATCGATGTCGTCCCGATGACGGCGGCGCAGCTCAAGGCGTACGGCTACGACGTGACGTCGCCGAGCAAGTAGGGACGAGAGGCCCTGGCGTTTCGGACCCTATTTGTGAAAAGCCTTTTCGAGCCATCCTTCACGGCGGAAATCCGTGATCGGATCCAGTCCCTGAGTCCGGCGAGCGAGCGGCGCTGGGGGACAATGACCGTCGCGCAAATGCTGGCGCACTGTTCCGCCGCGATGCATTTCGTCGCGGCGCCGACGACTCGGCCGAGAAACATCTTCGCACGGATCGTCGGCCGAATTGCGAAGCGAGCGGTCCTCGGCAGCGCGCCGATCGCCCGCAACATGCCGACGGCCCCAGGCCTGATCATGAGCGGTGACAAGGATTTTGCCACGGAGCAGCAACGCCTCCTCGCCTCGGTCGACCGGTTCTCGGCGGGCGGTCCTGCGCAGTTCACGACGTACCCCCACACGTTCTTCGGGCCGATGACCCCCGCGGAATGGGCGATCATGCACTACAAGCACCTCGACCATCACCTAAGGCAGTTCGGCGCGTGACGACGCCGTGCGGCACGCGCGCTCCGGCGCCCGCGTCCACGCCAGGCCCCCGCTGCAGCCTAGGCGTGCACCACTGCACCGACCGTCGCGCGCCGGGCCTGGAGCCGTAGCGCGAGGATGATCGTCGCGGCGACGACGCTCGGGATCGTGAGGGTCAGCAGGCCATGCTGATAGTCGCCCGTCAGATCGTTCGCGAACCCCATCCAGTACGGGCCGACGAAGCCGCCGAGCATGCCGATCGTGTTCATCGCGGCGATCCCGGCCGCGCACGACTTGCCCTTCAGGAACTCTGACGGAATCGACAGGAGCGGTCCCTGGAGCGCGCCGTGCGCGATCAGCACCATCGCGAGCGCGGGCACCGCAATGCGTGGCGCAGCCGACAGTCCGCCGACGCAGTAACCGATGGCGATGATCATAAGCGGGACCGCGGCGTGCACGTATCGCTCGCCGATCCGGTCGGAGCTCAGCGCATTGACGATCATCGCGAGCGCGCCAAGCAGGCTGATACCGGAAATCAGGTAGCCGACGTTCGCAATCGAGAACCCGGTCAGCTTGACGAGGATCGCCGGTGCGGAAAACGAGAACGCGTAACCCTGCCCCAGCATGCAGAAGAAGACGAGCCCGATCAGCCAGACGCGGGGATCGCGCAGCGCTCGGCCGATGTCATGCGAATGGCCGCCCGACGCCGCGTCGCGGGCGATCTGGTCGACGATCCAGGTCCGTTCGGGCGGCGTGAGCCACGGCGCCTCAGCGGGGCCGTCAGGCAGCAGGAAGAAAATCGCGACGCTGAGCACGAGCGGGGGCAGCCCTTCGATCAGGAAGAGCCACTGCCAGCCCGCCAGGCCCGCCCGCCCCTGGAGGCCGAGGAGCTCGCCCGCGAGCGCACCCATGACCGCCTGGCTCAGCGGCAGCGAGATGTAGAACCGACTGATCGTCCGCGCGCGCATGTGGGGCGGAAACCACTGCATCAGATAGTAGACGACGCCGGGAAAGAACCCCGCTTCGGCCGCCCCGAGGAGGAATCGCGCCACGTAGAACTGGAGCGGCGTGCGCACGAACATCATCGCCATTGCCAGCAGGCCCCACGTGACCATGATGCGTGCGAGCCAGCGGCGCGCGCCGAACCGGACGAGCAGCAGGTTGGATGGCAGCTCGCACACGGCGTAGCTGACGAAGAAGAGTCCGGCCCCGAAGCCGTACACGGTGGAGCTGAAGTGCAGATCGACATTCATCTGCAGCGACGCGAAGCTGATGTTGGCGCGGTCCATGTACGCCGCGCCGTAGCCGAGCGCGATCAGGGGGATCAGGCGCCAGGTCGCCTTCCGCATCGCGGACCGGCCGATCTCGTCGTCGCGCGCGGACGAGGCGTGAAGCGCCGCCGGGGTCTGGGTACTCGAGATGGACGCCTCGGGCGAATGTCGGCGCAGGCCTCTCCGCCGATATTGCCTCCGGAACCGCCGGAGCGCCAGTCGCGACCTACGGCTTCTTCGGTGCCGGTCCCGGCGGCGACTCGGTCACCGCTCGCGCGCGCGGCGCAGGCGGATGCACCCGCGAATCCGTGCGGCGCGTCATCGTGCACCCGGCGGGCACCTCGTCGATCGACGCCGGCGCCTCGCGGCCACGAGCGACCCAGCGCGCGAGCGCGTCCGCGCTCGGCGCCGCCGGCAGTCCCTCGCGGAACGCGCTCCGGATCAGCGCGTCGCGCTCCGCCTTGTCGTCGGCGCTCAGCGAGTCGGGATCGACGTCCCCCGACGCCCGCTGCGCCGCATCGGCGGCGACGATCGCCTGCTCGTTGTAGCCCGCGAACCGCGCCGGACTCTTCGTCCGCAGTTCGGCCAGCATCGTCGAGTCGAAGAGCGCGTTCACCGTGCGCGCCGCGAGAATCTGGTCGGCGGTGAGTCCGATCGCGCCGCGGAAGTTCGCGCCGCCCAGATCGGCGCCGGCGAACGTGGCATGCTGCAGCCGCGCGCGGGCGAACGTCGCCCCCTGCAGCATCGCGTCGTCGAACGATGCGCCGCGGACGTCGGCCTGGTCGAGGCGCGCGTAGCGGAGGTTCGCCGCGCTGAACCGGACGCCGCCGCAGAAGAGGGTGTCGTGGTAGGCGACACCGGCGAGGGAATCGACGCGCTCGATCGTCGGCGACGCGTTGCCGCGAATGCGACGCAGGTCCGCCGCGTAGAGGAGCGCGCCGACGAAGCTCGTCCCCCCGACGTTGGTACCACGCAGGTCGGCCGACCAGAGGTTGGCGCCGAGCAGGTCGCTCTCGCGGAAATCGGTGAGCGGCGCGTAGAGGCGTTCCGCCGCGGCGAAGCGGAGGTCGGTGCCGACGAGCCGACCGCCGCTCGCCTTGGCATCGACCCCGGTGTCGGCCGCGGCGCTCGCCGCGAGGCGAGTGGACAGTTCGGCCTCGGAGAGCTGGGCGATCGGGCGTACGCCGAATGCGGAGAGGAGCTGGGGCACGAGCGCCTGCAGCGCCGGGACGTCCTTCGAGAGACTGACCGAGGCCGGACGGACGTCGGAGATCCCGTCGGAGATCGTCGTCGTGTAGCTCGTGCGGTAGACCCCATCGATTGAATAGAAGGAGGCCGCGCCCGTCGCGACGGCGACGACGAGGCCGACGACGAGCGGGATCAGCCGGACGCGTCGGAACCGGGGCGTCGTCGTCGCGGGCACGGGGCGCTTTCTGGGGAGCGTCTCGTCGGCGAGGATCAGGAACGCCGTCGTGCTCGCGGTCGCGACGACCAGGGCGACGATCTGCATCGTCGTGATCGTCCAGTCGTGGCGGTGGAGATAGCGCGCCCAGAACCACGCGATCGTCGCCGGCGCGGTCCACCATCCGAGAAGAAGGAGCGCCCACGCCTGGACCCGGGGCAGTACGCCGACCGACCCGTTGGGCGCGACACGCTCGGCGGCCCACGGGCCGATCACCCAGCCGCTGGCCCGCTCGCTCATCGTCGTCCCGTCGGGGAGGACGGCCGGCCCGGCGGCGACGGCGCTCCAGAGACGCTGCGCCTGCAGCATCGCCACGAGCGCGACGGCGACGAGCGCGATCGGGACCAGGGCGTAGAAGTTGACGATCGGGATCGCCGCGTTGAGGATCGGCAGCGTCGACGTCGCCGTATCGGTGAGGAGCTTGGCGTCGAGGGTCGCGTTGATGGTGAGCCAGGAGTAGGCGCAGACGAGGAGCAGCGTCAGAAAGAGCTTGCTCGCCCCGTCGGCGATCTTGTCGGCGCCATCGGTGCCGGCGAAATGCAGACCGGGCGGGAGGCGGGCCGCGGTGAGGTCGGCGCGCGCGAACTGCGCGCCGATCAGCCCGGTGGCGTCGGTGAAGTCGGCGTTGGCGAGGTTGGCCCACGCGAACTTGGCGTCGGCGAGCTGCGCGCCGCGGAAGTTGGCGCCCGTCAGGGTCGCACCGGTGAAGTCGACGCCGCGCAGGTCGGCGCCGGCGAGGTCGATGCCGCTCAGGTCGGCGTCGGCGCCGCGGCTCGTCGCGGTCCACCGCTTCGTCGCGGCCAGTTCTTCGGCGATCGTCATCGTCGGCGAAAGATACCGAGGGGCGACGGATCGCTAACGCGACGCCCGCCCGTCCGACATCACATCGCTTCGGCACGTGGCGCTGGCGACGGCCCTTGACAGACGCGGCGAGTGTAGCTAGTTAACACTTGCGTTAATTAACAGCCTCCTTCACCAACCGATGCCGCCAGACCGACTGAGCACCACGTTTTCCGCCCTTGCCGATCCGACGCGGCGGGCGATTCTCTCCCGGCTCGCGCTGGGCGAGACGACCGTCAACGACCTCGCGGCGCCCTTTGCGATGAGTTTGCCCGCAGTCTCGCGGCACCTGAAGGTGCTGGAGCGGGCGGGGCTGATCACGCGCGGACGGGATGCCCAGTGGCGACCGGCGAGGCTCGCCGCCGCTCCGTTGCGAGACGTCAATGAATGGCTGACGCAGTATCGACGGTTCTGGGAAGAGAGCTTCGACCGCCTGGACACCTACCTTCGTGACCTGCAGACCAGGGAGACGAGCCGTGCCAGAAAAAAGCAGCAGAAGCGGAAGCGCTGACGGCGGCGCGCGTGGGAAGGCTGGCGCCCCCACGGCGGCAAGCAACGCGACGCCGGCGGAGACAGGCGCATCGACGTCGCGGACGGCCAACGCCCGCCGAGCGGCGACGAGCGAAGAGACGTCGGCGGCGTCACGACCGAGCGCCGCAACCGTGCCCGCCGGCGCGCACCCGATGGCGACCCGAGACCTCGTCCTGACGCGGCAGTTCGACGCTCCACGGGCGCTCGTCTACGCCACGTTCACCGATCCCGTGCACGTCGCCAAGTGGTGGGGGCCACACGGGTTCACGAACGAGATCGCCGAACTGGACGTCCGTCCCGGCGGGCGGATCC
>Ga0116229_10014653_pt1 | contig 10855 bp, 15 predicted proteins | sample S1TSphgellanicum_3_FD_87313 | JGI IMG/M metagenome (GOLD analysis project Ga0116229, IMG submission 87313) | Host-associated microbial communities from peat moss isolated from Minnesota, USA - S1T2_Fc - Sphagnum magellanicum MG | ecosystem: Host-associated > Plants > Peat moss > Unclassified...
GGTCATGGAGGTTAGTAGAAGGTCATGGATCATTGGGGAAGGTAACGGAACCTTGTGGAGCTTGGTGGAGGATCAAAGAAGCACGTAGAAGATCATATGACATGAGTGGTAGAAATCTTGGCAAAAAGTGAGGTTGTGGAAAGCTGCACTCTGGGTATTCTTAGAAGACCCTCCTTCGTTCTATAAAAGGGGCTGTGGGTAGTCAGCATGTCAATCTTGTCCAAACCCTTTCCCCAAAAGCAAGAGCAGAACAATGCTGCAGAAAGGAACTTTTCATACCACTATGACGGACAAGGTCTGTGTAGCTCTCTGCCGGTACAAAAGAGACAATCCTCAGCTTTCACAGAAAGACCTGATCAAATGGCTCGAAGACAACCACAGTATCAAAGTTAGCCAAACTACCATCTCTACCACACTGAAACGGTCGACTAAGATTCTCGCCAAGTCTGACAATGAGACCAACCTCAATGCCAAGCACCAGCGGACAGTCAAGTACCCGGAAATGGAGTCCACGCTGGTCAAGTGGTTTCGGGCAAACCAAGAGGGGGCAAATGTGAGTGGTGAGCTTGTCAAAGAGAGTGCTACGAAAGATTCTGGATCAACTCTATCTGGGGCATGAGCCCTTCAAATTTTCAAGTGGCTGGCTTGAGGCGTTCAAGTCCCGCCATGGCATTAGGTCCTACCGCCGCTTTGGCAAAAGTGGCTCTATCGACATGGCTGCTCTTGCCAACACCCTTCCAGCCATATGTGACGTCCTGGATCAGTATGCGTGGAAGGACATTTATAATATGGACGAAATTGGATTTTTCTATCGGATGTAGGTATTATAAGTTCAGAATTGTCTATTGTAAATGTCTAAACATGATATAACTGATTGTGATTGTTTTTCGGGCCGATAACTCTCTTGCAAGCAAGCAGCTCGAAGGCCATAAGCAGAACAAGGAGTGGATCACTCTCACCATCTGTTGCAATGGAGATGGTAATGACAGGCTCTCGCTTTGGGTCATTGGAAAGTATAAGAACCCGCGCTATGTCAAGAACATAAACAAGAACACGTTTGGATGCCAGTACCGAAATAACTCCAATGCTTGGATGACGCAGGAAATTTTTCTAGAGTGGCTCAGGGGGTTTGACCTCCATGTTTCAGGGCGCAAGGTCCTCCTCATCATGGATAACTTTAGTGGCCACATTCCCCTTGATCAGCTTCCCAACCACATCCAGTTGAGAAATACCACAATCTTCTACCTGCCCCCAAACGCAACCTCGAAGATCCAGCCATGCGATGCTTGGATCATTCGTAGTTTCAAGGCGTACTACCGTCGTCGCTTCGACCGGCTTCTTTTGCAGCACTTGGAAAACAATGTCGCCAACCCTGAAAAGATCGACATCCTCTGTGCCATTCAGATGGTTGTTCGAGCCTGGACATAGGAAGTGAAACCGAAAACAATTTTCAATTTCTTCCGCCACTACAAGATCCGTTCAATAGAGGAGCTAGTCGTTGATGCTGATGAGGAGTGCCCATTGGATCCAGAAATCATCGAAGACCTCGAATCGCAAATCCGGCAGTTCCACTATCACAACCCAATGGACATTAGGAATCTGTTGAACTCCCCAGAAGAGCATGTCACTGCTTACACACCTGATGTGGACGACGTCATCGAGGATCAACTCCAGGAACGGTTAGGCATGTAGGTGGAAGTTAACGACGATGAGGCACATGACAGCCAGGAGCTCCCTGTAGTGAGTGCTGCTGAAGCCTATAGAATGGTTGAGATGCTGGAGAGGTTCTAGATGCAGCAAGACAACTTGAGTATTCCATTCGTTGCCGCCTCACAGAAGATGAAGGATAATGTGAGTATGATCATGACAAAGCAGTTGGTACAAAGGAATATTGATAGCTTCTTCCAGCGCATCTAGCTTTGTACTTTCGAAGGTGTTTCTTTTGATTTCATCGCTTTTTTGGTTCCATATGTATGATGTATTAGTTTATAAAATGTTATGGGACTAGAAAAAATTATTGAATATCAGTTTATGGAGAATTATTAGATTAAGTATGAGGCCCACCACGGGCCTGTGCTCGCATATTAGTTTAGAGAGAATATTAGTTTACACAATATTAGTTTAGAGAAAGTTTAATGTAGTTTCATTAGAGTTCATTTGGCATTTGGTTGTTAAAAAAAATGTGTGTCGAGAAAAGATGATTCATTAACCCCTCGTCAAAATGTCTATTAATAAAAACTTCCCACACGCCCTTGGCAATGGTCTTTTGGTGAACAATTAGCAATTAGATGTTTGATAGACTTTAAATAATGAGATTCAAAGCATAATTCTCCCACTTGGTGTATGAAGCTTAGGCATTCACATTTGTTTTAGTTAGCTTTTGTTCATTCCCACCAACTAGACTCCATAAATGCCTTGCTTTAAGCAGGGTTTCAATTTTGAATCTCCATAACATATAATCTCTTCTTTCAAACTTTTCTACAGCCCTATATTATGGGCCCATAGCCTTTGAATTATCAAAATCTAACATGATCTAATTCTTTCAACTAGAAAGCAAAATAAGGAATTGTTGACCTTGATTATTGACAAGTAAAATGAATACATGCAAAGATGCGAACTATGTATAATACCAAAAGACTATGAGGATCTTGCAAGTTCATGATCCAAATAGATATAGTAAGCAAACATTATCTGCAATTAGCTAGCATGTTAATAAGGAATACACTTGTTCATCATTTGCACACACAAAACAAAAAGTTGTAAAACATATATACATGAGGAGATGGCCCATGCATTAATAACCAAGTGAATGAGATTTTGTATCAATGGAGATTAGGTGGAAGAAGCATGTGAATCACCTTAACTATGTGTTTATTTAACAATTGTGCTTATTTAACTGTAGTGGATGCATTAACTAAGGAATTCAACTTACTCAACATCAACACACACAAAAACTTAAGAACAAATGATACATGAAAACTTAAGAACAAATAGAACTCAAGTTCGACCACACACCAAAGTAACTTATTTTGACATACATGTTGTATTGAATGAATAGATTTGAACATAATTGTGGTAGGTAACTGAAGCCAAAGAAAAAGAATGTGACTTGCCTCCCACAAGAATATTTATTGGCTTTACCTTTCAAGGTATTCAAGGTAGAGACGTTGCAATGCACTCGAAACAAATGGGCCATAGTTTTTTATTGCAATTTACATACACTCTAGAGTCATATGGAATCCACTATATGGAATCATTTCCAACATACTCAAAGGATACACTTGCACTTCACTTTGCTAACCACCATGTGTTACCAATTTAATATGTTGAATGTTTATCATTCTTATGGATGTCATTTGAACAACCATTATGCAACGAGCCCCTTGATCATTTGGGCAATTTGGTAGCTAACTCTAGGTTGAACCATATTGGTGTATTTTGTGTAGTTGAAATCTTTTAAAATGCTATGAAAATTGTCATAAATTATTTTGGAAACATTTTGAAATAATATTATCAGGTTTTCATAATTTATTTTCGAAACATTCTAAAAGAATACTCAAATTACATTTTCATAAAATTATTTTGTAAACATTATTAAGGAATAGTCAAATTAGTTGTTAATAAATAACTCCAAGCAACATATCAAAATAATAACTAAATTAGGTTTTCATAAATGATTTTGGGAACATTTTATGAAGTAAAAAATCCACCCTCTCCCCCCCCCCCCCCGGGCGGTGACAGGAAAAGAAAATTAAAAAAAGAAATTGAAACTCAAGGGCTCTTCCCCCTTGTGCAAAGGAAAAGAAAAGAAGAAAAGTAAAAGAAACTCTTGCACCCTCGGTTAGGGTTTATTAGGGTTTGCGAAGCTCTTTGCTGCAATCCTCGGTTGCGAGACAGAGCTCTGCGAGCAAGCGAGACACAGAGAAAGAGACAGCGAGACACAGAGAGTTGCAAGTATTGTAGCAGCGATGGGGAGAGCGGAGGAGATGCCAAGCAGAGCGGTGAAGGCCGGGGACGGTCTTCGTCATTATTACATGTCGCATATCCACGACTCTTTGCTTCAACTGCGTGTCAAGACTCATAACCTCCATCGCCTTGAAGCACAGCGAAATGACCTGAATTCCAAAGGTCCTTCCTTCCACATATCCGTCTCTTCGTGGTCCTTTTCCTTCTTTAAAAATCTCTCCTTTTTTTTTCTCTTCTTTGAAATTCTGCAACAATCGGAGACCAAGATGTCTCTACCTCCTGATGCAAAAAGTAGTAACCCTAGGGGAAGCCCTAATTCAAGCTTTCGGGAAGGGGAAGAAGAAGAAGATTACATCGTCGGCGAGGCCTTCTCAGGAATAGGGGATATATCCTTCTTTGAGTGATTCCATTATTGGTGATGTATAATCATAAACAATTCCTCAGAGTCCTGAATTCTGTGTCCAAATTGGAGAGACATAGTTTGCAGCCATTTTTCAGCAGCAGGAGATTGTAGGTTTGATTCAAGGCTTATGGTTTGTCTTGGTTTTCATTCTGCATTCTCAGCTTGGATTAACCTGAAATGGTTGTTGACTATCAGTGAGAATGCTAAGGGAGGAGCTGCAGATGCTGCAAGAACCAGGTTCATATGTCGGGGAAGTCGTGAAGGTCATGGGCAAATCCAAAGTTCTTGTCAAGGTATGTTAGGTTCCTTTGCATCCTATTTATGTGATCTGAGCAGCAGCAAAAATATTATTCTGGGGAGACAAACACATATTGAGTATGTATTGTGATGGCAAAGTAAAGGTGGTAAGAGCAGGGATGGAAATGAAATGATTCTGATTCAAGGAGCCATAACGAATGGCAAACAATTGATAACATCATGATCTGAAGCTTTTTGTTCTGGCATTGATGTATCAGCTACAGTTAACATGCTGTTATGCTGGATGTAGGTTCATCCAGAGGGCAAATATGTGGTGGATCTAGACAAGAGTATTGACATCAATAAGATCACACCATCAACACGTGTTGCACTGCGCAACGACAGCTATGTCTTGCACTTAATCCTCCCAAGCAAGGTGGATCCACTCATCAATCTGATGAAGGTTGAAAAAGTTCCAGACTCAACATATGACATGATTGGAGGGCTTGACCAACAAATCAAAGAGATTAAAGAGGTGAGAGCAAATAGACAGACAAAGCATGCTTCTGTCACTGAGGTGATGATACATGACTGAGATGAGATATGACGTCCAGGGTGGGGGGGCACATATTGAGTTTTGCAGTTGTATTCTCACTGGATCTGGTTGTTGCTGATGAGGATGTTGGAATGCTGCAGGTCATAGAGCTGCCCATTAAACACCCTGAGCTTTTTGAGAGCTTGGGCATTGCCCAGCCAAAGGTATATGGAAATAAGCATTTCTTTCACAATTTGCAGCCATACTCAGTTTAGTACAATGTTTAATCAGTAGTTAAGGAACTCTTCTGCAATTCAACGGCAGGAACCCTTTAAATTTGTACTAGCCTTCTGTTTATCTTTATGTTGCCACATGCCTTTATCTGGTTTTGGAGTCTACTTTTAGTGTAGCATCATTATGTTCTCTTCTGCCTTCTATGCCTTTAGTCAGGGTGAAGTATTTGTGATGAGTTGCAAATAATAACTGACTGCATGTATTTCTCTTTACCAGGGTGTGTTGCTCTATGGTCCGCCTGGGACTGGAAAGACACTGCTTGCAAGAGCTGTGGCACACCACACAGACTGTACTTTCATTCGAGTATCTGGGTCAGAGCTTGTGCAAAAGTATATTGGAGAAGGTTCTCGCATGGTTCGTGAGTTATTTGTTATGGCTAGGTAAACAAAAATGCTACCAGTACTCTCTTTGTCCAGGCCTGAAGTTAGGAGGCATGTAAGAGTATATCTCCTAAAGTTCTTGTGTCAAGTGGTCTTAATTTCTTGTTGTCAGTGAGAGTCCACTGTTCTGCATATAGTGAACCACCAGGGTGGGGAACATCTTTAGACTTGGAAAGCTGTGGCAATGAATTTTTGGTGCTCTTATACTGCTGTATACATGAGCCAGTTGCCTTGATGATTTTTGGTGCTGCATTACTCCAAGAATATACACAAGGGGCTGATTGGGAAGAATTTGGATGTTAAAATTGCTTTTTAAAATCTGTAGAATGGTCTGTAACAAGCATTCACTGTTCACCGCAGGGAGCATGCCCCATCCATTATCTTCATGGATGAGATTGACAGCATTGGGTCAGCTCGTATGGAAGCTGGGAATGGAAATGGGGATAGTGAGGTTCAGCGCACTATGTTGGAACTCCTCAATCAACTTGATGGTTTTGAAGCCTCCAATAAGATTAAGGTCTGACATCTGGACCCTTTTACCTTGTCTTTGGAATCTGTTACATTTGCAGCTTACAAGGCTGTCACAGGCATAGTTTGTAAGTGTTTTGTGTTGGACTTGCAGGTATTGATGGCTACAAATCGCATCGATATCCTTGATCAGGCACTCCTTCGCCCAGGTCGTATTGATCGCAAAATTGAATTTCCCAATCCAACAGAAGAGGTATCCACTTTAGCCTCATAAAATGGTGCTTGTATCTGTCTGAAGACTCTGTGTCATTCTTTATATCCTAATGAATTTCTTCATGCAAAGAAAGAGGGTTTGCAAGTCTGACTTCTTTTACGTGCAGTCACGACTGGACATTTTGAAAATCCACTCTAGAAGGATGAATTTGATGCGAGGCATTGATCTCAAGAAAATTGCTGAGAAGATGGGTGGTGCCTCAGGTGCTGAGCTGAAGGTATGTCTTTCCTTACTCTGTTTCTTTTCATTTTTGTTTCGTCAGTTTTCTTAATCAACCCTGTGAGATTTCTTTCAGTTCTTCAGTGCAAGCGTCCCTCCCTAATTGGTAGATTATCACACTGAATGTCACTGTATGAACCCAAACAATATTCAATTTGAAGCAAAACTTGATTGGTCATTTTGCTTTGGAAAAAGAGTTCTTCTAAGGAAGCTTGTATTCAAAACCACCAATGTCGACTTGTACAGAAGTTGCACTGTATCAAATTGTTTAAAATGAAGATGATGCACTTGAACTCCAGCAACAGGGAAATGATAAAATTGGATCCTCAAATCTTTCATTGCCCTGTTGCAGTGCAATTGAAGGATTACAGGGAGCTTGACTGTTCTGGGGTTTTATGTGGGTGGGGGATGTGTAGGCTGTATGCACAGAGGCAGGCATGTTTGCTTTGCGAGAACGTCGTGTACATGTAACCCAGGAGGATTTTGAAATGGCAGTCGCCAAGGTTATGAAAAAGGAGACTGATAAGAACATGTCTTTGAAGAAGCTTTGGAAGTAGTTGATCAGAGGTCGCTGTATAGCATATTCTTTCTGACTCATCTAGGTGCACATGGATATAATCTCAGCGCATGTAAGTAGACTCCTAGTGTGATGATACATTTGTCGGTTCCATTATATTGCACATTTTCCAACCTTTTTGAACTGGCCAGTGTGGGAATTGACAATTTTCAATCAATTCGATCATTACAGAAGTTTGAAAGGAAGTTTGTATCTTCTTTGAGCAGATGAATCATTGAATTCTCTTGGAAGTCTACAATCATCTTGCTCAATCTTCCATGTGACAAAATATCTGCACTCTCATGTGAAGTTTGATGAGGACCATGGTATGCACCAGACTTATTAGAGGTTTTTGTATAGTCACCCTCTCTTCACCATCTTTGGCTCTCCTTTCAACACCAAACCCCCTCTTTCAGTGATATCTGCAACGTAATGAAATTTTATTAAATCTGGGTATGAAATGTGGAAACTCAACATTTATGCACAAAGTTTGAGAGTAATTATAACAGCAGTGCATGTTGGAGCACTGAAGGCACATAGGAAAAAAAGAAAGAGTTGCAGAAGACAGGATGAACTCAGTTCACAAAAATTAATGGTTTTCTGAGTTACAACCCCATTGAATGCTAATGTACTTTTTGCAGGTTTTTTTGAATCTCACCTGGTTTATAACCAAACTCAGAGTTCTGATGCAGTGTTTTCCTTACATTGCGGATCTCTCTATCATGCACATCAACTGAAGAAAATAGTGGGAGAAGACAAGAACACAAGGAATGAGAAAAGAGTAGAAAGAGGGGGAGAAAAGAGAGCAATGAAGTTTCCTTTACTGTGAAGAACTAAACAGTAAACAGTTGGCTCCAAAAAGCTCCCCACTTAGAATCAGAAAACCCAAGGAATAAGAAAAGAGTAGAAAGAGGGGGAGAAAAGAGAGCACTGAAGTTTCCTTTACTGTGAAGAACTTAACAGTAAACAGTTGGCTCCAAAAAGCTCCCCACTTAGAATCAGAAAACCCAAGGAATAAGAAAAGAGTAGAAAGAGGGGGAGAAAAGAGAGCACTGAAGTTTCCTTTACTGTGAAGAATTTAACAGTAAACAGTTGGCTCCAAAAAGCTCCCCACTTAGAACTAGAAAACCCTTGATAGGATTATACAAAAGTCTTGTTTGAATAAGTGATCCTCTGGTGTTTCTGGTAGTGTGTTTTCCAGAGTTGTAGCCTTTTGGGTATCCCTTATCATTCAATGGTTTGTTTCTAGCCCATTTCTGACAGTATGGAAGACATGAATCATCAAGGGAATTTGGTAAATTCGAACACTTTCAAAACAATCTCCAAACCTGTTGGGACTTGCCATATAAACAGCAACAGATTCACAGTGTTCAGTGCTATATGAAGGCTTCGAGCTGTGTCATCACCCTTTTGCATTGCTGGTACAAGTGCCGCTGCCAGAGCCCACAATACAGTAATTCCTGCCACAGACCAGAAGATAGAAAGCCATGAAAATTGTTGGGTTAGTATACTAGAATTCCATTGCAAAACAAAAGGTAAGTACTAAAATTCCATGCTGACAAGTGTTGAAAGAAATTCAAGCACCTTCCACATGTTTCTTGCATTGTAATTCTGTTGAGTGCTTGCACAGTTGCACATATCCAACATGTTGGTGTGAAATCTAACTATCTGTTAAAAGCATGCTGCTTCCCTAGAGCAAAGGTGTTCATCAATTCAGAACTGAGCTGGGATTGGCCTTTGACGGCAACAATCAGGAATGCCATTTAGGGTTGAGTGTCTACAAGAGATTAGAAAGAGATGATTGCAAACTCACATACCTGCACCAGCATACAAATGAGGTCCTGGGAAAAGTTTTCCAGTGCGCAGAAAGGTATTAAGTCCGCCATAAACAGAAAACAAAACTCCAGCACCAAGCAGTATGGAGCCCACGTTGAAATGGCGATCTCTGAATCCTCCTTTCAGAAGCGCCTTTCTTGTCTGTGTCCACATGATAATCCCACTTTCTTCATGCACTTCAAGGAGCAATACATGGGTCAAACACAGTCTATCACCTTCATTTGATATTCACTGTTGCAATGTGTGTTCTTTACAAACATTTTCTCGAAGATCTTCCTTGGAAAACACTGCCTTATTATATCCAGGGTATGAATGTTCCTCACCTCAGTAAGCTCATTGATCTGTGTCTGCACTGGAGAAGGCACTGCTTGTCCCTCTACTGTAGCAGGCACCTGCTTCTTCAAGGCATTGATCTCATCTTGAATGGTTCGCACACGCCGCCATTGCCAACCCAAGTATCCAGCCCAACCAGTGGCCAAGAGTAGGGCTCCCATCGCAACAGGATGTATCAAGGCAAATATGCGCCCCTCAAGAATTCCAAATTGACCATCCAAAGCAAGTGCATCCTGCATCCCCAATTCTCATGCACAGTTAGCTGGATGCAACAGCTGCTTGGCAACAAACCCAGTGGGCATCTGAAAGGGAAACAAACAACCATCATAAGTCAGGCATGTTGGAAGGTGCCTGTATCCTTCCTTGTTCAGCCATTACTACATTCCTTCTTCAAGAGAATTTCCCTAGAATCTGACAATTTGCAACCAGATGAAGACTTATGTCCAATGCCCATCAGTTTAGCAAAGACATTGCCAGGAACTATAGATCCTGGTTCTCAGAAGTGCCATGGACATTGCCAGGAACTATAGATTCTGGTTCTGAGCATGCCATGGTACAAGACCTAAGTTTGGCGTAAACAGAGTTTTGGATATTATTGCCAAGGGAGAGAGAAATCCAACTGCGACACAGGTGGTAGGTGAGCAACAACCAGCCAAAGAAACGCCATAGAAGAGTAAGAGACGAGAATTGAAGCTCTCTCTACCTGTGCAGTGAAAAGAAGAGGAGTGAGAGCTGCTGTTGCGGTAAGCAAGAATCTGGCACCGGGCAACGGTTTCTCGGCATCAAACTCCGACGACGCATTGCTTCTCTCAGTCTCATCGGCTAATCTCTGCAACGCCGCCAGTGGAGCAGGAACAACAACACGTTTCCAACACCGCGAGTCCACAGACTGCGATGATTGTCGAAGCTCATGTGACCTGGTAATAATACTATTCCTGGAAGAAAAAGAAGAAGAAGAAGACAGACTCGTTCTTCTTATTGCTGCACCTCGCAGAAACAGACTTCCGCATCCCAATCCCAACGCCGCAGCCGCCATTCTGTTCCCACTCCCAAATGCGAAATTTTTTTTGGGCAACTCTGTTCACCAGAACTTCTACAACTCTGTTGAATTGCTGTGAACCTGCAAGAGTTTGTCAATTGCGAGCAAGTCAAAAAAATAAACAAACAAACAAACAAGCAACTGCAAATTTACAAAGAAACAACACTTTTGAGCAAAAAATACACCCCCCCCCCAAAAAAAAAAAAAAAAAAAAAAAAAAAAAGAGAGGAAAAAACAAAAAAAAAAAGAGGAGGGAAATATGGGGGGAGGGGGGAGGGGAAAAAAAAAAAAAGAAGAGAGAAGAGGAAGAGGAGA
>Ga0116229_10014654_pt1 | contig 10854 bp, 9 predicted proteins | sample S1TSphgellanicum_3_FD_87313 | JGI IMG/M metagenome (GOLD analysis project Ga0116229, IMG submission 87313) | Host-associated microbial communities from peat moss isolated from Minnesota, USA - S1T2_Fc - Sphagnum magellanicum MG | ecosystem: Host-associated > Plants > Peat moss > Unclassified...
CCTCAAGGAGTGTGACATGGCGTTGAAAAGCTCTCGACAAGAGCTACAACTTTGGTTCAAAGCTCATCCCAATCCGAGTTCAAGGCGAGAAGCTATGGCCACACAGTTTCGGGACTCCAACTTGGGAGTCCCGGGAAAAAGAGCCATTTGGATGTAGCCTTGGCGGAGAGCTGCAAAGTATACTATATGAGGGAAGGTGGTGGCTTCCCCCAAGTCCGGGCCGTGGTGAGTCTTGTGTGTAAAAGTGCCCGTGGCTTGTCCCAACACCCAAGGATGTTCCCGAATGTGAACTAACCCTCTTGTGGTTGGTTTTGGATGCAGATTCAAGTTTGATCTTCTAGTCCATCTTCCTAGTCTAATCCCGAGACTTCTAGCACGCCCTTCTACCCCTCTTTAGTGCTGGAAGTCGAGAGCGTCCCTCAAGTCCCAACTTTCTGCAACTCAACATAGTTGGACCCTCAAGTGGGTTCAACCCGAGACTTGGGAGTGCGTCATCTGGTGGTGATAGGTTAGTCCACATCCATTAGAGCCAATGGGCTTGTGAACCAATTGAAACAACATCTACTTGCATTAGTTCACTGATCCAAGCCTTAATATATTACCATTTAGCCAAAATAATTATCCAAGAATCCCCCAATGGTGGGACATTTTCCAACAAATATGCACATGGGTGCATTTGTGTCTATTGCAAATATTGCATAATATAAATCAATTCCCAAAATAAACTTGACCTGGGATCTAAAAGTCCTTGGCTCATATCTACCTATGAAAGACCTTGGCATAACCATCCAAAAATGTCCATTGGCCCAATCTTAGCCAAATCTTGTAGCCCTAACAAAATAATTTTGTTTGGTAGGGAATGTTGATAACCTTATATGGCTAATGTTGGTAACAAGTTAAAATACCTTTGTTACCACATCATGACATGTCGCATGGATGTTTGTTAGCTTGTGGATCATTTTCCACATAGTGATATCTCTGCACTAGGATGTTAAACTGTAAAAGTTATAGCTGATCCAAAACTAATGCCTCTAAGCAACTCAAGTAAACATATCCCATCCTTGGAATATCCCATTGAATAAACCCAATATCCAATGACTCAAACCTAAAAGCCCATTACCAACATCCAAGAGTGAATGTGGGCTTGATGATGACATAATGTGTCAAGCTTGATGAATGTAATGACTGGCTAATGTTTAGAGTTTAGTCAATGTGCCCTATGGTGGCTTGGAATCCAATGGAAAAAATTGAATAATTGGCACCCCTTGTGGCCCTAACATCACTAATTCATCATTAGGAGATGCATTTTGATTATGGACATTACCCTCCAATAATTCAAATCCATTTGGAAGGCTTGAAAATCCAACCAACATAGTTGATTTGTTAGATTTTTTGTTTGCCCCCTAATGAATCTCATTGGGCAATGAAACATTGTGATGAGCTCTTATTTGTTAGCATGGGCAGTAATATGCAATCTTTTCCCAAAAATCAATGGTAACCCCCAAGGGATACAAAACCAATTTCCAACCAACACATCATAAGACATAAAATGTGTGACCATTGTTTGGGCCCACACTGTAATTTGTTGGTTTGTTGAGATTAACCTGGATCACAATCTTTTGCTTGGTTAACCTTCGTGTTTTTTCTAACTCATTTATTGATGTTAAAATCTGATATGGGCATGGGCCAAAGATTAGCTTCAATTAATCTAAGACCATCAACAACAACTTTGCCCAACATCAATGGTTGAACACCAAAATCCAACAACACCATGTGGGGTCAATACTAACATGTTGATGCCCCCTTCAACTAAAAAATTCCTTTTTCATTATGCACCACCACCACACAAAAAATAACACTAGTTTGGTCAATGGTGGGCCATGCTAGAAGGTCATGAAGTTTTACCATAGCCACATGCCAAGATTGAAGTTGAACCTTGGACACCTTTGTGAAGTTGGCCTCAAAAATTGCATGAAAAATTATAGGAAGTACAAGAGTGTCTTTCAACCTAGCCATCACATCTAGTGTTCCTCATTTTCACACAATGTGGTCACCAAGCAAAACATGGTTGTTGGTTAAATACCTAAATGACCAATGTCTTGGCAAAAAATAGTGGTGCTTAACACATTGTTGTGATCACCTTTTGTAAACCTATGGGTGCCTTGGAGGTAAGAATAAAACTATGTGCCTTCCTTGACACCCCACCATAAATTGATGCCCCCATAGGATTGGGAATGGTGTTTGTCAACACAAATGCTTATGGGAGTTGCACTTGGCATTAAACTTCACCACGCTAAAAATCTAATATTTCATCAACATTTCATGGTTCTGGCACATGGGCATTAGCCCTTGTCACTGGTGCAATTATGGAAATCATCTCATTAAGATTTGAAACCATAATACGGTTTCCATCATCTATTACCCATCACCCATGATCTCTTGACATATGTGGCATATTTTCATTTGGTGCCATTGATCTTGAAAAATTAGTTCCACAAAAGAATCTTGGACCAACATCTAAACCATAAATTGGCCATTTTTTCAATCCTTAGCCTTCCTTAACCTAGATGCAATAGATTTCACTTGGGTTGCCATGCTTGTGATTAAAGCCTTTAATTGTGCAAACTTGGCCTCCATGGTGTTGGGTTGGCCTTGAGCTAGTTTGGTGGTCGACCCCTTGTTGACCAAACCTTTCCCCTTTTAATTCTTCCTTGAACCCTAGCCCTTATTAGCATTATCATTCTATGATTAACTTTGTTGTGACTTTGGGCGAAATGTGAAGTAATGATCGTTATTACAATGGTAACATGGTTGGTTAGGATTAAGGTTGGAAGTTATGGCCTATGGTGGATTGGGACCGTCCTTTTTCTTGTAAAACCCACCACACCTCCAACACTTATCTTTTCCACCTTGTTTCGCCAAATAGGATGTAAAACCACCACCTAAATGTGGTTTGGCCCTAGGTGGTGCAACCTTGGTTGGTTGACCTAATGGTGCTAAAGAATTCCTCAAAGGTTTTTTTTATTAAACCCAAGGGTGACAAATAGTACCAGCACTCAACATCTTACCTCTTTGTTTGGGATCCTTTACTAAAACTAGATTGTTTGGCTTTCATAACACCTTGTGTTACCATGATCAACCTACGCATTAGTGTAAAGGCCTTTCATAAACTTTCATGGGGCTTACATTGGAAATCATGTAATTTTTGCATATTTTCAATTCTAACCCCTTGGTAATTCCATTGTAATTCATGAAAGAATTCCACAACCAGATTGAATGCAAGCAATGGACCCCATGCACTAGTGGAAGGTTTGGTCCCACCACTTCCAATGGTTCCATTGCCACTAGAACTCCCATTTTCACTTGTTACACTACAATTAAAGTTTATTACCACACCATGAATGGCCAAAAATCCCTTGGTAATGGAAACATAATTGGGCGACCAATATAACCACCACTCCTCAATATGAACATCATTAGCACACCTAAACTCATGATAATCATTTATAAGTAGCCCCTCCAAATGTTGGAACAAACCTTTCCATGCCATGAACGATGTGAACAACTAGGAATTACACATCTGCTGCATGTCACATCAATTGTTAAACTCCTAGATGAAATCATATAATTCAATGGTGCCAACCACCCCCAAATATTGCCAAGGCCCTTTGGTGTTTCCATACATCTCTTCCATGTCCCACAATAGTGGTGTTGTGACAAAGCTTAAAGAAAAATCTATTTCAAGATATGAGGACTCCCCCCCTTAAATGTTGATGGTGGTGGTGTGGGTGCTTTAAACTACACCCCATGCCTAGTAAAACCATTAGTGATGGTAACCCTATTCCCTATCCTTGGATTTTGTTCCCTTCTATGGTGAACTTGAACCTTAACCTAGGTAATCCAATTTGGGACCTCTAGTAACCAAGGTTTTGGTGAACTTATTATGATTTATATTGAACCTAAAAGGATGTTAAGCTTGTTGTGGCTTATCTTTTTGTTTAAACCGTAATTCCCAAATTCAAAACCCAAAGATCTTACACCTATTTGGCTAGGGCACTTACATTCACCATCACATTCTATAGGCCCAAACGTACGTGGGGCTTCATAATTATGGAAACAACAAATGTGGTCTATCAACTATCAACTTGATTTCACCACCACAAAGGTTTATTGATCATTATTTTGATCTCACCCAACAATAATGACAAGTGCCACAAAATTTACAACCTGCCCTCCATTAAACCCTAATCACTATGTATGGGCAAAACATGGGTTAAGTAGGACCCACACAATGGTCAAAACTAGGTGGTAGCCTTGTCCACAACCACACCAATATAAGCCCAAAGCTCATTCTAGCAATAAAGGCATGCATGAGAAAGCACATAAATTTTCATCTTGGGTTTCCCACCATGTGAAACCTAGGCTAAAAATTTATGTTGCAACCCTAACCTTGGGCTCGCAACCAAAGCAAGGGCTTGTGAAGGTGCAGGCCAAAAGTGAGCCCGGGAGTCACAGTTCATGCTCCAAGGAATGCAAAAGAGTGGGAGGGAATGAAACCCCACATTCCCAAATGAACTCCCACTTTGGGAATTGGAATCCCAATGGACTTCCAAATCTTCAAAAAACGATTGTAGGGTCAAAGCCCATTGGACTAAGGAGTCCCTCATATCATTGGAAAGCTCATAGAACGTAGATGTCTAAAATGGGCTCTCATGACCCATTTGGACACTTAAAACACAAGTTATGGCCAAAAGAAGGATCAGGAGTCAAATTGGTAGTTTGACTCCGGACCAGTAAAAGTCGAGAATCGCCCTGATTTCCTTGCGCGCAGGTGGCGTGCTACATACTCTTGAAAAGATCTTGACGAAGGTTATAACTTTGCTTTAGACCTCATTTCAATCGGAGATCTGCATGCAAAGTATGGGCCCCCAAAGTTACGAAAATCCCAATTTTGGGAATTTCGGGACTCCCATTTGGGAGTCTCGACGCAAAATGACATTTGGGTGTTGGTCCTGTCGTTAGGCACAGAGTATACTATAAAGGGGAAGGTGGTGGCTTCCCCCAAGTTTGGGCCATGGTGAGTTTTGTGAGTCCGTGTTTGCTCGTGGTTCGTCTGTGCACCAAAGGTGTTCTAGCTCCGCATTAACCAACCTATTTGGTTTGTGCAAGTTTGTGTGAGTAAGTGATTTGTTTGTCAATCTTCCTAGTCCCATCCTAGAGTTCTAGCATACCCCTCTACCTTCGAAGTGTTGCGAGTTAGGGAACATGTCCTAACTCCTTCTCCTTTCGCTATTTTCTTTTTTGGACTTGTAGTTAAGTCCATCAAGGAGCTTGGGGGGTGTGTTAGTTTATCTAAGATATCAACTGAAGAGCTTATGCTAGTTCATTAGATTGTTGGCCAATGGCACACAACTCATGAAACCCCCTTACCCCCTAAGAATGAAATAACAACCCACCCAACACAGAAACAAGAAAACATGTGCAACCCTAATAACACAAAGTGGGGTAACAAATTATGTAATTCAAACCCCATTTTTTGTAATTTTCGCTTGGAAATTATGATAGGAATTGAAATAATTTTGCATTTGTTGATGGTGCAACATGCCACCACCTGTAAGATGCAAAAAATATGACTCACCAACATAATGCTAAATCACCAAATGTTTGGCACCCAAAAGAATTAGCCACAACCACCTTTTGCCTTGGATTACACCTCCAAATGATTTGAAAACTCCCACATTAGAAGTACTCTTCACTAGAAATTCAATGGGGTAGACAACATGTCAATCTGATTTTGTGTGTTAAAAATATGAAATTTCCAAGAATTAATAGATATTAATTCAAGAAATAGGGGAAATAGCCTTTAGACCTCCAAAACTTGTAGTTTTTGAAAAGTATACACACTTGCAAGCTTGTAGATCTCCATGAAAGAAATCCATTTTTTACATTGTAATAGGGCTTGGGTTATGTCGCATTCATACATTTTATATACATTAGTACCTAAGTTGTTTGTTGTAAGAATCTTGGGCCAAAAAAAATTGTTTAGACATTCCTTATGAATATTTGAATTTTTTTTTCTCAAGAAATAAAGTCTTGGATTTTTTTCTAGGACTTGGTAGGAATATTAAAACTTGTTCAAATTCGACATGCAATGCAAAGAGTAATACCTTATTAATGTATCTATCCATGAAAAAAAATAGACTTTCAATATGAATGTGCCATTGAGTTGCAATAACATGTTTTAAGTGAAGGGGTCCATTGGATACAAAAGGAGACAGTCCTTTTTGGTACTTTAACCATATTTTGATCCTAGAAGTATAATTTGCACCAAGGTTGTCATAAGGTTTATGTGTACATCACAATGTGATGCAATAGTTTAAATGTTGATGTTGCCCAACGTCATGTTAGAATAAAATCAACTTAAATCAAATTGAAGTTGGGTTACCCAAGGGAAAGTTATGGACGATTGCAAATCTCATCATTCAATCACCCTAAACCATGTGTCAAATGAAACAACTTTTGATTGGCATAGTCTTACGATGATTAAAAAAAAATTGGCTAGTGATTGAAAAAAAAAACGACAATTAAATTGTTTTCCAACAATGATCAAATTTATTTGGGTAGGAATTAAAAAAATTTAGTCACTAGATCAATGGTGGAGATTGAACCATTATCCATCGGATGATTACAATATTTTTGGGCATTGCTCAAAAACTTCAAGTAGCAATTGAAATTGTTTTTGGGTAATGACCAAATTTTTTTCAGTTGCATGGTGGAAATCGACCTTCTATTGATTAATGACTAAATTTTTTCAAATAGCACCCAACATCCAAAAACTTTCCGGGTGGCGATAAAAAAAAATGTCACGTCATTTGACAATTGAAAGTTGGTGACCAAATTTTTTTGGCCCTACAATTTAGTGACATAAAAATTTGGCAATTGAAAATTTTGGTCACCAAAACCAATCTTACCAGAAAGTTTCAGTCATCGAAATAAATGGTTGATGACCATTTTCATGGATGAAACTAACATGTCTAGACTTACGCCAACGTGACAATGGATGCAAATTGGGGACATCACTTCCATTTTAACAACCCTAATTTGCAAATGAATATTCATGGGAGTTATACCATTAATTTTGTTTTATTTAATTACTTTAGATCAAAACATCACCAAATGTTTGCTCAAATCTTAAAAAACTTGTGGTTTCACCAAATTCATAAGCAAACCATCATTGACAGCGAAAAATCCCCAACAAATAGACATATAACCATGAGGTATCCAATTTGCAACTTGTGTTTTTACAATACAAGTTGTGAAATGTCAACATCAAATGTGCTATCAAATTATACATGTACATTTTGAATATCTAAAAGTGATGAGGATCACATTTGAATGGGTGCAATTGATGGAATATTTTCATCAATTCCACTCGCACTTTCCACTAAACAACATGCCCCCTCTTCAACCATTGAACACAAAAAAACCTAAACATAAACAACAAACAAACAAGTAATACATTGAAACAATCAAAGAACTTTCAAGCTCCCAAAAATGAAAATCACAAAGTGATAAAAAAACTTACCTTTTGTTAATGCATTAAACAACAATGTTGCAAATTTTCATAGATTCATTGAACAACCAAATTGAGCCAATGCTTCCTTATGTTGATGCCTCCCAATTCATTCAACAACAAGATGAAGTTGATGCTTCATGATTTGTTTAGCAAAAAAACATAGTTGATGTCTTTTGATTCGTTTAACAACAAACATAGTTGATGTTTTTTGATTCACCAAAGCAATGAACCTAGAGTTGATTTGCTAAACAACAAAACACAAAACCAAAGCCCTTCCCTCCAAATTTGCCAAGCAACGAAAACAAATACAACAAAGAAGCAAATTGAATGCAAATCACAAAAAAGAAATTCAAAGTGCTTTTGGACTATGGATAAAAAAATTATTTGATTATAAGCATAAAGTGAATTGCAAAGAGAGAACTTAGTTCTTGTGAAGTTCACAACAAAATGAAACAATTGAGCAAGAAATGAAATGTTCAATTCTTACAAAGCTCACAATAGAATGACGCAGTGGAACATGAAATGAAAAGCTTGGTTATTGTGAAGGTCACCACCAAAAATACAAAAGAAGGCCAAATGAGCTCAAAAGAAAGAATAGTATCAAGTGCTTCACCTAGTGTTATGAGAAGCTTAAAGTAAATCTTACCAAACAAAACAAGAATCGACTTATAAAAAAAACCTCAATGAAAGCGCAAAAAACATAAAAGTGCAAAGCAAACTCCAAAATGTTGAAAGGAGATTGTAACGGGTACTCCCTAAACCTTAAACGACCTAAACCCTAAATAAAATACATGTCCAGCATTTTCATTCAAAACCCTACTGGGTTGGACATTAATTTGTGTAAAACGTAATGCCAGATACATTGCATATAAGTGTCATACGTATAGAGGCATCCAGTGGTTGTGTATAGAGCTGGATGTTGGGAAGTTAAAAAATCCATAACGAATCCATATCCAGTGACTATCCAGATGCATAACTTAATTTTTAAATATAACCAACCGACGCTGGTTATTACTATGGGGCCCAACTTGTTTTCTCAACATAACCTACTCACTCACCATAACTTAGGTAGACTGTTGCACGTTTGTTCTCATTTACCGAAGTTTGAAGAATATGTATAAAAGGAGAATCTGATACCATTGACATTTTGTAGCGGTAGGTTTGGGCCAAATGCACCTACACTGGTACTTTCACCTTCTTGAGTTTCCACGTCGTTGTTCCTAGAATGATCCACTAATATTTAGCTACATTTATTAGATTTATACATAAAGAGAGGTGATTAGGTCGGCTAGTTTCGGCATAATAGTGCATCAAACAAGTAACTGGGAATGAAAATTTTACGAAATGAAATAAATGAGACCCAAACTAGTTTTTCCACCAATTTTGGTGATAAACTGAGGTTGGTCCTGTCTTTCCTTTTTCATAAGCGCCTCCATTGTTGCTACATATATTTTCAGTGCTCCTACCTGTACAACTAGTATAATCAGTCTCGAACCTTGTGCATTAAATGCTGAGTTACAGCATTTCATACTGAGATTTAATAAAATTTCCTTGATTTGCGGATTCCATTTAAAGGGGGGTGGAAAAGGGGGTGAAAGACCAAAGAAAGTGTGAAGACAGGGTGCCTTTACCGATAAGGCTATTATTATATGGCTAAAATAGTCATATATTACCGATTTTACTGTTTACGAAGTGATTTAGCAGTAGTGTCGTTCCTGGAAGAGTCCTGGCGATCTAATTCTAAAAATAGAGGATCGCAATTTCATTTGATAGAAGTGAGTATTGGGACCATGAGAATATATTAACAAATTTGACTTATATCCCCCCACAATTCATGCACTTGTGATTAAACTAGGCCAAACTAGGTGATGAGTAGAGTTGAGAATAGAAATTTTGCTCAACAAATAAGGAATTGCTTCATGCACCCAATAGACCAAAAAAACACTTTTGGGGACGGTCAAGGGTGTTGAATTTTTTTGTTCCCAATGGGTTCCCAAATTGTTCCTCAGTTTCTAAATGTGTTCCTTAACATGTTCACCAAAACACCTTACTCTCTCCCATTATCCATTTGCTTTGCCCAGCATTGTCAGCTCAAACTTCGATACATGGATAAATATGGAGAGTCTCATGTTTTTGTGTTTGGAGTGAATACTTCTAGATTGGGGATCTCCAAAATTTCAATTTTTTAATTTATGGACTAATCCCCTTTCATGTGCTATTTGGCACTGCAAACTTTCTGCTTCTACATTACTGGAACTAGTTTCGACATTATTGGAACTAGTGTAGCCCATGCTGTTGGCTCAAATGTGAACACACGGAGGGCTCAACCGATTTTTCCTTCCAAACCCAATTTTTGTATATATATTTTTGAATTTTCAGCAACAAAATCCACTAAAAAATCAATATCTTCCACACATTACCTCTGAAAATTGTGAAATAAACTCTATTAAAGTTGACTCGCCAAGGGCTTTCCAAAATCACCAAGAACACCCCCCAAATTCCAATACACTTTGGGAGATCTCAACTTGACAATACAAACTACCTTGCTTCATAGATAGATGGTCTCCATGACCTTCCATAATGACAACAATAGAAAAATGAGAAAAGACAAATGGTCTCCATGAAGCTCCATGATAACAAAAATTTAAAAATGAGAAAAGACAAATGATCTCCATGGAGCTCCATGATAACAAAAATAGAAAAATGAGAAAAGACTAACCTTTTCTATAATGCAAGAGGGCATTTTTGGGGGTTTGCAAGTTTGTGAAACTTATTTCATTTGGGCCATGTTGTCATCCATTTTCATCTAGCACATTGAAGTTCTACTTGTAGTTCCTAAAGGTATTATGAACATATATATAAAATAAGGCATTGGGAACACATGGGTCCTACCTATATATACATATTTTGAACAATTTGATTTTTATAATTGTCAAATTTGGATAAATATTTAAGTAGATGGCAACCCAAATTGAGGTATAAATCAAATATATTAATTCATTACGTCTGTTTATCTGTCAGTTAGTCAGTCTGCACAAATGTGAACAAGACCCAAACGATAGCATCCAACTGGGGCCGTTTGGGTGGGTTTGTCAGTCTGTGACAGGGGTTTTGGGGGGTGGGGGAGGGAGAGGCCGGTGAAGTAGTGGGCGACTGGTGTCAGTCTATGATGGGGGTTGGACCACCACGATTTCCGTGTACAAATCGTTTCCACAAAGCATTGCAGCCGTCCGAAAGGTAGGAATGACGGTCGGATCGCATCCCTCTCCCACCGCACC
>Ga0116229_10014655_pt1 | contig 10854 bp, 7 predicted proteins | sample S1TSphgellanicum_3_FD_87313 | JGI IMG/M metagenome (GOLD analysis project Ga0116229, IMG submission 87313) | Host-associated microbial communities from peat moss isolated from Minnesota, USA - S1T2_Fc - Sphagnum magellanicum MG | ecosystem: Host-associated > Plants > Peat moss > Unclassified...
CCGTGATTTTTGAATCTCCGTTGGACTAGACGGAATCAAATTGCGTTGAAACTCCAAACAATCTTCATGAAAACAGCTCAATAAAAACCACCCCGAGTGCAGCAGATCAAATTTTTTAAAAAATCCGCCACTACCGGTATACTTTCCGATCTTCTCTTCTCCTATTAAGGAAAAAAAAAACTCACTCTTCAATCCGGAACCACCACCACCACCCACCCCCTAAGGAAAGAACCCAGAGATCGTCCAGACCACCAAAAGCAGGGACTTCGAACCACTCTAACGTGCTCCAAGCTCACACATCATGGTCCATGTGTGAAATCTTTCTTTCCACTGCAACATCGAAGGAGGTGGAAAAACAGAAAAAACCAGCCGCCCCCAGCGGGGCCCCCCGGAAGAAAGAATCCTTGGAGCTTCTCCTCCGGCCGGCCTTCCAAACCAAACTAATAAATTAAATCCATTACATACAATAGGGAAAAGAACCAATTAGGTAGCATGCACTTGGAGAAATTTCCTTGAGCATTTGGAGGGCACCTTAATAGAGTTTTCCTCAAAGTCACCTTGTCTTCACCCTATCTTTGGGGCCTCCTTTCACCCCCTATCCCCTCTTTGATCCTTGAGTAAGGTCCGCAAAGTAAGGAAATTTTATTAAATCTGGGTATGAAATCAGCATTTAATGCACAAGGTTCGAGGTAATTATAGTAGTTGTACAGGTAGGAGCAGTGAAAATATATGTAGTAGGAGTAGTGGAGGTGCCCAGGAAAAAGGACAGAGGGGGTCAAAACATGCTGAGACTGAGTTTATCATAAAATAAAATAAAATGGTGCATTTCTGAGTTTGCCCCCGCCTCCTTGGATGCTAATGTACTTTTTTTTCAGGGTTTTTTCTTACTCTCACCCGGTGTTGGACCAAACTCAGGGTTCTGGTGCTGGGTTTTCCTGTCTTTACGGAAAACTCTATTATAAATATAAGCTAATGATGTAACCCTGTCAAAGTTTTATTGAAAAACAAAACACAACACCAAAGGACGTGGAAGTACAAAAAGAGCTTCCATGGTGGTCGTTGAATGCCAAATGGCAAATAATGCAGAACCAAGCAGTGATATTTGTTTGGTATCCTTACTCAAATACCAATTGATGAAACCATGCAAAAGTTTATTAATAAACACACCGTAGATTTGGGAAATGTACAAAGGTATAAGAAAAAGGAAAAGGCCAAAGTTACAGGATGTTAAATTAGCTAAAACTAGATGTCAAAAAACAACCATCAGTAGTAGTAGTAGGTTGGCCATATTTTTTTATGTCAAAAATTGACCGTTTGCAATAGGTCAGATGTGGTGATGGGAGGTGTGTTTTGAAGGGGTTGGGAAGTAGTTAAGTCTATGGCTATCGCACAACTTAAAATGGAGGACACTTGCATCTTTTACAATGTGATTGAAACTTTTTGACAAAAAAAAAAAACCGAAACAGAAAGATCAAGGCCCTGTGGCCTTTTTAAGTTCCAAATGGCATTTGCACAATTGTGTAAAAACACACCAACCTATTTGTGTAGACATCCAAATATGTCAATTGTTAAAAGGAGGAATTGATCAATGGGGTGTTAGTCGCAATAGTTTCTTTCTTTGGCTTGAGCCACATCAAAGGCATCAAATCTTTGAATTGTGTAATATCAGGGAAGTAAATCCACTCGTATTGGGCAGCAATGACAATGTCAATTAGGGTGTGAATGTCATCTTTAGTGAGCACAATGTTGATGAGAGGAGTTGAACATGGTTCAAAAAACGCACGTAATTGTTTTCATCCCATGTGGAAGCTAAATATCTTACACAATGGCAACAAGAGGTTGATGGGATATGTGCACACGCGTTGATATTTACAATTGAAGGATGGGGTAGTTGAAGTCGCATTCAAAATGTTGTGGAAAAAACTAGAAAAAATAATCGAACAATTGGAAAAATTATTCGAGTTGTAAATTAAAAGCATGCCCTTAGGCCAAGACATGATAAAATTTGGGCATGATGGGCTTTAGATGTTTCGTCGGAAAGCATGTTAGAAAAGGTATGATGATGTAAACATTTCAAAATGGAAATTTGAAATCAAATCATTTGTTGTCTGATGAGTTATTCAAACAAAGGAAGACATGCACAAGTGGGGGGGTGGTAAAAGATCACATGTTGCTTCGAAGTGTTATTGGAAAAGAAAGATGTTATTGTTGACTTGTGTTAAGGCTTTAAGGAAAAGATGTTGATCAACCATAAACCTAGTATCTATGACTAAAGTTACAAAATCCTAACCCACTAAATAGGTAGTTGGGGTGATGGTGGTTGTAAGTATGAGCCCAACACTAACAAAAATTATTGGGAAAGAGGCTTCTTTACGAGCTAGAGGTCTTTCTAGGCTATCAAAGGATCTTAAACCCAAGAGACACTTAAACATTTTAAGGAAAAAGTAGTCAAAAGAAAGAAAGGATTCTATGAAAGTGGAGGAGGGAGGTGTGCATCATAAAAAATACGATGGCCATTACACAAAACACTAAATTAAAATTCCAAAAGTTATATGAACATCACCCATTCCAAAGAAAAGTTTCATATGTCAAATATCCTTTAGAAAGACATTTTTTATGAAGGATGAGTTGTATGATGTTTCCACCTACTACACAAAGTTCTTAAAATACAACTCTTCTTAACATTGAATTAAAAGCATTTGCCATGTCCGACTACAAAACAACCTAAATGGGGTGAAGGTCTAAAGTGCACATGATGCCATGGATTATTGCTTCATAACTGTCCTTAATTGTAATTTTAAATTGGTGCACGGAGAAATGTGTTGTAAAAATGTCGTGAAATTTAAAACATAAAGTGGGGCTTGTGAGTTAATATAATGTTTCCCCCATTATAATGGGACAAATTTTAGCTGAAGGTTTGGTCATGGCTAAGAGGCAGACCACTCCAAAGACACGTGTAATTTGAAATGGAATGTGACTTTATGTAATATGAAAACAAAGATGAAATGATTAACGGAATCCATTTGTTGAATCTTCTAGTGAAAATAATCCCAAAGGTATTCAAAACCCATCTAAAAGGACCATTTGCCGATAAATGTGACATGCATTGGAATTTTCACTTGCAATAATTAAAAGAAAGCTTGAGGTCCTCATTTAGCTCGTAGTCTTTAAAGAAAAATGGAAAGTAAGTGGTGTTGGAAGACATGGGTGTAAAGGAAAATGGTGCCAAAACATGAATTGTTTAAAAATATTCTTTCGCACTTCCAAGAGCTAAACTATAGAAAAAACATTTATGAGCTAGAGGATCATGTTGGGGAAAAGGCATTGAATTCAAACTTGTCGCCAAAACCTAAGCTTGCAAAAATAATTCCTTTTACATGTTTTCTCAATTATTTGTTAGAAAGTGTTTGAGTTGAATTCGCATTTCCCTATGCCTTGTCATGTTGCCATGAGGGGCAAATCAAAACAACATTGGGGTAACAAGAGGAACAAGTGTCAAATTGCCACATCAAGGGGGTCTTACATTAATTTATCCAATGGAAAACGAAATGCCACTTGTACATCACGTTGTAGAGCAATAGGGATGTCATTATATAGTCAAGGATGACAAAAGCATAAATGAAAGGACCCAAGGAAATTTAATGCCAAAACCCAAATCCAAGTTAATGTGGGTGGGGTGAGAACAAGGGAGGATATTGAGCCGGGATGGTCACAAGGGTTTGGATTAGATGAATTAGATGTTGCAACTTTGCTTAACCACAACACAACTAATGCAATGTTAACAAAAGTGATGCAACGTGCTTAAAAAACATTGCTTGAATTGGGGATTGGTTCAAACATAGGCAAAGAAATTTTAACCTCTATTTTTAAATTATAAGAATTAGGTCCTATTCCATCTCAAGATGATTTGCCAAATGGACCCACTACTCAAAGTGAGTCAAGTGGGTTAAGTGGAAAAAACCACTTATGGTAGAGGGTACCTCAATTGATGTAACTCATGTAACTAGAAGTAAGACCTTATAGCAAAACCATGAAGGAGTAGATGCAAAAATAGACAATCCAAATGTTTTTCAAGGTGCAAGGGCAGACACAAATGGAAACATGTAATTGTCACCCTTAACAAGACCTTTCAGAGATGTGCAATTGAAAGGAAAAACAAATCTTCCATCTTATATCTAATTAGTTAGTATTTGGATCTAACAAAAGGGAAGGATCTGTTTAGGTTCAAGACAAAGAAGAAGATGAAAAGATGGAAGACTATGAAAATGTTCACCCAATAAAATTATATTGTCATTAAGAGGGAAACCACCTACACAAACATTAGCTTGAATCTTAGGACCATCTCCAAGGTGGATTTGATAACCAAGAGTTGTATGATCACTTCAATGTAGTTGCTGCAAAGTTAGTTGGCCTCAACAATGTGATGTTGGGATGTGAACGAAAACAAAAAAACATGAGGTCGCCTTTGAAACCTCAAAGCATTCGTGAGGGGTAAAACTACCCGAGTCAACCAACTAATCCCCACATCAAATTTGAAACACAATGAAAAATCATTTATGATATGGGGGAATTTGGAAGGCATGGGCAATTAAATTCATAAGAAGGAATAGGAAGGAAGGGCTTGAAATGGAACCTTTCATTGAGATCTCTAGTACATTATGAATATATCCACCTTCTTAATTATAATGTTTGTGGGCTAAATAACACCCAGTAATTCGCAAACTAAGCAAATACATAACATCTCCCCAAAAAATGATGACATGCTATTACAAGAGCATAAGCTTAGAGGGGATAAAACAAATAACCTATGTCAAATCCTATGGAGGGAGGTTTCTAATTGGACAATTGAAGCATCCCTAGGTTATTATATTAATGATCCAAATTCAAGAGCTAGAAAGGGATGAATTAATTCTTTTGTGGCAAGAAAATGGGGCAAGTTAATCACCTAAACAAACACACTCATGATTAATCGCCTTCATTAGTTTAAAATCCTAAGGGTAAAATGTGGTGACATAACAATGGCCAACATCTACGCTCCTAATAATGTAGTTAAAAGGTGTATGTTTTAGGAGTTGATGGTTAAGTACCTACCTAAGGATTGTGGATGGAGCTTGGTAAGAGATTTCAATATGGTTGAACATCAAGCTAACAAGATCAATGTGTGGGAAATGCACAGTTGACAAAGAAAGGTTTTTGTGGGAAGTAATGAGAAATTCCTTAAATTTGATGGAACACCCAAGATCCTTAAATAGTTGCATGTTTTCATGAGACAACTATAGACTTGACAAGTAGAGGATCATAGTTCACATCGATTATGTGTACTTCCCAATTGGTTCTACTTTCAACCCCAAATACCTTCTAATTGTGTATATGATTAAAAGGGATAACAAGCTTTTAGATCACCTTCCTATTCATTCAACCATCCAACTAAGTAAGTCAAAAAAGAAGGGGGGAACTTGGAAAATAATATATTTTAAGGAAGTGGTAGAACAAATCTAACAAATTTGGAATAATGTTCATGAAGCTACACCTTTTTATCAAAACTACAAAAGATCATTCAATTCTACAAGTAATTTTGTAAGAATAAAGCTTTGGAGTACAAAGTCCAAGAGAAAGATCTTTGGCAAAATTTGGAAAATGCACATAACAAAATTCAAGAGAATGTCAAGGATGCATGTTTACAACAAGTTGGCGACTTAAGTTGAACATATTAGAAAACAAGAAGGTTGCTAGTCAAAAGATTTGCTCACAATTTAGGTGGAGGATGAAAGGAGATGTTTGCACCAATGAATTCTTTGTAGTAATCAAGGAAAAATCAAAGGCGTTAATTGTCACAAAGTTATGGGATAGCCATGGCCAAATAACTAGAGAAAAGATAGATATGGAGGTAATTTGTATGAATTTCTATTCCACATTGTATGACGAATGATTCCCTTCAAAAGAAATAATCAAGATCCACAACAAAATCTTAAATTCCATTAAATTTAACTTCATTAATAAAATGAACCTTAAACTAAAACATCTTATCACAAAGGAAGAGCTTAGGTTGGTTGCTTTGGAAATGGATGCAGGGAAAACTCTAGGGCCCAATGGTGTGACTATTCAAATTTTCATTCAATTTTGGTCAATTGTAAGGGTTGACTACCACAAGATGGTGGTGGAGGTGATCGTAGTTAGCAAACTCTATGAAGGACTCACCAAAGGGTTGATAACTCTTTCACAAAGGGGAGGCACGAGAAGAACACTCCAATTAAAGGCCCATTATTCTTTTCAATGTGTCTTACAAGATTTACACAAAAGTGCTATAAAAAAGGCTACAAGGTACCCTTATGTAAGTGATTAGTTTTGATAAACATCTTTCCTTCCCCTATGCTACATATCGAACAATGTGTTTCTTGCCCATGAGACCTTAGATTGGGCTAAATGGTTTAAGTAGTTGATAATCTTCCTTAAATTGGATTTTTCCAAAGCCTATGACAAAATTAATTGGGATTTTTTGTTCAAAGTGTTAGAGAAGTGAAGTATGTCCTTGAAGGCCATTTTGATGATTAAATTATTGTTTGCAAATGCTAGAGTAGTTATGAATTTGAATGGCCAACTAGTAGATACCTTCAATATCAAAAGGGGTGTTAAGCAAAGGTGCCCAATGGCCCTTTACCTCTTCATCCTTATAGGTGAAATTCTCAATCAACTTGTTAAACAAGCAGTAGTTTAGTGGGTCATCATGCTAGATGGGGCTAATTAACAAACCATCTCCTAATACACAAATGACACTTCATTTACAATGTGTGCAAATAGTCTTACATTTTCTGACCTAGTTAACATCCTTAAGGAATTTGGTATTGCATTAGGTTTTGGAATAAATTGGGACACAAACATAACGTATTGGTGTGAGAAGGGTGTGATAACACCCCTTGTTTGGTTCAAGTCATTAAGGTGGAATTGGCCAAAGGAGAAAATATTGTCTAAGTTGTTAGGTATTTCTTTTGGTTTAAATTTGGATGTAGTTGATGTAAAATCATTTCTAATTGAAAAAATTAAAAAACAATTGTCATATTGGTGCTTTGTCCACCTCTCCTTGGTAGGGAGAACAATAATAATTACCTTAGTTTTAACCTATTCATTGTGATATTTTGGTGTTGTTTGGGGGGGGGTTCCACCAAAGTTCTTAAGAAGATCACATCATTATTTTAGAACTTCATGTGGGGAGGAACATAACACACAATTAGGTTTAAGGTACGGTGGATGCTATACTACAAAGTTCATCGAAAGGCTTGGATTAACAGACCTTGAAGAAGTTATGGTCACATTGCTATGCAAACAAGTGTTAGCAACCTTTTAGCTAGGCATTTCTAACCTAAAAATATTCCTAAGGCACAAGTTGGCGTAGTCAAAGCCTTTGAAACACAACTAGTGGACATCAAGTTTTAATTTGGCCTCGACCTCAATAGGTGGAAGTGGGTTAAAAAGGTTCAGCTCTTAGGCTATACCACAAAGTAAGGTGGGTAGTGGCTAAAGCCTCATGAGGCTTTGGAGAAAGGTATAAAACAAAAGTGGGAAAATGTCCTCACCATGAAGGTTAAGTTGTAATGGAAGGAAGCTTGACACAAAACATGAACTAAGAAAGAAGCTAGCTTTATTTGGTCAACATGGCATACAACTATTAAAGTGAATGATTGGCGAGTGCTTCCAAACACCAACATCTCGAGCGTGTGTGAATGGTGGGACTTGGATACACCAAAGTATTATTCATAGATTCTACAAGTGCCCGCAGGCGCAAAGGGCCTGGGAGTGGACCTTCACAATACTGAAACGAATGCAATCCATTGGCCCCCAGTCCCTATCTTGGAAGCTCCCTTTTCGAGAACAATGCACTTTTGACAACAAAATTTCCAAACAAGTTTGCAATGGCATAACATTTGGTTGTGTTGCTCAAAGGTATCACATTATGGTTCATTTGGTTTGAACACAATGACTTGGTGTTCTACATGGAATGGTGGAGGAAAGAGAAGCTTCAGAGGCTTGTGTGTGGGGACTCTTCTTGAGTATGCCATAATAGAGTGGGGGGAAGACCCTTGCTTTAATAAGTGTTTTGCCCATTGCTATGCAAAACTATATTAATTCATTTGACAAGGCTTGGGGAGGGCAATCCTTACTTTATTGTCAGGATGACATAGCCATTAGGTGGTCCTGTCAGCTACCTTTAATGGGTTTGTTTTTTTAGTTGTTGTTTTCTTGTTGGTCCATTCCCTTTGGTTGTGTGTGCCATTTTTCGTTTGCCTGTCTTTGGGTTGTGTTCTTTTTAGCAATGAAGTTTTTTTCATTTGTGCCCCCCAAAAAAAGAAAATGTCAGAAATGTTTCGATTTCCTTTTTAGGGTTAAGCTAGGATTGATTTCAGCATACAACAGAATTGCCAATTTTCTGAGGTTGGGGTTTAGGCATTAGAGTTATCAGTAAAACACAGCACTGGAACCCTGAGTTTGACCATAATTGGCGTGAGATTCAGAAAAAACTTGCAAAAAGGTACACATTTAGCATTCAAAGGGGGGTGAAACTCATAAAACCATCAATTTTGGTGGGTAAACTCAGTTTCATCCTGCCTTTCCTTGTTCCTGAGCGCCTTCACTAGTGCTGCATATATTTTCACTGCTCCAGCCTGTGGGACTACTATAATTACTCTCGAGCCTTATGCATTAAATGTTGAGTTTCTGCATTTCATAGTGAGATTCAATAAAAGTTCCTTACTTTGCGGATACCATTGAAAGAGGGGATAGGGGATGAAAGGAGGCCCAAAGAGAGGGTGAAGACACGGTGACTTTCTGGAGAACTGTAATTGCATTTATTTCACTCCACTTGAACCATCAAAAGAACTTGAACATAATGGCTTTCCATATTAAGGAATTCAGTAGATGTCCAAAATAGGGTTTAAGCCGGTGACGATGAAAGACTGCTGTTGCTGTTCATGTAGGTCTCACCAAGCTACAGCTATGATGATAGAGTTGTCTATTACAGGAATGCATAGAGAAGCATTGGCACCCACTTATTATTATTCACATTCTTTTTACGACTCAAGTGTCATGGCACCAATTTCAAAGTGATGCACTTCCTCATAGAGGAAGTGGGATGAAACTCAGTTTACCACCAAATACCCCAAGAGAGGATGAAACTCAGTTTACCACCAAAATACCCCAAGACAGGATGAAACTCAGTTTACCACCATATACCCCAAGTCAGGATGAAACTCAGTTTACCACCAAAATACCCCAAGACAGGATGAAACTCAGTTTACCACCATATACCCCAAGTCAGGATGAAACTCAGTTTACCACCAAATACCTCAAGACAGGATGAAACTCAGGTTACCAAATATTGGGTATTTGGGCCACTGACAAGAAATTCTCACATCCAAGATGACTTGCTTACAATTTCTCAAGCCCCAATCATGAACATCAAAACTGGTATTGTAGAAGGTGGGGAAGATTACCACCTAATAACAGACGACTTTGAACAAATTTGTGTTCCTCCCTTTCCTTCCCTTCTGGATGGATTGGTGCATTTGATTAATAAAACTTAACTATACTCCATGTTTTTTTCTTCACCACAATCATCACAGATAAATGCAAAATTGTTATTTTTGCCCACACTCATCAGAGAAAACCCCGTAAGGTGGCAGATGGCGACGACAAAACGGGGGTTTTTGCAATAATGAATGAATGAATGAAAGGGATTTGTTTTCAGTCTTTTGCTGCGCTCTTCTTTTCCCATAAGAGCTGCTGCTTCCAGGACAAGATTGCTGTGCTATATTGCTTAGGGTTTCACGATTTCAGTGGGCAAAGTCTTCAAGAGAGAGTAGAAATGTCCGCAAAGACTGCATTTTTTGTCGGAGACGGAAGTGATTTGCTTTGATCCAAGACAAGGTTAGGGTAGCTCAATTGCTTGAGTCCCAAGTCATAACTCGCCTAGCATAATGGGAAAGGTGCTGATGAACGACGGCAGAAAGTAGAGAGCAACAGAAGGGAACAACACACCAGCAGGAGTCGGAGGTAGACGCTAGACACTGGACAGATCTGAGCTTGCGATGGCGTGACCGTTTCCATAGTAGTTGTCTTTTTCAGAACTGTTTCTGATCATCACCCGCCCCTCGCCAGATTCGGCAAAGGAGGTCTTTCCCGCGACTTCTTGGAGCAGAGATACACAGGGATATATATATAGGAAGGTCTTTGGACTGGAGACAACAACCATGAAGATTCTTTGTGATGTGTGTGAGGCGGCAGCAGCTCGCTTGTTCTGTGCAGCAGATGAGGCGGCTCTCTGCCTCAGATGTGACGAGAAGGTATCGCAGAATACTTACTCCCTTTTCCAATCAGATTCCAAGTAGAAGAAGATCATGCCAAAGATCCATAGAGTGGGACTCAAAACTTATTACTTCATCTCATAAGATGAGCCAGTGGATGTCTTAAATGTTGTCCATTGTTGTCTTCTAAGGAACATTCTTGAGATATGGTTCTGTTTAGCTGCTGGAGTTGCAGACCAATTCCCTTTGCAAAGTCCTCATTTTTGGGCGTTAGGAGGCAAAGCTTGAGTCTCTTGCCACACACTTCAGATATGGTTTCCACTAACAAGTCTTTTCTCATAGAAAGAAATTGGCTGAAATCCTCGAGTTTTGTTTGTGCTTTTCTTTTGTGGAATGTGCATGTATACTTTACATTGTGCTTTATAATGAGCAGGTGCTTTTCTTGGCAAACAACTTTTTAGTGAGGTCCTTATAGCTAGTATATAAGAAGGAATGTTTGAGGTAGCTTTGCCAGGTATTGAATCCACCCTGAGAGAGAGAGAGAGAGAGAGAGAGAGAG
>Ga0116229_10014656_pt1 | contig 10853 bp, 12 predicted proteins | sample S1TSphgellanicum_3_FD_87313 | JGI IMG/M metagenome (GOLD analysis project Ga0116229, IMG submission 87313) | Host-associated microbial communities from peat moss isolated from Minnesota, USA - S1T2_Fc - Sphagnum magellanicum MG | ecosystem: Host-associated > Plants > Peat moss > Unclassified...
ACCGTCGGCAGTTGTTCGCCCGACGCGAGAGTTCCGAGCGCGACGGCCCGCTTGATCTGTTCGATCAACTGAAGGTAAAGGGGCACCCCATTACGCGGGTCGACGGTAAAACGTGCGGACACGTTGGTCTCTACGAACTCCTCGGGTCTTAGAACCGGACGCCCCATCCCGAGAACATGCCGTCGCGGCGGGGGGCGGGGATCACGGTCGGGCGCACGTCGCGCTCGCCCGTCTCGAAGTCTGACTTGGCTTTGCCGTTGCGGTTCGTCGTATCCATCTCAATCTCCTAACGTACTGTTGTACTAACGTACTAGTACAATACCATACGAGCGAAAATTGTCAAGCGGTCCGTCCGAAAACTGTGGGAGGCGCTATTGAGGGTAGGTAACACCGCATTCATGAGACAGCCGGCACGCGTGCCGCCCCTACCAGGCCAAGAATCGGTCTGGGACTACCCCCGACCGCCCCGGCTCGAGCCCGTGGCGAAGCGTTTGCGCGTGGAATTCGGCGGCCGAACGATCGCCGACACGACCGCCGGCTGGCGCGTGCTCGAAACGAGCCATCCCCCCGTCTACTATATTCCGCGGGCCGACATCGAGGCTTCAGCGCTCGAGCCGGCGCCCGGTTCGAGCTTCTGCGAATTCAAAGGCCGGGCGACGTATTTTGATGTGGTCGTCGGCGACGAGCGTGCCGAGCGCGCCGGCTGGACGTACGTCACTCCATCGCGCGCGTTCGAGCCGATCGCGGACCACGTCGCGTTCTACGCGTCGCGCGTCGACGCGTGCTACGTCGATGAGGAACGCGTCGTCGCGCAAGCCGGCGATTTTTATGGCGGCTGGGTCACGCACGATATCGTGGGACCGTTTAAGGGCGCGCCCGGAACCTGGGGTTGGTGAGTCTCGCGTGACGGCCGACCTCTTCACGGAACCGTATTCACTGCGCGTGCGCGGCGAGCGAACCGCGCTTTGGTTTTGCATACTCGCGGCACCGCTGACGATTCTGATCGTGAGTTCGATCTTCCCGAGCTTGTCGATTCAAGAATTCGTGCTCTTGATCGTCGCGAGTTTGGCATTCGTCTCGATCACGCGCGGCCGACTCATCGGCTCGAGCATCCGTATCAACGAGCGGCAGTTTCCCGAGCTCCACGCGATCGCTTGCGAGGCCGCGAAGCGTCTCGGAATGCCCGTCCCGCAAGTGTTCGTCCGCGACGATCCGTTCGTACCGATCGCATCCGCCGGTGTCGGCGAACCGTACGCGTTGATCATCTCGAGCCAGTACTACGAACACCTGCAGCGCGGCGAACTCGCGTTCTTGATCGCGCGGGAACTCGGTCACATCGCCGCCGGTCACACGCGCATCATGTCGTTGCTCAGCGCATCGGGACGCGAGAATCCGCTCGTGACGTTCGTCTTCGGCGCGTGGTTGCGCCAAACGGAATTCACCGCGGATCGCGTGGGATTGCTGTGCTGCGGCGGCATCGAAGACGCACTCGGCGGCATTTCGATCTCGACCTATCACTCGATCGGCCGCCGGGTCGATATGCGCGCGATCGCGGAGCAACGCCGCGAACTCGTGGCCGACGCGTCGCTACGCATGGGCGAGTGGACGGCGAGCATGCCGTACGCGACGAACCGTCTCGACGCGCTCGCGCGATTCGACGCGAGTCCGCTCGCGCACCATTGGCGCGAACGCCTGGCCACGCCGCTCCCCGCGGCGACGATCGAGGTGGCCGAGCCGGAAGGCGCGGTGAAACGCCGCGATTGCGCGCCGCTGCCACGTCGCATCGCCGCCGCGGTGATCGACCTGATCACGATCTCCGCGATCTTGAAAACGCCTCTCGGCGCCACGATCTCGACGTCGGCGAAGGACCTGGACGATCCCGACATCCCGCATTGGCTGAAGACGCTCCTCGAGCACGCGTCGACGCTGCAACTCGGCGAGCACACGATCTTCACGTTACTCGTCTTCTTTATCTACAGCGCGGTCCTCGTGGGGCTCAGCGGGCAAACGCTCGGGATGATGGTGATGGAACTGCGCGTCGTCACGACGCGCTACTCGCGGCCGACCATCATCCAATCGGTCTGGAGATACATGGCGGCCTTCGCGAGCGCCCTCACGTTCTTTATCGCGTTCACCGGTTTCTTCGTGCGGGTTCACCCGCACGACCGCGTTTCGGGTACGCGCCTCGTGCGCGGACGGAAGGCGGCATAGCATGCTGACGGGGAGACGCACCGACGTGTACCGCGAACTGTTCCTGCGCCAACCACAACCGATGTGGATTTTCGATCCCGTATCGCTCGCGATACTCGATGTGAACGACGCCGCATGCACCGCATACGGGTATACGCGCAGTGCCATGCAGCGGCTCTCGACGGAGGAGTTGCGCCCCGCAGCCGACGTCGCGAGCTATCGCATCGCGGTGCGCAACTTCATGGCGGAGGAACCGAAAACCGCGACCTCCGATTTGTGGCGCCATCGGCGCGCGGATGGAACGGTCTTTTACGCCGACGTTTTCGCGAGCGTGATCGACTATAACGGACGCCCCGCGTGCCTGGTGCTCGCGATCGATGCGACCGCACGGATCGCGGTTTCGCGCGCGCTCACGGAAAGCCGGGCCGCTCTCACCGAAGCACAGGAACTCGCACATCTGGGCAGCTTCGATACGGACTTCTGGACGGGCGAGCTACGCTGGTCGTCCGAGCTCTATCGCCTACTGGGCGTCGATTCCGGAAGCGAGCGCCCGACGCTCCTCAGCGAATTCGATCATCCGGACGATGCGGCGTCCGTCCGCGCGGAATTAGCGCGCGCGCGCGCCGAACGCGAGCCGTACGCAATCGAGCATCGCATCGTCACGCGCGACGGCCGGATCCGTCACGTCTTCGAATCCGGGCGTTTCCATTTCGAAGAAGGCAGCGCGCGCCCGCGTCGCGTCATCGGCGTGATGCTCGACATCACGGATCGCAAGATCGCCGAAGAGCGGCTGCGCCACCTCGCCGAGCACGATGCGCTCACGCAACTCCCGAATCGCACGCTCTCGAGCTCGCGTCTCATCGCGGCGATCGAGCGTGCGTCGCGAACCACGCATCAGGTCGGCGTCTTCTTCATCGACGTCGACCGCTTCAAAGCCGTCAACGACTCGATGGCGCATACCGCGGGCGATCGTCTGTTGCGCGAGCTCGCGCTACGCCTGCGCGATTCCGTCGGCGTGCGCGGCGTCGTGGGCCGTCCCGGCGGCGACGAGTTCATCGTGGTGATCGACAAGATCGAGCACGAAGATGAAGCCGTGCGCGTGGGCCACGACCTCCTCGAGACGGTCGCGCGCCCGTTCCACTATGGCGAGCATCGCATCGAGGTGAGCGCGAGTATCGGCCTCGCGCTCTATCCGCGCGACGGATCGACGCCGGACGAACTGCTCAGTAGCGCCGATACCGCGATGTACGCGGCGAAGGCGCGCGGCGGCAACGCACTCGAATCCTACGCGCCGCAGTTGCGACGCGTCACGCTCGAGCAGATCGAACTCGAACGCGCGCTGCGAGGCGCGCTCGATCGCGGCGCGGTCGACGTCGCATACCAACCGATCGTCGATGCGAAGAGCGGGAAGATCGTTTCCTTCGAAGCGCTCGTGCGCTGGACCGAGAACGGCGAGATCATCGAGCCCTCGCGCTTCGTGCCGCTCGCCGAATCGACGGGCCTCATCGTGAGGCTCGGCACGTTCGTGCTTCAGCGTGCGTGCGCGCAAGCGCGGCTCTGGCTCAACGACCATCCGGAACTACGCATCTGCATCAACATCTCCGCGCATCAATTCCGCGACCCGGCATTCCTCGATTGCGTGCGCACGACGCTCGAAGAGACGGGAGTACCGCCGGACCGGCTCAATCTCGAGATCACGGAATCCGCGTACATGGGCGCAGACGTCGGCGTCTCCAACGTGCGCAATCTCGAAGCCCTCGGGATCGGCATGTCGATCGACGATTTCGGGACGGGATATTCGTCGCTCGGTTATCTCAAACGCCTACCGGTCGATGCGCTCAAGATCGATCGTTCGTTCATCTCCGACATCGTATCCGATCCCGCGGACCAAGCGATCGTGCGTGCGATCATCGCCGTCGCGCAGAATCTGGGGCTGACCGTGATCGCGGAAGGCGTCGAGACGTTCGAGCAAGCCGAGTATCTCGTCGCGCTCGGTTGCACGTGCTTGCAGGGCTTCTATTTCGCGCGGCCGCTCACGGCGGATGTCGCCACCTACTACCTCGAGAGCGCCGCAACGCCGCGCTAGGTTCGCACGCGAGAACCTTCGCGTTCCGGTCGGGTTCATAGCGGCTATGAAAGCGATCGCAATCGAACGAACCGGCGGCCCGGACGTGCTCACCGTCCACGACCTTCCCGTGCCCGAAGTGAAGGCGGGAGAAGCGCTCGTGAAGTTGGAGGCGAGCGGCGTCAACTTCATCGACACGTATCAGCGCAGCGGGCACTACAAGCTACCGCACTTTCCATTCGTGCTCGGCTCCGAAGGTGCCGGAACCGTCGAGTCGATCGGCGACGGCGTGGACAACGTCGCGGTCGGCGACCGCGTCGCGTACGCGATGGTGCCCGGTGCCTATGCCGAATACGCAGCCGTGCCGGCCGCGCGCCTCGTCAAAGTTCCGGACGGTGTGAGCTCGCGCGACGCCGCGGCGCTCATGCTGCAGGGCATGACGGCACACTATCTGGTCAACAGCACGTTCCCGCTCGAGAAGGGCCAGATCGCGCTCGTACACGCCGGCGCCGGCGGTGTCGGATTGTTGCTCACGCAGCTGGCGAAAGCGAAGGGCGCGACCGTGATCACGACCGTCTCCACCGTCGAGAAGGCCGAACTCTCGAAGAAAGCCGGCGCCGATCATACGATCGACTACACGCAGCTCGACTTCGCCGAAGAGCTACGGCGCCTCACGGACGGCGCGGGCGCGCACGTCGTCTACGATTCGGTCGGTAAGACCACGTGGGAAAAGAGCCTCGACTCGCTGCGTCCGCGCGGCTACTTCGTCCTTTACGGAGGCTCGAGCGGCCCGGTCCCGCCGTTCGATTTACAACTGCTCGCGCAAAAGGGTTCGCTCTTCGCAACGCGTCCGACGCTCACGAACTACGCTGCCGACACGAGCGAACTCGAATGGCGCGCGTCGGAACTCTTCGCAGCGGTGAAAGACGGTTCGCTTTCGTTACGCGTCGAGCACACCTACCCGCTCGCCGATGCCGCGCAAGCCCACACCGATCTCGAGGGCCGCAAGACGACGGGGAAGCTTCTGCTCCTACCCTAGTGAACGCCGTCGGACGAACGATCCATGCGGTCCTCGGGCTCTGGCACGGGCTCGCCGCGATCCAGAATATCTTCGACATCCTGGCGAGTATCGAGGTCGCGCCCGGCCTGCGCCCGATCGCGTCGAAGAATTTCCAAATGATCGGGAAGCTTCTCGAACGGGTGCATCCCTCGAAAGAGAACGTCGCGACGCTCCTTACGGCGGTGGCCGCGGTCGAGGCCATCGCCTCCGTCGCGTTTCTTCGCGGCGCCGTCGACGGCGAGGAAAGCAACGATGGATTCGCCGTATCGCTCGCGCTCTTCGGTGCGTTCTTTCTCATCGACGACGCGTTCGACGGGTACCAGATCGGGGGCGATCATCGCGCGATTTTCACGCTCGTCGCGGCGGGCTACGCGGCGTCGAAGGCGACCGGAGCGTGAAGAGCGTTCTCGTTTCCGGCGCGGGGAGTGCGATCGGCGAACGTCTCGTTCGGACATTGCTCGCTCGCGGCGATGCGAAGGTCTTCGCAACGTCGCGCAGTGACGAACGTCTCGAACGGCTGCGGACGGCGCTTTCGTCCGAGCAACGCGCGTCGTTCGTCGCGATCGTCGGGGACGCCGGCGACTTCAGCGGAGCGTCGGCGCTTGCGGCGCAGATCGAGACGCTCGGAGGCATCGATTGCGCGGTTGCGATCTTCGGGCGTGGTGTGTGGACGAGCGGATCGCTCGTCGACCTCACGCCGAACGAATGGCGAGCGGTTCTCGACGAGATGTTGACGGCGCACTTCGCGTTTGCGCGCGCGATGTTCCCGGTACTTTCGCGGAGGCCGGGTAGCCTCTACCTCTCGCTCGGAGGCGGTGCGGCATTCGAACCGATGCGCGACGCAGGGCTGATGTCGATCGCCGCAGCGGGTCAACTGATGATGACGCGCATTCTCGATCGCGAACGTGGCGCTCGCGATCCACGAGCGATCGAACTGATCGTCAACGCCGCCGTCGGATCCGGCGAAACGCACGACGCGTCCGAGATTTCGGCCGACGACGTCGCCCGCGTCATGGAAGAGATCGTGTTCGGCGGTGCGATGACATGGAGTAACCTAAAGACGAACGGTCCGCTCGTCACGATGAATCCGAAGGTGAGCGGCACCTAGCCGAATCGGTGATGTACGAGGCTTCGATCCCGTGCATACTTCGGGCATGAACGCTTCTCCAAACGCACTCGTCGCGCTATCCTCCGAGCTCGCGCGCGCCGTCGCGACGATCGCCACGTCGGTCGTATACGTCGATTCGCATCCGCGGCGCGATGCGAGCGGCATCGTGTGGGACGAGCACCACGTCGTCACGGTCGATCACGCGATCGAGCGCGAAGACGATATCGAGTTGTTGCTCGGGAACGGTGTCGGCGCGCGCGCGACGCTCGCCGGTCGCGATTCGTCGACCGATCTCGCGCTGCTTCACGTCGATTCGACGCTCCAGCCCGCGCCGCGCGCCGATCTCGCGACGCTCGGCGTCGGACACCTCGTCCTCGCGGTCGGCCGCGATGAGGATGGTGCCACCGCCGCAAGCTTCGGTATCGTGAGTTCCTTCGACGGACCGTGGCGCACGTGGCGCGGCGGCGATGTGGATCGATTCTTGCGACCCGACTGCACGATCGCGGCCTCGTTCTCGGGCGGCCCGCTCGTCGACGCCACGGGTCGCGTCGTCGGGATGAACACGTGGGGTCTCTCGCGCCGCATGCCGCTCACGCTGCCGGTCTCCACGATCGAACGCGTCGTCGCACAACTGCAGGCCGGCGGAGGTCGCATTCCGCGCGGATATCTCGGCATCGCGATGCAAGCGGTCGTGCTGCCCGAGCGTTTGCGAGAGGCGCGGGGTATCGAACAGCGTTCGGGGACGATCGTTCTGGACGTCGCGCAGCGCAGCCCCGCGGAACGCGCGGGGGTCGAGATCGGCGACGTGATTCTCGCCCTCGGAACACATAGGATCGAGGATTCCGAAGACGTGCAGCGCGTACTCGGTTCTTCGCCTCCGGGAACGAAGCAGCGACTCGCGTTCTTGCGCGGCGGAACGGCGCACGAGGTCGAGATCGTGATCGGCGAGCGCGCGCGCGATGACGACTGAACTCGGCAACGACCTCGCGGCGCTCGCGCGCGACGTACGCGCGTCCACGGTCGCCGTCCACGATACGCGCGGCCGCGGATCGGGTTCGGGGGTGATTTGGGACGCGCGCGGCATCATCATCACGAACGCGCACGTCGTGCGCGGTCGCGAAGCGGCGGTCGAGCTGGCCGACGGGCGCCGCTTCCGCGCGGCGCTCGTTGGGCGCGACGAGAATATGGACCTCGCGGCACTTCGCACCGAAGGCGTGGGGGACGCGCTCCCGGCCGCGGACGTGCGCGACTCGGCGTCGCTCGCGCCCGGCGAATTCGTCGTCGCGGTCGGCAACCCGCACGGCGTTCCCGGAGCGGTCGCGAGCGGGCTCGTCCACCGTTGCAACGCACGGTGGGTTATAAGTGACGTGAGACTCGCACCGGGAAATTCGGGCGGCCCGCTCGTCGATGCGAGCGGCCGGATCGTCGGCATCAACAGCATGATCGCGCGCGGACTCGCGCTTTCCGTCCCGAGCGATGCCGTCGTCGCATTCCTTCGCGCGCTTCGGACGGGCTCGCGAGCCGCGTGATCCGGACGCTCGTCGCCGCGGCATCCGAACTCGCGCGAGCGGGGCTCGCTGAGCTCGTTCGCGGAGACACGCGTCTGACGCTCGTCGGCGAAGCGACGCCGGCGGAGTTACTCGCGAGCGTCAGAGCGTACGTACCGGATGTCGTACTCGAGGACCGCGATGCCGACGGCTCCGCGATCGAAGCTCCGAGCGTCGCGCTTGTCGACGACCCACGCGCGGCCTGGCTCGGCAATCGGTTCGATCGCGCGGCACAGGTACCGCACGCGATCCTCGCACGCGATGCATCGACGAGCGAAATCGTCGCGGCGATCGTCGCCGTGGCCGCGGGTCTCGTCGCCGTCCAGCCGCTTACGATCGCTTCCGCGGACGTTGAGGACGGCGCGGTCGCACGCGACGACGAGCGAGTAGCCGAGCCCTTGACGACCCGCGAGCGCGGCGTGCTTGCCGAACTGGCGCGCGGTGCGCCCAACAAGACCATCGCCGCACGCCTCGGCATTTCCGAACATACGGTCAAATTTCATATCGCATCGATCTTCGCGAAGCTCGCGGTCTCGAGCCGGACGGAGGCGGTGGCGCGCGGCGCGCGCCTCGGACTCGTGATGCTCTAATCGTCGGCGGGGCTGAGAGCCTCGCGTGGCGGACAAGTAGTTCCCATGAACGGATTGATTACTGGTGCGAGCCGAGGCCTCGGTCTCGGGCTGCTCACGCGTTTTGCCGCGCGCCCCGGTTCTCACGTTTTCGCCGTCGCGCGCGATCCGTCGGGGAGCGACGAGCTGACGAAGGCGGTCCGCGAAAGCGACGGCCGCATTTCGGTGATCGTGGCCGACGTCGCGGCTGCAAACGCCGGCGACAAGATCGCCGCCGCGGTCGGCTCTACGAAGCTCGATCTGCTGGTGAACAACGCCGGTGCGATGAGCGAGAGCGACTTCGGCGATCTCTCGCAGCACGATCTCGTCGAGATCTTCAAGGTCAACACGTTCGCGCCGTTGCTCGTCACGCAAGCGCTCCGCACGAATCTCGCACCGGGTGCGAAGGTCGTCAACATCACGTCGGTGCTCGGGTCGATCGCGCGCGCAGGGGAAGGCTATCTCGCGTATGGGATGAGCAAATCGGCGCTCAACATGCTCACGAAGAAACTCGCGGCCGAGCTCGACGGCGTTGCCGTCCTTTCGCTCCATCCCGGTTGGGTGCAAACGCGCATGGGCGGCGCCGCCGCAGCGATCGACGTCGACACATCCGTCGACGGCATGGTTCGCGTGATCGACGCACTCGACCCGAAACGAAGTGGCGCGTACCTCGCATACGACGGCTCCAATATTCCATGGTGAGCCGACCGGGTTTCCCCGGCCGTAGCTCGAAGAGAGCGCTCGCTTGAAAGGAAGCGTGTATGAAACGTCTCTCTTCCCTTTGCGCTCTTTTTGTTTTCTCTGCGGCGCTCGCGCCGACGATCGGCTCCGCACAGCCGTTCGATCCCTACTATGGCAACGCTCGGGAAGTCGAGGGCGTCATCGCGTCGGTCGACAAGACCCACATTCAACTCTACGGCGGCCGCGATATTTTCTTGAAGGATGGGACGGTCATCAACCCATCGGGGACGGCGCTATCGCCGGGCATGCACGTGTTCGTCGTCGGGACGCCCGGCGGTAACGGTGCGGTCAATGCCCAGCGCGTCGACGTTCAATGGCACGGCGGGTACGAACCAAACAATAGCTATTATGGCAATGCCAGATCCGCCACCGGCGTGATCGCGTTCGTCCACGGTTCGCATTTCCAACTCGAAGATGGCCGCAACGTCTTTCTCAAGGACGGAACCGTCATCGAGCCGGAAGGCGCCACGCTGGAGCCGGGAATGCTCGTTCGCGTGATGGGTTCGCCGGGCGGCGACGGAGCGATCAACGCGGCACGCGTTCACGTCGAGCGGCGCTACTACCAGTAACGGCTCGCGCGTTCTAGACGGCGAGATGCCGGAGCGTCGCGAGCGGTCCGGCATCTCTTGTCGTATCGTCATCGGGTGTGGAAACAATTGTCGGGCCTGGCCCGTTCACCGAACGTGTTTCTGACCGGTACGCGTACCCGAGCATTTCAAATCCTCGCCCTGGCCGCCGTCGGCTTCGCTCGCGCATCCGCGCCAAGCATCGCTCAATCGCCCCAGCCGCTTGCCTCGCCCACGGCGGTGCCCGACACGCCGTTGCCGGCACCTTCGCCGACGTCGATCGGCGGCTACTGGTACGACAAGGCGTACGACCATTGGCGCTCGTTACCGCGCGAGCACTTCGCCACGTACGACACCGATCTCGTATACACGTTCAAAGGCAAACGCAAGGAGCGAAAGCAACACGTCGCGTTTCGCTATCACGATGGACGGTGTCTGATCGTCGGCATTCCGATCGATAGCCGCGACCGTCCCGACAAAACGCAGATCACCGATCGCTGCTTCGGCCCGGATTTCTCGTTCGCGTTCGTGCAACAACGTCTCGGTGGCTTCAAGAACGCGCCCATCGAGATTCCGACCGTCGCGCCGACCGACGCACCGACCGCGCAGGCATCCGGCGAACCGAAGACGATCGCCTCGGTAAAAACGCGCGCGCGTCCCTACGACGTAACGTTCGTCGGTTACGAGCAGAAGGACGGCAAGAACACGATCCACCTCTCGCTCGTGGCGAACATCCATCCCGCGGATCACCTCCTGACCGACATGTGGATCGATCCAACGACATCGGGCGTCGTGCACTTACGCGCCGAGGCGGTAGTCGGCCGAATCGCACGCCTCACGTTCGAAGCATCGTACGACGAGGATGCGAATTCTCAAACGCTGACGTCGGTCGTCGGATACGCGAAGGGCCAGGTGTTACTGATTCGTATCGGCCTCGATTTCACGTATCGTCAGAGCAACATCGCGTA
>Ga0116229_10014657_pt1 | contig 10852 bp, 5 predicted proteins | sample S1TSphgellanicum_3_FD_87313 | JGI IMG/M metagenome (GOLD analysis project Ga0116229, IMG submission 87313) | Host-associated microbial communities from peat moss isolated from Minnesota, USA - S1T2_Fc - Sphagnum magellanicum MG | ecosystem: Host-associated > Plants > Peat moss > Unclassified...
AAAAAAAAATAAATAAATATTTTTTTTTTTTAAAAATAAAAAATTAAATTTTAAAAATTTTTTTTTTTTTTTTTTTTGTTAGGGGGTGGGGTTTTTTTTTTTTTTGGGGGGGGGGGGGGGGGGGGGGGGTGTCTTCTTTTTCTCATTTCCTCTGTTGTTAGAAAGCTCTGGGATCTAAATTCTAAACTGAAATGACCCCCAAAAAAACCCCCATATCCCTTCCCTAAGTTCCCTGTGACCAGGCCTTTTTGCATGGGCGAAATTTCGCCACTTGGTGAATTTTTTTCAGAAGAGGTTCTTTGGGTTTTCCTGTCATAATATATTTTTAATTTTTAGAAATTTCCAATTTTTCTTATAAGGTTCCAGTAGTAATAAAAAAAAAAAAAAGGATGGTACATGGATTATTTCAATTTTATAATTTTATTGTTATCCAAATTTTGATAAATCTCTTTATGGTTGATCACCACGAGTCCTTTTTACTGACTATATATAGCCTAATCACTTAGGGAAAATAGTCGAGAAAACGAAGTGAAGGTGAAAATTTCTTGGGAAATAAAATATCTAGATCACTCATGTGTTGTCAAGTCAATAGTGATAGCCACTCCACAACACAAACCATAGTTCTGTGATTCATATTAATTTAGTTCATGGGTGCAATCACTTTCCTCCCTTTTTTTTTTGGCAATATTTGGGCCCTCCCCAATAGGAGCACCTCTTTGGACCGCCAGTCACAGAAAAGAAACCCTTGCACTCCCTATGGCCCACCTTTTCAGTTTTTATACATGAGAGTTCAACTTTGGGCAAACCATCTGGGATGAAACTGAGGTGTTTGTTATTGGGAAACTTTCTGGGAACATATTTTACTTGCAAACAATTCAGATTAAATTACAAGTAATTTGTTAACCTATGTAGCAATTCAATTTTCCTGAGCATATGTTTTCTAGCCAAAAATATTTCCACATTGCAAAAAAAAATGTGGGTTAATTTTTTAATGTAGCCAAAAGTGGTCATGATCTACAAGAATATTTAGCCGAATTTAAACATCAACATTAAAAATTTTATAACATCCTTCTGTACTTTTGGCTGCCTACTTAAACCATGTATAAAAAAACTGGCGATTTTTCCTTTAACTTGGTCGAATTATGGCTATTGAAAATCTCAAAAAGCACTTGATTTTACCACTAGTAATTTTTTTTAAAAATTTTGGCAACGTATAGCCAGCAAAAAAAATGCTTCTTTGTAATCACAAATTGTCATGTATTCAAAATATCAAAATCTGAACCCAAACACAGTACCCCGTGCTTGAAGTTCCTGTGGATGGATGAATGATGGGCAATATGGCTCCAAAACAAATCCCTAAAAACAAACAACAACACTGCACGCATCCCGTTGCGTCATTGCACGAGGTGACACCAACAAAGATTCGGAAATCCAGACCGTAATGATTGCGAGCATGGGCGTCTACAGACCGATCTGCTGACGCTCTTATAGACCCTGGAGGATGGCCGGCAGGCAGGCAGGCAGGCAGGGAGGATAGAATTCGAGGTCCCAAATCATGATATATCGAGGTCCCCACTCATGATAGATCCACGTCCCAACTCATCATGGACTCCTACTTATCCAACCAGGTACTTACTCAATAACTAGGTACCTACCTGGAGGGCAAAGATTTATGTAACCGTATGTTTTGTATTCGGTATTCCATATCATGTTTTTTTAAACACATAAAAAGAAGAAAAAAGGGTGAGAGGAGAGAGGACCCGGACGATCCGGAAAGAAAAAGAAACGAAGCTCAGGATGCAGCCCTTTGGGCAGGACGGGGGAGAGAAAAAGACTTTTCGGGGGTTGGGGCAGCTCTAGCTTGGGTAAATTTAGGGAGACCAAAGATCAGTTCGGGCGGGTGGAGGGGAAACTGGTACCATCCAGTGCGGGCGGTTAGGGCTCCGTGACCAGCGGGCCCAGATTCGCCGGATTTCGGCCGACAGCCACATGCTTTCCATGTTTCCTTAAACGTCAATGTAAAAGCCAAGCAACAGGCAACCCTACAGAGAGACTGGTACCAGGGTAGGGTGCGGGTTACAAGTAGGTTAAAGCAAGGTATGGTAAATTGAGGTAGGGCTACTTTTGCCATGGGGAAAATAGAGAAACTTTTACTTTTACTTTTTGCCGTGTACGCTGAACCAGCACCCTAGTGTTACCTTCATTTCGCCTTGGGTGAACCGGCACCTACACTTGTATCATGGTAAAAACCAAGGTTGTCCGGTTCTTCACCTGGGTGAGTGAGATCCGGCAGTTTCAGTTCTGATTCTCAAGCACCTGGGCCACTGGTTCAAACATTTAAATTTTTTTAAAAGAATTGGATTGAGAACTGGCCTCAGAACCAGACCCAGAGCTGAACCGGCCTCTAAAAAGAACTGGAATAAGGGAAAAAGAATCTGGAATTGGCCTCTAAACCAGCATCCAGAGTTTAGTTTTTCTTTTGGGGAAGGGGGGGTGATTTTGTGTCTGCTTTAGTCAGTATTTAACTCAAGAAATGTTAAATTTGGACTCAGATATCCTTATTCCAATCCTTGGGTTAACCAACACCTACCCTAGTACCACGATAAAAGCTAATGTTGGGTGGGTATCTGATTTGCAATGTTAAAATCGAAGGTTCAAATTCTTATGACCCAAATCCAAGTTGACATTATTTTGTTGAAACTAGCACAAGAATTGGAATGTGAAACTTGTCTTTTATTAAATTTAGAATGAAACCAAAATGATGAAAAAACATTCTGGACCATAGGCCAAGTTCTTTAGGCAGGAAAGTTGAGTTTTTTTTAAAGTTCATATTCTTTTTTGAATTAGGCTGAAATTTATAGTTTAATATCAATTTTCATTAGTTGTTAAATTTCATTATTGTATGTACCCTTATTTTAATTTGTTGTAAATCGTTGTATGGATATGATCTTTAGCATTAGGGAATGTATTGTGTACAAAGAATCAAACCCAATTTTCAAATCAAGCTCAAGGAGGTTCGTGATTTTTTTTTAATGTGTTGGAATTGGAACAAAAGGGTTTAAAATTTGGAATATGATCAAATCCCCACTTGGAGAACCTTCAAATAAATTCAAAGTCTCAAAACTAAGACCTAAGGCTTTTTTTTTGCAACTACACAACATTGCTAAAACCCTCCAAATTCATTAAGATTGCTTTTAAATATTACAAATATTCCATGGTTAAACTCAATCAAGATTTTTGAGTCCAAATTTGCACCTACAAAAATAATGATAAAAACCCCAAAATTCATTCAAATTGATTCTAAATATTATAAAGTTCCCACATCTACAACAAAATGTAGTTTTTTCACACAATGGGCCACAATTTGAAACGCACATGGGAGGTAAACTTTGTGATTTCATTCATGACAATGTATAATATGTTATGTCTATTGCACCATATTTTATATTAAAATTGTGATTTAACATTAAATTGTGAAGCAAACCCATCCCTGGGTGATACCACTAAAAATGTCACATTTGATTTTACTAAACTCAATGAACTTTTTTAATTCATAAGAAACATTTAGATAAATATTTTCCAAAACCCTTTTAATGAGTACATTTATTAGGTTTCATAAATTTTGAAATTTCAATAATATCAATAATATTGTGTATTTTGGATGTTCTTAATCAATGCATAAAAAAACTTTCAAGAAAGTAATGTTGATTTCTTTCCTTTAACTTTTTGGTCAAAAACACAAATTTAAAACATGATTTGAAAAAATTTGTGAATTTTTTTTCCTAAGGTAATTTTGAAATCATTCTATTTTTAACTTTTTTAGTAAGCAATTAATTGAATAAGTACAATTTAATTGTGAATTTCCAAAGTTAAGGAATGTGATTCCTAAAAGGAGCATCATTATTAGGAATATAAAATTTTCACATTTTCACATTTTTTTATTCCAAAATAAACTTCAAGCCATATATTAAGGCATGCAATGGATAAACTTGAGAAAAAACAATTTATAGTTGTGAAAACATTTAAAGGAAAGGGCCCAAGAAAATGATTTGGCCAATTTTGGTTCCTTAACCATTCCTTGAGGTGATTCCTAGTGGTATCACCCAAAGATGGGTTTGCCTTAGATGGCATATATTACACAAATGTCAAACTAATGTTCAATTACAATTTTAATGTAACATATGCCATAATAAGCATATCGTATTGTACGTTGTAATGGATGAAACCACAAACTTTACCTCCCACATGTTATGAATCCCGGCCTATTGTGTGAAAAAAAACACATTTCATTGTAGCGCATGCTTAAACTAAATCAAAGTTTTAAAGTTTGAATCTAACATATTTTGGTTTAATATGACCACAAAGAAGTCTCCATCAAAAGGGTGAAGGTAACAATGTAGATGTTAGTTCACCCTAGCTTTATCTTCCTTTAAGATGGGATATTTTCACTATGACAAATCTTGTCCATTTCCACCCACGTATTTGCAATTATTGCATGACTATTGTTTTGTGACTAAAATTGGAGTAACCCCCTTGGCACCCATATTGCAAGCATACTTAGTTGGAGGTGTGACTATAACAAGGTACCAATGAACATTATGGTTGTACATGTGACTATGATTTCTACATGTGAATAATATGAATTGGATGGGAGCAAAATGAAAAGACAAAACTATTAACTATGTTTAATGACATCTAATATTGGATGATAATTTAATTATTTGATTACACATATAATTTGTAATATGTGTTTATGACTACACATTATTAATTAAACTAGGTGTATTGTTGTTCTATTTAACTAATATCGTAATTATTAATCCAAGTCAACTTAATTAGTAGGTAGTAAATAGGTAGAATGTATGTTGGTAATAACTTATAGGTATTATTTAACTATTGCTTAATAGGCCCTAAGTAGGATTAAGTAACCTTTACATTGTAGATACTAGCCCTAAGTAATCCTTATGTAAATTTATGTCAACCTTAAGTAGACCTAAAGGAGCCCTTAAGTAGCCATTCAATAGGGCTAAATAGGAGTTTGAGAGGGCTAAGTAGCCCCTAAATAGGCATATGTAGACTTTATGTAGCCCCTATAGGTAGCCTAGGTAACCCCTAGACTTGTAACCCTTAAGTAGGACTATGTAAACCTTAGGTAGTTCCTAGGTAGCCTAGGTAGTCCTTATGTAGCTTAGGTATAACTTAGGTAGTCCCAAGGTAGGCATTGGTAAGTTTAGGGTTGGTGATAAGTACATAATTGGTTAGGTAGTTAGGTAGGCAAGTAGGTAATATCATATATGTAAATAAATATTTAAATAGGTAGGTAAATAAGTAAACAAGTAATTAGATAAATAGACAAGTATATAAGTAGGTACAAATGTAACTATGAACATGTTCATAATAATAAATTGACCAAAATATTATTTTATGAAGATTGTGTTGCATTAGTTAAGGACTTTCAAGGTCTTTCAACTTGTTCAATTCTTTATACTTGCAACCTATATTTCACCTATATAGAAGGTTAGGCTTGCTAAGTTAAGCTTGCTTATTAGGCCAACTTAAATTAAATTTGTTTAACCTAGGTAGGGCTACATATAGGTCTACCTATTTTTAAGCTACATAATGTAGGTAGTTTTGCATGTCTCTATTAGTCACAAAAATAGTCACACAACCAATCACACAACCAATCGCAACTTGAAATGTCATCCGAATCCATGTGGCGATGATGGATGAATTAGTAATTGCAACAATGCAACCAAAAATGCAACTAAGGTGACATGGTAGTGTGATGTCATGTCATTTATGACTAGTATCACTAGAAGAATTTGTGTCCTATGCAATCACTTCTTAAACAACTAGTGATCTTCAACAACTAAATAAACAACTATGAACCATATTTGCAACTATCTAGCTTATGTGGCAATATGTGTAGTTGTAATCTAATGGTTATTACAACTAATGGATTAATGAAATAAATGTTTGTGGGCATGTATTTAATTTTATATACTTTCAAGTTAAAGATGTAAAGTTGTTAAAGTGACTAACCAACAATAATAAGTATAACATTATGATATTACATATGATATTAAAAGGAGTTGATATTTTATGTAACTACCTATTAAACAAATTATAATATTATTTAAGATCTATGATGTAAAAATTAATATTTATCACTTTACATTTAACATGTGCAATTTTGCTACATGGTGTAAATATGTAATCAAATTAACATAATTGTATATCGTGAATTGTATAAAAAATGTAAATATTAATTGACATCATACATCATAAAATATAATTTAACATGTACATTCATAAATTTTTTCATAAGTCATTTTGTAATGGGTGAAAGCATGATCAATTATACATAAAAAGTAATTATCTCATGCAATCATATATTTGCATATAAATGCAAGAAAGTAAAGTCAAAATGTTTTCAATCATTATCAAACCATCATGTTGCTCAATAGTGGGTTTATAGTTTGTTGTATACAAAGTTTGGGAAACTTTCGTATAATAAAAGTAGGTTAAAATTATTTTTGAAACATATTGGCCAAAATGTGTTCAAAATACTTTTACATTGAAAAGCTTGATATATTATTACTTTTAGAGTAAAAAACACATAAGTATATTTGAGAACAACAATATCTAAGAAATAGAAAAATCCAATATTTCTCCTACTTTAAGCCTACTTTCTATGAAACAAATGCCGAGAAAATAGGAAAAATCTACTCGCAATTGTGAAAAGTCTACTTAAATGGACATTAAAGTTTTTGTTTTTTTATATCATAAGCATAAAATCAAAGAATATGTTCATATTGATCATTGGAATAATATCTTAAAGTTTATTATATGAAGGTGTATTTTATGGCTATTTTCCATTTATGTAAACAAGTATCACAAAATGTTTAATTGATCATGTTTTCACCCTAATGGCAATAGTCATGTATGCATTACATGAAAACATGTGTATATAAAATTCAAGTGGAATCATTTTTTAGGGAGTTATAAAAATGTTATATTTTAGTTTGTTATTTTTACAAATGTCATGCATACATAAAGGTTTAATCAATAAATTGAATATTTCATGTGTTGCACACAATTGTCAATTGGGTATGAAAAATAGACAATTTGGAATAATAGCCCAAGACATGAATGCCACATGTCCAATGCAATCCTTGAAAACTTTAGGATTGTTAGGTTATTATACTATGTTTTCACCCAAGTTCCTAGTTAATTGTTTTGTTTTGTGCTAGATGGACTTTTGGCTTGATAGCATAATTTTGATGCACAATTTTCTTAAACAAGCAGTCATGAATGCCAAGGGAATGTTTATTCTTAATATTGGTTGCAAGAAGATGTAGCTCGGTGACCATTCCTTTACATCTAAAAATGTTGAAATATTTTGATTGCAACTGTCCATATGAACACTTGACAAGCAAAGGAGGGGAAATCTGCCATATTTTCTTGCCATTCTTTTAGGTTGGGATTTGGATGCTTAACAAAGCCTATTTAAATCGATTATGAAATCCAATGCAACTTAAACCATGGATGAAGTTGTGGCCCTTGTGTTTGACAAAGCTAACCCCATCATTGTTAATCCTCTCAAACATATGTGACAAGTGATCCATGCATCACAATTGTTGTCCCATGCTTGTCTTGACTATTTAAAGGTGGCAAAGATTGCCATGGTTCATATGCTTCGTTTTGTTGAGGACAAACTTTGTATTTTCAATTTCATTGTTTTCTGGAAGACCAAAGTGCACAATCATTTCATATGCAATTGGTTGTTTCTACCTACATACAAAAGTTTTTCACTGTTGGCACCTTTCCAGATGAGGCTGCCTATGGGATGTGGTCTAATGTTCAATTAGCAAATGCCCAAGGCTGATATGCTTAAATTTTGCTTGAGATTTTTGCCTCTCTTCCCAATTGCTTGTTGATGGATATCACTTCCTTGGCTTAGGCTTATTGCTCGATTATCTGGTGACATCTATTACACATAACCAAATAGTGATGGATTTGGTGCTTTAATAGCCAAAGGATATAGCCATAGCAATGGGGTTAATCCCCACCAGTGTCCTTTTAAAGATTTTTTGTTTGTAGCTGAATCATCCATAGGAAAATGTTGAAAAAGTGGCAATACTCATCAAGAAGATTTAGCCAAGCTTGGCTATAAACCAAATAGCCATCATCATTCTATATTTTTGGCTACACACTCAAAATCTAATATGGAAATTCAAATCTAATATAATTATTTGATGATTTATACTAATTTTCCCCCTCACGTCTAGGGATTGAAACCCTCCAAAATGACTTCATTTTCTATTTTTGAATTTCACTTTTTGGCAAATTTTCGCCAATAAAAGAAAGGTCGATCCCCACCATGGACTATGTGGCCTTTCAGTAAATGGCATCTGCTAGACAAATTTTGCAAACACTTCGCCGTGTTCACCACATATGCCTTCTGCTGCTGAAATGTTGTGCCACCTGCTGAAAACCCAGATTTTGAAAAACAAAATTGAAAAATGAAAAATGAAAAAAATAATGCTGTCACCAACTTACCAGGCCTCCAGCGGCCAGCCCAAGATGTTATTGACCGGCCTTACTAGCAACAACGCCATTGAATACGGTTTATTGCGGCCTTGTAACAACGCCATTTGAAATAGCTGCAAGAAACAAGGCTCGCCAACTGTGCACGAGAGCGTATGCGTTAGCTACTAAATACTACGCTAATAAATTCCCGTACAACTTAATCAACGGATTTGCTTCGGTGCAAAGTCAATGGACACGAACGCTGTTATTCGCTATAATATTTGTCCTCCAGGCTACTTCTACTAATAGGTAGGCAATGGGCATATGTGAGGACTGTAAAATCCGGTAATCTTTATTGCAAGAGAACACAACAAATAACATGGAAGAAAAGAGGGAAGGAAACAAGGAAATGGGAGCAGGATCTCAGTTCTAAGTTTCTAACCCAATTCTTAATATATATATCAATACTAAACTATTTCATAGTTCTGTGAGACTTCGCTATTTTTGTTGCCTGCAATGGCTGATGCGTGAGCCTAAAATAATGATGGTTTATTAATTCCTTCTGTGTCACTCAGTCTGGGGACAGTGAACTCAAGGACAGTCATAATAATAAATGATAATACCGAAACGGATTTCATTTGGGTTATTTATTCTAGAAGTCAATGGGACCACTGTCTCCGGTTTAAAGGAGCAGCAAAATTGCCCAAAACAATTTAATTTTCGCCTCTTTTCTCATCATTATCATCATCATCAATCATCATTTCCGATGCAAAAGTTGTCAGTTTGATTTCCAACACCAACCATGCCCCAACCAAGTATGTTTGCTGAGAGAGAAAGACTATGGTGTACATTGTAGTTTACATTCGGTCTCACATTTTGAGGAACGTTGATCCCCAAGTAGGTATTTGCTTACCCTGAACTAACTATGAGTTCTTTTGTTGGGGGGAACTTCATGTGACATTTGGTAAGTAAACTGTTGCTGATTCCAACTTCATGGAACATTTCTTATTTGAACTGTTTATTGATTTGAATGTCATGGAACATCCCTTCTTTGCAGGAAACGTTGTTCACCCAAGCAGGAATTTATCATTTACCCTGAACCAACTCTGAGTTCTTGTGTGGCCGAACTTTATGGACTAGGTGACCAGCACCAACTCTTAGTTCGTGTTGGGGAACTTTATGAACTAGGTGACCAGCAAGAGGTCATTGATTACTGGAAATAGCTGAGCGATGAGAAGGCTGAAGGTATTCCAGTAACCAATGACCTTGAGCCAGGCACCAGACATACCATACTGTTTAGAGACTTTTCATCCATTGACAAGAGGTTCAGAGGTCACTCTTGATAACCCTCTTGTCAATGGATGAAAACTCATATCTGTCATCCTGTCTGAATGATACATGCATGGGAAAGGAAGGACTGAAAGGTTATGCTTGCTGAACACCAAGTGAAAGACAAATCAGAAGCTCCAGAACCTCTGTGTAGACTATGGAACATTTCTTATTTTAACTGTCGTTGATTTTGAGCTTCATGGAACATTCTTACTTTAACTGTTACTGATTTGAAATGATTTTGACCTTCATGGAACTTTTCTTTTTCTGGGTGTGTGCAAGGAGCCACTTTGATTCGTCCATCACAACAAAAAAAAAAATCATCTTGACATTGGACATGCCCAAAATAGAGTCATGTAACATTTCCAATGGTGTTGACTGTTGATGGTTTGAACTTCATAGAACATGTCCTATTTGAAGTGTGAACGTGTTTTAGAGAGAGGGAGAGAGAGAAGCCAACGTGAGCTAGCTAGAAAGATTTGTACAGATGTTACTGTTGTGCGACTTTTAACAGTAATAGTGGTAGGAGGGAGAAGGACTAGTGCGGAGGATTTTATTAGAGTTTCAGTCGAGGAGCACTTGTTCCAAGGACAAACGGGCGGAGCAGCAGCAGGAGTGGCAGTTCAACGGACAATGTACTTGATTAAACAAAACAGGTGTTGTGAATAAGTAAGCGTTAGACAACAACAACAACAAGACGTCAGATTTGGGAAATCATAATAATAATAATAAAGACTGGGAGCATTTATATTATACCGAGCAAGCAAGGCTGCCAGCCCATGCATCCATGCAATTTTACTAAAAGTTTTCTAATCTGGGCTTTGGCTTTTGGGATTTGCCGACACATAAATTAATGATTTCACATTATGTAGTACTTACAAGTTTTCATTATTTGTTTCTAACACTCTCTTGTGTCTCCACCCCCCCCCACCGTCCCCCCCCCACACCAAACCACCCCCAACCCCCCATCACCCACCCAAACAACCTCCAC
>Ga0116229_10014661_pt1 | contig 10850 bp, 4 predicted proteins | sample S1TSphgellanicum_3_FD_87313 | JGI IMG/M metagenome (GOLD analysis project Ga0116229, IMG submission 87313) | Host-associated microbial communities from peat moss isolated from Minnesota, USA - S1T2_Fc - Sphagnum magellanicum MG | ecosystem: Host-associated > Plants > Peat moss > Unclassified...
CGTCGGCCTCGTCGCCTGGCAGCGCCGGCGGGCCGAGCGCCCGGCCGTGGCCGCGCCCAGGCCGGTGGCGCCGCTCGAGCCCTGAGCCCCGCCGCTACTTTGCCGGGGCCCAGGTCAGGTGGCTGGCCGTGGGCAGGTCGGCCACCTCCCAGCCGCCCCCGGTCGCCATCAGGAGCGAGATCGACGCCAGCATCTCCGAGAGCTGGGTCTGGACCAGGCTGTTCTGGTTGGCGAGGTCGGCGGTCTGGGCGGTGGCCACGTTCAGGTAGCTGTCGATGCCGGCCTGGAAGCGCGTCTGCGAAAGGCCCAGGTAGCGATGGGTCGAGGCGGCGGCGGTCTGGCGCAGCCTGACCTCGTTGGCCAGGGCGCGCAGCGAGGACAGGCCGTCCTCCACGTTCTGGAAGGCGGTCAGCACGGTCTGCCGGTAGGTGGCGACCGCGCCGTCGTAGGTGGCCCGGGCGTTCTCGTTTTCGCCCCGGCGCAGGCCGAAATCGAGCAGGGTCTCGCTGAGTTCCGGCCCGAGCGACCAGAAGCGGCTGGGCCAGGAGAAGAGGTTGGCCAGGTGCGAGCTCTCGAAGCCGGCGGAGCCGGTCAGGTTGATGGTCGGGAAATAGGCGGCGCGGGCCACGCCGATGGCGGCGTTGGCCGCGGCCACCCGGCGCTCGGCGGCGGCGATGTCCGGCCGGCGCTCAAGCAGCTGGGACGGCACGACCTGGGGCAGCGGCAGCGTGATCACCCGGAAGGGGGCGACCGCGAGGGTGAGCGCCGCCGGGGGCTTGCCCACCAGGACGGCGATGGCATGCTCATATTCCGCGCGGGAGACCGCCAGGTCGGAGGCGGCGGCGATGGTGGTGTCCAGCTGGGCCTGGGCCTGGGCCACGTCCTCGTCCGAATCGACGCCGGCGCGGTAGAGGGTCTGGGCGATGCGCAGGTCCTCGCGGTAGGCGGCGATGGTGTCGTTCTCGATCCGCTGCTCCTCGTCGGTGGCGCGCAGTTCAAAGTAATCCTCGGCCAGCTGGGCCTGGAGGCTGAGGCGCGCGTTGGCCAGGTCGCCCGCGCTGGCCTGGGCGTTGTAGGCGTCCTCCTTCACGGTGTTGCGGATGCTGCCCCAGAGGTCGATCTCGTAGCTGGCCTCCAGCGGCACCGACCAGGTCTGCCCGGTGGTGCCGGCGGCCGCGGAGATGGCCGTCGCCGTGCCCGCGCTGGCGGTGCCGGACGAGCCGGTGCCGCCGGCGGTCCCGGTGGAGCCAGAGCTGGAGCCGCTGCGCACGTTGCCGGAAGCGCGGTAGGTGTTGTAGGAGGGGGCGATGCCCAGCGTCGGAAAGAGGGCCGCCCGGGCCTCGACCACCAGGGCCCGGGCCTCGCGGAACGCGGCCTCGTCGGCCTTGAGGGTCTGGTTGTTGACGATCACCTGGTCCTCGAGGTCGTTCAGGACCGGGTCCTGGTAGACCAGCCACCACTTCATCCGGTCGGCGTCGTCATGGGGGCGCGCCTGCGCCCAGGCCACGCCGGCGGGCCCCGCCTCCTTGAAGGCGGCGGTGGTCGGGACGCTGGGCGCCGCGTAGGGCGGCGCGAGGTTGCAGGCGGACAGGAGGGCCAGGGGCGCGAGCCAGGGGGGAAACCTCTTCATGGCGGGATTCGGGTTAGGCGGGATCGGAAGCGGGCGCGGCGGCGGGCGTCGCGGCCGGCTGGTTGCCGAAGCCCAGCCGGCCGACCCAGTTGTTGAGCCGGTCCATGTAGACGTAGATGACCGGCGTGGAGTAGAGGGTGAGCATCTGGCTGACGATCAGGCCGCCCACGATGGTGATCCCCAGGGGCCGCCGCAGCTCCGAGCCCATGCCGCCGCCGAAGGCGAGCGGCAGGCTGCCGAGAAGCGCGGCCATGGTCGTCATCGTGATGGGGCGGAAGCGCAGGAGACAGGCCTGGAAGGCCGCCTCCTTGGGGGTCTTGTGCTCGCGCCGCTCCACCTCGAGGGCGAAATCGATCATCATGATGGCGTTCTTCTTCACGATGCCGATCAGCAGGATGATGCCGATCAGCGCGATCAGGCTGAGCTCGGTCCCGGTGGCGAGCAGGGCGAGGATGGCGCCGGCGCTGGCCGAGGGCAGGGTCGAGAGGATCGTGACCGGGTGGACGAAGCTCTCGTAGAGGATGCCGAGGACGATGTAGACCGCCGCCAGGGCGGCCGCGATCAGCAGCGGCTCGTTGGCCAGCGACGAGGTGAAGGCCTCGGCGGTGCCGCTGAACTGGCCGGTCACGGTGGAGGGCAGGCCCATCTTGGCCTCCGCGTCGGCGATGGCGGTGATCGCCTGCCCGAGGGAGATGCCCGGGCGCAGGTTGAACGAGATGGTCTGGGAGGGGAAGACACCGGAGTGATTGACGCCGAGGGCGGCCGTCTCGGCCCGGTAGGTGGTGAAGGCCGAGAGCGGCACCACCCCGCCGAGGTTGGACGAGACGTAGATGTCGCGAAGCCCGGCCGGGGACGACCAGTACTCCGGCGCCACCTCCATCACCACGAAGTACTGGTTGATGGCGGTGAAGGTCTTGGCGATCTGGCGCTCGCCGAAGGCGTCGTAGAGCGTCTGGTCGATGGTGTTGGCGCTGATGCCCAGGCGCGCCGCGGTCTGGCGGTCGATGGTGAGGGTGGATGACAGGCCCCGGTTCTGGGCGTCGGTGTTGACGTCGGCCAGGGCCGGCAGCTCCTTCATGGTGGCGAGCAGCCGGGGCCCCCAGACGTTGAGCTCCTCCACGCTGTCGCTCTGGATGGTGTACTGATACTGCGCCGAGGTCAGGCGGCCGCCCACGCGCACGTCCTGCACCGACTGCAGGAACAGGGTCGCCCCCGGCACCCGGGCCAGCCGGGGCCGGAGCCGGTTGATCACCATGTCGGCGTTCGCGTTCTTGCGCTCGCCCACCGGCTTGAGCGCGATGAAGGCGCGCCCGCTGTTGGTGGTGGTGCCGCCGCCGCCGCCGGTGAACGCCACCACCGAGGCCACCGCCGGGTCCCGCTGCACGATGTCCACCAGCTGCAGCATCTTGGCCCGCAGGGCGGCGAAGGAAATCGCCTCGTCCGCCACCACCTGCCCGGCGATGCGCCCCGTGTCCTGCTGGGGGAAAAAGCCCTTGGGCACCGTCCAGGCCAGCACGACGGTGAGCACGATCATGCCGATGGTGGCCAGCAGCATGAGAAAGGAGCGGTCGAGCACCCACCGCAGGCTGCGCTCGTACTTCGCCAGGATCCAGGTGAACACCCGCTCGCTCCAGTTGTAGAACTTCCCGTGCCCCTTCTCGGTCGAAAGCAGGCGCGCGCACATCATCGGGGTGGTGGTGAGCGAGACCACCATCGACATCAGGATGGTGACCGAGAGCACGACCGCGAACTCGCGGAAGAGGCGGCCGATGATGCCGCCCATCATCAGGATGGGGATGAACACCGCCACCAGGGAAACGCTGATCGAGAAGACGGTGGAGCCGATCTCGGCCGCCCCGGTGAGCGCCGCTTCGATCGGCTTCATTCCCTGCTCACGGTACCGGGTGATGTTCTCCAGCACCACGATCGCGTCATCGACCACGAAGCCGGTGGCGATGGTGAGCGCCATCAGCGACAGGTTGTCGACGCTGTAGCCGGCCAGGTACATGACGCCAAAGGTGGCGATCAGCGACACCGGGACGGCCACCGCCGGGATCAGGGTGGCCCGCCACTCCCGCAGGAAGACGAAGACGACCAGCACGACCAGCAGCACCGACAGCAGGAGCGTGCGCTCGACGTCCGCCACCGAGGCCCGGATGGTCACGGTCTGGTCGAGGGCGATGGTCATGTCGATCGCCGGGCTGATGGCGGCATGGAGCTGCGGCAGCGCCGCCTTGATGCCGTCGACGGTGTCGATGATGTTGGCCCCCGGCTGCCGGAAGATGATGATCGAGGCGGCGGGCTTGCCGTTCACCAGGCCGAGGGAGCGGACGGTCTGGACCGAGTCGGTCACGGTCGCGACGTCCATCAGCCGCACCGCCTGGCCCTTCTGGTAGCTGACGATCAGGGGCTTGTAGTCGGCCGCGTGCATCAGCTGGTCGTTGGCCGTGATGGTGGTGTGCAGGCTGCCGGCGGAGAAGCGGCCCTTGGCCTCGTTCACGGTCCCGGCCGCGACCGCCGTCCGCACCGTCTCCAGCTGCAGCCCGTAGGCGTTCAGCTGGGTGGGGTTGAGGTCGATGCGCACCGCCGGGGCGGAGCTGCCGCCCACCAGCACCTGCCCCACCCCGCTGATCTGGGACAGCTTCTGCTCCAGGACGGTGGAGGCGGCGTCGTAGAGGTCGGCCGGCGACAGGGTCGGCGACGACAGCGCGATGATCATGATCGGCGCGTCGGCCGGATTCACCTTGCGGTAGGTGGGGTTGCTCTGGAGGTTGGTCGGCAGGTAGCTGCGGGCGGCGTTGATCGCCGCCTCCACGTCGCGGGCCGCGGCGTCGATGTTGCGGCCGAGGTTGAACTGCAGGGTCACCGTGGTCTGGCCGAGGGTGCTCGAGGAGGTCATCTCCGAGACGTCGGAGATGCGGCCGAACTCCCGCTCCAGCGGGGTGGCGACCGAGGAGGCCATGATCTCCGGGCTGGCGCCCGCCAGGGAGGCGTTGACCGAAATGGTCGGGAAGTCCACCTGCGGCAGCGGCGACACCGGCAGCAGGCGGAAAGCCACCATCCCGGCCAGGGCGGCGGCGACGGACAGGAGGGTGGTGGCGGCGGGGCGCCGGATGAAGGGCCCGGAAATGTTCATCCGTGGTGGCCTTGGGGAGCCGGCGCGGGCCCGCCGGCGGCGTCGCCGCCGCGTTGTCCGGCGAAGCGGAGCGCGATCCGGTCAAAGAACAGGTAGATCACCGGGGTGGTGTAGAGGGTGAGGAGCTGGGAGAGGATCAGGCCGCCGATGATGGTGATGCCGAGGGGCCGGCGGAGTTCCGAGCCGGTGCCGGTGCCGAGCGCCAGCGGCACGGCGCCGAGGAGCGCCGCCATCGTGGTCATCATGATCGGGCGGAAGCGCAGCAGCGCCGCCGAGTAGATGGCGTCGTAGGGCTGCTTGTGCTCGCTGCGTTCCGCCTGCAGCGCGAAGTCGATCATCATGATGGCGTTCTTCTTCACGATGCCGATCAGCAGCACGATCCCGATGATGGCCACGACGGTGAGCTCGGAGCCGGTGAGGAGCAGGGCCAGGAGCGCCCCCACGCCGGCCGACGGCAGGGTCGACAGGATCGTGATCGGATGGACGTAGCTCTCGTAGAGCACGCCCAGCACGATGTAGACGGTCACCAGCGCCCCGAGGATCAGCAGGGGCTCGTTGCTGAGCGAGCCGACGAACGCCTGGGCGGTGCCCTGGAAGGCGCCCTGCAGCGCCGGCGGCGGCGGCAGCTCCTTCTCGACCTTCTGGATGGCGGCGATGGCCTCGCCGAGCGAGGCATCGGGGGCGAGGTTGAAGGAAACGGTGGTGGCCGGGAACTGCCCGAGGTGGGAGATCAGGATCGGGGCGGCATGGAGCCTCGAGCGGGTGAAGGCGGCGAGGGGAATCTGGCCGCCGCCGGCCGGCGACTTGATGTAGACGTCGCGCAGGTTCTCCGGGCGGGCGTAGAACTGCGGATCAACCTCCAGGATCACGTGGTACTGGTTGAGCTGGGTGAACAGGGTCGAGATTTCGCGCTGGCCGAACGCGTCGTAGAGCGCGTCGTCGATGTTCTGGGCGGTGAGGCCCAGCCGGGCGGCGGTCGGGCGGTCATAGCTCAGGTCGGTGGTGATGCCCTGGTTCTGGAGGTCGCTGGCCACGTCCGCCAGCGCCGGCAGCGCATTGAGCTTGCCGACGAAGCTGCGGGTGTACCGGGCCAGCTCGTTCGCATCCGGGTCCTCCAGCGTGTACTGGTATTCGGTCCGGCTGACGATGTCCTCCACGCTGATGTCCTGCACCGGCTGGAGATAGAGGGTGATGCCGTCGACCTCCCGCGCCGCCTGGCCGATGCGGCGGATGGCGTCCGTGACCCGGCCCCGGCGCTTGGAGAGGTCCTTCAGGTTGATCTGGATGCGGCCGCTGTTGAGCGTGCTGTTGGTGCCGTCGACGCCGATGAAGGAGGAGAGGCTCTCCACGTCCGGGTCGGCCAGGATCTTGGCCGCCAGCCGCTGCTGCAGGTGGGACATCTGGGCGAAGGAGACGCTCTGGGCGGCCTCGGTCACGCCCTGGATCTCGCCCGTGTCCTGCACCGGGAAGAAACCCTTGGGCACCACCAGGTACAGGCAGAAGGTCAGGACGAGGGTCCCGACGGCGACCAGGAGGGTCAGGGTCTGGTGGCCCAGCACCCAGGTCAGCGTCCGGCCGTAGAATGCGATCACGCGCTCGAACACCCGCTCCGAGGACTTGTAGAACCTGCTCTGGTCCTCCGGGCGGGTGTTCTTCAGCAGCCGGGCGCAGAGCATGGGCGAGAGCGTGAGCGAGACCGCGGCGGAGAACAGGATCGTGACCGAGAGCGTGACCGCGAATTCGCGGAACAGGCGGCCGGTGATGTCGCCCATGAACAGCAGCGGGATCAGCACCGCGATCAGCGAGACCGTGAGCGAGATGATGGTGAAGCCGATCTGCTCGGCGCCCTTCAGCGCCGCCGCCAGCGGCGCCTCGCCCTCCTCGACGTAGCGGCTGATGTTCTCGATCATCACGATGGCGTCGTCGACCACGAAGCCGGTCGAGATGGTGAGCGCCATCAGGGTCAGGTTGTTGAGGCTGTAGCCGAGGGCGTACATGACCGCGCAGGTGCCGATCAGCGACAGCGGCACGGCGATGCCGGGGATCAGGGTGGCGGCGAAGGTGCGCAGGAACACGAAGATCACCAGCACCACCAGCACGATGCAGAGCCCGAGCTCGAATTCGACGTCCTCGACCGAGGCCCGCACCGTGATCGTCCGGTCGGTCAGGATAGTGACGCCGATGGCCGAGGGGATGGTGGCGCGGAGCTTGGGCAGGAGCGTCTTGATCCGGTCCACCACCTGGATGATGTTCGCGCCCGGCTGGCGCTGGATATTCACGATCACCGCCGGGATCTTGTTCATCCAGGCGGCGGTCTCGCTGTTCTCCACCCCGTCGATCACGCTGGCCACGTCCTTCAGGAACACCGGCGCGCCGCCGACGTAGGCGATCACCACCTGCCGGTAGTCCGCGCTGGTCGAGATTTGGTCGTTGGCGTTGATCTGAAAGCTCTGGTGCGGGCCGTCGAAGCTGCCCTTGGCGAGGTCGACGCTGGTCGCCACCAGCGCCGCCCGCACATCCTCCATGTTGAGGTTGTAGGCCGCCAGCTGGGTGGGGTTCACCTGCACCCGGACCGCGGGCTTCTGGCCGCCGCTGATCGTGACCGCGCCGACCCCGGACAGCTGGGAGATCTTGGCCGCCAGGCGGGTGTCGGCGTAGTCCTCCACCTTGGAGAGCGGGATGCTGTTGGAGGTGAGCGCCAGGGTCAGGATGGGGGCGTCCGCCGGGTTGACCTTGCTGTAGGTGGGCGGGGTCGGCAGCCCGGCCGGCAGGTAGGTCTGGGCGGCATTGATCGCCTCCTGCACCTCCTGCTCGGCCACGTCGATGTTCAGGCTGAGCGCGAACTGCAGCGTGATCACCGAGGCGCCTTCCGAGCTGGTGGACAGCATCTGGTTGAGCCCCGGGACCTCGCCCAGCTGCCGCTCCAGCGGCGCGGTCACGGCCGAGGCCACCACGTCCGGGCTCGCGCCGGGGTAGAAGGTCGTCACCTGCATGGTCGGGTAGTCGACCTCGGGCAGGGCGGCCACCGGCAGGGACCGGTAGCCGATGATGCCGACCAAGACCACCGCGACCATCAGCAGCGTGGTCGCCACCGGCCGCAGGATGAACGGACGAGAGGGGTTCATGCCCCGGGGCTCGGCTTGGGGGCGGCGATCTTCGGCGCTTGGGCCGGGGGGTTGCCGTCCGCCCCCATGGTCTGCGCCTTGTCCTTGTTGGCGTTCGGCTCCTTGGCCGAGATCAGGATGCCGTCCTGCAGCTTCTCGAAGCCGTCGGTGACGACGGTGTCACCGGCCTTGATGCCGGTGACGGCGGCGGTGTCGCCTTCGGTCACGGTCACCGTGACGGCGGTGGACTTCACCCGGCTGTCCGGCCCGACCACATAGACGAAGGCCGCCTGCTCATTGTGCTGGACGGCCGCGTTCGGGACCAGGACCACCTGGTGCAGGGTCTTGACGTACAGCTTGGCGTTCACGAACTGGTTGGGGAAGAGCTCGTTCTTGGCGTTGGCGAAGGTGGCGCGGGCGCGGACGGTGCCGGTGGCGGTATTGACCTGGTTGTCCAGGGTCTCGAGCTGGCCGGTGGCGAGCGTCTTCGTCTCCGCGCGGTCGAGGGCGTCGACCCGCAGGGGCGCGCCCGGCTTAATTTCGGGCAGGATCTCGCCCAGGCTGTCCTCCGGCACGGTGAAGATGACCGTGATCGGCTGCAGCTGGGTGATGGTCACGAGCGTGGTGCTGGCGTTGGCCGTCACCAGGTTGCCCGGGTCCAGCGCCCGCAGACCCACCCGGCCGTCGATCGGCGAGGTGATGGTGCAGAAGTCGAGGTTCAGCTGCGCCGCGTCGACGTTGGCCTGGTCGAGCTGCACCGTGCCCTCGTCGCCCTTGACCGTGGCCTCCTGGGTCGCCAGCTGCTGCTGCGGGATGGCGTGGGTCTTGAAGGCTTCCTGGTAGCGCTTCAGGTCGACGCGGGCGTTGTCCAGGTTGGCCTGGCCCTGCGCCAGCGCTCCCTTGGCCTGCGCGAGGACCGCCGCGTAGGGACGCGGATCGACCACCACCAGCTTGTCGCCCTTCTTCACCCGCTGGCCTTCCTGGTAGTCGACCTCGGTGACCTGGCCGGTGACGCGGCTGTTGAGGTTCACGGTGTAGACGGGCGTCACGATGCCGAGGCCGTCCAAAATGACGTTGATGTTGCCGGCGCGGGCTTTGGCTTCGGCCACCGGGATGGCCTGGGGAGTGGGCGCCTTCTTGGGCTTCCGGTGCAGCCCGATGTAGACTAGGACGATTGCGACGATCGCCACGGCTGCGGTGAGGATCCAGGCGAACGTGGACTGTCGGTGAGGCTTGGTCTGGTGATCCTTGTGGCCCGGGCCCGGCGGATGAGCGTGGGAAGGCGACCCCGCCCCGGCCTGCGCCCGGTCCGCCGCGCCCGGATGCGAATCGGCAGCCTTGGAGTCGTGCCCGGTCCCAGGGGACACGGGGCTCGCGGAGCCCGGGTGCTGATGGCGATGGCCAGACTGCTCGTGCGGCAGGACCGGCTTCTGGCCCGGGTTAGGGTGCGGCTTTTCGGGGTCTTGGCTCATAGGCGGAATCGTTCGCTGACAGGACATTCCAAAGTTGGTTACAGCGCCGGTGAGCGGCTGGCCATCGTGTTCTGCGGCAAATGAAGCGTTGGGGGCATCGTAACACGAATCTCAGCAGAGGGATGCCGCTGGCAGGTTGGAGACATTGGGCTGCAAGACGAAGGGGGAAGGCATAGGGCTCGCAAATAAATGAGACCCTCCGTCTCAATAGGGCGGCCGCCTGGACCCGCGACCGCGGCTTATTCGAAGCCGAAAGGGCGTGCTCGCCAAGGGCCCCGTCGCAGGCGCGGCGCTTTACCGATCAGTCTATCGGGCGAAATCTGATAGGTTCCCGCTCGTTGCCCACGGGCCTCGATCTTAACAGGGCCCGAGAGGGGGCGAGGTGGCTATCGAGGTTGCGGCCGCCGGGCTCTAAGGGGCGGTAGCCGAAAGTCACCGCCCAGCCGACCCTACCAAAGGGCTGCGGGGTGCCGGGCGAAGCAAGCCGGTGGTCGGGGTCGAGCGCTAGCCTCAGGGTGCGCGCTGGGGCCAGGGCAGCCCCAAATTGCCCCGCAGGGTCGTTGCCTCATAGTGGGTGCGGAATAGGCCGCGGCGCTGCAGCTCGGGCACCACTTGATCGACAAAATCGGCGAACGCCCCGGGTAGGTACGGCGACATGACATTGAAGCCATCGGCCGCCCCACCCTCAAACCAAGCCTGCAGCTGGTCGGCGATCTGGGATGCGGTGCCCATCACCGAAAAATGCCCTCGGCCGCCGGCGATCTTCATGTAGAGCTGCCGGATGGTCAGGTTGCCCTTGCGCGCGAACTCCGTAAACAGCTTCTGGCGGCTCTGCTGGCCGGTTTCGGTGAGGGGCAGATCAGGCAGAGGCCCGTCCAGATCGTAACCCGACAGGTCGAAGTTTCCGATCATACGCGAGAGCAGCCCCAGTCCCACCTTGGGCTCGACCAGCGCCTGCAGGGCCTCAAACTTCTGCCTCGCCTCCGCTTCAGTCCGACCCACGACAGGGAAGACTCCGGGCATGATCTTGGTGGCCTCCGGCGGCCGCCCGTGCCGGGCGGCACGGGCCTTCAGGTCCGCATAAAAGGCTCGCGCCGCCTCTAGGCTGGGCTGGGCGGTGAAAACCACCTCCGCCGTCCGGCCGGCGAGTTCGCGACCAACCTCCGATGCCCCGGCCTGCACCACGACCGGCCGGCCCTGCGGCGAGCGCGGCGCATTCAGGGGCCCGCGGACCGCGAAGTGCTTGCCGCGGTGATTGAGGACGCGCAGCTTGGACTCGTCGTAGTAGACGCCCGACGCCTGGTCCCGGACGAAGGCCCCGTAGTCCCAGCTGTCCCAAAGCCCGGTCACGACATCGTAGAACTCGGCGGCGCGCTCATAGCGGAGGTCGTGGGCCACGTGCTCGTCCCGCCCGAAATTCGCGGCCTCCAGGGCGTTGTCGGACGTAACCAGGTTCCAGCCGAAGCGGCCGCCGCTCAGGGCATCGAGCGAGGCGAACTTGCGCGCGA
>Ga0116229_10014662_pt1 | contig 10850 bp, 6 predicted proteins | sample S1TSphgellanicum_3_FD_87313 | JGI IMG/M metagenome (GOLD analysis project Ga0116229, IMG submission 87313) | Host-associated microbial communities from peat moss isolated from Minnesota, USA - S1T2_Fc - Sphagnum magellanicum MG | ecosystem: Host-associated > Plants > Peat moss > Unclassified...
GTGCCGCTGGATTTTATCCTCGATGCAAGCAACCATAGGGCGCGCCAGCGCCAGGTGGGCGAAACCACGGTGGAGGTCCACGATATTCCTTACGGCGACCGCAACATCTGGGGCGCCACGGCCGGCATGCTCATGACATTCAGACACCTGTTGAAGTTGCGCATGGAGCGCGCACCATGAACGGCGCTGCCGGCGGGCCGGGTGCCGGCGCGGCGGGCGATGCGGAGGCGTCATTGACGGACTTGCTCGCCCTGATGCGGCGCCTGCGCGCGCCGGACGGATGCGCGTGGGACCGTCAGCAGAATTTTTCCTCCATCGCACCCTACACCATCGAAGAGGCCTATGAAGTCGCCGATGCCATCGAACGCGGCGACATGGACGATCTCAAGGACGAGCTCGGAGATTTGCTGCTGCAGGTGGTGTTTCATGCGCAGATGGCGTACGAGTCGGGCTTGTTCGATTTCGCGGATGTGGCGCGCGCCATCAGCAGCAAGCTGATTCGCCGGCATCCGCACGTCTTCGGCGGCGGCGGCGAACTCTCGGTTGCGCAGCAGAAGGCGGCCTGGGAAGACATCAAGGCTGAGGAGCGCAGGGCCGGTAATGGCGGTGCCGACGCCGGCCCGCTGGCGGATGTACCGCGCGCGATGCCCGCGCTTTTGCGGGCGTTCAAACTGAGCGCGCGTGCCGCGCGCGTCGGTTTCGACTTCGAGCAGTCCGACCGATGCGCCGACAAAGTCGCCGAGGAACTGGCCGAGGTGCGTCAAGCGGCAGCCGCCCACCCCGGACATCCAGGAAGCCCCGACCCGCGGGTCTTCGAAGAGGTTGGCGATTTGTTGTTCGCCGCCGCCAATCTTGCCCGCAAACTCGACGTCGACGCAGAATCGGCGCTGCGTGCCGCGAACGCCAAGTTCGAGCGCCGCTTCCGCGCGATGGAGTCTCTCGCCCGCGAACGCGGCAAGGCCTTCGCGGGCCTCGACCTCGCCGCACAAGAAGAGCTGTGGCAGGCCGTCAAGCGCGCCGAGTGACGCGGCAAAACCGTCGGATCGACGCCGCGGTGCTTGCGGCGGCCAGGGCTGCGGTGCCGCTGACTTTCAAGCTCGCCGAGCTGCCGATCACGGCGCTGCACGAGGCCATCCTCGAAGCCTTGCAAGGCAGCCAAGTATTGATAGTCGCCGGCGAAACCGGCTCCGGCAAGAGCACGCAATTGCCGCAGTATTGCTTGCAAGCGGGGCGTGGGATGACGGGGATGATCGCGCACACGCAGCCGCGGCGCCTCGCCGCTCGCGCGCTGGCAGCGCGAATCGCCGATGAACTCGGGCAACCCGTCGGCCGCAGCGTGGGCTTCAAGGTGCGCTTTGCCGATCAGGTGTCGGATGCCACGCGCCTTACGCTCATGACCGATGGATTGTTGCTGTCCGAGCTCGCGTCCGACCCCATGCTGCGCCGCTACGACACCATCATCGTCGATGAAGCGCACGAACGCTCTTTGAATGTGGATCTATTGTTGGGCGTGCTGAAACGCCTGCTACCGCAGCGTCCCGACTTACGTCTCATTGTGACATCGGCAACGCTCGATGTGGGTCGCTTTTCCGCTTTCTTCGCGAACGCACCGGTGCTGCGCGCGGGGGGCCGCGGCCATCCCATCGAAGTGCGCTACCGCGAACCCGAGGCCGAGGACGATCCGGACCTGCCGGTGGCCGTCCTTAACGCCTACCAGCAAATAGCGGCCGAGCCGGGCGACATCGGCCGCGGCGATGTCCTGGTGTTCCTTGCCGGCGAGCGCGAGATTCGCGACGTGCAGGAGCATCTCGAGCGCGAATTGCAGGGAGGCGCGGATGTATTGCCTTTGTACTCGCGGCTTTCCTGGGAGCAGCAGCGCAAGATTTTCCAGAGAGGTCCTCGTCAACGCATCGTCTTGTCCACCAACGTGGCCGAGACCTCCGTGACCGTTCCCGGCATTCGCAGCGTCATCGATTCGGGCTTGGCCCGAATCAGCCGCTACAGCGTGCGCAGCCGCCTGCAGCGGTTGCCCATCGAGCCGGTTTCGATCGCCAGCGCCGAGCAGCGCAAGGGACGCTGCGGCCGGTTGGGGCCAGGACTCTGCCTGCGGCTCTACAGCCAAGCAGAGCTCGAGACGCGTCCGCCCTTTACCGAACCGGAAATTCTACGCACCAACTTAGCGGCGTTGCTTTTGCGCCTGGCGGCGGACCGTTTGGGCACCGCGGAGGATTTCCCCTTCTTGGATCCGCCCGATGCGCGCTCCTTGAGCGATGGGTACCGCCTGCTGCAGGAGTTGCAGGCGCTCGACGGCGCCCGCTGCATAACCTCGCGCGGCAAAGCAATGGCGCGATTACCGCTCGATCCGCGCCTCGCGCGTGCCCTCCTCGAGAGCGAGCGATTTCACGCCGAGAGCGAGGTACTGGCCATCGTGACGGGGTTGAGCGTTGCGGACGTGCGCAGCGACGGGCCGCGCGGCGCGGGAGCGGATCCGGATCCCGACGGTGAGGCGGCATTGCTCGACAACCGCTCCGAATTCTCGAGCATGGTCAAATTGTGGCGCGCATATAGCAGCATGCGCGAGGGTCCACGGCGCGCACTGCGTTCCTGGTGCAAGGAACGCAAGCTATCCCTGCTGCGCCTCTCGGAGTGGGAAGACGTGCACGCCCAGGTCGCGGAGCGGGCCAGGGAGGCGGGCATCATTCCGCGCGGCTTCAGCGCAAGCTATGCCGGCATCCATCGCGCCTTGCTTGCGGGATTTTGCACGCTGGTCGGCGCGCGCGGCGAGGAGGGAGTCTATTCAGGCACTCGCGGCGCTCATTTCCATTTATTTCCAGGCTCGCCCCTCGCGCGGCGTAAGCCGCGCTGGGTGATGGCGGCGAACATCGTCGAGACTTCACGGGTATTCGCGCGTCGGGTCGCGCAAGTCGAGCCGACCTGGATCGAGGCGGCGGCGGCGCATCTGCTCAAGCGAGAATACTTGAGCCCGGATTGGGACGAAGACCGTGAGGAGGTCGTGGCCCGGGAGCGGGTCAGTCTGCTTGGCCTTAACTTGAGCACCAACCGCGTGGTCAACTATGGACCCATCGCTCCGGAGGAGTCGCGCCGCATCTTTGCGCGCGAAGCGCTGGTGTACGGTCGCCTGACGCGCAGGCCACAGTGGTTGCAGCACAACGATGCTGCGCTTCTCGAGGCCCAAGGCGTGGAAGAGCGGCTGCGCACGCGCGGCCTATTGGTGCATGCGGAAAGCTTGGTCGACTTCTACGACCAAGCGTTGCCCCGGCAGGTATCGAGCGGTGCGACCTTGGAATTCTTCAGCAGACGTCTCACCCCGGAGCAACGAGCGCAGCTGACTTTGACGCCGCAGCAAATCTTTGCGCGCCAGCCAGACCCGCATGCCCTGGCCGAATTTCCCGATACGGTGGGCATCGGGGAGGTGTCGATCGAGGTACGATACCGATTCGCACCGGATGAGCCTGGTGACGGCGCCACGCTGCTCGTGCCCGTGGTGGTGCTGCCGCAGATCGACAGAGCGGACGTCCAATTCGCGATCCCCGGGTACTCGGTACCGCGTATCGAGGCGATGTTGAGGTCGCTGCCCAAGGAAGCGCGGCGTAGCCTCATCCCCATCCCGGCTGCGGCGCGCGATTTCGTGCAGGCGAGGCGAGCCGCCATCGCCGAAACGCCGCAGCTTGTGGAATGGCTGCGGGTGACGCGCGGCATTCCGCCGGCATTGCTGCGCTTCCAGGCGGGCGCGGTGCCGGGGTATCTCAAGCCGCAACTGGCGGTGATCGATGGTGAGCGGGAGCTTGCAGCAGGTGCGGACCTCGAGGAATTGCGCGTGCGCTGTGCGGCAGCGGCACGCGCGCGAATCCAAGGGATCGCCCGAGATCTGTACGGCTCTACGGCGTGGCGCCGCTTCGAGTGGGATGAGCTGCCCGCCGCAGTACGCGTACCGGTGGCATCCGGCTTCTTGACGCTCTTCCCGACCTTGGGGGTGCAGCAGGGAGAGTTGCAGATTGAGCTGGAATGGACCGCGGAGGAGGCCGCCCTTCGCTGGTTCGATGCCGCCGTGCTCCTGGCGCGCTCGATGCTCGAGGGTGACCTACGCGCCCTCGCGAGGACCATTACCGCGTCGGGACCGCTGATCTTGAGTGCGAGTCCATACCTTAGCAGTAACGAGCTCGAGGACACGGTACTGCATCTGGCCGTGCGTCAGGCTTGTTTTGGAGACGAGGAGGCGCCGCGCATGCGGCGGCGATTCCTCGAGGTCGTGGATCAGGGGCGCGGCCGCCTGCAGAGGGTGCTGGAGGAGACCCTAACGGGCATTGCCGGTTGGATGGCCGAAGCCGGCGCAGTCCGGCGTGCACTCGAAGATCCTCGCGTCGCCGCATCGCGGGAAGCAGCCGAGGAGAGCCGCGAGCATCTACAGGGATTGCTCAGCAGCGCGGCCCTGCGCGCAGTAGCCCCACATTGGCTGCGCCAACTGCCGCGATATCTCAAAGCCGAGCAGCGCCGCTGGCAACGCAACGCCGCCCGCGGCGCCGAAGCCGCGCACGTATTGCTCGAGATCCGCCGGTTCACGTCGCGCCATCGGCACTTGCAGAACCAGATGCAGGCGCAGCTACGCCTGCACCGCGGCCTTGAAGAGCTGCGCTTTTGGATGGAGGAATTTCGCGTGTCGCTGTACGCTCAGGAATTGAAGACCGTAGCGCCCGTCTCGGCCGCCCGCTTGATCGAGCGCGCGGCCGAGGTCGAGGCTTGGCTCATACGTTGAACTTGATTCCCTGCGCCAGAGGCAGCTGCGAACTCCAGTTGATGGTATTGGTCTGGCGCCGCATGTAGGCTTTCCAAGAATCCGAGCCAGCCTCGCGGCCGCCGCCGGTATCCTTCTCGCCGCCGAAAGCCCCTCCGATTTCCGCGCCTGAGGTGCCGAGGTTGATGTTGGCAATGCCGCAGTCGCTACCGTCGGCGGACAGGAAGCGCTCTGCGGCCTGCAATCGATCGGTGAACAGGGCGGACGACAGGCCGTACGACACCGAATTCTGCGCCGTCAGCGCCTCATCGAGGTCGTCGACCTTCAGGAGGTAGAGAATCGGCGCGAAGGTTTCAGATTTCACGATCGGCATGCCGGCATTGGCGCGGATGATGGTCGGCTCGACGAAGTTTCCGGCGCGCTTCAGGACATTACCGCCGAACAGGACCTCCCCGCCTTGAGATTTAGCCGCGGCGATCGCCGCGCTGTAGCGCGCGACGGATTGCGCATCGATCAGCGGTCCCATCAGCGTGCCGGCCTCGAGCGGGTCGCCGATACGTACCTGGCCGTAAGCGGCGATAAGTCGCCGTTCAAGTTCCGCCGCGCGCGCTTCGTGAACGAACACGCGACGCGTCGACGTGCAGCGCTGACCGGCGGTACCCACGGCGCCGAAGACGATGGCCGGCACGGCAAGATCGAGATTGGCGCTTTCATCGACGATGATGGCGTTGTTGCCGCCGAGTTCCAATAGGCTTCGACCAAGACGCCCGGCGACGCGTACCCCGATCTGGCGGCCGACTTGCGTCGAGCCCGTGAATGAGATCATCGCAACGCGCCGGTCGTCGACGAGGCGGGTCGCCAACTCGGTGCCGGCGTCGATGAACATCTGAAAGATCGGCGGCCATGCATTGCGCTCGAGCACGCGGTTGCAGAGGTGCTGTACGGCAATCGAGCACAAAGAGGTCTTCGGCGACGGCTTCCAAATGACAGCATTGCCGCAGATCGCGGCGAGAAATGCATTCCAGGACCAAACGGCAACCGGAAAATTGAACGCCGAGATCACGCCGACGACGCCGAGAGGATGCCATTGCTCGTACATGCGATGCTGCACCCGCTCAGAATGCATGGTGTTGCCGTACAACATGCGCGACTGACCCACCGCAAAATCGGCGATGTCGATCATCTCTTGCACCTCGCCGTCGCCCTCGGCCTTGATCTTGCCGTTCTCGAGCGAGACCAGCGTCCCGAGCGCGTCCTTGTGCAGCCGGAGCTCATCGCCCATCAATCGGACGACCTCACCCCGTTTCGGCGCCGGGACTTGGCGCCACTGCCGTGCGGCCTCGACGGCGGCAGCGATGACATGTTCGTAGTCGTCGGCGGTCGCACCGCTGATTTGCGCCAGGCGCTGCCCCGTCGCGGGATTGATCGAGTCGATCATGGCGCCGGTGGAATGGCGGCTCCAGCCGTGGCTTCCGGACCAGGTCCCGGAATTGACATCGCGAAGTCCAAGAGCCTTGAAGGTCTCGTTGATCGTATTCATGGCAGCAATCTCAACGGATTGGGACCGCCGGCGCGCCGGCATGTTGGTCGGGGCGGCATTTTGCCGTAGCATCGCCGCCATGTCCAAGAGCCTCACCATGACCCATTGGCACCCGGCGAGCTGGCAGCGTCTGTCGGCCACCCAACAGCCGATATACGCGGACCAGCAGGCCTTGGAGCGGGCAGTCGCGGCCTTGAGCCGTCTGCCGCCCCTCGTGGTGTCGTGGGAGATCGAGGCGCTGCGTGACCGGCTCGCCAAGGCGCAGCGCGGGGAAGAGTTCCTGTTGCAGGGCGGCGATTGCGCCGAGAGCTTCGCCGACTGCGAATCGGACAACATCGCGCGACGGCTGAAGATCCTGCTGCAGATGAGCTTGGTCTTGCTGCAAGGCTTGAAGAAACCCGTCATACGGGTGGGGCGCTTCGCCGGGCAGTATGCCAAGCCTCGATCTGCCGATACCGAAACCAAGGATGGCATCACGCTGCCGTGTTACCGCGGCGACAACGTCAACCGACCGGGCTTCACGGCGGCCGATCGGGAGCCGGATCCGGAACTGTTGCTGCGCGGTTACGAGCGTGCATCGCTCACTTTGAATTTCGTCCGCGCGCTGATCGATGGGGGCTTTGCCGATCTGCATCACCCGGAGTACTGGGATTTGAGCTTTCTGCGTCATGCCCCGCTGCGCGATGCCTATCAGAAAATCGTCGACTCCATCGGCGAGTCGCTGGATTTCTTCGAGTCGATGAGCGGACAGCGCGTGCATGCGGTGACCCGCGGCGATTTCTACACGAGCCACGAAGGTCTGCATTTGCTGTCGGAACAATCGCAGACGCGTTACATCGAGCGACAGAAGAAATGGTACAACTTGTCCACCCATATGCCGTGGGTCGGCATGCGCACGGCCAAGATCGACGGCGCTCACATCGAATACTTCCGCGGCATCGCGAATCCGATCGGGGTGAAAGTCGGCGCATCGATGGACGCCGAGTGGCTTCAGGAACTCGTTCACGTGCTCAATCCGCAGAATCAACCGGGGCGCCTGACGTTCATACACCGCTTCGGCAGGCAGGAAATCGAGCGGCGATTGCCCGACATGATTCAAGCCGTCCGGGCCACCGGGTCTGCCGTACTGTGGGTCTGCGACCCCATGCACGGCAACACGGAGACGACGGCGGGCGGGATCAAGACGCGTCGGTTCGACAACATCCTGGGCGAGGTGGAGGCCGCCTTTCGCATCCACGAAGAATGCGGATCGATGTTGGGCGGCGTGCACATCGAACTGACCGGGGAGGATGTGACCGAATGCATTGGCGGCGCGCGCGGACTGACCGAGGCCGACTTGGCCCGAGCTTACCGGTCGAACGTGGATCCGCGGCTGAATGCCGAACAGGCCCTGGAACTCGCAATGCTGATCGCGCGGCGAGCGGGCGCCGACAGGCGGACAAAAAAGACCCTTCATGCGAATTTGCGTTAAGTACAATTGATTTAATATAATAAAAAACAATTACTTATAGTGAATAACTAGAATCATTCTCGAATGTCGGCAGCGGTTTTGAAAAAACCGGGTTGCCAGCCGGTGTGCAGGTGATATTCTGACTTGCAAACCTTTCCCGCCTCGCCAGTTTGCGTGTGAAGTTGCCGTTTGGGCCGTTTGACGCACGTGAATTCTTTGGTGTCTGCGGGAATTTTTGTCTCAAGTTTGCTGCCGCTCGGTGGCGAGGTTTGGGTTGCGCTCGGGTTAGTCCAAATTCCAGGCGCACTCGATAGCGGGCTACGTGGATCACTTCCGCGTAGCCCGTTTTTTATCGTGCGACCGATCTTGAACTTTCGATCGCCGTCGATCTTATTCATGAGCAACGTGTTCGATATCAATTGCCGCCGTTGCCCCCGGCTTGCCTCCTTCCTGGATTCGGTCAAGGCGGAACATCCCGGCTACGTCTGCAAGCCCGTTCCGCCGTTCGGCGCTCGCCAAGCTCGCCTCTTGATCGTCGGGTTGGCGCCCGGCAAGCACGGAGCGAATCGCACCGGCCGCCCGTTCACGGGCGACCACGCCGGCATCCTGTTGTACGCCACGTTGTTCAAGTTCGGCCTCGCAACGAACCCCACATCGAGCGCGGCCGATGATTCGCTCGAGCTGCTCGATACGCGGATCACGAACGCCGTCAAATGTCTGCCGCCGGACAACAAGCCGCTGCCGCTCGAGATCAAGACCTGCAACGACTACCTGCGGGCCGAACTCGCGCAAAGCCGCGACGTGCGCGCCATTTTGGCACTGGGCGCCATCGCTCACGAAGCCGTCCTTCGAAGCTACCAGGAGCCGTCAAAGCGGTTCAAGTTCGCCCATGGTGCCCGCCATGCCCTCACCGACGGCAGGGTGCTGATCGACTCATACCATTGCAGCCGGCACAACACACAGACGCGACGCCTGACACCGGACATGTTCGAGGCGGTCGTCGAGCAGGCGCGAACCGCCGCATTCGGCTGGCGGGAAGCATGAGCGAGGCAACTGCTCCGTTCGACGCCAAGTCTTTCGTGGAGGGTTTGCCGGCCCGGCCCGGCGTATATCGGATGCTGGATGCGAAGAACGAGATTCTCTACGTCGGCAAGGCGCGCAGTCTCAAGAGCCGGGTAGGTTCGTACTTTCAGGCCAGCAATGTCCAGCCCAAGGTGCAGGCACTCGTTTCCCGAACCCATCACATGGAGGTCACGATCACGAATTCGGACACGGAAGCGCTGTTGCTCGAATTCAATCTGATCAAGAAACACCGCCCCCGCTTCAACGTCGTGCTCAGGGATGACAAGAGCTTTCCGTTCGTCCACTTGGAAACGGGGCATGAGTTCCCGCGCTTGAGTTTCTACCGTGGTTCACGCAAGGAAGCGGGGCGGTTCTTCGGGCCGTATCCGTCGGCGGGCGCGGTTCGCGAAACGCTGCAGCAATTGCAAAAGCTGTTTCGTCTGCGAAATTGCGAGGATACCTATTTCGCGAACCGGTCGCGCCCGTGTCTGCAATACCAGATTCAACGCTGCACCGCGCCTTGCGTCGGCCTGATTACCCAAGAGGCCTACGCACGCGACGCCGGCGCCGCCATCAAGGTACTCGAGGGGCGCGACGACGAGGTGCAGCAAGAACTCGGCCGGCGCATGGAGGCGGCCGCGGAGCGGTTGGAATTCGAGGATGCCGCGCGGCTGCGCGATCAACTTGCGAACCTCAAATTCATCCAGTCCCAGCAGATCGTCACCTCGGACATCGACCACGATGCAGATGTCATCGCGGTGGCGGCGGGCAATGGCGAGTATTGCGTTGCACTGATGTTCGTGCGCGGTGGCCGCAGCCTGGGGAGCACCACGTTTTTTCCCAGGGCACCGTTCGCCGAATTGCCCGAGGTGCTGGCGCAATTCGTCGGTCAGTATTATTTGGAGCGCGAGTCCCCGTCCGAGATTCTGGTCGAGCGGGATTTTGATGAAATGGCCATCCTCGAAGCGACGTTGGCCGAGCGCGCGTCGCACAAGGTGCGCATCACGTCTTCCGTGCGCGGGATCCGCGCCCGCTGGTTGGAAATGATGCGAAACAACGCCGAGCAGGCCCTTAAAATGCGCGGACTGGCACGGGCCAGCATCGAATCCAGCCTCGATGGTCTGCGCGAGGCTTTCGATCTCGACGAGACCCCCGGCCGCATAGAGTGTTTCGATATCAGCCACACCGGCGGCACGGACACGGTGGCGTCCTGCGTGGTGTTTGGCGTCGAGGGGCCGCTGAAAAGCGATTACCGGCGCTTCAACATCACGGGAATCACGCCTGGCGATGATTACGCGGCGATGTACCAGGCGCTGACGCGCCGCTACAAGCGGGTTCGCGACGGCGAGATATCGGCACCCGACGTGCTGCTGATCGATGGGGGCAAGGGACAGCTTGCCGAGGCCGCCAAGGTGATCGAAGAGTTGGGCGTCAAAGGGATCACCTTGATCGGAGTGGCAAAGGGGGCCGATCGGCGCCCCGGCCAGGAGCAACTGTTCTTGTTGGGCCAAGATACGCCCACTATACTTCCGCCGGATTCGAGTGCCCTTCATCTGATCCAGCGAGTGCGTGACGAAGCACACCGATTTGCGATCGCGGGACATCGGCGCAAACGGGCGAAACGGCACAACCAATCGATTCTCGAGACCATCCCGGGCTTGGGGCCCGTCAAAAGACGCGAATTGCTCAAGCAATTCGGCGGACTGCAAGGAATACTGCGTGCCGGCATCGACGATTTCGCACAAATTCGTGGCCTCGGGCGGGATCTTGCCCAAGTGATCTATGAGCACCTCCACCCCGGACAATGACGGCCACGGGCCGATCGTGTCGAACTGGAATCTGCCGAATGCTCTGACTTGGCTGCGCATTCTGATGATTCCCGCGATCATCGCGATGTTCTATCTATTGCCTCACCGTTGGGGTGATCCAGCGGCTTGCGCGGCGTTCGCTTTGGCGGGCATCACCGACTCGTTGGACGGCTACTACGCGCGAAAGTTGGGACAGACCTCGAGGCTGGGCGCATTCCTGGACCCGGTGGCCGACAA
>Ga0116229_10014663_pt1 | contig 10850 bp, 13 predicted proteins | sample S1TSphgellanicum_3_FD_87313 | JGI IMG/M metagenome (GOLD analysis project Ga0116229, IMG submission 87313) | Host-associated microbial communities from peat moss isolated from Minnesota, USA - S1T2_Fc - Sphagnum magellanicum MG | ecosystem: Host-associated > Plants > Peat moss > Unclassified...
CCCATCAATGCACCTCGCGCCCCGGCGCCGCTTTTGCGCCATAAAGGAAAAAGGCGCCGGCCGGCGCGCCAAAGATGCGTGTGTACATCTTGACCTTGGCCTGCGTACGGGTGTTGCTCAATACGCCGATGATCAGTGGCAGACCGAGTTCGTCAGCCACCTGTTTGCTGAATTCACAGAGCTTGCGTGCTCGGCCACCTTTGGCGGATCGGAATTGCGGGTACACGAAAATCGCCTTTTCCTCCACGACCACTTGCTGCGAGTACCACATGGCACCGATGCGCAGAAGCACGAGACCCTCAATGGCTTTCGTGTCTGCTGGTCCGATCACGGCACAAATCCCATGATCTTGGTTCAACGCCGGCCAGATCTCTTTGGCCAACAACTCGGCGCTCGCATCCAAGAATCCGTTTTCCTGGCACGCCGTCACCGCAAGTCGCATGACCTCGTCCAGGTCATCCGGTGTCGCCAAGCGAATTTGCAGCGACGACTCCATCAATCGCGCCTGGGCGGCTCAAGGTGCTTCAATGTCTTGATCAGTTCCGCGCGCACTTTGAGCACCCACTTATCAATCACGCGATGCCCGCGATCAAGGTCTCCGTCGCCGATCGCGCGCACCTCATCGGGGGTGAGCACATGCTCGCCGCCCGCCGCGACGATCGGCACGCCGGAGGTTTTACCACCGGAAGCCATGGTCGCGCCATACGGCAATGACGATTCTTGATCGTAAGGGTGTTCGCCGGAGTTGTACGGACCGCCCTGCGACTGGTAGGGACCTGGACCGGCGCCGCGTGGCAGGCCGTGAAACATGCGCTTGAGGATTTTGAAACCCCCAAGAGTATTGCCCTCGGCAAGCGCGCTGACGAAGTCCGCAGGCAGCACATAGGAGCCATTCTCCACCGTCATCGGCAAGTGATCCGTGCGCCCCGGAACCGATGAGGTGATCGGTCCCGCGTGGTGCAACTCTGGCTTCTTGACCTTCGGTACTGTCGGCGTGAGACCGCCCGCGTCCCGCGCAATGCGCAGCGCCGACTCGATGGGGTTCATGAGTAGCTCACAGTCACGCTCATGCCCGTGCCCGGCAACACGAGGATGCCGAACGACACCGGCATGTTGATGACCTGGACGCCAAGCGTATTGTTGATCACGGCCAATGGTTTCGTTTTCGCAGACGTCGTCGCGCCGTCGTAAATCAAACCAGAGGACGTCCCAGCGACCGTGACGCTAGCGCTGCACACTCGGCCGGCCGAACCCTCAACGACGGTGGGGGCTGTGATGGGACCTGAGTTGAGCAGCCCCTGGACATTGAGGTACGTCTGCGTTTCGTTGTTGAGCGCGGTCACGAGGTTTTTGATTGCGGTCAGAATGTCTGACAGCGACGTGGAGCCGGTGCTGGGGGGGGCGTTGGCGTTCATATGTTGCATAGCACCATATTGGCATTTACACTGGCCTTATGCCTAATATCGATCCGTCGGAGATCCGCCAATTCTTTTCTTATGATGCCGATAATGGCGAGCTTCGTTGGCGCATTGACAATGCAAGAGCGAAGGCTGGAAATCTCGCTGGCTACGTATGTACGAAGGAAGGCGGCCGCGTTAAAGTTTCGTTTCGCTACAAAACCATTTGGGCGCATCAGATTATTTGGGTTCTTCAAACTGGCAAGTGGCCAAGTTTTCCGATTGATCACATAAATCAGAATCCTTCGGATAATCGATGGTGCAATCTGCGCGTTGCGACATATGCACAGAACAGCGGAAATAATCGTAAGCACGCAAACAAATATGGATATCGCGGCGTGTTTTTGATCAAACACACCGGTAAATTTGGTGCGCGCGTTGTCGTTGAAAAAAAAGTGCATTACATCGGTTCCTACGCAACTCCTGAATTGGCATTTGAGGCATTCAAAGACGCTCACAAAAGACTTCATGGTGTTTTCTCTCCATACCACTCAGATTTGACCATCGGGCGCAAATCGATAACGAATACATCCAATGCGCCAAAAGGTGCCTAAATCTTGACTTGATATTTTTACGGAGATTAGTCGCCCGCGAAGCCGCGTGTAAAAATATTGAGTCGCTTGCGTGACTGAATAAGGGCCGAATACTTCAGGTGTTTGTCCAGGGTAATCGGTTGCAAAAAAAGTTATTTGAATACTCGCGTTTTGCGAACCATCCCACATCCCCCATTTAAAATCTGGCCAGCACCAATCCAAAAACGATTTCATGTCTCCTTCGCTGATCGCATAGTAGCCAGTCTGTAGACTCGGCAACATGGCGGATCCGTCTGCGTCGTTGCTGGTTTCGTGTTGGTACAGGTACAGACTGGCGGGGTCCGCGCCGATGGGAGGACCCAGGACAGATTGATCGACCCATGCCGAACGTCCCAACGTGCCGTAATCCCACACCGATAAGTAATAGTTGTATTTGACATACGAATCCACCTCACCGGTACCGTTCGCGGACGGATAGAACCAACTGATCTCGCCGAATCGGCTATTGACCGCGACGCGAATCTTGTAGACGTTCGCGAGATTCAAATTCTGATACACGACGTCCCACACGGAACACGGCAGCGGCTGCACGCCGTTGGAGGAAAGCGTATAGAACTGCTGCGGTCCCATCCAATATCCGACGCCGTTGACAAACGTGGCCGCGTGCCGCGCAATCAGGCCGCAGCCCGTGCCGATCTCGTTGAACGAATAGACGTAGGGCGTGCTGATGTACTGCATCGACCAGCAATCAATGTCGGTCCAGATCACGCCTTGCTGCGGACCTTGCGCGCCCGCGACGATCCGCGATCCGCGAGGAATTCGGTAAGAACCCGCCTGGTTTGTGACGAGCGCGATCCACTGGTTGTAATTGCCGACGTCGCACCAGTTGATGAGCAAGGGATCTTGAATGCCGGTTTGCGTCGAACCCCAGGCAACGATCTGGCGCTGCGGCATCGCGACGAAGATGCCGTCATTGACGGGCGGCGCTTGCGGGATGATGGACGCGGCACTCTGACCCGGCGTCCAGGCGTAGATCGGCTGAAACTGCGGCTGCGAGGGTTCCTGCACCGCGCACGCCACGAGCACCTCACCGTAATTATCCAGCGTCCAGTCAATCGCGGAGACGCCCGTGCCGGTGGCCGGCGTGACGGGCTGCCCGGTGCCATATCCGCCATAGCCATATTTGCCGATGCCGTAACCCGAGCCTGCGGGAATCGCGCCCGTGGCAAAGCTGTAGATGAACTGCGCGACGCCGCCGTTGAGCGTCCCGGTCGCGGACGACGTCGCTTCGCTATTCGCGATGATGTAGAAGTTGGTCGTGTTCGGCGTACCGGTCACGATGTAATTGCCATAGAACGTGATGCCGCCGACCGTCGTCGGCACGAGCACCGCAAACGTATCGCCGACTGCGTACGTGTAGCCCGGGAGCGCGACGCTGACCGTCGTCGATCCGCTGGTCGTCGTGAACATCGGGAGCACCGCAAGGCTTGACGCGCTCGTCGCCGGCAGCGCGTTGCCGAGCTGATCAATTGACTGCACGGTATACGCGGTTGGGCTCACGATGCCGGTCGGATCGCAGGCGTAGAGGCCAAAGAGCACGATGCCGCCGATCGCGATCTGGGTCGTGATGTAGACCGAATCGTAATTGGTCACTCCCGGCGTGTTGGGATCCGTGACCTCGATAATCGCGCTGCCGGCCGTCGTTGCGAACGTCGCCTGCGAATTGACGAGCGTCTGCGTCGGGGTGATGTTTTGCAGCGTACCGTCGCTGATGGCCGCCAGTTCCGCATAGTCTTCGCCCGTGATGGTTTGCGTGCCGACGGCGAGCCAGGAGTTGTCATTAAGATCCTCCCACGCCCAGAGCGCGCGCGGAATCGCGGGCATCGGATTTGGATAGAACTTGGTCCAACCTCCCAATTTCTGCGCCAAGGCGCCCAAGGTCGGATCGTAGAAAAAGCGGATGAGATTGGAATACGAAATGCCCGCATTCTCATTGAGCGTTTGCGTCTCGTTCGTATTCACGGTCGGCACGAGTTTGATCGCGGCGTGCGGCATCGCTATCTCGTCGGCGTTGCCGAGACCGGCGTGGAGTACGATGACCAGCCGGATGCCTCAAATTTCTTGCGATTCTCCTCGGCCACCGCGCCCAAGCGCAGCGCCTGATATTGTTTCTCGTAACTTTGCCCCATCTCGGTACTGTCGGAGGTGGCTGAGAAGTTCCGTTGAAACGCCGAGATATAGATCATGCTCGCGATCACAAGCATGTCAGGGTAATACGCACTGATGTACGTGTATTTGGTGTCAGCGATGCCGCTTGAGGCGTACTTATAGAGCGACGGCGTGCGAATCGTGCCCGTGATTTCAATCGTGTATGCGTAATTCGCATACGGGCCAAACATCACGTTGTTGTAGGTGTCTGCACCATTCCCGAAGTTGTCGCCGACCATGGCGTAATACTGCGGCGGTCCGGTGGTCGCCACGCCGCCGTAGCAGTTCTGCAAGAATTCTTTGGTCACCGGAATGCACGTCCCGGAGTTGACGATCGTGCCGCTGCTTGTCTGCACCCAGCGCAACGTCTGCACTGTCAAGAAATCATCGATGGGCACGTTCAAGATGTTCGTGCCAGCGGTCAGCGTGTACTGATTGGACGTCTGCGATGGCAGCAGATCAAGGTCACGCTGAATCCGCAATTCCGCGTAATTGAGCATCATCGGCGTGATCAGCGTCGGCGGCGCATCGTAAAACGAATACACGCCGCTTGTTTCTTGCGTCTGGTAAACCGCCATGGCCGCAACCTGCTGGATGTACTGGTTGTAGGTGAGCGGATTGGTATTCGGCGTGCTCATGCGATATGCGCCTGGATGCGCTTGACGATAAAGGGCGCCCAGTCCGCCAATTTCGCCGCCGTGAAAATATCGGAGTGCCCGGAGACAATCGGCATTCCTGGCGTGTTCGCGCAGTCGATGTTGGTGATGGCCTTATCAACGCCGAAGTAGCCCGCATGTCCCATCTCGCCCCAGTCGGGATCGACCACGCCAATGACCGCGCCGACCGCTGCAAGCTGAGTCGCTTGATCGCCCGCATTGAAATAGACGTCGATCCACGGGCAAGACCGCGGCCGCACGATAGCGCGCTGCAGTGCAGCATTGATGAACACAGCACCGCCTATTTGGGGCAGCTTATGCATGAGTTCGTAGGCCACCGCGCATCCATTGCTATGGCAGATCAAAATATCGTCAGGCCCGATGTAGGGCGCAAGCGTGCCGACGATCAGGCCATTCACGAAGCGCGTCTCTATTCCTAAGATGTAGCCATAGTCGGGATAGGCCACTTCAAAGCCGGTCAGATACGGCACCATCTCATCGACGGTGCAGTCGCCCACACTGCGAATGCCGTGAATGAGATGGATAGTCATCAGGGTTTTGGCAGCGCTTGCAATTTCGCGATCCAGCCGGCCGTCGTCGTGTTGATCACGTTCTCAAGAAGCGCGCCTTCGGCCGTCGCGATTGACGGCAACTGCAGCGCGATCGTTCCTAAGAGCTTGAGCTTCGCTCCGGGATAATTGGCCACCCACTGCAATGGGTTGGGTCCCATGTCGGCCTCAAACGTCTGCAGCGCTTGCAGCGCAATGATCAGGGATGGCGCGGCGGCTTCAAGCGCGGGACTCGGTGTGCTCATGTGTTTTCCTTGGGTGGATCTAAAGGGCCATCTTTACCATTCGGGTTCGTCAACCCGGCGATTCGTTGACGTGCGAAGAAATATCCCGATTGCTGCGTGACGATCGTGCCAAGCACGCCGGTCAATCCTGACAACAGCGAGTTCTCAACCGGGGCCAGCGTGTTGTGCAACAGGATGAGCACGAATAAGGTCGCTAAGAATCCCAAGGACATCAGTACAGCAAGACCGACTTGGGCTTTGGCGAGAAGTAAATCAAGGTCGCTCATGGGGCATCAGTTGGTCACGTAGGTGACGGTTGAACCGTTGGATGATCCAGTCGGATACGTGGTCGAAAACGAGCCGCTGAACGCGGTCCCCGCCGACACGAAATTCATCGTCAAGCTCGTGCTTTGCGCATTGACCGTGAGAATTGCCAAAACTTGGGTTCCACCAATCGTGACAACGACCGGAAATGCTTGCACCTTGGTCGCTTCCGCCGACGATGGAATGGTCGCCGTCAGGCTGATAGAACCCGAACCAGAATAGGTGCAAGTGATGTACGGTATTCGTAACGCGACAACATTGTCGATTTGGTCGAATTGCAAAGTGCCGGTGGGCGTCGTGGTGCAGCCGCTTGAGATGGTGCCGGTCTCGGTGAAACTTGAAGAGGCCGCCGTTGATACCGCGACTCCATTGATGTAGATCGACTGCGCATTGACGCTGCCGTTGCCTTTGCAGCCTCCGGTAGCTGAACCTGCCACCACGCAGCTGTTGAATTGCGAGCCGCCGCCACCGCCCGATACCGTGAGGCCGCTGGTACTGGTGAGGCCAACGCCGGTAATGACGCCGGCTGCATCGATGGTGCCCAAACCATTATCAGTTGCACCGCCCACTGTTAAGCCACCATTATTGCCGATGCCGGCGGCGTCTATAACGGATCCATTGTAGATCTGGAAGTTGATTTGACTGCCGTAGATCGTCACGGGCAAAAATGTGTCAGTGCTTTGATTTACAGCCGATAACGTCCCACCGCTTGGACCGCCAGTGATCTGGGCACCCCCGCCGCCAACGAAGCCCGTTGTATCTGAGCCTGTCACTTGCAATCCACTGCTGATCGTTGTGACACCTGACACGGTTAACGCTGCGCTTCCGCCAGCGGACGGATTATTGATGACGAGCCCACCAGCGGTGGGCACTTCAAGAATCTGGTTCCACGCCCCGTTGTACTGCCACAGTTCCGTCTGACCACCGGAGTTTTGCAGAATTGTTGATGTCGTGTTCGTGGTGTCTTCCAAGAAAATATTCGGCCCCTGCGCTCGACCATTGGCCGTGCTTCCTGCGCGCAGCACCGCAAGGTCTGCGTACGCCCCAGTCGCGGAATTGCCGCTGACCATATTGATGCCGGATGTACCTGACACGCTATCAACGGTGAGCGCCACACCGCTTGCGGGGGCATTGATGGAAAAATTGCCAGCGTTGGAAATGGTTCCACGAGCCACGTTGTTGGTCGTGAAATCAATGTATCCCGACAACGATTGCGAATTGCCAAGGCCGCCACTGATGTAGATATCGCCTGCCGTGCCGGTTGTCGAATAACCCGGGCCACCCAATAGATAAACATTCCCGCCGACCTGAGATGCGTTGCCCGTGCCGGCCGTGAGATTGACGGAAGCAGCGGTCGATGTGGCGCTCAAACCGTTATTGCCAGCCGTAATGTTGATTGTCGAACCTAATCCGGTGCCAGTTCCTGAAGAACCCGCGATGTTGATGTTTCCTCCATTCGTTGACGTGATGATGGTGGGGTTACCCTGCACCGTGAGCTGTCCGCCGCTTGCGACCGTGCCGATGCCGGATCCGCCGCCGCCGATGTCAAGCGTGCCATTCGTTGATGAGGTCGCGGTACCCAAGTCAAGCGTATTGCTGCTGCTGACCCAGAGCAGATTGGAATACCCTGCGAACGAACCTGAATTGTTGACTTGGATCTGCTGGTTCGATCCCCCCGGGACGCCGCTTGGCGTCGCCCAGGTTGCATCGCCGCGCCAAAACGTGCTGCTCGATGCGCTCGTGCCGCCGTTCAGATTGGAGACCGGAAGGTTTCCCGTAATGCAGCCGCCGCTGGCGAGATTCACGGTTTGCGAGGTCGCGTTGCCGGAGAGTGCGCATCCCGGCGAAAAATAGTTGTACGCCTGTGGCTGCGCGGCGCCCGGCAAAAGCAGCAGGGCTGCAAGGATCCGCTTCATCATGCGTACACCCATTTCCCGATCGTGGCCGAATACTTAAATGCCTGCCCATTGTATTGCTGCAGTGCAATATCTTCCACCGCCCTGAACTGGTTGGCGGAACTTGACCCGGCGTTGAGCGAGTTCAAGGTGAGCGTGTAGGTGCTCAAATTGCTGATGATCACGTATTGACCATCGGAGCCGGCGGCAAGACCCGTGATGTTGCAGGTCGCCGTCGGCGTGAGGTCGATGAACGACACCGTGGAACCCATCTGGCCGCCGACCGTGTAATTGTTTTGCGTGCCGCTCGGTGTATCGGTAATGACGACCGTGCCGCCGGATCCTGCGGGTCCGGTCGGTCCCGTCGGACCCGTCGCGCCCGCGCCCGTCGCGCCGGTCGGCCCCGTGCCGCTGGGTCCCGTTGGACCAGTCGGTCCCGTCGCACCGGTAGGTCCGGTAGGTCCTGTGGGTCCCGTAGTTCCCATGCCGACGCCGGTAGGTCCAGTGATCCCGGTTGGTCCGGTAGGCCCCGTGGCGCCTGCGCCGGTAGGTCCGGTTGCGCCCGTGGGACCGGTCCCGGAGGGTCCCGTGGGACCTGTCGTGCCGGTCGGCCCCGCGCCGGTCGCACCGGTCGGACCTGTCGTGCCGGTAGGTCCCGTGGCGCCTGCGCCCGTCGGACCTGTGGCGCCGGTCGGGCCGGTCGCGCCCGCGAATCCTGCGCCCGTCGCGCCGGTCGGGCCGGTTGCGCCCATTGCGCCGATACCCGTGGGACCGGTAGGTCCCGTTCCCGAGGGTCCGGTGGCACCCGTATTGCCCGTCGCGCCCGTGGCCCCGGTGGCGCCCGTGGGTCCCGTGGGTCCCGTGACGGAGGGTCCCGTTGGCCCCGTGCCGCTGGGGCCGGTCGGGCCGGTGGGTCCCGACGCGCCGGTCGGGCCGCCGCCCGTGGCGCCCGTGGCACCGGTTGGGCCAGTCGGTCCCTGCGAGGGTCCCGTGGGGCCAGTAGCGCCCGTGGGACCGCCCAATGCCGCGATCTGCGCCGTGGTCAAGCGCACGGTGCCGATCGGCACGCCCGTGGGACCGACTTGCACGGCCTCCATCATTTCAATGCCCGAGACCGAGATCGCTGGAGTCAGCTGCGGAATGGTGGTGTTCGCCATTACGGTCCGCTCTCAAGTTCAATCGTGCCGAAACCGGACTCCAGTTCAAGCGCGCCGAAACCGGACTCCAGTTCCAGGGAATTATTCGACACGCTATAAGAAGAGGGCGTGTACCCGTAAGGCAGCGGGATGTCGGTATAGCCCCGCGGCAGCCCGACGTTGCACGTGATCATGCGCGTGGTCGCGGTCAGCTGCGGATTGACCGGCTGCGCGGTGTAGTACGTGAACATCGTCGCGGTCGGAACTTGGACGCTGAAGAAGCCGTTGCCGTTGGTAAGGCCCGTCACCGCGACCTGATTGTTTGGCTGCAGGCCATGCACTGCTGAGCACGTGACCGTGACCAAGCACCCGGATGAGTACACGGCGACCACCGGCAGCACCGCGCCATACTGAACTTCCGTCCCCGCTGCGTAGCCTTGACCGGCAAACCCCTGCGGCATCACGGCGTTGGCATCCAGCCCCAAGGGATCGCCATAGGGAATGATCGTGCGGTTCTCGCAGTCTTGGGTCGTGCGAAGGTCGTTCGACTGGATCGGCAATCCAGTGATCGGATCAGTCAGCGGCGAGAACGCGACGGCTCGATAGTCCGTCTCGGCGTTCGCGAAATCCTCCACGCTCGGGTAGAAGATCGGCACGGGATCCGCCGGCAGCGTGATGGCGCGCAGCTGTTCCTGCGGCCGGTCGTAGCAGTGCTTGCAGACGAGAATGAACAGGTTCTGCAGCTGCGATCCGCGCCAATCAAATTGAAAGACCAATTCGCTGCGGTTGTACCAGATGCCGCAACGCATGCAGACGGCAAACGCTTTCGGATTGCGGCTGGAGACTTTGGCGCGGCCGGCTCGGGATGCGTAGGCCATCAGCGGTAATATCCGTTCAAAACCGGCGAGATGTAGGTATTCGCCGTTTCAACATTCTGTGTACTCGCAATCGTCCACGCTTCATCGGCGAGCGTTTTGAGTGCCGGCACCCGGTCATTCGCCCAAATCAGCGCCAAGCGATACGCAAGCCCCAACGAGAACGCATCCCAGAAATACACCGGTATCTCGATCGACGTCGCGTTGCCGAGCACCGAGTCCTGCGTCTGGCGCAGCCGGTAATATTTGAATGAGGACTGCGTGCCGTTCGGCACCGGCCACAAGGTCACGGTCGGTGACAGCAGTCGATCAAACCAGAACACCGTCGGCGATCCCTGCTGGTTCTTGTTGGTGTAACTCGCGTACTCGGAGCGGCTGATCGGCAGCATGATGCGATCGGTCGTCGTCGTGCCGTTGTTGATCGTAAAGTACGCATCCAGCATCACGATCGTATTGGTCGGCACTTGATAGGTGCCGCAGCCTTGCACGAGCGATATGCACTGTAGGTCCACCTGCCAGAGATTGACGCCCTGGCTGCTCCAGCGCCCCGTGAGCATGTTTGATGCCATTCGCGCATCTTCGAAGTGCGCCTGGGTCAGCGCGGTGCGCCGTATTCCGCACAGGCCATAGGAGTAGAGGACGGTTTCGCCCATCGACGGCGCAAAGTTGAACGTGCCCGAGGTGCTCGTGATGTTGGCGGCTGGCGGCACGTAGCTCATGAAGTTGGCCCCTATGCGGCTTTGACCTTCTGCTGACAAAAGTCAAGGTTCTGCCGCAATCTCACATCATCTGGAGCGATTTCAACAGCCTTCAATGCTTGTTTTTCAGCAAGGTCATACAGGCCCAAGTTGTATGCCGCGATAGAGGCCAAGTCATGGGGCGACCAACCCCATACCTCCGGGTCCGCCGTGTAGACCCATTCGCGCTGCGTCACCGACAGGCACGTGAGCGCCGCGCCCAACGATTCGGCCCA
>Ga0116229_10014669_pt1 | contig 10847 bp, 9 predicted proteins | sample S1TSphgellanicum_3_FD_87313 | JGI IMG/M metagenome (GOLD analysis project Ga0116229, IMG submission 87313) | Host-associated microbial communities from peat moss isolated from Minnesota, USA - S1T2_Fc - Sphagnum magellanicum MG | ecosystem: Host-associated > Plants > Peat moss > Unclassified...
AATCGGCGCATCAAGAAACCGCGATAGGCCAACTCTTCCGCCAGTGGAACAGTCACGATCGCGGCCAGGGCGCGGCCTAGAATCCACGTGCCGCGCCCGGACGCGGACATCGCCGCAAGGGCCGCCGGCATCTGCGTGCCCGACCCCGACCCGTGATCCACACCGATCCACAGCGCACAGAGCGCGAGGCCCGCGGCGATGCCGCGCCAGCTGAAACTCCAGCCGAGGCCGCGGTAATGGCGCCGATAGGCCCACAGCGCGATCACGGCTGCGATGAGTCGCACCGGATACAAGACTTCGAAGCCCGAGGACACCGCATGGCTCAGCATTCCGGCGGCGAGGATCACGAGCAGCGGCATCAGGAAGGGCGCCGTCGGATTCTCGGTCGCCACGGGCGCCACGATGCCGGCTGCGCGCGCATACGCGGTACGATTGACCCAGGTGCTGCGGCGCGCGACGAGCGCCACCATGAAGGCGGCCGTGTTGAACGCGATCCACCCGGCCTGCGAGTGGAAACCGACGACCGCGACCCGCGGATACCCCGCGTCGCCGATCAGGACCAGTCCGGCGATGCGCACGGCATTCAGCAGGAACACGAGCAGCAGAGCCGCAGGGATGATCAGAAAGGCGCGCGGGAAGAAATATTCGCGGCGGAAGAACCACAGCCACGAGATACAGAAGATCAACATGAGGCCCATGCCCTCGAGACCCGAGCACTGGTCCGCGATCGTCACGGCGAAGCGGCTCGTGCCCAGCGTCAAGGTGCCGAGATCCGTCCAAATGGCGGGGAGCAGCGGACGCAGCAGGCCCGATGTCAGGAAGAACGTGACCCGCGCCGCGGGGTGCCAGAGCGCCTGGCTCGCTTGAATTGCCGCCACCGTGCCGAGCGCCGGCGCGATCGAATAGAGCATCACGCGCCGATGTTTACCGAAGGCATGGGCCCAGACGGACAGCGGCGCGAGCGCGGCGAACAGAGAGACTGCCGCCGCGAGCGCACATCCATGCCAGGCGACGGCCAGCGCGAGGAACGGCACGGCACTGTCCGCGCCGTACAGTTGGGTCGACAGCCACGCGAACGGCAACATCACGAGCCCGTGCGCAACGGCCCAGGTCGCCCGGAACGGCGCCGTGGCGCCCTGCGCACCGATCGAGGCGAGACTCCCCTCCCGTCCGAGGGAGAACAACAACACACAGACGACCGCATAGGCGATCGCGAACCGGAAGGCGAAGTGCTGCACGTCGTGGATGACGGCGGCCACGCCGCTCGCGGCGGTCACGGGCGTGCCCTGGATCAGAAAGGACAAGACCAGGGTCTCGAGCGTCAACACGACGGCAATGATCCCCAGCCGCGGTCCGAGCGCCGGCCGCTGGGGCCATCCGAGAACCGACGCTTGAACGTGCGTACTCATGGGGCCTAGCCTAGCGACAGCGGGAGTGTCGGTGCCGGTCGGGACTCGGGACGGTGACGGAGGTCTCACTCCGCGCGACTAACCGTGCATTGCCGCATTCGTCTCCTCGGCCCACACGGTGAACCCGACCAGTTGGTTCGGTCCGAACGTCATCGTCATCGCGACATCCACGGCGTCGCGTCCACGGGCCATCAGCACGCGGCCCTGACGGCGCTGATTGTTGCGCGGATCGAAGGTGTGCCACGCGCCGCCGAGATACGCCTCGAACCAGCCCGCAAAGTCCATCGGGGCATCCATGGGCGGAACGCCGATGTCGCCGAGATAGCCGGTGCAGTAGCGGGCGGGGATGTTCAGGCAGCGACACAGCGTGATCGCGAGGTGTGCATAATCGCGGCACACGCCGCGCCGTTCCTGGAACACGTCCCAGGCGGTCTTCGTCGGCCGCGCTGCGGCATAATCGAAAGCGATATGCGCATGAACGAAATCACAGATGGCCTGCACGCGCGTCCACCCGGGCCGGACGCCACCGAACAGGGACCAGGCGGTGGGCGCGAGCAATTCCGTTTCGCAGTAGCGGCTGCCCAGCAGATAGACGAGTGCCTCGTCGGGCAGGGCTTGCACGCTCGACTCCTCTGCATAGGGAAAACTCGGTTCGGCGAGACCCGTGTCGCGCACCACGGTATCGGCGCTCAGACGAAACCGGCCCGCGGGGGCCGTCAGTCGCGTGCACCAGTTGCCGCTGCCGTCACGGTAGGTCGTGAGCGGGACGACGGGATCCGTGGCGACGAGGTCCGGGGCCAGCAAGTCGGCGCTGCGCGAGTAATGCACGTTGAGATTCAGGATCATCGGGGTGTCCTGAGGCAGCTGATACAGCAATTCATAGCCGATACGGATGAGCATGGAATTCCTCGATGCAGAAGCGTGGACGGGTCCGTACGGGGGGACGGAAAATTTGAGATGATGCGACGTGGCGGGCCGAAGGCCGGCTGTCAGCATAGGCGTGCGGCCGGAAGAACGCTGGTCAATTACATCGTGCGACGACCGTGCCGCGGTAAGCACTTGTTTATCATGGATGTTTAGATGACGGCACCGACGCTCGCGGTCTTCGATTTGGACGGGACGCTGACCTGGAATGACACGCTGCTGCCGTTTCTCACCGGGTACTGGTGGCGCCATCCGCTCCGCTGGCTGCGCGCCTGGCGCCTGCTGCCCGCGGTCGCCGCGTTCCTCGTCACCCGCGATCGCGGCAGATTCAAATCCCGAGTGATCCAGACCGTCATGGGCGGCGCCGCGCGGGCCTCGATCGAGGCATGGGCCGACCACTTCGTCGACGCCATCGTGCTGAAGCGCAGTCTTCGGCCGGAGGCACTGGCGACCGTCGAGACTCACCGCGCGGCGGGAGATCGGCTCGTGCTGCTGTCGGCCAGTCCGGATCTGTATGTTCCGCGCATCGGCCGGCGGCTCGGCTTCGAGAAGACTCTGTGCACAGAGATCGCTTGGGCGGCGGACCGGCTCGACGGAACGCTGTTGACACCGAATCGGCGCGGAGAAGAAAAGCGTCGTTGCCTCGAGGCCCTGCGGCGCGAATATCCCGGGTTGCCGGTGGTCGCCTACGGCAACAGTGGGTCGGATCTGCCTCACATGATCGACGCGGAGCGCGCACTGCTCGTCAACGCGGACGGCGCCGCCCGACGGGCTGCGGACCGCGCCGGCATTGCCGTCGGAGACTGGCATTGACTCGAGGCGGCCCGATCCGTCCGCGCGACAGCGCCCTCAGCGAGCGTTCGCGAGCACGGGACGCTCCGTGTAGATCTCCGGGAAGGTACGCTTGAGGTTTTCCACCTTGGGCATATCGACGTAGGCGATGTACGGCGCCGACGGATGATTGACCAGGTAATCCTGATGGTAGTCCTCGGCCGGATAAAACCCCTTGAGCGGATCGACGCGCGTCACGATGGCGCGAGGAAACGCATGCGCTCGATCGAGTTGCGCGATGTAGGCCTCGGCAATGTGTTTTTGGGAATCATCCGCATAGAAGATCTCGGAGCGATACTGGGTGCCGGAATCCGGTCCCTGGCGATTCAGTTCGGTCGGATCGAAGACCACGGAAAAGGCGATCTGCAGAATCTGACCGTAGCTGATCACGGCAGGATCGAAGGTGATCTTGACCGACTCTGCATGTCCCGTGCTGCCGCTGCTCACGGTCTCGTATTGCGCGGTGGACTTCTCCCCGCCCGCGTAGCCGGCGACGACCTTTTGCACGCCGCGCACGTGCTCGAACGTCCCCTGCACTCCCCAGAAACAACCGCCCGCGAGCACGGCCGTCTGCGGCGCACCGGCCGCCTTCGGGTTGTCGACGGCGGGCGGCGCCAGGACGACGGCCGATTCAGCACCATACAGGGGTGAGCGCAGGATCCCGATTCCTACGGCGACGGCAACGGCGAGCACCGCGGCGACGGGCTTGGACACGCTCAATTTCGACTTCGTCATGTTCGACTCCTTCGAGGATGTGAGAGATCAGGCCCGCGCAACGAACGCGAGCGCCACCGAATTCATGCAATAGCGAAGCCCCGTCGGACGCGGTCCGTCGTCAAACACATGACCTAAGTGCGCATCACAACGCCGGCAGGAAATGGCATCCCGATCCATGCCGAACGTGTAGTCCGCGGACTTGACGAGGTTGAACCTGGAGATGCCCTGCCAGAAGCTCGGCCAGCCCGTGCCTGAGTCGAACTTCGTGCGCGAATCATAGAGCGCCGTATCGCAGCAGACACAGCGATACAGACCGTCGGCGGTACTCTCGGCATATACTCCGGAGAACGGCAGTTCGGTGCCGCTGCGACGCGCAACCTCATACGCCGCCGGCGACAACTGCGCGCGCCATTCGGCGTCGGTCTTGACGATCTTGGGCACGAGCACGACGCCCTGGCTCTTGCCGTCGGCCGAAAAATTCTCGATCGACACATCGGCCCCCGGCGACGCCGCCGTAGCCGCCGCCGCGGACATCGAATCCGGTGACCCGCTCGACAACAGCCTGCCGAGCACTGCGCCGCCTGCGAGCATCGAGATGCCGGCGGCGAGAAATTGCCGGCGGCCCGCGATCGGTTTCTTGAACGTCGGTGTCATGAACGATCTCCTCATCCAAACGTGAATGCATAGGCTTGTGCGCCGCCGTCGAGAAACTGGATCGAGAACACGTGCGAACCCACGGCGCCGGTCTGCCGTATCAATTGATAGAGACGCTGATCCTGGATGACGCCGTCGCCGTTCGCATCCGTGTCTTCACCGTGGTTCGCACCGGGTGGCGCCCCATCGAGCAGCACGCGAAAACGAACCGGCTTGTCGGCGGCGGCGGGGCCGAGCACGAGATGCAGATCCCGCGCGGAAAACCCGTAGACGATCCTGCCGGACGGACCCGATAGCACGGCTTTATCGGGATCGATCCGCCAGTCACCGCCGAGCGCCCACTGGTTGAGATCGAGCGTCGGCGGCACGGTGTACTCCGCGCTGCGATCCGCGACGACCCCGCCCGGCGAGCTGAAGCCCGTCTCGCGCCGATATCCGAGGTAGGTCTCCGGCGAGCGTTCGTCGGCGAGATCGGCCGGCGCTTGGACGCCGACGGCGGACGCGGTTTGCACGCCCGCCGCGGGCAGGTTCCGATAGCCGGCTTCCGTCAGCAAGCGGCGGATGATCTGCTCCGATTCGTCGTAGTCGCCCTCGCTGAAATAATGCCCGCGAATCCGTCCATCGGCGTCGATGAAATAATCCGCCGGCCAATACTGATTGTCGAACGCCTTCCAGACCGCATAGTCATCGTCGAGTGCGACGGGATAGGTGATGCCGAGATCGTGCACCGCCCGGCGGACGTTGTCGGGGTCTTTCTCGAAGGCGAATTCCGGCGCATGCACGCCGATCACGACCAGCCCGTGATCGCGATACTTGTCATACCAGGCCTCCACGTAGGGCAGTGTGCGCAGACAATTGATGCAGGAGTAGGTCCAAAAATCCACGAGCACGACCTTGCCGCGCAAACTCTCGGGCGTCAGTGGCGGCGAATTCAGCCACTGCGTGACGCCGGCGAGGGACGGTAGCCGGCCCTGATCGACCGGCCCGCCCGCGGTCGAGGGCGCGGCCAGGCCCGCGCGCATGGGCCCGAATCTGTCGATCAACGACGTCTCCAGGGAATTGGTGCCCGCCAGCGACAAGCGCGTGAGCACGGAGCTGTCCCAGCCGAGCGCGATGGCCACGACCGCGAGCAGCACCGCGACGCCGAGCCCGCGGCGGATCCACTCGCCGGCGCCCAAGGAGCGTTTCAGGGCCGCAAAGACGCGGCCACCCGCGAGCAGTGCGATGGCGAGCGACGTCGCCGCGCCGAGCGCATACGCAAACAACAACAGTGTCGTGTGCGAATTGGCGCCGGAGATGGCCGCACCGGTCAGCACGAGACCGAGGATCGGCCCTGCGCACGGTGCCCAGAGCAGACCCGTCGCGACGCCCAACAGAAGCGCGGAGATCAATCCCGCCCGGGCGGCTTGCGGAGCCGTTACGGGCAGCAGCCGGTTGCCCAACGCGACGAAGGGGCGCGCCGCCCAGTCGGCCAACCGCCTCGATAGCAACGTGGCGGCAAACAGCGTGAGCAGGATCAATGCAAACAGACGTCCGTATTGATTCACGCGGGCCGCCCAGGATCCGCCGACGGCCGCCAACGAAGCGATTCCGGCAAAAGTCAACGCCATCCCGGCCAACAGCGGCAGGCCGTTGGTCAAAAATCGTTGTTCGCTGCGGGCAAAGACGAACGGCAGCACCGGCAAGATGCAGGGGCTCAAGATCGTGAGCACGCCGCCGAGAAACACCAACACCGCCAAGATCATAATGAGTCCCATGGGTACGGCATGTCATTCAAGACCGGTTCACGGCGCCGTAAATTACCGGGTCGCGCAGGAATCAGGTGCCGTGCGGCCCCGCCCGCCTCAGCGGGTAGCGCTTTGCAGGAGCCGATCCAGCTTGCGCAACAGTGCCGCGGTCGTCGGCCAGTCGATACACGGATCGGTGATCGATATCCCGTATTCGAGCGTCGACAGATCCTGTGGGATCGGCTGATTCCCGGCACGCAAATGGCTTTCGAGCATGAGTCCGACGATCGAGCGGTTGCCCTCGATGATCTGCGCCACGCAATTCTCGGCGACCAGCGGCTGCAGGTTCGGATCCTTGTTGGAGTTCCCGTGGCTGCAATCGACCACGATGTTGGTCGGCAGCGAAGCCGCCGTGAGTTCACGCTCGGCCAGGGCGATGCTGACCGCGTCGTAGTTGACCCGGCCGCCGCCGCCGCGCAGGACGAGATGCGCATGCGAATTGCCGCGGGTCCGAAAGACGGCCGACTGGCCCTGTTGCGTGATGCCGAGAAAATGATGCGGACGGCGCACCGACTGCAGCGCATTGATCGACGTCGCCAGAGCGCCGTCCGTGCCGTTCTTGAAGCCGACCGGCGAGGACAGGCCGCTCGCCATTTCCCGATGCGTCTGGGACTCGGTCGTCCGGGCACCGATCGCCGTCCAGGTGATGAGCTCGGACAGGTATTGCGGCATGATCGGATCGAGCGCCTCGGTGCCGGCCGGCAGACCGAGTTCGGCGATATACAGCAGAAGTTCCCGCGCCAGCAGGATGCCTTTCTCGATGTGGAAGGAATCGTCGAGATCCGGATCGTTGATGAGCCCCTTCCAGCCGACGGTCGTGCGCGGCTTCTCGAAGTAGACGCGCATGACCGGAAATATAGTCGCTTCGATCTCGCGCGACAGCTCCATGAGCCGCCCCGCATATTCCCGGGCGGCGGTCACGTCGTGGATCGAGCACGGCCCCACGACGACGAACAGGCGCGGATCCCGGCGCTCGAGGATTTTGCGCACGGTGTCGCGCGCCTTGAAGACGGTGTCGGCCGCCCGCTGGGTCATCGGCAGGCGCCGCTTGACCTCCTCGGGCGTCGCTAACAGGTCGCTCGACAGGACGTTGACGTTCTGCAGTTGATCTTGAATGGTAACCACTTCGAGGCGCGCCTATGGAGGTGAGCTGATCGGCGTCAGACGCGAAACACCCACTCGGGCACGGTTCGCCAGCCGGCGAGCAGTTCGCGATCGAGGCTCTGGTAGTCGGGCTCGAGCTTCTCGACCAGATTCCAGAAGCGCTGGGAATGGTTCATGTGTTTGGTGTGCGCCAACTCGTGCACACACAGGTAGCGCACGACGGCCGGACGCAGGAACAGCAGCGAGCAGTTCAAACTCACCGTACCGCGCGTCGAGCAACTGCCCCAGCGCGTGCGCTGGCAGCGGATCGACACGCGCGCGACCGGGTAATTGAGCGAGGTCGCGAGATCGAGCAGTCGCGGCACGAGCCGGTCGACGGCGGCCCGCTTGAGCCAGCCGCACAGCAGCTTGCGCGCCTGGCCGTCGTCGGGCGCGCGTACCAACACCCTGCCTTCGAGCTCGCGCGCCTGATTGCCGGATCCGCACTGCCACTCCACGTCGAAGCGCTCGCCGGTGAGCGCGAACTCGATGCGCCGCGGCACGGGCTCGAACGGCTCCACCGCACACTGCATGGCGGCGACCTTGCGATCGATCCACGGGGTGAAGCGATGCACGAACTCGCGCACCGCCTTCGGGCTCACGCCCTCGGGCACGACGATCTCGACGCGGCCGCCTACATGGACTCGGGCGGTCAGGCGCCTCGCCCGCGTGCTCACCCGCACGGCGAATGTCTCGCTGTGCGTGCGTGATTCGAACAAGGAGAGCTGGTTACCGCCCGCCGTCATGGGAGCTTCGCAAGTGGCATCATAGCGCGCGGAATCATATCAGGTTCGCGGACGCACTTTGCGTCCAGCCATCGCGCCCAACCTTATGTGCAAAGGCGCAGTCCCGACGGCGCTTCGATCAGCGCGCGCGCTCGATGCCGTTGCGCGTCTACAATGGCGGCCGCAGACGATGGCACACACCGCGCGGGGGTCTCAATGGACGGATTGATCGACATCGGCGCGAATCTGACCCACAGCAGCTTCGATACGGACCGGGAAGCCGTCGTCGAGCGGGCGTTCGCGGCGGGCGTTCGCCATCAAATCGTGACCGGCGCGGATCTGCCGAGCTCGCGCCAGGCGCAGGCGTTGGCGCAGCGGGACCCCGGACGCCTGTCGAGCACGGCCGGCGTGCATCCGCATCACGCCGCCGGCTACGACGCCTCGTTGCTCGAGGACTTCACGGCTCTGTTGCAGAGCCCGCGGGTCGTGGCGGTCGGCGAGTGCGGGCTCGATTATTTTCGCAATTTGTCGCCGCGCGACGCTCAGCGGCGCTGCTTCGTCGCACAACTCGAACTCGCAGTGCACCTCGGCAAGCCCGTGTTCCTGCACGAGCGCGCTGCGCATGCCGATTTTGCGGCGATCCTGCGCGACTACGCGGGTGCACTGGTCGGCGGGGTCGCGCATTGTTTCACGGGCTCGGTCGCCGAGGTCGAGATTTACTTGGGCCTCGGCATGCATATCGGCGTCACGGGATGGATTTGCGACGAGCGGCGCGGGGAGCCCCTCAGGCAGGCGGTCACGCACGTTCCGCAGGACCGCCTGTTGCTCGAGACCGACGCGCCCTACCTGCTGCCCCGGGACTTGAGTCCGGCCCCGGCGTCACGGCGCAACGAACCCGCCCACCTTCAGCACATCGCGCGCGTCGTCGCGGGATTGCGCGGCGAGACCCTGGAGGCACTGGCGACGGCAAGCACGGCGAACGCGCGCCGGCTGTTCCGCCTGCCGGACGGGCCTGCGGGCGGGACCGCGGCCTCCCCGACGATCACAGGGACAGGCTCGTGAAACTGTGCGGACTCGGCCGGAGCTGTTTCTTCAGGCGTTCCCAGTTCGCGGCGAGCGCGGGATAGTTCGGCGCGTTGCGCGCGGTCCGGTCGACGACCGGAAACTCGAGCTCGACGCTGTCGAGCATGACAACCCACTTCGGGATGCCCTTCGTGAATTTGCCGAGGTTCGAGAACAGCAGACGCCCCTCGACGGGAATCTCGCCGACCAGGGCCTTGACCGCGGCGATGCGGTCGTAGAGGGCCGGCTGGGGATTGTCGAACGTATAGCGGCGACCGCGCGCCATGACGGTCCAGTCGCTCATCTGATCGCCGCCGAAGATCAGGCCGGGAACGCGTCGGGTATCGAGAATCAGCAGGCCGCGCGGCGTCAGCAGCAGGTGATCGATATGAAAGAAGCCGCCCATGCCGTCCGGGACCTGAATCTGGTGAACCGCCTCGTAGGCGATGCGCTCGAGACGCGTGAGGAGTTCCCGCCGGCGCGCTCGCCGCTGGTAACTGCGCACGCCGACCGTGGTGCCGGCGGCGAGCACGACCAAGGCCGCACCGGCCCAAATCCATTGCGGCTCGATGCGCAGTTCGTTCATTCGAGGGCGGCGGCCAGGGCCTTACGCGTCGGCGCGATGTCGCTGACCTGCTGCGGCAAGCGCAGCAGGCGCGCGAGACTCTCGGGCACCTCGAGGGTCGTTCCGATGAGGGGTTCGACGATCTCGTTGAACTTGGCCGGATGCGCCGTCGCGACGAGGACCCAGGGCCGGCCGCGCCGTTCGTCCCGCGGGAGGCGTTCGTACACCTCCGCGGCCGTCGCCGTGTGCGGGCACCAGGCCCGACCGTAGCGCTGATAATCCGTCCGGGTACGGGAGCGGATCGCGTCGTCATCCACGCTCTCGGCGCTCAGCTGCGTGCGCAGCGCATCGAGCGTGGGATAGAGGTATCGCATCCGTTCCATGTTGCTCGGGTTGCCGACGTCCATTGCCGAGGCGAGCGTCGGGACGCTGGGGCGCGGTTGCCAGACGCCGGAGGCGAGAAAATCGGGCACCGTCCTGTTGAGATTGTGCGCGAGCACGATGCGGTCGATCGGGTAGCCGAGCGAGCGCGCCCAGACGGCCGCAAACGCATTGCCGACATTGCCGGCCGGAATGATGTAGGACGCCGCGGCCCCGGTGCGGCGCTCCACCTCGAGGCTCGACGCGACGTAATAGACCGTTTGCGGCAGCAGCCGGCCGATGTTGATGCTGTTCGCCGAACTGAAACGATGGCGCACGCGCAGCGCCGGATCGAGGAACGCCTCCTTGACCAGACGCTGACAGTCGTCGAACGTGCCGTCGACGCGCAGCGACCTGACGTTTCCGCCCCAGCACGTGAGCTGCTGTTCCTGGCGTGGACTCACGAGGCCCTTGGGATACAGGATCACGATCCGCACCCAGGGGCGGCCATGAAACGCCGCCGCGACGGCACCGCCCGTGTCGCCCGAGGTCGCGACCAGAATCGTCAGCGGCGCGGGCGCCGCACTCTCGAGGCGTTCGAGGCTCTCGGCCAGGAAACGCGCGCCGAAATCCTTGAACGCCGCGGTCGGCCCGTGATAGAGCTCGAGCG
>Ga0116229_10014670_pt1 | contig 10846 bp, 6 predicted proteins | sample S1TSphgellanicum_3_FD_87313 | JGI IMG/M metagenome (GOLD analysis project Ga0116229, IMG submission 87313) | Host-associated microbial communities from peat moss isolated from Minnesota, USA - S1T2_Fc - Sphagnum magellanicum MG | ecosystem: Host-associated > Plants > Peat moss > Unclassified...
AGAGGGCGCGCCGTTCGCCGACATCTTCGCCAAGACGACCGGCACGGACGGCGACTTCGTCGTCAAGATCATCGACGTCTATCCGCCGACCGTCGCCGAACAGCCGGAGCTCGGCGGCTATGAGCTGCCGGTCAGCCTGGACATCTTCCGAGGCCGCTACCGCGCGAGTTTCGCCGCGCCCACGCCGATCCCGGCCGGGCAGGTTCAGGAGTACAGGTTCCGCCTCCCGACTCTGAACTATGTCTTCAAGCCCGGGCACAGGATCATGGTGCAGATCCAATCGAGCCTGTTCCCGCTCTATGATCGCAACCCGCAGACCTATGTGACCAACATTTTCTTCGCCCAGCCCGCCGACTACCAGAAGGCGACGATTTCAATCGAGCACGGCGCCGGCGGCGCCAGTGCGATCCTGCTCCCTATCGTTGGCGCAAGCACGGCCGAGAGGTAGCCCTCATTGGAAGAAGGCCGCCAGCGGTTCAGATCCCGAGGGTGCAGATATCGGCCGCCTGGGTCTTTTGCCCGCCCTTTACGATCACGCTCTACCTTCGTAGGCGGCCGCCACGGCAGTGAACGTGGGACACTGACGGCTGGTCGTGGATGTCCCGCAGCTTCAAGTCAAAGGTGATAACAACGGGATGCTGACGCCCATTGAGCCGGCTCCATAAGGGCGCTTACCGAATTGATTTTCATGGTGATCGTCTGACCTGCGCCGCTGGCGTTCTCTCGGACGCATTCCAAAAACCCCTCACGGGCCGCTACGCAGCGATGGAATCAGATTCGACGCTGCCAACAGGGGGCGCCACTGCCGCAACGCCTAAAAACGCCGGAGCTATGCCGGACGGCGGGGAGCCAATGTTCTGACTTTGGAGATTTGCTATACCTCAAAAGTCCGCCCATTCCTCTTGTGTTGGCGCCGCCAACGCCGCTACGGCGCTGGTCGCGAAACGGGCTGTGGTCTGTCGACCGGGGCTAGGGGATGAGGTGGCGCGTGTCGGCCTCCCCGCCCCATGCCGACGCCGGCTTTCCGTTATCGCGCCCACCTTGAACCGGGAAACCAGCCGCGCCAGCTCCTGGCCCTCATGGGCTAAGGCCTGACTGGCCGCTGAGGTCTGTTCAACCATGGCCGCGTTTTGCTGGGTCATCTGGTCCATATGATTGACTGCGACGTTGACCTCGCTCAGTCCTGTGGCCTGCTCCCGGGCGCTGGAGGCGATGTCGCCGATGACGCTATTCATTTCAGTTACGCGGCCAGCGATGCGTGACAGGGCGCGGCCGGCCTCGCCCACCAACTCGACGCCTGTCGTTACCTGTTGGGTTGAAGTGGCGATCAGGGTTTTGATCTCCTTGGCCGCTTCGGCCGAGCGCTGAGCGAGGGCGCGAACCTCTGAGGCCACAACGGCGAAACCGCGGCCCGCATCGCCAGCTCTCGCCGCCTCAACCCCGGCGTTAAGAGCCAAAAGGTTGGTCTGAAACGCGATCTCATCAATCACACCGATAATCTGGCCGATCTCCCGCGCGCTCTGTTCGATACCGCCCATGGCGGACACAGCGTCCCGAACCACCTGACCGGACTTTTCAGCGTCCGCCTGGGCGGACATGACAGCGTCGCGAGCCTGTCCGGCGCCTTCGGCGGACTTCTTCACGGTCGCGGTAAGCTCGCCCAGAGCCGCCGCCGTCTGTTCCAGACTGGCGGCCTGCTGTTCTGTGCGCCGGGACAGATCTCCCACTGAATCGCCAATCTCGCCGCTGCTGTCGTGGATCGCAGCGGCCGACGTCGATACCACCTGCAGCACCTCTTGCAAGGTTCCTGCGGCGGCATTGAAATCCATGCGAAGTTTGTCCAACGACGGCATCAAAGGCACGTCAAGCCGACTTTGGAGATCACCGTCGGCGAACCTGGACAGGGCCGCGCCAACGCGAGCGACATTGGTCATGCGCTCCGTCAGATCCGTAGCGAATTTCACAACCTTGATGATGGCGCCGTCAACGTCGTAGACCGGATTGTAAGAGGCTTGCAGCCACACTTCTTGACCGCCCTTGCCTAGCCGGCGGAACTCATCCGCCAAGACCTCTCCGCTGGCCAATCGCCTCCAAAAGGCCTGGTACTCTGCGCTGGCGGCGTATTCTGGATCAGCGAACATACGGTGATGTTGGCCAACGACTTCATCGCGCGTGTATCCGAAGACCTTGAGAAAATTATCATTGGCGGAGAGGACGCGACCATCAAGACTGAACTCGATCACCGCCTGCGATCTGTATAAGGCTTGGATCAGGCTCGCCTCCTCAGCCGCCTTAACCTTCGCCTCGGTAATATTGAGGCCCCCCTGTACGATCCTGACCACGCGTCCACGGTTATCAAAAATCGGCGTATAGGAGGCCTGCAGCCAAACCGCTTCACCATTTTTACCGATGCGCTTGTACTCGCCTGAGCTAAATACACCCTGCCTTAGGTGATTCCAGAACTCGGCATATTCGGCGCTCTTCGCAAAGGCCGGCTCAATGAAGATACTATGGTTTCGCCCTACGATCTCTTCGAGCGAATAACCTAGCGGCTTACAGAATAGCTCGTTTGCATCTAAAATTGTTCCGTCGGGGCTAAAGCTTATATATGAAAAGCTCTTTTTCAAGGCCGCGACAACTTCGGTGGCGTCGTCAGTCAAAAAAGGTATTTTCAACATCAACCGGCCTCTAAGTCTGCTTTATGAACAACTTTGGCATTGAGATTATACGATTATATAAAATCGCTAATGAAGCCTTACATCGGGGCGCCGTCCCTAATCCGCCCATTCGAAATCAACCGCCGCCTAGGCGCTGCTTCGCGCCCATCGCCTCCTTCCGGTCCGGGGGAGCCCTTCTCCGGCGTCTACGTCGTCAACGTTTTATAGGCGACCTGCGCCGGCCGCCCCTTGCGAGTCTCCTTGTCCCGCGCCGCCATTTGTCCCGCGCCGCCATGCTTGTGGCGATGGTCCGCTCACGTGTGGCGTCTCACTCAATTCCTCGGGGGAACCCATGAGACTGATGGGGTGGACGCCTATGCGACAAAGTCAGTCCACGCCGGCCGCCCGTACGGATAGTGCTAAAATTCGCTCCAGGACTCTGCGGGGGGCGCCGCCGCGGCGGGCGCGGCGCCCCTGCCGCGGGCGAAGGCGGTAACCTTCGCCTGCACAGCGTGAACGGGGTTGGCGACAGGCGCGCCGCGCTTGGAGCTCGTGCGGGGGGCGCTGGCTAACTCAGCGCCGACCTTGAATTGGCTCATCATCCGTGTGAGGTCTTCGGCTTCCTGGGCCAGGGCGTGGCTGGCTGCGGTGGATTCCTCGACCATGGCGGCGTTCTGTTGGGTTACTTGATCCATCTGATTGACGGCCGCATTGACCTCATTGAGGCCAGTGGCCTGCTCCTGGGCCGAGGCCGCTATGTCGGTGACGACGCCGTTGATCTCAGAGATCTGGGTGACGATGCGCTTCAGGGCCTTGCCGGTCTCGCCGACCAGATTAACGCCTGCTGCAACCTGGTTGCTGGACGCGGAAATCAGAGCCTTGATCTCCTTCGCCGCCTCGGCCGAGCGCTGCGCCAGGGCCCGAACTTCGGACGCCACGACCGCGAAGCCACGGCCCGCGTCGCCGGCCCGCGCCGCTTCGACGCCCGCGTTGAGAGCCAGAAGGTTGGTCTGGAAGGCGATCTCGTCGATCACGCCGATGATGCTGCTGATCTGATGGGATGATTGCTCGATTTCGCCCATGGCGGTCACCGCCTGGCCCACCACCTCGCCAGAGACTTCGGCGTCAGTCTTGGCGGTGGCCACGGCGCTGCGCGCATGGGTGGCGCCCTCAGCCGTCTTTTTCACTGTGGCGGTGATCTGATCCAGCGCCGCCGCCGTCTCTTCAAGACTAGCGGCTTGTTGCTCAGTCCGCTTGGAGAGGTCGTTGGACGACCCGCTGATCTCATCGGCGCCCGCCTTGATTGCTGCGGCGGTGTGGCCAACCTTCTGCATCGTGCCCTGCAGGGTCTCCAGTGCGCGGTTGAAATCGACCCGAAGCTTCTCCAGCTCGGCGGGGAAGGGCCGCTCCATCCTCTGTTCGAGATCGCCGCCGGCGAGCGCCGTCAGCGCCTCGCCGATTTCGTTCACGGCCTCAACCCGCTTGGTGACATCCGTCGCGAACTTCATCACCTTCACGACCTTGCCGTTGATGTCCAGGATCGGATTATAGGATCCCTGGATTACAATGACGTGGCCATCCCGGCTGAGACGCTTGAACTCCGCCGCGACGAATTCACCGCGCGCCAGGGTCTCCCAGAACTTCGTGTAGTCAGCGCTATCCCGGTAGGCCGGTTCGCAGAAGATGCGGTGGTGCTTGCCCTTAACCTCGTCGAGTGTGTAACCCATGGCGTGAAGGAAGTTGCTGTTGGCATTGACGATCGTTCCATCGAGCTTGAACTCGATGATGGCTTGGGCGCGACTGATCGCCTGCATCTGCGAGGTGTAATCAATGTTCTGCAGGCGCGCCGCAGCATTGGCCCACTCCACGACGAAGCCGACCGGACGACCGCCATCCGTCAACGGCGTAACTAAAAGATCGAACGCCAGCTTGCCAACCCAGATGGTCGCGCTATGCCGGTTTCGGAGGCTTGCGAGCATGTTCCTCTGGTGCGAGGGATCCTTGTGAAAGATATCGATATTGCTACCGACCAGGTTAGACATGCTGAATCGTGGTAGTTCCTTCCTCAAGTCGGCTTCTGCATCCTGCAGCAACGCCCGCACGGCTGGATTGAGGTAGGTAATGTTAAGGTCGGTGTCCGCGAGCATGATGTTGGCGCCAACTGCATCCAGCGCCAACACCTTCGTCGATGCATTTTTTTTGATCCTTCCGAACATAACAATTGCTCCTGGCTTGCTAAGAGTTCTGGTGTGAGAATGGTCGTCTATCTGAGAGTTGGGCCTCTTAAAGTTTTCGACGTATCACTCGCGCCGCCCCATCTTGCTCCCAACTGAAGCTGACGCCCGCCGCGGCTAGGGCGGAGGCGAGGCGGCCCATATTTCCTTTTCGCACTAAGGGCTTTTCGCGTTCACCGGCCTCCAGGCGCTTGATCGTTGATTGAGAGACGCTGCTTTCGGCTGCTAGACGCACAATGCTCCAGCCGAGGATCGCCCGCGCGGCGCGCAAATCTGCGGCGTCTAACTCGGGCTGCCCGGCTAAATCGGCGGGGGACTGGATATGTTCGCCCTCCAATACCTTTCGGGCGAATCCAATGATCTCAACGATCTCTCCGGCGTCGTTGAGCATGGGGGCGCCGGTCGCTTGGAACCGTTGATAGGTCCCATCGTTCCTACGGACTCGATGCGTGACCAGAAAGGGTGCTTTGGTCTCTAGCGAATTTTGCCAGGCCGCTTTTGAGTATTGGCGGTCTTCCGGGTGAATGAAGTTCAGCCAGCCATCGCCGTGACTTTCATTCGGCGTCGATCCCGTGAAATTGCACCACCCCACTTCAAACTCCAAAACGCCGTTCGGGGACACATTCCAGACGATGGCGTCAAGCAAGCTGACGAGAGACATCGTCACGCGACGCCTCCGAAGAAAGGCGGCGTGAGCTGTCTTAACCTCGGTGATGTCCTGGGCCGCGCCGAAAACAACCCGCGGCCCCCCGTCGTCTTGGATGACGTCCATATGAAACTGGAGCCATAGGAGGGTCCGATCCGGCGTTCGCATCCGGATGGGCGGGTTCTCAAGGTTCAGGCCCGTTCGAATCTTATCGTCCAAAACCTGCCGGTCATCCGGATGCGCGAGATTGAGAAAATCGTCGAGGCTGCTCCCGGTCAGAGCCGTTACACGCAGCAAGCGCCGAAGGCCTTCCGACCATTCAAAGCGATCCAAAATCACGTCATAAGCCCAGGTGCCTATTTTGAAACTGCGCTTGATCAGCTGTAAGTGATCGCGTGACGAGACACCGTGTAATGGTGAGTTCATGGGCGCTTTTTGCACAACTCAACTCCTTGACGGCGGGACGCGGATGCTTTCGGAAGCGACTCCGCGCGACCCCAGCCCTTAAGAGCGGTTTTCCGAAGACGGAAACGCCCGCGTCGCAGCCGCGTCCCCAGGACGGTCGTGTGGGTCATCGGCGCCGCGCATGGGGACGGCCCGTCTCGTACTTAGGTGGACCACAGTACTGTCCGGTGAGCGAACCGCGGGCGGGGGGCGGGGGGGTGACTCTTGATCGCCTGTGTCCAAGCGTCCGATCAGGTTGGCGAGCGCCTCCGCCTCTGATTTTAGGCTGGAGGCTGCCGCCGTCGTCTCCTCGATCATGGCGGCGCTTTGCTGGTCTATCTGATTGATCGAGGTGGCGCTCTGCTCCAGACCCATGGCCTGCGCTGGTGGTGATTTGGATATCTCTGAGATAAAGCCGGCGATTTGCGTCATGGACGCCAATATCCCGCCGAAAGCTTGCGTCAGTTTCGAAAGGCCGTGACCGATATCCTCGACGGCTAAAATTCGATTTGTTACATCTGTCGCCAGCAGAACAATTTTTACGACCTTATTGTTCAGGTCGAAAATCGGATTGTAGGAGGCTTGAATCCAAACCTCCACACCTCCCTTGCCGAGCCGCTTGACCTCGTCGGCGACAAACTCTCCGTTATTCAGTTTCGACCAAAAATCAGCATACTCATCTGAGTCGGCATAGGTCGGGTCAACGAATATGCGATACGATCTGCCTCTGATTTCTTCAAGACTATAACCTGTCAGGGTCAGAAAATTCGCGTTAGCCGTAATTATTTCGCCGGACGTTGTGAGCTCGACGATTGCCTGCGCGCGAGATATTGCATTTACGTTTGCCTCAAACTCATATGGTTTGACTTTGGCTGAACTTATATCGCCGGCTACATTGAGGATTTTAACAATCTTGCCTCTTGAGTTCCTGATAGGACAATAGAAGGCCTGAATCCAGACCTCTTTACCATTCCGGCCCACCTGCTTGTAATCCCTAGCGTCAAATTGGCCGCGCCCCAATTTTTCCCAGAAGGCCACGTAGTCTATGCTGCGCGCATAGTCTGGATCAACAAACATACGGTGATGTCGGCCTCTTATGTCCGATAATTCATAATCGAAAAGAGAGCAGAAGTTTTCATTCGCTGAAATGACGCGGCCTGCCGCATCGAACTCACTAATCGCTAGGGAGCGATGGAGCGCATCCAACACTGGCTCCGAGCCACTACTCATTGCACGCGATATGCCAAACATCATGTACTCCCTAGTTAAGAAGTTTCACGACGAATATGCGGCCTGACTCTTGCTATTGTTTCAATTTTCCGGGAATAAAACGGGTTTTTGCGGGCGCTAATGAGCCCTTACGGTTCATTTCGCGCCCGCACGGGATGATTGAGCTGAAGGGTTTGCTCCAAAATAGTTCTCAGAGAGTTGGGCCCCCGGTGGGGGGCTTATAATTCTGCCGACGGCGCAGCGGCTCGACAACTTTAGCTGCGAAAGACGTCCGCTCAGAAGTGAGAGCGGAGTCCGATCTGATGGAATGAGATGCCGTTGTAGAGTTCATGATGGTCACCTGGTGGTATGTTGAAAACCCGCGCCACTGGGGGGCTCGACCGCCGCCGCCAGGTTAGGCGGCTAAAGATGCCGCCTCTAATCCACGCGGCAGGATCGCAGGCATATTGATAACGCTGACGATGCGGCCTTCCAGCGTCAGAAGTCCGTCCACAAGCCGAGATGAGACATCTGAGACGACGTCTGGCGGCGACTGAACCATGCCGTCCGTGACCGTGATAATGTCGCAGACCCCATCGACCACCAGGCCTACCGCGCGTCCCCTCGCTTCCACCACGACCACGACGGAAGACGGGTCAGGATCACGTGTTGGAAGCCCTAGCCGCTCCGCTAGATCGACGATCGCCAGGATGACGCCCCGAAGATTGATCATTCCCTTGATGTAATGGGGGGCGTGAGGGAGGGGTGTGGAGACGATCCAGCCCCTGATTTCGCGGACGGACATGATGTCGAGCGCAAATTCTTGTTCCCCAAGTCTAACCGACAACAGTTCTGCACCCTGGCCCAAGGCGGGGTTTAGCCGGTCCGAAATACTCGTCATTAGAAGTTCTCCCAAGATTGAGGCGGGGCAGGCGCCGCCGCCGATGCTACGCCGCCGTTGCGGCGACCTCCGCCGACGAAGTCCGCGATCTTCTGTTGAACCGCATGGACCGGATTGGGCTTGCGGGGAGTTGGGCGAGGTGTGACGGCCACAGGTCCCGTATCGCCGACCCGGAACTGTGCGATCAGATTCGACAGGGCGTCCGTCTCTTCTCGCAGGCTATGGGCGGCCGCCGTCGCTTCTTCGACCATGGCGGCGTTCTGCTGGGTGACCTGATCCATCTGGTTCACGGCTGCGTTGACCTGATGGAGGCCCGTGGCTTGCTCCTGAGCGGAGGCCGCGATCTCTGTGACCGCGCCGTTGATCTGAGCCACCTGCTCGGCGATCCGGGCCAGGGCGCGGCCCGTTTGACCAACCAGTTCTACCCCTTGCGTTACCTGGTCCGTCGAGGCGGAGATGAGGGCCTTGATCTCCTTGGCGGCTTCGGCAGAGCGTTGCGCCAGGGCGCGCACTTCGGAGGCGACCACGGCGAAACCCTTGCCGGCGTCGCCCGCCCTAGCCGCTTCCACCCCGGCGTTGAGCGCCAGGAGATTGGTCTGAAAGGCGATCTCGTCGATCACGCCGATGATCTGACCGATCTGGCGTGAGCTATCTTCGATCCGGGTCATTGCGCCGACCGCCTCGCGGACGACCTCACCCGATCTTTCGGCATCCTCTTTAGCCACGGCGACCACCTTGCGGGCTTCAAGGGCGTTGTCGGCGGTCTTCTTCACGGTCGCGGTGATCTGATCCAAGGCGGCGGCCGTCTCCTCCAGGCTGGCCGCCTGTTGCTCCGTCCGCTTGGACAGATCGTCAGACGCCTGGGTGATTTCCTCACCCCCGGCGCGCAGACCTTGGGTGCGCCCGACCACCGTCTTCATGGTCTGTTGCAGCTGGCTCATGGCGCCGTTGAAGTCAGCCCGCAGCTTTTCATATTCCGGGGCAAAAGCCTCTTTCAGCTGGAAGGTGAGATCGCCGGCCGACAGCCGCTCCAGACCCTTGCCGATCAAGGCGACGACCTGCGCCTGCTCTTTGGCGGTTTGCGCCTTAGCCTGCTCCCCTTTTACCCGCTCCTGTTCGGTCAGGCTGCGCTGGGCGATGGTCTCCGCCTCCAGTCGCTGTTTCTCAAGGCCAGCTTCTTTGAACACCAGAACGGCGCGCGCCATGCCGCCGAGTTCGTCGCTGCGATCTTCGCCCTCGACTCTAACCTGAAACTCACCCCTGGCGAGGCGATCCATGGTCGAGGACAGACCCTTCATGGGCGATACGATCCAGGCGCGGACCGCGTAGTACCCGCCGACCATGACCGCCGCGAGGCCGCCGATGATCGAGGCGAAGGTGGCCATAATCGCACCCTTTGTGACGTCCGTCAGGGCGTCGTCCTTCGCATGAGCGTCAGCGACCACCCTCTTCACCTTGGCCGCTACGTCCGCCACTAAGGCTGGAAAGGCTGGGCCGCAGTCTCTGAGATAGATGGCTTGGGACGCCGCGGCGGCGGCCGGGCTGTTGGCGGCCATGCCGGCCTTGATCGTCGCGTCGCAGGTCTGGCCGACAATCTCAAGGCCGCGGGCTTTCAGCGCTTGGTAGGCGGCGGCGTCGGTCGGCTCTGCCTTGGCGGCGGCGTCCAGATCGTCGGCGAAGGCCTTTCGTGCAGCTTGAAGATCGGTGTTGGCAGCCTGCTTTTGGGCGCCTGTCGTCGAAATCATCAGGTCGGCGATGCTTCGACGCATAGCGGTGAGCTCGCGATTGGCCTGAGCGACGTGGACCGCCGCCGCCTCCGGCCCCGCGCCAAGCGCGGTGTAGCTGGAATCGATTTTCCACATCTGGCCGCCAACATAGACCGCGACCGCAAGCGTGAAGACGCCGAACCCGCCCAGGATGAGTAGAAACTTATTGATAATCGAAATGTTCTTCATCTACGTCGCTCCAGAGATATTTGGCGTGATCAGGTACAAAAGTGGGCGGAGTCGGGGTATCCTAAGCGGCGGCTTCACATGTCGCCGGCTCAAGCCAGGGCTGCACTGTCGTGAACAGGCTCTGAATAGTGAAGGGCTTGGTCAAAACGGCGTCTGCGCCCAGGGCTTGCGCTTTCGCCAGCGACATTTCCGCATGGGCGGTCGCCAGGACCACCGGTAGCCGAACACGGTCCTCAACCTCTTCGAGACGCCGCAGCGCTTGAATCGCCTCGGGTCCGTCCATGATCGGCATCTGCACATCGGAAATCGCGAGGTCGAAGGCTTCGGTTTCAATCAGATCCAGCATGGCGCGCCCATTTTCCGCCTCGCGGACGTCGGCCAGGCCATCGAGCATGATGGCGATCAGTCGGCGGTTGGCGGGACTGTCGTCCGCGACGAGGATCTTCAGCCGCCGGCCAGCCAGGTCTAGATTCAGGGGTTCTGCCGTCGATTCCATACGCTCGGACGTCGGCTCTGCGCGTGGCAAATGGGCCTTCAAGGTGAAGGTCGACCCGACGCCGGGTTGGCTTTCAACGGCCAATGTTCCGCTCATCTGCTCGACGAGCGTCTTGGCGATAGAAAGCCCTAGCCCAGTCCCCCCATATTTTCGGGTGGTGGAGGCGTCGGCTTGCATAAAGGGCTGGAAGATGCGCGCCGCCGTCGCGGCGTCCATGCCCACGCCGGTATCGGCGACGGAAATGGTGAGCGCCGCAAGACCTTCTTCGTCTAAAGCGACGCAAACGCTCAACCGAATCCAGCCC
>Ga0116229_10014673_pt1 | contig 10844 bp, 8 predicted proteins | sample S1TSphgellanicum_3_FD_87313 | JGI IMG/M metagenome (GOLD analysis project Ga0116229, IMG submission 87313) | Host-associated microbial communities from peat moss isolated from Minnesota, USA - S1T2_Fc - Sphagnum magellanicum MG | ecosystem: Host-associated > Plants > Peat moss > Unclassified...
AAAATTTAGAACTGGTGGTATGGGTACCCAATAATCGGTTCAGCATTCAGGATTGGAATTGGCCCTCACTACCTCGGGCTTTCTAAGTTAAAGCATCTAGGCCTTCACTAATATTTCCCATATTCGTTATTTACTTATTCACATATCCTATGCCCCACCCAAAAACTTGAAAGTGGGTGGGACATTAAAAAGTGGGAGACCACTAATAACAAAGCAAGTGCACCAATTACATAATTTAGCCAATCAATAGCCGTAGGAGACTATGTCACAAGAACCAATCTAACAAATCCACAATAAAATTTAAATTGTGTAGAGATTTTCACCAATAACAAAAAAATAAAAAATCTAAAAAATAAAAATCATAGTTATCCATAGAGTAAAGAACACAGCCCTCAAACCCTGAGTTTGGTCATAAAGGAGATGAAATTCAAAAAAAACTTGCCCAAAAAAAAAAAAAAAAAACATTAGCAGCATTAAGGGGGTGATTGAAACTCACAAAACTGAGGATGAAACTGAGAGTTTCATCCTGTCTTTCCATTTTCCTGAGCGCCTCCACTACTGCTACATATATTTTCAGTGCTCCTAACAAGACAACTATTATAATTAGTTCGAACCTTGTGCATTAATCTTTGAACGTTGTGCATTAAATGCACAACCTTGTTTAATGATTGTGCATTAAATCTTGTACACTGTACCTTGGGAACTTAACCCGAGTGAAAGGTTTGATCTCACTCGAGTCTCAAATATATATATATTTTTGAATCCGGTTCTCATACAAGTGAAAATTAGTGATCAACGGTTCAATTAGGATATCATTAAAATTGATCCTTTGAATGTTTTAAATAGGGATAACCGGATGATACCCAAGGGCATTTTTTATACTCACTCACCACTGGTTACCACCATGGGAAATCGGTGGCGGGGATGACCCACCTGACCTCCATCTAAACCGGTAATGGTAATGAACATGTTAACCACATGCTTACCACCCACATACCATGTGCTGGTTACACGAATGGTGGTTACCGTTCCCACACCAAAAAAAAAAAGCCTTGTGAAATCCAGTGGAAATTGGTAACCACATATTTTGAACCACATAACTCATAAGTGAGTGGTAAGCTTGTTCTTGCCTTGTAGCACTACAAACACTAGAACACACACTTCATTGCAAGGCAAGTATGTAATGTGTACTATTTTATATCACCAATTTTGCAATGAATTTGTTTGATTTGCATACAAATAACTTCCATATGAATTGGATTCTTAGGAGGAAGAATTCGATCGAGAATTGCCAAAACACACTTCAGTTCAAATGTAAAAGTAAAATCCACATTCAAGTATTGATCATTCATTGCAAATTACATTATTCAATTGAGTGAAGACTTTGTGGTAATCTTGATTACAATTTGAAAAGTAATATGATTTTATCACATTTTATGTAGATCAAGAAACAATCAAATTGTCATCATCTAGTAGTGACACCAACAATTTGTAAAACAAGGGAAAATTTGAAATTTGTCGATTCTTCAAATGAATGCAACATCCTTTGATTAGAGGTTGCCAACTAAATTGGGAACTCGAAGAAGAGGTCTTGGCATTTATGCAAGTGAAGGGTGATGAACAAATACCGACCCTTGGCCAAATCTACCTTTAGGGAGAACATGGAATTTGTTGTCAATATGTTGAACCAAAAAATAATTCAAATGTAATTATGGAGACTAGATATTCAAATCACCATTGTAGGGTCCAACCGCTCCGATAGGAGCCAACCCACCCCCTTTAGACCTATGCTTTTTAATTGTTGTTTAAAAGAATATATTTGGAATATCATTATTTAAATCTTCAAATTTTTTTTAGTATTATTATGTTAAGGTTTATCTTAATATTTTGGAAAACTTATATCATCTAAAAAAAATTCAAAATTTGATTTATTTGTTTTTATTGTTTAATTTTTGTTTAAAAAATTGGTTATATAACATAAAAAATATTTTTATGTAATTTTTTTTTCATTGGATTGTTTTTTATTTTTTTGGATATGTATATCAATATATTGAAAATAACATTGTATTATAAAAGTTCATTAGGTGGTTTTTTTTAATAATTTAAAATACACAAAATTAAATAGTTATTATGACTACTAATGATATGTATTAGTGTGATTGCACCATGTAAAATGGGGGGACTTTTGTGATGATTTTGAAAAAATCCATGATTATGATTGTGACACAAAACATGGTAAGGATTATTGAACTTTCATGCCACAAGATAGAATGCAATATAATGTTCTTGCCACTTTAATTATAATGTCTATGATTTCATTCAAACCATCATGGGGTTAATACTTATATTTGTATGTGTGCATGTAAGAAATATTATGGAAGACAATGATCACATCTACATTGTTACAAAATTTCAAGATGCGATAGTTATAGATATACTAAACCTTCAACGTATGGATCTCATTTATGATTTTTTCATAAGATAAAAGAAAATTGGCACATGTTAATGTTATTTCCTACATCTTTAATCACTTTTATCACTCCACTTCAAGGGACTACAAATGTTATTCATGTTTATTTCAAATGATGCTATAAATGGTTCCAATTGTGAGGTTGTTAAAAATTCATTTTTTTGTATTCAAATAAAATTTGATTAATAATTGTAGCAAAGTTCAATATCAAAAATAAAAACATAATGAAAAAAATTATGACAAATATAACATGTATAGATTTCACAAGTTCGTTTCAAATTCATGTGAAATATATTATTTCATAGGTTTGTATTTTTTTAAACACAAATGTCATGCATTATTTAAACATAGAAGTTGTGAGATGACTTTTGTCTGTAAATATCATGAATAAACATACAATATTCATGTTTAAGTAATATGATCAAACATATGACATTTGTGTTTAAATAATGTGTGTAACATTGATGTTTAAACAATACAAATAAATTAATAAGATCTATGTCTATTCCATACAAACTTATGAAAAACAAATTTTGCACAACTATTATTATTAAATCATGACCCATGAAATTTATGATGATATATATATATATATATATATATATATATATATAACATGTACATGTATTCATCATCCATACAAGGTTGTGCTAACAACTAAAAAAATTCATCAATCCATTCCAAACTTGCACACCCAATCTTTCACTTGTAGATCAACTTGTTGCATGCACTCAGTCATGCAAACCAAGGTCCAAGACTCTACCATTATTATACAGCTTATACTCAAGATTATGATTTCATTTTACAAGAAACCTGGACCATTTCACAACATTAAGCTCTAGGGTTGCAGATTCAACAATTTTTTGAAAAACAATCCATGTTGAACACATAGATAGATTTTGATCACTATCTATTCTGGGGGTGTATGATCATCACTGGAAGATTATGTCATGCAATGTGGTGGTCGAGAAGATTATGACATTATGAACAGATTATGTCATTTCTTGACCACAAAATACAATGAAATAATCTTCTGTTGATGATCATACACTTTGTTCATAGTCACCCAAAATCTCTCTTGAACATGAATTTGTGAGCACCTTAATGTCATGGACTGGTCAAGCCCGAAGTCCATTATGCCACATTACCGAGCTTGCCTTAGTGGGTTTGCTTGGTGCCTTACCCAATATACTAAGAAAGGCTTGACCATTCCATAGTACATAAAGGATTTTGTGGGCTGATTCCACACACTTTTCAAGCATCTTTAGATTGCTGAAGAAAGCCTTCTTGCAAAAACTGCTGATTATGACATAAATTAAAAGCTGGCTAGCTCTAATCTTAGCAGAATCTGCCCTCAAAACTTCCTTTATGCCACGTAACATGTCCCATATGGCACATTCTGCACCTAGTTTGTCTTGAGGTCTCAGCCTCTTGGCATTGCTCTAGAGGCTTCCTAGGATGCAGAATGTGGCCTAGGGGGGCACCTTATGTAGTGCATAATCTGCCACCCCAGACCATTATGTTCGGATTTTGGACTCCTAGTCCATGGTCCCTTTGAAAATGAACCAATTGATTTTCCCCTCCAAATTTGTGTTCATGTAGGTTTAGCCTCAATTTGCCATTTTTTGGTCTTGGACCCTCATCTAAAAGGCCATGGGTCCCTATTTATGGCTCTCAACCAATAGGATTGCTCGATTTCATTGGACCCTGGACCTTAGACGCTCATCTAAAGGCCATGGGCCCAATTTAAGGCTCTCAACCAATAGGATTGTTGGACCCTCATCTTAAAGTCTGGGGGTCCGAATTATGGCTCTCAACCAATAGGATCGCTCTACTTCATTGGACCCTGGACCTTAGACACTCATCTTAAAGTCCAGGGGTCCAATTTATGGCTCTCAAAACAATAGGATCGCTCTATTTCATTGAACCCCGGACCTTAGACACTCATCTTAAAGGCCACGGGTCCCTATTTATGGCTCTCAACGAATAGGATTGCTCTATTTCATTGGACCCTGGACCTTGCTTGGACCCTCATGCCCTAAGTAGTTAGTAGGCGTTGCCTCTTCCTCGGCAGGCCGGCAGGAGAAGAAGGAGAGAGAGCGGCGATCAAATGCCGGAGTTGCGAGTCGAGCGAACGTGTCAGCATAACGTTGGATTGCTGCAGAGACTGATCCCGTCGTGGCAAGAGGCGAGTAGAGATCATCTATATTGACTACACGCGTCAGATGTTCGACGTGCGAGACGACGTTCCGGAAGCTCCTGGACTCCCCTTCCCGCCGTGCCGTTCCTCCCCGACCACCTTTGAGTCCTTAGTCCTTACGCGTGTCGCGCTCAGTGTTTGACACACTGCTTCTCCCTCGCATGCGTTTCTGTATGGTTTCTCTTCCTTCCTTCCTTCCTTCCTTTGTTTTGCTTTATATCCCTCACTATCGATCAATGTTTCCGTATCCACAACAACGACTTCCGTGAAAAGAGTTTGCAAAAAGATTTCCTCTAAAGATTTGATTGATTTTCACTGTGTTCGGTTCTCGTTCTTTTGATTTGTTTCTTGTTTTCTGGACCTACTCATTCTCGTTGCTCTTCTTTCACTGCTTCGGTTTCTTGCTTGCTCTCTCTGTTTGAAGGGAGTTCCGATTCGGTGCAAGTGAGTTTGTTGATACTTATCCAGGTTTCGGTTCTTTTTTTTTTGGTGCGAACAAAGGAAGATGGCCAGTCAGAATTCGTCTGTCAATCAATCTGCTTCCCAGGGGTAAGAGTTTTGGTTTCTGGAAGGACTTGCATGCATAGGGAGATGGAAGGAATGCATGAATGGAACCCGATTTGCAAGCGTTGTTGTGTTTGGAGGTGTAATTGTGATATTTTGTTGGTGAGATTCGATTTGATTTTGGTGGAATGGATTATTGTGTTTCGCGGCGCAGTGTGGAGCAGGCGCAGAAAGGTGCAGAGAACGCGAAGGAGACCACTTCCAATCTGCTGTCGAATACTGCGCAGACTGCGGGTGATGCTTACAATACTGCCAAGTCGAAAGTCTCGGAAGGAGTTGCGGCGGCACAGGATTACGGAAATCAGGCTGCTCAGACTGCCAGTGACAAGGCCGCTGGTGCCAAGGACAGTTCTGGTCAAGTAAGTGCCTAGTTTGTGTTTCTCTCAATTCTTCGCTTCATTTGCGACGAAATATGTGTCTCGGTGTTTTGAGGATTTCAGGATCTTCTCCGATCCTGTCTCCGAGATTGTTTTCTTGGATTGTTTGGGTTTGATTCTTTTTGCAGTTGTTGCGATCGATTACGAGCAAGAGTTGTTTTCTTGTGCAGGTTGCAAGCGATGTACAAGGCGCATCGAAGCAGGGATACCAGAGCGCCGCGGACACTGCCGGCAATAGCGCACAGCAAGGGAAAGGTTATGTGCAGCAATTGGTAGATTCGGTGTCAAAGACAGCTGCTTCTCTCAAGTCATCAGTCGTCGGTAATGCCAACGCTGCGAAGGAGACTACGTCCTCGACCGCACAGCAAGCGGGAGATCAAGGCTCTGAGAAGGTCGGTGAAGCTCAGGAAGCGCTGAAGAACTTGTCCCTGACGGCACAGGAGAAGACAAGCCAAGGCACACAGCAGACGAAGGGTTATGTGCAATCCCTGACCGACCAGCTTGCACAGACTGCGAATGCAGTGAAAGACGCAGTGGTAACAAACACATATCAAGCGAAAGACGCAGCCGTGAGCACTGGAAATACCGCAGCACAGAAGACACAAAAGACAACTGACGCTACGGCACAGCAGGCGACAGCAGCCAAGGATACAACTGTGGAAACTGCACAATCTGCCTACAACACAGCAGCAGGTACTGTCTCTGACGCATACAACACTGCAGTGAATCAGGCTACATCTGCCAAGGACACGGCAGTGAAAACTGCTTCCGATGCATACCAAAGCGCTGCACAGAAAGCTAGCGATGTCACGGATTACACTACTCAGACAGCTCAATCGGCATACGACACAGTTGCTAAGAAGAGTGGTGAAGCACACGGCGCTGCTGCCAACACTGCTAATGCAGCTGCTGATCAAGCAACAGCTGCAAAGGAGAGTACAGTGCAATCTGCAAACCAAGCCAAAGATGTAGCTGCATCGAAGGCAAGTGATCTGTCTGAGAATGTACAGAAAACAGGAGGTCTGGCAGCAGACAAGGCAGCTGGTGCTAAAGATGCAACCGTGAGTGCAACCCAAAACGGTGCTCAACAAGGGAAGAGTTTGTTGCAGTCAGTGGGAGACACATTGTGGGGTGTGAAGGATTCGCTTGTTGGCAAGGCCAACACTGCTGCAACAACTGCTCAAGAGCAAGCTACTCAAGCCAAAACTTCTGCTGGTGACGCCGTGCAACAGACAGCTGATGCAGCAGCTGCCAAGAGCAAGGAAGCAAAATGAACCGTAAGAGGGCCATGGAGCAGAATGTAAAGAGGCAAAAGCATCTCTAGAAAATGGGTTGCACATCTGTTTGCAAATCTGTGATCTGAGAGATAGCTTGAAGCTCGCACATAAAATTCTTGGGTTTGCAGATCTGGGTTTAGTAGGGTTTAGGGACTGAAGCTCGAAGATGATTTTTTCTTCATCAGATTTTGTATACACCTTTGATTTTTTGGGGTTTTGCAGATTTATCTATCTCACACGTGCAAGATTGTAAAAAAAATTGCTTATAAATCTCTGTGACCGTCTTGCTATGGGGAAAAACTGCATAATTGTTTTTGGGTTTACCTGAACTTGGCAGAAATGCAAAGCTTTTGTGCAAGTTGGGTTCTAAATTCGACTTATAGATTTGTTAAGAGCTCTCTTTATACCACCAGAAAGTATTTACAATAAATCTCCTAAATTGGTTTGGGAATTTGGTAAATCTCACTCCTGAATTATGTTCTTTTTAATAAAGTAGTACTTTTGCAACATCCAAACAATCTATATTGAATAAATAATTAATTTTGAAACTTTCATTCCAACAAATAAAACGTAATGAGGATTGAACATTCTATTTCACAAATTTTTAATATATGAAATGATTGTTTGAAAAGTTTTTTTCTTGAATTTTCAACATTTCTGAAAATAATATAAATCATATATAATTGGTGTTAAAATTACCAATGTTGAAGAACAGAAGAATATACTTTCAGCAAATGTCCGTCAATTAATTAAATAATATCGAAAGTATTTTATTACGTAAATGAAAATGATCCTCTCATTTTGGAAATGATTCTTCAGTTTTCCTTTGCAGAAAATAAAAATAAAAATTGAATATTGCATCATTTCTAAAATTGCATCAAGCAGCTATTAGTGTTGTCAAACGACTTATATAAGTGTTATTGGAATGTTGAGAAAATTTACAAAATTGAAGCATTAACTACCTTGGTTTAATTGCGAATCATCTAGGTTTATGACATTCATTCAACTCCCTTGTACTCCATTTGAATTTGAAACAACTTCATCTCCATGTTCTTTAGATGCATAATCATCCAAAAGCTCTCACATTAAAGATGTTTGAAGTGCAATAGAATCTTCTATATCCAATCTTGCATTTGGTTATATGTAAATTAAATCTCATTTGGTATCTTGCACATGTCCAAGTATATTTATCATCATTTTTCCTTGGAATGCTTGAATTACATTGTGGAATTCCTAGTTGAACTACCTTGGAAGATGGTGGTGATTGCATTATTCAATTATTAGTTCCCAATATACAGTGTGGGGGCTAACCCTTTCATGACAATCAAAGATTTTCTTGTAGTCAAAATTCAATTTGTTCCACTTATCTTTACACATTTTGTAATTGCAAGTGACTTTGAATCTTGTGAAATTTTGCAATTTTTGAACAAACTTATCACACTTATGTGTGGTAGGTACCATATGACAATGAGGATTGACCAATTCTTTTAGAGCAAGATGCTCCAATCTTTTGCATTGAATCGAAAAAAAAAACCTTAGATTGCTCCAAGTTATCTTATCATCGTAAAAAAGATCTAGCATATGTGTTCAACATTATTTGTCGCCTTGTAGTTTCTCTTGGTGTTGCATTCAATGTTCTTGTGTTTGGTGCCACATTCGGTGTTGCATTCATCATTCATGTGTTTGTTGATGCATTCCATGTCTTTATGTTTGCTGTTACTCTTGACATTGTTGTAATTGATCTTGAAGTTGCTCCATATGGCAATGCAAATGTTTTCAATTACATTTGACTAGGTGGAGTCCAGCCATATCTTCCCCTTGCCTTGCCTTTCCTTCTTCTTAATCTTATAGAATTATTTTGTTGGGATTAATTGTCCATCATTAAAAATTATGCACATCAACATGAAGCTCATACATCAAGCTTAGACACACATGAAAGATTCTTGGGAGAGCACAAAGGGACGAGCACGCAACACAAGCTTGATGATGGATTAGTAATCTATGATCCTTAGGTTCTAGATTGATAATTTGCCCTTAACATGCCAACCATTATTTGTGCAAAAATGTACAATATTTGAAAATTTTATTGAAATGTAAATAAATTACAATTTATGATTCCTTTATGATAGTTTATCACATTGTCATTCCACATCTATTACTTACAAAAAAAAACTAGTTTGTATTTGAATAGAGGTTGTAAATTATCAAGTTATCAATTGTGTTACCTACATGTGTGAAAGCAAATTCGAATCATCAAATCTACCAATTCCATTTGTCCAAACGAAACAATTTCATGCCTACACACAACCTTATTATGTTGAACATTGAAAATGATAGTCCCTTTCTACCATTTCCATTGATCCTCTAAAAATTTCACAAACTTACTGATCCTTTACTTACACATCTAACTATTAATTCATTCAAGATAACTAAGCAAAAAAATTCAAATTATTAAATCCAACAATCTCATTAGTCATAACATTTTTTTTTCATACCTACACAAAAACCTATTCCACACCCTCTCTATATTAGTAGGTGAAAACAAGGTAAAATAAATGGCACATTCGTCTATGTTAAAAAAAATTACAAGTAGTTATGAAAAAAAATTAATGTATTGAAAATAGAAATATTATTTTGTAAAATAATTAACATGATAATAATCTTTCATTTTATATTTAAAATATTGAAAAATCCTATCTTGAAAGTAGATTTAAATATAATTTTAAAAAATACATCTACTTGCACAAGATGTTTAATTATAAAAAATGAGTTACATGTAAATAAAATATTGATCTTTTAAAAAATTCAAGTTAATGAGGCTCTAAAATATATGTATGTTTTATTAAATTATGCATGTTATAATTATAATATATCAAAAAATTTATATGAAGTAGGTTTGAACACCATATTGACCTAGTCAATTTCAAACATACTTTTGATTTACTTTTATGATACCAAAGTTGTTTAAACTTTGTATTTAACTTTCCATAAACTAAAATGTAGTGACATATGTTTTCATACTTTTATTTGAAGATATTTTGAATTTATTTTTTTATGTCTATATCAAAAACTTTTTCATTTTAAAATTGGATTTAGGTGGATTATTATTTTTTAAAATTTACCTTGATGACACATTAGAAACTAATATTATAATTATTGTTTATAAGTACCCCTAGTTTATAATACCCCATAAAAATTTCATGCAACCAATGAAAAGGCTCAAAAAGGTCTTAGAAAAATTTAGAATTTTCCAAAAATATTGATGATGCGCCAATCAAATGATTTCTTCTGTTTTAAAAGAACAAAACTAGTGTGGATTCAGGGTTGAAATCTCTCAAACCTGAGGCACACCCATTGCTTTGGTACCATTCCAAAGCCCTCAATGCATGGAGGTGATTTCATAAAAAATTTGCCAGAAATCTACAACAGTGTCTGGTAAGTAGCCAAAATACAAAGGGATTTATAAAATATGCTTACTTTCACATCTGGTCTATAGCCAAATTTGGCTAAATCTTCTTGTGAATAATCGCCAGTTTGGCTACATCACAAAATTGAAAAAAACCAACCCTGCTTGTAACTCCCTATTTCCTTTAAAATCTTACCATCTTTTAATTTTGTTTGGGTTTTTTTCCAAAGTGGGGCAGGTATTAGAAATTGCACCAAACCCCTGCTGGGTATCAGGCCGGGTATCAAAGTCAATAATCATGATTATCAAAACATAAAATACTTGGTTTTGAAATATATAATCGTGGTTATAAAAAAAATCAAATACTTGGTTATTATATGTAATTGTGGGTCTCAATTTTTTAAAAAGCCAAATAACTGCCTAAATAACCACTGGGTCTTTCATGAAACCCAACAATACTTTGAAGTTTTTGAAAATACCCAGAATCGACGGTTCTTTGAATCTGAATAGACGGTTCTTTGAATCAAATTCATTTAAGGATTGTGTGTGT
>Ga0116229_10014674_pt1 | contig 10843 bp, 6 predicted proteins | sample S1TSphgellanicum_3_FD_87313 | JGI IMG/M metagenome (GOLD analysis project Ga0116229, IMG submission 87313) | Host-associated microbial communities from peat moss isolated from Minnesota, USA - S1T2_Fc - Sphagnum magellanicum MG | ecosystem: Host-associated > Plants > Peat moss > Unclassified...
CTGAAAGGCTAAACGATAAAACCACTATCAACAAGACACTCAGAATTTTATGTTTTCGCATTATGTTTTTCAGCCTTATTCAAGATTGTGTAAAACAAGTTAAAGATCAAGAATCGCATATGGAATCCATAGCCTCTTTATGCTAGTAAGTATGAAAACTAACAATGTTTTGGTACTAATTCTCAGACCCTGATTTCGCAAAATCTAAGGATAATTAGATATATACTGTACGCTGAGACTAAAAGTAAAGCCATGTAGGACTAAATATTTCTACATAAAAAGCCCTTCATTGTACCGAAGATTGAGTAGAGTCGATGGGAAGTCTTATCCTCTGCATCTCTGTGTTAGAACAGTGTGTGCCGTCATAGCATCTATTTAGTACCTACCGCCGTGATTGGAAAGCCAGGATGACACGCATAGCAGAGATATTTTGACAAAGAGAAATCAGCTAATTGGAGGAATGAGCAGTGTTTAAACTGTTCTGTTGGACTCAAGGTATGTAAACTAGAACTGGCACACGTTTGAAGGCAGGAGTGCCGGAACGGCTATCAACCTTAGTGTGAACGATCGCATTGACTTCGGGATAGAACATCAACGCAGCACCTTGCCTGATTGAACCATAGATAACTTCGACATTTTCCATCTTCCCGGCATTCGCTTGAACAGTAACACGCTGATGCTCACTTAAACCAGCACTTTCCACATCCGACTTGTTCATTAGTATGCAGTTCCGGTGTGGCATCCCTCGGAACTTATCTGCTGCCTTGTAGACTACCGTGTTATGCTGAGAATAACTGCGTCCGGTTCCTAGAGCCACGACAACTCCCTTTGTATATTCAGGTACATTAAAGTCCCGAATTGAAGGAAGCGTCAGATCGGGCAAGGGAGTCAAAAACATAGAAGCCTTGCCAGACTTTGTCGGGAAATCAGGTTTGTGAAAGATCCGATTAGAAATGGTAAACTCTTCTGTTGTCTCGTCAATTGTTGCCATCTTTTCAAAGCCGGGGATGGTCTGAGCAATGAGTTGCCGGATATACTTTGTGTCTTGGAGTTTACGCCAGTTGACTGGAGAGTCACCATGAATGCGATGGGCAATTTCTGTCAGGAACTCTACCTCAGAGATTAGGTCTACATGCTGATCACGAAGGTGCGTTTCGCCTTCATCATTCAGCCGCACAAAATTGTTGCCAGACTCAGTGGTGGTCTTATGAGGATTCTCAAACCTTGCAAATACGGGAATAATGATGGTGTTTCCTTTAGCCAAACCGTGAAAATGCCCCAAGTTGGGCTTTGTCGAAATGTAAAAGATGGTTTCAATTTGAGACAAAGCTCTGCTAGCCTGTGCTGAGTCTGGGTTAGCAGCATACAGGTTTCCACCCAAACAAATGAGAGTATCGATTTTCCCCTGATTAGCAGCTTCAATCAGGGCGCGGGTATCGTAACCTGGAACGCGGCTGAGAGGACGCTTTAGGAGTTTTTCAAGGGCTAGCCGGATTTCTTCTTTCAGCCTAATTGTCACCCCCATAGAACCAAAGCCTTGAACATTAGAATGTCCTCGAATGGGCATGGTTCCAGAACCAACTTTCCCGGCATTACCTGTCAACAATGCTGTGTTAGCGATGCTGAAAATATTGTCTACTCCATTTTCTTGCTGGGTAACGCCCATAGCCCAAGCAAAGACTACTTTGTCAGACTCCCCGATCATCAGAGCAGCCTGCTCAATGAGATCCCTAGAAATACCACAGACCTGTGTAATCTTTTCCCATGAGGTAGCTTGAGCATGTTCGATGACTGCTTCCCATCCCTGAGTATACTCTTGAAGATAGGAGTATTGAACCATACCCCGTTCTATTAAGGACTTTTGAATACCAACAAACAGGGCTACATCACTGCCAGGAACAGGTTGGAGATACAGCGAGGAAATATCAGAACCCGTGAACAAAGACTTGATGGGATAAGCAGGAGAAGCAAATTTGACTAATCCGACTTCCACCACTGGGTTAACAACAATAACTTTGCCGCCCCTTTCTCGCAACTGGATCAGCTCGTTCATTAGGCGTGGGTGATTCGCTGGGGCGTTTGATCCTATAAGTACAATACAGTCAGATTGTTTGAGATCTTCCAGGCTCACCATTGAAGTTCCAGACCCGAACATCTCCTTCAGCCCGACAGTGGAAGCAGCATGGCACAAATCGGAACAATCGGCCAGGTTGTTGGAACCCATGGCACGAATCATCAATTGCAGTAAGTAGGCTGCTTCATTGGAGGAACGACCTGAACTGTAGGAGGCTATTCGTTCAGATCTTTTCCTAAATGAGGCTTCTGCAATTTGATAAATCTCTGACCATGAGATTCTTTCATAGTGTGATTTTCCTTCCCTCAGAATGACTGGGAAACTTAAACGACCCAATTTGTCAGCTTCTTGGGATGTTAGCTTCTTGAGGTCATCTAAACTTTGCTGAGCAAAAAAGTGTTGAGGCACTGGTTTTTGTAATTCTGCGGCGATCGCCTCAACACTTTTAGCACAACGTTGCAAGGTTTCGCCATCCTCATTTTTGAATCCTCCCTTCTGACCACCTGTTCCCCAGGCACAGGAAAGACAGGCACTCTTGTGAAACAATGTTTTCCACAGCAATAAGCCTTCAGGAGTCAGTGTTTTTTCTGCCCAATAACCGATAATCGGCATTCCCCCACCCATGCTTGGCTTTGGGGAATCGGTATTGGGTTGGGTATCTGGCTTAATATCCTTGACCATAATGATTAAATTTTTCTATAAAAGTGACAAGAAACTCATTTTGATGATATTTCTATTCCTGTACCAGATGATCCTCACTCCAGATAAAGGCATCCTGCTATCTTTACTAATCAAAGGTAAATCCAGATGCTTAGCAGTAGCTGCAATAATCCTGTCAGGCATATCAGGAACACTATCTCGCAGTATTGTTCCTAATGCATCAACTACCTCAGATGCAAGAGTGGCTAGAATCAACCCACTAGTCCCAGCCATTAATTCAGCTTCTAGCTGCGCCTTCATATCTGCCGAAATGCGTCCTCTTTCCTGTAAATACACAATTTCTACTAGGCAAATTGTTGGGATATAAATAACTATTTCTCTTGCATCGCATTGTTTAAAAGCCTTGTTAGCAGCACGACTAAGGCGTGGACTATCTTCTAAGTACCAAAAGCTGTTTTACTAATTCTAAAGCTTCCTCTAGAGTTACTGCCTTATCCATTTTTTTCCCTCATTGTAAGCTTATTTCATTTTGCCTCATCAGATAAACAGTAACAGTTGGATGAAATCATTGTTAATTAAGAATTTGATATTTTTTTAATAAAATTTAACAGCATATCCTTGCTTGGGCACATAAATAGTAACGAGGGCTACTTCATTATATGATCTCTGAAAATCCTTACCAGGATGTCGTCTACACCGACCTGAGTACAGGTGCGGTGTAGGTAGTTTACGAACTATGATCTGGAGCGGATAACACCAGGATACGATTGATGTTGCTAACGTAACGTCCCCCTTTTTGATCACCAGGTACAACTAACCGGGCAAATCCCTGATCTGAGAGTAGCGTTTGACTATGAGATGAGTCTTCTTCTGCATATGCAACTAACACCTGTTTACCTTCAAAAGTTGGTTCAATTTCACCCACAGCCACGACCGCTTCGTAACAGTCAGTGCCTTCAACAACGATGTATTGCCGAAGGAAGTTGTTTTTTACACTTGGGTTGGGTTTGAGTCCCCCGGAGGACTGAATCAACTGCCACAGGGGCACTCCGATATAGGTATGGGTTTCCTGACCTTGCCCTGAAAGGAACGTAACAGTCTCTTTGGATGCTGGCAACGATTGGAGGTCTGATAATGTGAACGTTTTGCTCTCCTCGACCTGACCGCCCAAACGCAATCGATCTGATGTGCCGCCGGGACACTTTGTATATTGCTTGGGGGCTGAGTTTTCCCCTTGTGCTTGTTGCCAAGAAGCTGAGTTTCTATTAGCTAAAGTAGGCTGCCCTAGCCCCAACATCGACAGTGTTAACGATATAATTGCAATCCGGCGAGTAAGATACATAAAATATGCCTCTGCTGACTATCTATTCCATAAATTAGGCAGTTTGACTCAGGCTCTTGCCGTTAGCTTCCAGTCATAAGCATAGACGGAGTCACCATTAGGGTTTTTACCAACCCTGGTCGCTATTACCAAATTTTTTAGTATTGCAATTTGTTTATACCACGATACCAGTGATTTATGATGAGTCATTTTGTTGCTCAATCCTAAAAGTGGCTCAATTACGTCTACACCTTCGCGAGGAAGGTTGTTGAGATCCTTGACAAAGCCACTGCCGAAGACGCAGCTACCTGCTGGTGACCAACGTTAATATAGGAATGACATCAAGAACTACTTTAGCAATCGCAATGGTGCTGGAAAAGGTTTCGTGTGCTTGTAAAATTATCTGAACTAAGTACAGCATTTCATAAATCCGTGACGAATTGAGCCACTCGCTGACAAGGCTTTTAAGGAATCAATAGCGCTACGAACTTGTGCAAAGCTGAACTAAGCAGTATTGGTGTTCCTTCTGGAATTACTATTTTGACATTTGTAGCTATAAACAAGATTGGACAAGCGGGACAAGCAATGGTTAAAAATTGCGGAAGTCCTATATTTTTGTCTGCATTTGGATGCTCCCCCAACAATTGTAGTGGAAGTGCATAAGTTGATTTTGCTTACCTCTATTAAAGATCTACAAGGTAAGCTTTCCAAGCTTAACATTCACCTGTCTGGCGTGTGATCGCGAAGTGCGAGGATAGCGCCTTCCAAGAGTGTTCATGTTGGCGCAAGCAGCCGCAGTTTGGTTGGGAGTAACACCAGTAACAACATCACCTGCTGTACTCCCAGCTAGTACATCAAGGTGATGGTGTCAGTAGTTTAATATTCAGGGTAACTATTTACTGTGAGAATTCTACTAGCAGAAGACGATGAGAGCGTTGCGAAAGAGCTAAGTACAGCACTTACAAGACAGCATTATCTAGTTGATATTGCTGCTGACGGTCAGACGAGTTGGGAACTAGCAGAAGCTATAAAGTATGATTTAATTTTGCTAGACTTGATGCTGCCACAAGTTGACGGCATTAGCTTTTGCAAACAGCGACGGCAAGAGGGAGATTGTACCCCAATTCTTCTACTAACTGCGGCTGATACCAGCACTAACAAAGTTGCATGGTTAGACGCTGGAGCTGATGATTATGTTGTCAAGCCCTATCAACTTGATGAGTTATTAGCCCGAATACGTGCCTTGCTGCGTCGTGGCAGTTCAAGTGTATCCCCAGTGCTTGAGTGGGGTAGAGTGCGTCTTGACGCTAGTAATTGCCAGGTCAGGTATGACGGGCAGCTGTTACACTTGACTGCTAAGGAATATGCGCTACTGGAACTGTTCTTACGCAACAATCACCGGATCTTCAGCCAAAGTGCATTGCTAGATCAGTTGTGGTCGTTTGAAACACTTCCTTCAGAAAATACGGTTAGAGCGCATATTAAGAGTTTACGACAGAAACTGAAGAAAGTTGGAGCAGCAGATGATTTGATTGAGACAGTTTACGGATTGGGATATCGGCTGAATGCAAGAGATTGTGAAAATACTCAATCCCCAATCCAAAGTCCGCTCTCCACCCAGGATAGGGGGAGTCTCAAATCCCCCTTGAATCAGGGGAAAGCCAAAATCCAAAATCCCCAGACACAGCAGCAAATTCCACCAGAAATGATTGCCATTTGGGAGCGACATCAGAAAAAGTACAGCGATCGCACCACTATTTTAGAGCAAGCTACAAAAGCTCTCATCAAAGGCACTATCAGTGAAGAATTACGGCAACAGGCTCAGACGCAGGCTCATACCCTAGTAGGTTCTCTAGGGAGCTTCGGCTTTGCCGAAGCCTCCCGTCTGTCTCGTGAGATTGAACAGACGTTGAAAGCTGGGGAAAAGCTAAATCCGACTCAGGCGGAGTATCTATCTGGACTGGTTGTGGCATTGCAGCAACAGTTGGGACATCTGCCGCTCATTATACAGCCTCCAGTGCTTCAACCTACTACTCTTAAACAGCAATCCCGACTGTTAATTGTTGATGACGATGAATCACTGGGTCATGCTTTGATTTTAGAAGCTACAACTTGGGGAATCAAGGCAGAACTAGCGACAAACTTATCCCAAGCAAGGAAGGCGATCGCACAAGCTCAACCAGATGTAGTGCTACTGGATCTCTGCTTTCCTGACTCGGCAGACAATGGGTTCAGGCTGTTAGCAGAACTAACGACTTCTCAGCCGCCTGTTCCTGTACTAGTGTTTACGGCTACAGAGAGTTTTGCTGACCGGGTTAAGGTGGCTCGTTTGGGCGGATGGGGCTTTCTACAAAAGCCTATATCTCCAACTCAGGTCATGGATGCTCTAGCCCAAGTCTTGCAAAAATCTAAAAGACCTGAGGCAAAGCTGCTCATTGTAGACGATGACCCTCACTTACTGGATGTTTTGCAGACTTTACTGGAGCCTTGGGGATTCCAACTGACCCTGCTAGACAACCCACAGCGCTTCTGGAAAACTCTCTTGCAGTCTGCTCCCGATTTGCTGATTTTGGATTTGGAAATGCCGGAGTTGAGCGGTATTGATTTGTGTCGAATAGTACGTCACGATCCAAATTGGAGTGAATTGCCTGTGCTATTTCTCTCAGTTCACACTGATGCCCATATAGTGCAGCAAGTTTTTACGGCAGGTGCGGATGACTACGTCAATAAGCCGATTGTAGAACCAGAACTCATTGCCCGTGTGTTAAATCGGTTGGAGCGAACCCAACTCCGGCGCAAACTGCGAAAACTGCTCGGCTAACGAAGCGCTCAAGCCGTATCATGTGTTAAGGACGAGTTGCTCTAGGAGCAGAATAAGAATGGGTACGCCTCTACGTGTCCTCATCATTGAGCATTCAGAAGATGACATGATGGTGCTAATGGATAATATACAATGCTATGGCTATAGCGTCACCTATAAACGGGTAGAAACTACTCAAGACACTCCTGCTGCCCTAGACCAGCAGGAGTGGGATGTTGTCATCTGCGATGACGTCTTGCCCAGTTTTAGCGTTTCTGCTGCTTTGACTTTGTTGCAGAATAAAGGACTTGACCTACCTTTCATCATTGTCTCTAGCACGGTTCAAGAAGAAATCGCCGTTGATGCGATGAGAGTGGGGGCGCATGATTTCATTCACAAAAATCGTTTGGCGCGACTGGTGCCGGCAATTGAACGAGAGCGACGCAACGTAGAAACCCGAAGAAAACATAAACAGGTAGAGGCAGCACTTAGAGAAAGTGGGGAGCGAGAGTCAGATCTTAAACAAGCAAAGGCGGAACTGGAAATCCAAGTTGCACAGCGGACAGCCGAATTAACCCAAGCGAACAAGCTTCTGCAACACGAACTTAAAGAGCGTCTGCAAAAAGAAGCTGCACACCGGGAGACTGAAGGAAGGCTGCGGGCTATTCTAGAAAATGCTTCAGCCATTATCCATCTTAAGGACCTTGAGGGTCGCTATATTCTGATTAACCGTCAGTTTGAAAATCTTTTTCTCCTAAATAAGGAGCAGGTTCTAGGGAAAACAGACTATGATATTTTTCCAAAGGAAGTGGCTGATACCTATCGTGCCAACGACTACCAAGTAATCGTAACTGGAACCTCCTGGGAATTTGAGGAAATTGCCCTTCACAAGAATAACGGTATCCGTACCTACATTTCGATCAAGTTTCCTTTAAAAGATGATACAGGAGTTATTTACGGGTTATGTGGCATCTCCACCGATATTAGCGATCGCGTCTTAGTAGAGGAGGCGCTACGCAAAGCCAATGAACGCAGCGCAAATATTCTCGAAAGTATTACCGATGCCTTTATTGCCCTAGATAACCAGTGGCGGTTCACCTACGCCAATCGAGAAGTAACAAGGTTGAGTAAAAAACATCCAGAGGAATTACTTGGCAAAACCCTCTGGGAAATATCGCCTTGGTCAGTAGGTACTATTATTGAGCAGGAATATCGCCGAGCAGTGCAAGAGCAGGTGGCTGTCCATTTTGAGGTATTCTACGAGCCACTAAGTATTTGGTTAGAAATTCATGCTTATCCTTCCGCTGATGGTCTAGCCATCTACTATCAGGATATAACAGAGCGCAAGCTCTCAGAAGAAGAACGCGCCAAGCTAATAGCCATCCTTGAAGCCACCCCAGACATCGTTGCTACTGCTGATATCAATCAGCAAACATGCTACTTAAACAATGCTGCCCGGAAGATATTTGGATTGAGTGAAGATGAAGATGCTTCTCACTTCACAATCCCTGATGCTTACCCAGATTGGGCTGACAAAATTGTCTGCAACGAAGGCATTCCAGCAGCAATGCGAGATGGGGTCTGGGTTGGTGAAACTGCTTTTTTAAGCCATGATGGACGGGAAATTCCCACTTCGCAGCTGATCATCGCCCACAAATCGCCAGACGGAAGCGTAAAACAGATCTCCATTGTTGCTCGCGAAATTACTCAACAAAAGCAAATCGCCGCCACGTTGCTGGAAGCGGAACGACGTTGGCGCAGTCTACTGGAAAATGTGCGCTTAGGGGTTGTGGGAGTGGATCGCAACGGCAAAGTTGAGTATGTCAATTCCTTCTTCCTAAAATTAGTTGGGTACACCAAAGCAGAAGTCATCGGTAAAGATTGGCTTGACACTTTCCTACCACAGCAGGTGCAAAAAAGCTTTTCGGAAGTACTAGAACACAACTTTCAACCCTACTACCAAAACAGCATCCAGACTAAGTCTGGCGAAGAAAGAATGATTGCTTGGAATAGCACTGTACTAAAAAATTTGCATGGTGAGGAGATCGGCACAATGAGTATCGGGGAAGACATTACAGAACGCAACGCCATAGAACGGATGAAAAACGAGTTCATCTCTGTTGTCAGCCACGAACTACGCACACCCCTCACCTCAATTCACGGTGCTTTAAATCTGCTCTCAAGTGGTCTCGTAGACGCTCAGTCTCAAAGGGGTCAGCGCGTGATTGAAATTGCGGCGGAGAGTACAGAACGCCTAGTGCGGCTTGTCAACGACATTCTGGATTTGGAATCCTTGGAGTCATGTAAGATCAGTTTGTCGAAGCAGGTGTGTAATGCAGCTGACCTGATGATGAAAGCTACAGATATCATGCAGGTGATGGCAAATCGAGCCGGAATCACTCTATCTGTTTCTCAAGAGACCATCACGTTAAATGCTGACCCTGATCGCATTATCCAAGTTTTGACAAACTTGCTCGACAATGCGATTAAATTTTCACCCAGTGGTTCTACAGTTTGGTTGACTGTAGAACGAGGGACTAGGGACTGGGGACAGGGCAAAGGGGATACTATCACCACTTTGCCTAATTCCCTGATATTATTTCAAGTTAGAGACCAGGGGCGGGGCATTCCTGCAAAAAAAATAGAAAGTATCTTCGAGCGCTTTCACCAGGTTGATACCTCCGATTCTCGCAAAAAAGGAGGAACAGGTTTGGGTTTGACAATTTGTCGTAATATTGTGCAGCAGCACAGCGGGCGAATCTGGGCTGAGAGTACCTTAGGTGAGGGTAGCAGTTTTTACTTCACATTGCCTGGAAAAACAGTGGAGGATAAAAACGATGACAACCAAACGAGTCTTGGTGGTTGAGGATGATGATGGTGTTCGGGAAATTATCCAATTCTCTCTAGAAGCGGCGGCTGGTTGGGATGTTTTGACCGCAGCTTCAGGTGAAGAGGGGTTAGCAATAGCTGAGGCTGAACAACCTGATGCAATTCTACTAGATGTGATGATGCCTGATATGGATGGTTCTATGACTTTTCGGTGTTTACAGGCAAATGCTGCAACCGCAAGCATTCCAACTATTTTCCTGACAGCGAAGACAAAGATGAGCGAACAACAGCAGTTTATTGAGTTGGGTGTCACAGGTGTGATCACCAAGCCCTTTAAGGCTGCTAATTTAGTTGAGCAGATCCGAGAGATTCTGCATTGGCGCATGGGCGTTAAATAAGGTGCGCAATTCCAGTAAATAAGTGCGAAACCAGGTTTCTTTGCCCTTAGCTACTCTTAACTGAATAATTCAAAAGACAAAACACTTGTACTTCGGTCTCTAAAAGCTGTTTGAAAATCCTGATTTGTTATTTAGACTGTAAACAGTAGGAGAAAGACTAGACGCAATACTGTTCGGATAAGACTTGATCAGAACTAGCCGCTGATCAAGAATGCTTGTGTCACCATTCCCACAAGCTGTTGTCAGGATAATTGAAGAAGGCAGAAGGTTTCGCCTCAATTGGGGATTCAGACCCCGAATGTAAGAGGGCGACTCAATCGAAGATTGAGTCGGGGTCTTAACCCTTGCACACGAGTGGTCTCTCTTATGGTTCGGGCAATCAGGGATGGAATAAACCCGCATTTCTCACAAGCGATCGCGACGCTATTACCAAAACCTAAATCCTGCTTATAGTTTGAGTATTTTAGACGCAGTGTCAATCATGACAGTCCGTTGAAGGGGTATTTTATCTGAAGTCTAAGTTGCATAAGCATTTTGGGTAAGTCGTTTAAATCTTTGTGAGAAATCCGGGAAAATTCCTTCTGCCTTCTGCCCTCAGCATAGCTGCCTTTCTTGATAAACCTAAATTGTGGTGGCTACTAATTGCTAGTTCTTCAGAGTTAATTGCTGTAATTTCAGACGTAAAACCTTTAGTTGTGTCTATATAATCGATGAAAAAACATTGAGATATCTCTGGCTTTGTTTAACAATAGATATCAAGA
>Ga0116229_10014677_pt1 | contig 10842 bp, 6 predicted proteins | sample S1TSphgellanicum_3_FD_87313 | JGI IMG/M metagenome (GOLD analysis project Ga0116229, IMG submission 87313) | Host-associated microbial communities from peat moss isolated from Minnesota, USA - S1T2_Fc - Sphagnum magellanicum MG | ecosystem: Host-associated > Plants > Peat moss > Unclassified...
GATGGCCGTCCGGCTGCCAGACCGCGCGGCGGTTCCAGGGCGCGCCCGCCTCGTCGTCGTTGGTGTGGAAGAAGAAGCTGCCCGTCTTGAAGTTGGTCGGCGACCACAGCCAGAAGAACTGGGGCATGACCGGCGGGGCGAGGTCCTGGCTGTCGCGCGCGCCGACGGGGCGCACGCCCCAGGAGCGGTCCCGCGTGCCGACGAAGCCGTCGACGCTTTCTCGAACCCCGTCCACCTCGATCCAGCCCGCATAACGCCCGTTCTGGGTCAGGCGGGTGTAATCCATGAAGGTGCGCGGGCCGTTGCGGCGGATAAAGCGCGGCTCCTCGATGGGCTCGGCGCGGGCGGTGAAGGTGACATCCGCCCGGATGCGCTGTTCGGGCGCGTCGACGATCAGGCGCAGCGCCTTCAGCGGCTCGACCACCTCGATGGCGATGGGGCCGACCTTGAGGTCCATCCGCTCCATCTTCAGCCAGCGCGAGGCGTGCAGCGCGATCTCCACCCCGTTCCGCACCACCACGAAGGCGGCGTCGGCGATGTTCAGATGCGGATAGACGCCGAAGGCCGCCGCGAAAAACGCCTGGCTCCCCGCCTCCGCCGAATAGCCGTTGAAGAAATAGCGGTCGTAGAAGTTGCGGTCCGTGCCGGCGTAGGCGATCGGCTCGCTCGTCTGGTGGATCGGATAGTCGTCGGCGCGGGTCAGCAACATGGCGCAATGTCCTCCGCCCGGCGGTCCGGCCTCTTCGGGCTGGCGGCGACGAGCGGGATCAGCGTAGGCTGACCACGGCCGATTGCAACGGGTGACGCAGGGTGAGGCGATGATCGAAACGGCGCGGTGGTGGCTCGCCCTGGCGGCGCTGAACGGGCTGATGGCGGTGGCGGCGGGGGCCTTCGGCGCCCACGGCGTCTCCGACCCGCAGGTGAAGGACTGGCTCCGCACCGGGGCGCAGTACCAGCTGGCCCACGCCGTCGCCGGCCTCGCCTGCTTCGCCCTGCTCAGGGCCGAGATCATGCCCGCGGCCTGGGCGGGATGGCTGTTCGGGATCGGCGGCCTGGTGTTCGGCGGCTCCCTCTACCTGATGGCGCTGACCGGCGTGCGGGTGCTGGGCGCCGTGACGCCCATCGGCGGCGTTCTGATGATCCTCGGCTGGGCGGCGCTGATCTGGAGCGCTGTGGCGGGGATGGCGGTTTCCGGGCGGTAAGGGACGTCAGCCCAAGGGCTTGGCGGGCGCTGCGGCTGAGGCCGCCCGCAGCGCCGCGTTGGCGAGGGTGAGCTTGGCGAAGCTCCAGGCGCCGGCGCTGTTTTCGATCTCGTCGATCACCGCCCGCGCCCGATCGACCTGAGCCTTGCGCGGCGCGCTCCAGGCGGCGATGGCGCTCCTCGCGTCCGCGCCCTTCTTGGCGCCGGCGATGATGGCGCGCGTGCGTTCGGTCTGTTCCGCCACCATGTCGAGGACCAGCGACCGCACCGCCTGCCGCTCAAAGGAGTCGCGCGCGTCGACCGAGCCGGCGGCCGCCCTCAGCCGGTCGAAGCCGAACGCCTCGCCCACCGCGTGATAAAGCCGGGCCGTCGCCAGCACGTCCCAGCGGGCGGTCTTGGCGAGGTCGGCGATCTCGACGGTGGAGGTCAGGGGGCGAAGGGCGGCGACCGTCTCGGAAAGATCCTTGGGCGCGCCCGCATCGACGAAGGCCTTGGCGCGATCCTCCGCCGTCCGCCGCTCGACCGCCGAGAGCAAGGCCGGGCCTTCAGCCATGAGGATGTCGGCGGCCGGGCGGTAGGCGTCGATCAGGGTTTTGACGGACGCCTTCTCCGCCATGGCGGGCCGGATCAGCCAGAAGGCGTAGCCGCGCAGGGCGCGGGCGATCTCCTGATAGAGCAGAAGCTGCGCCGAAGCCGGGCGGCGAAGGTCGAGGGCGTCCACCGCGCGCCAGCATTCGTCGAGGCGGAACACCTGCCGCGCCGCTTCGAAGGCGATGACGAGGGCGTCCGTCGTGCAGCCCGTGGCGGCCCTGAGGCGGGAGGGGAAGGTCGGCCCGACCATGTCCACCATGACGTTGGCGATCACCGTGGCGATGATCTCGCGCCTTAGCCTGTGCCGCTTCATCTCCTTCTCGAAGGGCGCCAGCGGCGTCGGGAAGTACTGGATCAGCGTCTTCTCGAAATAGGGATCGTCGGGCGCGGAGCCCGCCACGATGTCGGCGGAGAGTTCGAGCTTGCCGTAGGCGGTGATCACCGCCAGCTCCGGCCGCGTCAGCCCGCGCCCCGCCGCCTTCATCTCGGCCACCACGGCGGCGCGGGGCAGGCCCTCCACCTTGCGGTCGAGGCGGCCTTCCTTCTCCAGCCGCATCATGAATTCGCCGTGGGCGTCGAGGTCCTGCGCCGCCGTCGCCTCCTGCAGGGAGAGGGCGAGGGTCTGGCCGTAGTTGTGGGCCAGGACGTGTGCGGCCACCTCGTCGGTCATGGAGAAGAGGAGCGGATCGCGGTCGGCGGTCTTAAGCACCCCTGCGCGTTCCGCCTGGCCGGTGAGGATCTTGATGTTCACCTCGTGGTCCGAGGTGTCGACGCCGGCGGAGTTGTCGATGGCGTCGGTGTCGATGCGGCCGCCATTCCGGGCGAAGGCGATGCGCCCCGCCTGGGTGAAGCCGAGGTTGGCGCCCTCGCCCACCACCTTCACGCGCAGATCGCCCGCGTCGATGCGGACGGCGTCGTTGGCCTTGTCGCCGACCTCGGCGTGGCTCTCGGCGGCGGCCTTCACATAGGTGCCGATGCCGCCGAGATAGAGCAGCTCGACCTCGGCCTTCAGGATGGCGCGGATCAGGTCGGCGGGGGGCAGTTCGGCGGCGTCGATCCCGAGGACGGCGCGGATTTCGGGCGTCAGGGCGATGGTCTTGGCCGAGCGCGGGAAGACGCCGCCGCCGTGGGAGATCAGCCGCTTGTCATAATCGGCCCAGGAGGACGAGGGCAGGTCGAACAGGCGCTTGCGCTCGGCCCAGCTCGTCGCGGGATCGGGGTCCGGGTCGATGAAGATGTGGCGGTGGTCGAAGGCGGCGATCAGCTTCATCGCCCGTGACAAGAGCGCGCCGTTGCCGAACACGTCGCCCGACATGTCGCCGACGCCGACGCAGGTGAAGGGCTCGGTCTGGATGTCCTTGCCCATCTCGCGGAAGTGCCGCTTGACCGCCTCCCACGCGCCCTTGGCGGTGATGCCCATCACCTTGTGGTCGTAGCCGGCCGAGCCGCCGGAGGCGAAGGCGTCGCCGAGCCAGAAGCCGTAGTCGGCGGCCACCCCGTTGGCGATGTCGGAGAAGGTGGCGGTGCCCTTGTCGGCGGCGACGACGAGATAGGGATCGTCAGCCTCGTGGGCGATCACCGCTTCGGGCCGCACTACGCGGCTCTTGGCGTCGAGGTTGTCGGTGATGTCGAGGAGGCCGGAGAGGAAGGTCTTGTAGGCTGAGATCGCCTCCGTGCGCGTCTCCGCGAAGGCCGCCCCGCGCGGCAACTGCTTGGGATAGAAGCCGCCCTTGGCGCCCACGGGCACGATGACGGCGTTCTTCACCTGCTGGGCTTTGACGAGGCCGAGGACCTCGGTGCGGAAGTCGTCGCGCCGGTCGGACCAGCGCAGGCCCCCCCGCGCCACCGGCCCGAAGCGAAGGTGCACGCCCTCGACCTTCGGCGAGCAGACGAAGATTTCGCGATAGGGCTTGGGCGCGGGCAGGTCGGCGACATCGCGCGAGGCGATCTTGAAGCTGATGTACGGCTTGGGCGCCCCGTCCGGCCCGGTCTGATAGTAGTTCGTCCGCGTCATCGCCTGCACGAGGAGGGCGAGGCGGCGCAGCACGCGGTCGAAATCCAGGCTCTCGACGGACTGGAGGGCGTCGGCGATCTCGGCGAAAACCTGCTCCGCCTGCTCGGCCCTCGCCGCCACGTCCGCGCGCACGCCGGGATCGAACTTGATGCGGAAGAGGTCGAGGATCAGGCGCGCGACGCCGGGATAGGCGCTGAGGGCCGCCGTCTGGATCGCCTGGGTCGGGTCGAGGCCGGTCTGCTGGCGATAGCGGGCGAAAGCGCGCATCAGCGCCGCCTCGCGCCAGGAGACGCCGAGCTCCATCACCAGCCGGTTGAAGCCGTCGCTCTCCGCCTGACCGGTCCAGACGGCGAGGAAAGCGGCCTCGAACGGCTCCTTGATGTCGGCGAACACCAGGTGCTCGCCCCGCTCGTCCTCCACCTCGAACTCGTGCACCCAGAGGGTTTCGCGGCCCTCCGCCCCCATGCGGCGAATAGGGAAGCCGTCTTCGGTCAGCGCCTTCAGGCCCATGTTGTCGAGGATCGGCAGGACGTCCGCCAGACGCACGGCCTCGCCCGCCCGGTAGAGCTTGAAGCGGAAGGAGAGCTTGCCGTCCCCCGCCTGGCGGTAGGCGCGGATGCTGAGGCCCGACCCGGCGGTGAGGCCTTCCAGCGCCTGAAGGTCTGTGAGCGCCTCCGCCGCGTCGTAGCGGTCGCGATAGCCGGGCGGGAAGGCGCCGGCGTAGCGGGCCAGCACCTCGGCCATCTCCGCCCCCGGCGCGGCGCCGCTGCGGATCAAGGCCTCGAACCGGTCGGTCCAGGTGCGGACCGCCTCGGCGATCTCGCCCTCCAGCACGCGGAGGTCGGGCGTCGGGTGATCGCCGGGCGTGACGCCGATCACGAAGTGCACGCGGGCCAGGGGCTCGGCGGAGAAGTTCGGATAATAGGCCGACACCCGCCCGCCCCAGGCCCGGGCGATCAGCCGCCCCGCCCGCTCGCGCACGTCGGAATCGTAGCGGTCGCGCGGCACGTAGAGGAGCACGCTGACGAAGCGGTCGAAACTGTCCGGCCGGGCGAAGAGGCGCACGCGCGGGCGGTCATAGAGGTGCAGCACGCCCATGGCCGTGGCGTAGAGGGCGTCCTCGTCGATCTGGAAGAGCTCGTCCCGGGGATAGGTCTCCAGGATGTGGCGCAGGCGCTTTTCCGTGTGCGCCGAGGGGTTTTCGCCAAGGCGGCCGAGCACCGCGGCGATCTTGCGGCGCACCAGGGGCATCTCCTCGATGTGCGCCTCGTAGGTCTCCACCGTGAAGAGGCCGACGAAGCGCACCTCGCCTACAGCCGCCCCGTCCGGCCCGTACCGCTTGACCCCGATGTAGTCCATGTAGGCCCGCCGGTGGACGCGGGACAGGAGGTTGGACTTGGCGACCACCAGGGGTTCGGCGTTTTCGAGATAGCTCTTCAGCGCCGAGGTCAGGAGCGCGGGTTCGGAGGCGCGGCGCAGCACCGAGCGGGCGGGGTCGCGCAGGACGCCGAGGCCGTCCTCGGGGCGAAAGAGCGGCTCCTCCGCCGCGTAGGCGCCGTCGGGCGTCCGGGGATACTCGTAGGTGCGCGCGCCGAGGAGGATGAAGCGGTCGGGCGTGAGCCAGTCCAGGAACGCCAGGTATTCCTGAAGGCCGTAGGGTCCCGCCGGCGCCGGCGCCTGGGCGAGCTCCGCCGCCGATCGGCGCAGGAGGGCGCTCATGGCCGGAAAGTCCTCGACCGCCATGCGGACGTCGGCGAGGGCGACACTCAGCCCGTCGATCACCGCCTCCGCCCGGTCCGGTCCGACCGGCGCCAGCACCACCAGGATCATGGAGATGTCGCGCCCGCCGAGGGACACCACCGGGTGGAACATGGCGCGCACGTCGAGGTTCGCCTCGGCTATTTCGCCCATCACGCTGTCCACCAGGAACGGCCGGTCCTCCTGCACGATGGCGAGGAGGTCGAGGCCGAGGGGACGACCTGCGCGCCCCTTGGCCGGCGAGAGGCGGAACACCGGCTCGGTCCCCGCGTAAGCCTCCCCGAAGCGCCAGAACTCGGCGAGGGCCTGCGCCAGCTCCTCCGGCTCGGTCCCCGGCAGCTCGTCGGTCCGCCAGTCGGCGGCGACCTGATCGGCGAACGATCGAAGGGGGGGCGGGAAGGTTTTCCGCTTCAACGCCTTGGCGATCAGGGAGACCAGGCTTTCGGCGGATTGGAGGTCTTCGAGGCCGCCCTTCATGGCGTTTCCTGCACGTTGGCGCCCGGCGCGGCGCGGTTGCGGGGGAAACTAGCGTCCCTTGGCGGGGGATCAACCGCGGGGCGGCGGATTTCACAGGACCGTCGCAACGAAACGCCGCCGGCGGAACGAGCCGCCGGCGGCGTGGGCTCCGCCGCGGGGGACCGGCAGGACCGTTAGGCGGTCGGCGGGTTGGGGGACTGCGCCGAGCCGCGTCGAGGGCGAGAGGGCGCGCCCCGACAGCCTCTATTTGGGGATCGGCGCGGAGAAATTAACGGGCCGCGGTTTTCACGCTTGCGTGACGTCCAGGGCCGGATGCGGCAAGGCCGGCGTCCCCGGCCGGGTCGGCGCCAGGACGGGCTCGCTCTCAGGCTCCCCGTCGCCCGACAACAGCACGGCGATCCAGCGGGAGCCGCGGAACTGGGCGAGGATGATGATCGCCGTCACCGTCAGGGGCGTCGACAGGAACATGCCCGGCAGGCCCCAGATCGCGCCCCAGAAGGCGAGGCTGAGCAAGACCACCACGGGGTCGATGTTCAGGCTGTCCCGCTGCATGCGCGGCTGGATGATGTTGCCGATCACGAACATGATCACCTCGAGCCCCATCAGGATCAGGAGCGCGGGCACGTAGGTCGGAAACTGCACGAGGGCGAAGAGGGGCGGGAGCACCGTGCCGATGATGCCGCCGATCACGGGCACGTACTGGACGATGAAGATCAGGAAGGCCCAGAACATGGCGTTGGACAGCCCCAAGGCGGCCATCAGCGCCCAGGAGGGCACGGCGATCATCAGCCCCGTCACGGTCTGGATCCACAGATAACGCTGCACGCCGTCGCGGATGCGCACGAAGACGGCGGTGGCGTGGTCGCGGTCGTGGGGGTCGGGGAACAGGGAGCCCGCCTTCTTCTGGAACCCCTGACGCGAGGCGATCAGAAAACCGAGGTAGATCAGCACGGCGAACGCGCCCGCGCCGAAGGACTGCAGATAATTGGCCACCGTGCCGAGATACCGTGTCGGGTTCAGCTGGTTGATCATCTCCGCCAGGGTGGGGGGCACCTTGACGCCGAACGCCCCCGCCACCCCGGCGATCACGTTCTGCAGCTTGGGCGCGTCGCCGATCAGATCCGCCCCGAACGCGGCGGCGTTGTCGACGATGGCGTAGACACAAAGGCCGAAGATCACGGTGGAGAGCACCAGGGCCACGGGCAGCGAGGCCCATTCCGGCAGGAACGGCGCGCGGCGCGACAGGAACCGGGCGAAGCCGTCCACCATCATCAAGAGGAACAACGCCAGGACCAGGGGCGTCAGGATCGGCCCGGCCCACATCAGCGCCGCGCCGGTGGCGATGACGGCGATCACCACGATCGCGCTGCGCGACACCGCCGAAGTGAAGTTCATGGCCGAATCTCCGGCGCCGGCTAGGCGCTCGGATCGACCATTCCGCGCGGCGCGCCGGCGGTCAACGCCCCAACGCCCCGCCGGGTCCGCTTGCGGATATAAAGATATCTTTATAGGGTGCGCCGCTTTCAGCCGCCCGGAGCCTGTCGTGAGCCGTTCCTCCTATATCTTCACCTCGGAAAGCGTCTCGGAGGGGCATCCGGACAAGGTGGCCGACCGCATCTCCGACACGGTGGTCGACGCCTTTCTGGCCGCCGATCCCTACGCGCGCGTCGCGTGCGAGACCCTGGTGACCACCCAAAGGATCATCCTCGCCGGGGAGGTGCGCGGCCCCGCCGGCGTGGTGGAGGGGCTGGAGGAGAAGGTCCGCGCCGCGGTCAAGGACATCGGCTACGAGCAGGAGGGCTTCCACTGGAGGACGGCGGACTACGCCTGCCACCTGCACGCCCAGTCCGCCGACATCGCCGTGGGCGTCGACGCCGCCGGCAACAAGGACGAGGGCGCGGGCGACCAGGGCATCATGTTCGGCTACGCCACCAACGAGACGCCGGAGCTGATGCCGGCGACGCTGCAATACTCCCACAACATCCTGAAGAAGCTGGCCGAGGTCCGCCACGCCTCCACCAGCTCGGGCCTGCAGCCCGACGCCAAGAGCCAGGTGACGCTCCACTATGAGAACGGCAAGCCCGTCCGCGCGACGTCCATCGTGCTCTCCACCCAGCACGACAAGGGCCTTTCCGCCGCCGACGTGGCGGAGATCGTCCGCCCCCATATCTTGGAGGTGCTGCCGGACGGCTTCGTGACCGACGAGACCGAGTGGCACATCAACCCCACCGGCATCTTCGAGATCGGCGGTCCGGACGGGGACGCGGGGCTGACGGGCCGCAAGATCATCGTCGACACCTACGGCGGCGCGGCGCCCCACGGCGGCGGCGCCTTCTCAGGCAAGGACCCCACCAAGGTCGACCGATCGGCCGCCTATCTCTGCCGCTACCTCGCCAAGAACGTCGTGGCCGCGGGTCTGGCGGACAAGTGCACCATCCAGATCGGCTACGCCATCGGCGTCTCGCGCCCGCTGAGCTTCTACGTGAACCTGGAGAACGGCCACGTCGATCCCGCCAAGCTGGAGAAGACCCTGCCCGACCTCGTGGGCGGCGGCACGCCCCGGGCCATCCGTGAACACCTGAAGCTGAACCGTCCGATCTACGCCCGCACCGCCGCCTACGGGCACTTCGGCCGCACCCCGGACGCCGACGGCGGGTTCAGCTGGGAGCAGACCGATCTGGTGGGCGAGCTGAAGGGGCTGGCCTAGGGGGAGCGTCGGACGAGGGACGCGTCCGCTTAACCTTTCATTCACGCCGTCCGCCCTTGCCTTTCGCCTAGCCCTCCGCTCGCGAAGGCCCCAAAGTGCGGAACACATGACGAACGCGATTCGCCCCCAAGCGATCAGAATCATCGGCCTTGATCCCGGCCTGCGCCGCACCGGCTGGGGGGTGATCGTGTGCGAGGGGGCCAGACTTTCGCACGTGGCGCACGGGGTGGTCGCGCCGCCCGAGGCGGGGGCCTTCGCTGAGCGCCTGCTGCATCTGTTCGAGGCCCTGGCCGAGGTGATCGCCGCCCACGCCCCGCACGAGGCGGCGGTGGAGGAGGTGTTCGTCAACATGAACCCGGCCTCGACTCTGAAGCTCGGCCACGCCCGCGCCGCCGCCCTGATCGCCCCCGCGAGGGCCGGCCTGCCCGTCGCAGAATACGCCGCCCGCCAAGTGAAGAAGGCCGTCGTCGGCGCAGGCGCAGCGGACAAGAGCCAGATCGCCTTCATGATCCGCCGCTTGCTCCCCACGGCGGGCGAGGTGAGCGCCGACGCCGCCGACGCCCTGGCCGTGGCGGTGACGCATGCGCACCTGCGGGGTGTCCAGGCGAGGCGCGTGGCGTGATCGGGCGCCTCCGCGGCCTCGTCGCCGAGATCGAGGCGGAGGACGCTCTGATCGACGTCCTGGGCGTCGGCTACCTCGTCCGCTGCGGCGCGCGCACCCTTTCGCGGCTGCCGGCGCTCGGCGAAGAGGCGGTGCTGCACATCGAGAGCCAGTACTCCCAAGACGCCGGCGTGCGCCTCTACGGCTTCCTGACGCGGGAGGAGCGGAGCGTGTTCCGCACGCTGCAGTCCATCCAGGGCGTCGGACCCAAGGCGGCGCTCGGCGTGCTGGACGTCCTGCCCCCCGCTGAGCTCGCCGCCGCCGTGGCGCGGGAGGACAAGGCGGCGATCAGCCGCGCCAACGGGGTCGGGCCGAAGCTCGCCCTACGCATCCTCACCGAGCTGAAGGGCAAGCCCCTCGGGGCGGGGATCGCCGCCGGGGGCGCCTCGCCCGTCGGCGCGGCGCCCAAGACCCCTTCGGCGGCCGGCGAGGCGACGAGCGCCCTCATGGGCCTCGGCATCGCCGAGCCCGTCGCCCGCCGCGCGGTGGAGCATGTGCTCGCCAGCGAAGGCGAAGGCGTCGAGCTCGCCGCCCTGATCCGCCTGGCCCTGAAGGAGATCGGGCGATGACGCGCCTGGTCTCGGGCGAGCCGGCGGCGTTCGAAGCGTCCGACCGGGCGCTCCGGCCCCAGACCCTGGCGGAGTTCACCGGCCAGGCGCCCGTCAAAGCGAACCTGAAGGTCTTCATCGAGGCGGCGCGCACGCGGGGCGAGGCGCTGGACCACGTCCTCCTGTTCGGGCCGCCGGGCCTCGGCAAGACCACCCTGGCGCAGATCGTCGCCCGCGAGCTTGGGGTGAACTTCCGCGCCACCTCGGGGCCGATCCTGGCCAAGGCGGGCGATCTCGCCGCCATCCTCACCAACCTCGAAGCGCGGGACGTGCTCTTCATCGACGAGGTGCATCGCCTGCCCCCCGCCGTGGAGGAGATCCTCTATCCGGCGATGGAGGACCATGTGCTGGACCTGATGATCGGGGAGGGGCCGTCCGCCCGCTCCATCCGCATCGACCTGCAGCCCTTCACCCTGGTGGCGGCCACCACGCGGGCGGGCCTCCTGGCGACGCCGCTCCGCGACCGGTTCGGCATACCGCTTCGGCTCGAGTTCTATACGCCGGAGGAGCTGAAGAGCGTTCTGCAGCACGGGGCGCGGAAGATGGGCCTGGCGCTGACGGACGACGGCGCCGGCGAGATCGCCCATAGGGCCCGCGGCACCCCCCGCGTGGCGGGACGCCTCTTGCGCCGCGTGCGCGATTTCGCCGAAGCCGAAGGGGCCGAAGGGATCGACCGCGCCGCCGCCGCCCGCGCCCTCGCCAAGCTGGAGGTGGACGAAGCGGGCCTCGACGCTCTCGACCGCCGGTATCTGCGCGCCCTGATCGAGACCTACGGCGGCGGGCCGGTGGGCGCGGAGACCCTGGCGGCGGCCCTCGCCGAGGCGC
>Ga0116229_10014679_pt1 | contig 10841 bp, 8 predicted proteins | sample S1TSphgellanicum_3_FD_87313 | JGI IMG/M metagenome (GOLD analysis project Ga0116229, IMG submission 87313) | Host-associated microbial communities from peat moss isolated from Minnesota, USA - S1T2_Fc - Sphagnum magellanicum MG | ecosystem: Host-associated > Plants > Peat moss > Unclassified...
CCCCGGCTTGAATGTCCCTGCGCCCTCATCCATCTCAGCGCTTCAATCTTTTCTCTTAACGGACATAGACACGCGATCATGACGACCGCCGCTGAAGCTGCGCCCCAGACACGCCCCTTTGAAGCCGACGTCGCGAAGCTGCTCCACCTGATGGTGCACTCCGTCTATTCGGATAAGGACGTCTTCCTCCGCGAACTGATCTCCAACGCCGCAGACGCTTGCGAGAAGCTGCGCTACGAGGCCTTGAGCGACGCCGCCCTGCTGGGCGACGACGGCCAGCCGCGCATCACCGTCGCCCTCGACCCTGAGGCTAAACGCCTGACCGTCGAGGACAACGGCATCGGCATGAGCGAGGCCGAGCTTGGCGAGGCGCTGGGCACCATCGCGCGCTCGGGCACCAAGGCCTTTATGGAGCGCATGGCCAACAGCAAGGACGCCGAGGGCAGCCATCTGATCGGCCAGTTCGGCGTCGGCTTCTACTCGGCCTTCATGGTGGCCGACCAGATCGAGGTGCTGTCGCGGCGGGCGGGGAGCGAGGCTGCGGCCCTGTGGTCGTCCGACGGGCTTGGCGCCTACACGATCCAGCCCGTGGATGTGGATCAAGCGCCGGCGCGGGGCACGCGCGTGGTCCTGCACCTGAAGGCGGACGCGACCGGCTATACCGAGAGCCACACGGTGGAGCGGACGATCAAGTCCCAATCCGGCCATGTGCCCGTGCCGATCTTCCTGAAGGATAAGCCGGACGCGGAACCCCGACAGATCGCCGACGGCGCCGCGCTATGGACCAAGCCGAAAGCCGCCATTACGCCGGAGGAATACACTGAATTTTATCGCAGCGTCGCCGGCCAGTACGACGACCCGGCCGTAACCCTGCACTATCGCGCCGAGGGGCTGCACGAATATTCGGTGCTGGCCTTCATCCCAGAAACCAAGCCGTTCGACCTGTTCGATCCGGACCGCACTGGCCGATTGAAGCTCTATGTGCGGCGGGTGTTCATCACTGATGAGGCGCAGATCCTGCCCCGCTACCTGCGCTTTGTGCGGGGCCTGGTGGACTCCGACGACCTGCCCCTGAACGTCTCGCGCGAGATGATCCAGGAAAGTCCGGTGCTGGCGGCGATCCAGAAGGGCGTGTCCAATCGCGTTCTATCCGAACTCGACAAACTGGCCGCCAACGACGCCGAGCGCTACCTGAAGGTCTGGGACAACTTCGGCGCCGTCTTGAAGGAGGGGCTTTACGAGGACTATGCGCGCCGCGAGACCCTGCTCGGGCTGGCCCGCTTCAAGACCACGACCTCGTCTGGGCGATGGCGCTCCATCAAGGATTACGCCGCCGGTCTGAAAGAGAACCAGACGGCGATCTATTACGCCACGGGTAGCGATCTGGACCGTCTGGCCTCGTCGCCCCAGCTGGAAGGCTTCCGCGCCCGGGGGATCGAGGTGCTGCTGCTGACTGACCAGGTCGATAGCTTCTGGGTCAGCGCCGGCCTCGACTATGAGGGCAAGCCGTTCAAGTCGGTGATGCAGGGCCTGTCCGACCTGGGGCAAATCCCGCTGCTCGAAGGCGAGGCGCCCGCGCCGGCCGCCTCGGAAGCCGTTACGGACTTCATCAGCTTCGTCAAAACGACCCTGGGCGACGCCGTCGCCGACGTTCGCCCCTCCGACCGGCTGACCGAGAGCGCCGTGTGCCTGGTCGCGCCCGAGCACGGCATGGACCGCCAGATGGAAAAACTGTTGGCCAGCGCTGGCCGGCTCGGCGCGCTCGCCAAGCCGATCCTGGAGATCAACCCCCGGCACGCGCTCATCGCCAAGCTGAGCGCGCTGGGCGACGCTGAACCGTCGCTACGGGAAGACGCCGCCCACCTGCTGTTCGACGAGGCCCGCATCGCCGATGGCGAGCCGCCCATCGATCCACGAGGCTTTTCGGCCCGCTTGGCGCGAGTGATCGACCGGGCGACGGGGTAAGGGCCAATTAGACTTACGACGCGGCGCGACACCACTGGATCAGGCGCTCCGCCGCCTCGTCCAGCACGGCGTCGGCCTTGGCGAAACAGAGCCTTACCAAGACGCCGGGCGCATGGCCGCTGGCGTAGAAGGCCGATAGCGGAATGGCGGCCACGCCGGCCTCACGCACCCATCGCCCGCAGACCTCACGGTCCGTGCCCGCGACGCCCGACGCGGCGAGGTCCACGCACAGGAAGTAGGTGCCTTCGCTGGGCAAGACGGCAAAGCCGCCCGCCGCCAGCGCATCCGTCAGCCGGTCGCGCGAGCGCTGCAGGTCCGCTCGTATGGCGTCGAACGTGGCTGGCGGTTTGCCGAGGCCAAAGGCGACCGCCGCCTGCAGGTTGGGCGGCGTCGAAAACGTCAGGAACTGGTGCGCGCGGGCCAGCGGACCGAGCAGGCGGGGGCGCGCCAGCACAAAGCCGATCTTCCATCCCGTGAGGGCGAAGATCTTGCCGGCCGAGCCGATCTTGATCGTACGCTCCGCCATGCCCTCGAAGGCGAACAGGGGCGGATGGCGACGATTGTCGAACAGCACATGCTCCCAGACCTCGTCGCAGATCGCCACGAGGTCGTGCGCGACGCAAAGGGCGGCCAGCGCGGCCAGCTCAGTACGATCAAAGGCCCGCGCCGTCGGATTCATCGGATTGTTGAAGACGATGGCGCGCGCTCGCGGCCCAACGACCGCCGCCACATCCTCAATCGCGAGACGCCAGTGCGGCGGTCGCAAGGTCACGAACCGCGGCACGCCGCCCGCACGGAGCACGAGCGGCAGATAGGCGTCGTACGTCGGCTCGAACAGGATCACCTCGTCGCCGGGGCTGATCACCGCCAGGAGCGCCGCCGCGATCGCCTCGGTCGCGCCCGATGTGATCAGGACGTCGTCCGCCTGGAGGTCGAGGTCTTGATGGGCCTGATAATGGGCGGCGACGGCGCGACGGGTCTCAGCCAAACCCATGGAGGGCGGGTACTGGTTGGACCCCGTCAAGACCGCGTCCGCCGCCGCCTGCAAAAGATCGGCGGGGCCCGGGCCATCAGGGAACCCCTGGCCAAGATTGATCGCGCCTGTCACGCGCGCCAGAGCCGACATCTCTTCGAAGATCGTCGTCGGCATGGAGGCGTAAAGCGGGTTCAAGACTTAAAAGACCTCGGCTTAGAGACGTCGTCAGGGCGGCGCGTGCGGCACGATCTGAGCTTATCCGTTGATTTCGTCCAAGGCACGGGAGGCCGGCGGCCCCTGCGGCTTTTTGTTTGCGGTCGGTTTGATCAGAACACGGGTTGGCGTTTTTAAGGACGGGCGGCCCGATCCGACGCAAGCAATTCACCAACCGACACCCTATGTTGAAGCGGTCGTCGGTTTTCCGCTCCGTGGAAGGCGTCGACGCGAAAGGACGTCATGTCCCGTCTCATCTCTCCCGCCACACCCGCCTCCAAGCCCCTAGCCGGGCTCAACGACCCACGCTCGACCGGTACGGCCCCGCGCCATCGGATCGCCGACATTCTTGGCTTAAGGGGCGCCTTTAAGCGCTAGTCCGGTGATCGCCTTGATCTCCGGCTGGTTCGATAGCGTGCGTTCGACCTGGGTGGCGCCGCAAGAGGTCCGAGCCGAGGCTTGGGCGCTGGGCGGCCGTCACCGCGGCAAAGTGCTGGAGGGCGCGCGCTTGGAGTTGACGGCGAGCGGATTAGACGCGCGTCGGGCGATTTTGCTACGCGCCGTGATCCGAAGATACAAGGACGCCAGCGATGATCACAGGGCCGCGCCGTAGTATGGCGGCCCTGTCGCCCGGCCAAGTCGTCGCGCTGCGCAACCTGGCGCGCAAACAGGCCGGCGAAGCTGTGAACTGGATCAACATCGCCGACGCCCGGGCCCTCACCGAACTCGGTTTCGCCGACCGCAACAGCGAAGGCTGGCGGATCACCACCGCGGGCGCCCTGGCCCTGACCACCATCGTCGAAGGCGGACCTGCCCAAGAGGCGCCCGCCACCAACATCAGTCCGATAAGGAAAGACGAAAATGAAGGAAACTAAGGGCAAGTCCAAGAAGGCGCAGAGCCCCAAGCCCAACGCCTCTCAGCCCAGCTTGAAGATTCCCGCGGCAGGCCCCGGAGCGCAGACAAAGAAATAACAGCCGCCGCCGAAAAACGTCCCACCCGGCGGGGCTTATCAAGACCCTCAATTCGTGGGATCGCTGCGCCCATGTCCCTTCCCCGTATGCCTATCATCTTCTTTGGTCACGGCAGCCCCGCCATCGCGCTGGAGACCAGTGCGGTCACAAAAGCCTGGCGCGCCATGGCGCTGAGCGCGCCACGGCCTAAAGCCATCCTTTGCATCTCCGCACACTGGCTGACCCGAGGTACGGCCGTGACGGCCATGGCGAGGCCTAAGACCATTCACGACTTCGGCGCCTTTGCGCCGGAACTGTTCGAGGTTCAGTACCCCGCGCCCGGCGCCCCCGATCTGGCCCGGCGTGTCCAGGCCCTTTTGGCGCCCCTGCCCGTGATGCTCGATATGAGCGAGTGGGGCCTGGACCACGGCGCTTGGTCGGTCCTGATAAAGGCCTTCCCCGACGCTGATGTGCCCGTCGTTCAGCTCAGCATGGACGCCGCCAAACCGCCCGAATGGCATTACGCGTTGGGTCAGCGGCTGGCGCCCTTGCGCGATGAGGGCGTGCTGATCGTCGGCTCGGGCAATACCGTTCACAATCTAAGCGCCATGAGCAGGAACGAGCGCTATGGCGCGGCCTATGATTGGGCGACGCGGTTCAGCGACCATGTCCGCGACGCCGTGGTACACGATACGCCGGACAAGCTGATCGCTTACGCCGACCAGGGACGCGACGCCCCGCTCTCCCAACCCAGCCCCGATCACTATTGGCCGCTGCTCTATGCGGCCGGCGCCCGCCTGCCCGGCGACACGGTCAAAACGCCGGTCGATCACATCGAATTCAAGTCCATCGGCATGACCAGCTTCGTGATCGGCGGCGTCGCCTAACTCTGATCGAGCCCAGCTCGGGGCGGCGACAGGAACAGCGTCGCGACGAGCATGACGAAGGTGGCGGCGGCGCAGAGCAGGAACATGCCGGAGAAACTGCCCAGCATATCTCGCGCCCAGCCCCCAAACGCCGGCCCGATGGCCGCCGAGGTGCTGATCAGGCACATCAGCGAATAGAGCTCCAGATTGGGCCGCTTACCGAAATAGTTGAGGAGCAGCAGGGTCGCAGCCAAAAAACTCCAGCCATAGCCAATACCGACGCCCAGGGCGTAGACCAGCATCAGGGGATAGCCGCGCGCCTCAGCCAGCGCCGTCATGCCAGCGATCAGGGCGGCCAGCGAGACGATCAGCAGAACCTTGGGCCGAACCTTTTCCCCGATCACACCGCCGACGACGGACAGGATCGCGCCCACCAGAGCCTCTAAACTCAACATGGCGGCGGCCGCCTTTGGCGTGATGCCCCGCTCGGTCAGATGCTTCACCGCAAAGCCATGGGCCGTGATGTTGATCAGGAGGTAGGTCGTGTAGGCGCCCACGATGATGTAGAACTGGGGCGTGGCGAGCGAGCGGCGCACTGTCCAGTCCCTCAAGCCGCCGATCAGCGCGACCGGGCCGGCCTGTTCGGGCGGAACCTCGGCCACAGCCTTCGGCTCACGCCCAGAGGTGGCGACCAGGGCGGCAAAGCCCCCCGCCGCCCCAGACGTGATAACGAACATCCACCAGTAGGACCGCCAGCCCAGGTGTGCGCCCTCGATGGCGAGATACAGCAAGGGGCCTGCGACCTGCCCCAGGGCGCCGATGGTGAAGTAGGCGCCCAATACGGTGGAGCGGCGCTGGAACAGGCCGGTCAGCACGTGGGTGCCCGGTACGGTCGTCGTCAGGGCGAAGGCGATCCCCACCAGCAGAGTCGCCGCCAAGTACATCTCCGCGTTTCGCGCCAGGGCCAAGGTCCCAAAGCCGCAGATCAGCAAGATGGCGCCGCTGATCAGCGTGCCGCGCACCCCAAGCCAGCGGATCAGCACGGCGGGTGCGAAGCTCGCCAGGCCGCAAGCTAACCCCAGGAAAGTATAGCCCATGCCGGCCTGGGTCCAGTTCAGGTGCAGCTCAGCCACCATCGCCGGCAGAACGACGCCCAGCGAACTGAACGTGCCGGCCGAGACCAGGAAGAATAGCGTGCTGAGAGCGACGAAGGTCAGCCACCGCGGCGCGAACTTGGATTGCGGACCGATATACGCCGGCTCGTCCATAGGCAGGTCTTGGGCGATGGTTTCCATAGCGGCGCTCATAGTCATGGCCCTGCGCGCATCGAACAAGGGCTCTTCATCGCGCAGGGGCTCAGGCGCCCGCGCGCGCGGCGTGAAGCGTCAGATAGAGCAAGACGTCGCCGAAGAACACAGAAGACAGGTTTGGCGCCATGTCGAGAGGCGAGACCGCCTTCTGCAACGCGACCTCAGTAATCGGCCTTAAGCGCGCCATAGAAGACGTAGCCGTCGGCGCGGGGGTTCAACGCCCAGAACACGACATCACCGTCAACTCACCCTGACTCCGATCAAGCGGCCGACGGCAAAGGTGAAGATCGCCGCGGCGTAGCCGATGGCGATCTGGCGGGTCGCTGAAAAGGCGAGGCTGCGCCCTGTGAACAGCGATGTCGCCGCCCCGATACCGCCCAGAGCGATCCCACTAAAGCCGATGCTGAGCGCGATGGCTGTCCAGCCGTCGGAAAAGAAGAAAGGCGATACCGGGAATATGGCGCCGAGCGCGAAGAGGGCGAACGATGAGCCGGCCGCGGCCCAGGCCGAGCCGCCCAGCTCCTCTGGATCGATCCCCAACTCTTCACGCACCAGCGCATCCAGCGCCACATCCTTATCGGAGAAGATGCGGTTAACCACCGCCGCTGAGGCGGCCTCATCCAGGCCCTTAGCCTGGTAGATCAGCCGCAGCTCTTCCTTCTCAAGTTCAGGCGCGCCCTCCAGCTCATCCTTTTCGGCGGCGATCTGGCGCAAATGCATCTCTCGCGCGCTGTTGACCGAAAGCCATTCGCCCATGGCCATGGAGCAGGACCCGGCCACCAAGCCCGCTAGACCCGTGAGCAGGATGGTCCTGCCGCTGACCGCGGCGCCAGCGACGCCCATCACGAGGCTGAGGTTGGACACAAGACCGTCGTTGGCGCCCAGCACGGCGGCGCGCAGGGCGTTGCCGCCACCCGATTTGTGGCGCCCCTCAAGCTGCGCCAACGAACCGCCCGACAGCCCGCCGACCTGGGACGCCGCCGCCTGGATCACGCGCGCATGGGAGCGCTCGTCGGTATGGAAGCCAGCCTCGACGGCATCGGCCTGGTTGGTATAGCCGACGCCGCCCTTGACCTCGTCGCGCGCCAGCGTCGGAAGCACCAGCGAGGGGCCCAGCCGCCGGCCTATGAAGGCCAAAAGCTTCGCTCGCCCCGACGGGCGGACCTCTCCTCTGTGCCCTCCAGCGCGAAGCTTGTCGCGCCAGAACTCGGCGTGGCGACGCTCGACCGTCGCCAAACGCTGATAGACGGCGGAGACTTTTTCGTCCTTTTCGCCCTGCGCCAGCGCATCGTAGATGGCGGCGCCGTCGGTTTCGTCCTGCAAGTTCGCCAGCATCCGGCGCCGATCAGCTCGGTTGAGTTCGCTGCGGGGCGGGCCTGCGGGATCGGGCGCCAGCTTGTGTTGGTTCAAATTCGCCATCGCGCACTAAATTAGCTTTAGGCCCTATTAGTTCAAAATCAATAACCCGGCAATTCAATACTGCCGATATTGCAATTCAATCGCAAGCGCCTGACAATTTTTGTAAATATTCAAAACATAAGATGGACCATTACAATCGTCTGCCCTGCCCACCAGAGCAGGCGTCGGAGAATCGGGGCTCGCCCCCCCCGTTCGCTCAATAGCGAAAATGGGCGATAAGACGCGATGACCACCGTTCACGATCCCTCCAAGCGCCTAGACCCCGCGGCAGCGCGCGGGCCGGCGTAAACGCCGCCGTGGTCGGGGTTCTGGGCGCAGCGCTCTATACGCCGATTTGGACCAGCGCCGTCCGCGGTCCTTAAGACGTCGCCATCGCGCTCGTGGCGTTTCTGCTCCTGGAACGCTGGCGGGCGCCGCCGCCCCTCATTGTACTCTTCTGCATCGCGGCGACCCTAACGATGGCGCACATCCGCGTCTTATGAGGATGACAGAGCGCGTCCCAAAAACGGGGCGTCGTTTTTTAGACGAGGCGCGCGTCAAAATAAAAACCCAGATAGGCGCCTCAGCCCGCTAATTTGCTTAACCGCTATGCTTCTCGTGAAAATAGCTAATTTGGTAGCTCTAACTTAATAGTACCCAAGTCATAGTCGCCCAATCTATTCCCCATGATCGGACCTACTGGTCGGATGATTTTCTTAAATCTTTTCCGCAGATTAGCCCCGATCAGCGCGCTGCTCTGCGCGCTCGTCGTGTGCCTTTGTGGAAGCTTCGATGCGCACGCCGCCGCCAAATCGGCCAGCCCCCCCGCGGCGCGGCGGTGGGAGGCGTTCACGACGCCGATATTTCGCAATATCACTCAGGACACGGGTCTTCCTCGCAATGCGGAGATGTCAGCCCTGGACCAGGACGGCGCCGGCTTCATGTGGATCGGCACCCAAAGCGGCTTGATGCGCTGGGATGGCTATCAGTTCAAAAAATATATTCACGATCCGAAGTCGCCGGGCACGCTGTCTGACGACTACGTTGTGACGCTTCACACCGATAGACACGGCCGGCTCTGGATCGGGACCAATGTTGGCGGCGCTGTGCTTTACGATTCCGCGCACGACAACTTCATCCGATACGGTGTGAAGGCGGGACTGACCCGCGCGACGGTGTCATCCATAGCCGACGACGATGGCGATGGCCTTTGGCTCGGAACCGACCTTGGGCTCTTCCACCTCGACACGCACAACGACACGGCCCGGGTGGCGCTGCCCGCGACCGAGATTTCGACGGTGCTGCGCGATAAAACCGGCGCCCTTTGGGTCGCGACCCATGTCGGCCGGCTTCTCCGGTCCGCGGGCGACCAAGGCTTCAAAACCATCAAGCTGCCCGACACGGGCGGCGAGACACCTATCGCGTCCGCCCTGTTCGAAGACAAAGATGGGCGGATATGGATCGGTACGCTCCACCACGGCGCCTATGTGGTCTCCCCCGGCGGCGCCCAGCCGGTCCCTCTGCGCGCCTCCCAGCACCCCCCCTCTTTGCAAGCCTCGCACGCCTTCGCCAACCAAGGCGTAGTCGCCATCACCCAAGCCCCGGACGGGCGCATCTGGTTCGGCTCGGTGGGTCAAGGCGTGTTTGTGTTCGATCCAGAGAACATGAGCCTGCGCCATTTCCAGCGCGATCTCGCGGTGCCGAGCAGCCTCAGCGACGACGCCGTCATCGCGGCGACCCGAGATCGCTCTGGCCTCATCTGGATCGCCACGGTGCGCGGTCTAAGCGTGACCAATCCTAACCCGACAGGTTTGACGACGGTCTTCGGCTCATCGGCCCGGCCCAACGGCCTCGCCTCCAATGGCATCTTCAGCTTGTTAGCGGCGCCCAACGGCCAGATATGGATGGGGCGAGCGGATCATGGGGTCGATATCGTCGATCCGATCTTGGGGCCGGTGGGCCATGTCACATCGACCAGCCGCGGCCCTGACCACACCCTGCCAGACGCCTATGTCCAATCCATGGCGCTGACGCCGGGCGGCTCTGTCTATCTTGGCACCAAACAAGGTCTTTATCGCACCACCTTGGCCGCAAAGACGGTTGATCGCGTCTATACGCCCAATAACGATAGCCGCGTCAGCGCCCTTTTGGTGCAAGGCGACGTCCTTTGGGTGGGACACAACGGGCTAACTCGGATCAAGTTGGGGCGGCGCGGACAACCGGTTGGCCCGGCCGACCAGATCGAGGACGGCCTGCCCAACATCCACGTCACCGCCCTAACGCCGGGACCAAACGGCTCCGTCTGGGTCGGAACCCATAAGGGTCTGGCTCGGCTCGACGCGACAACGCTGAAGGTGATCGAACGCGTCTTCCCTGGGTCGGACGAGGACAGCCTCGCGGGCGGCGGCGTCACGAGTTTACTCACGGATCGGCGGGGGCGTCTGTGGGTCAGCTCCACCGGCGGCGCGATCAACATCGTGACCGGTCGCGACGTCCATGGCCGGTTGCGCTTCCGCCATATCGGCATGGCGGAGGGCCTCCCCAACGACAATGTCGATGAGCTGCAGATCGCGCCGGACGGCGCCATATGGGCCTCCACCGACGACGGCCTAGCGCAGATCGACCCGAACACACTGAAGATCAAGGACTTTCATCTCAAAGACGGCGTCTATTTCAACGATCACTGGTCTGGCTCGGGGATCGTGACGCCGGCAGGTGAAATCCTGTTTGGCTCTCTCGGCGGGGTGGACGTGGTGCGGCCAGACGCGATCAAGCCCTGGGGCTTCCAGCCCCCCGTTGTGATCACCGATGTGGAGGAAGGGACGGCCGCGCGCGGCGCCCCCCTCCTAAATCCTGACCGTAGCCACGGACTGAAGATTGCGCCGGGGATAAAGAGTCTTCGGGTGGAGTTTGCGGCGCTGGACTATGCGTCCCCGCAAGACAACCGATACGCCTATCAGCTTGTCGGCTATGATCGCGACTGGATCGAAACGGACGCCGCCCACCGGCTCGCCACCTACACCAACCTCGATCCTGGACACTATGAGCTGCGCCTGCGGGGATCGAACAAGGACGGGGTTTGGGTCCAATCCACGCTAAATCTGCCTATCGACGTTCAACCCGCCTGGAACCAGACGCCGCTGTTCAAAGTGGCGATGACGG
>Ga0116229_10014680_pt1 | contig 10841 bp, 9 predicted proteins | sample S1TSphgellanicum_3_FD_87313 | JGI IMG/M metagenome (GOLD analysis project Ga0116229, IMG submission 87313) | Host-associated microbial communities from peat moss isolated from Minnesota, USA - S1T2_Fc - Sphagnum magellanicum MG | ecosystem: Host-associated > Plants > Peat moss > Unclassified...
GTTTAACTTGGGTGGCCATTGTTTAAATGCCACATGGCATTTGTCTAGTCAAATGGTGTTTGACCAGTTAGAAAATCATTTGATTATTGTATTGACTTGTCCAAAAATCATTTGACTATTGTATTGACTAGTTCAAATGACTAATCAAAAGTACTAGTCGAAATGACTAGTCAAAAATGCGGACCTAAGCCTGGTCAAAAAGTACATGCCAAGTCATAATGGACAGGTTCAAAACAACTTGTCCATAATGATTGAGATGTTTTTTTTACACCTATCCAAAATGGGTCTTTTTTTACCAAAATTTTTAGTCAATAAATTAGGAATTCTAGTAGTGATTCGTTTTCTTGCATTTTGAACCACAAATGATTTTACGAGTTTGAAAAGAAACAGAATACAGAATGAACAAAAATTCAAATAGACAAATAGACATACTAGGCAAACATATGTCACAATGCCTCCCCTGAAAATGTTAAGGCAAACCATGCCGCTACATAAAATGGGCTCCAAAGTTTTTGCAAGGGCCTTCAACTAAATCTCATTTCTATAAAGCTATCAATCCCCAAGAAAAGTGGACATTACATTTTCAATGAACGACAGGAGGTTCTTGCTCCCCAAAATATTAGCCTCCACCAACTTCCTGACCCTTTTAAAAAAAAGGTAAACATAGAAAAGCACAAGCTCCTTTAGAAGGCTTGGGAGAGCGATTGGAGCCTCTCATACTCTTGCCATGTACTATCCAAACTTGAACTGCAACTTTGTAATAAATGTTGACTTCATGGCGGCGGTGAAAAGAAATTTGAAAGATTCTCCATCACATAAGTAGACGACAACCTTTGGAGTGACCTTTGCATTGAGTAATATGTTTAGAAACAATTCGTAATCCGAGCCTTTCCACACTACAGGAACTTCTATTATTGTGTGCATCATGGAAACAATAGTGAAAATGCTTGTAACATTGTTTTATAAAAAGGAAGTTGAATCTATTTTGTCAATAACATCTAGAAACTTCACCATGTCATTGACCTTGTCATACATATAATGGATGTCCAAAAGAATGGACTCTACTTCAATTCCTCATGGAGTAATGCTTTCTATCCACCTTTTCAATGTAGTTTTGAAACTTGCAGGTAGTGCCTTGTTCAAGGGGTTTAATCTCATTTTTTTGTATAAAACTCCTCATTGAGCTAATAGTCCAAAATTGGTAAGAGCATTTTGTCAAGCTTGTGCTTTAGTTTCTTTTTAGTCCACACCTCATTAAAATATGGTTTCTAATTATTGGTAGTTGGTTTTGGAAAACTGAAATGGATCATAATTTCATTTCAAATGATCACCTTTTTGTTTAATTGTTTGGTACACTTGTACATCGAGTCAGGTTGTCCTTCGCCTTTTGTTGGTCAATCATAGATAGTGATTGTCTTCATAAGAAGACCTCGAGCTAACTTCTTTAGTTGGTTTTTTTCAAATTCAAAAGGTAGCCAAACATTAATTTTCTGATCGATATAGAGGATGAGTCAACACATCTCTAGTCTTGTACAAAATGTTGCAATTATCCCATTCAACAAGAACCACTTCCCATAAATGGAAAACCGGGTCCCAAAAAAGGAAAATATTCATGCATTCCTTAGTAGATTCAATGTTGAACACATGCTTCAATGTCTTTTTAAATTGCTATATGGTAAATGGAAAAAAAATCAAGAATTATCACAGATAAATCTTTAGCACTAAAATTATTTCTTGAAATGAAGAGAAATAATTTACTTTGTATTTTTCATTGTGATGCATGGAGTCATCCAGATTTGGGGTTTAGGTTTGATAGGCCTATCATATGAAATCCAAATTTGATGCGCATGTGACAAGCTCTCATGGTATGATGGTTTCATTGATAGGTTGTAATCCTTGTTGTTTAAAATTTTTGACATCTTGACAATCTTTACAAAATCCAACTCCCACACAACAACGATGTCAAATGTATTGAACTTGTCCAAAACATCATGTGTAATGTTGGGGTCTTCCACCAACTCTTAATTTTTAAAATGGAACAAATATGGCAAAAAAATTAAATGTTATAATGTAACACAAAGACCACTAACCTTTGTAACAACAATTGTGTGTTGCCCATCGACAATCAAAAACTAAAAGTTTTGAATGTCTTCCCACTTCCTAGGACAACATGGAAGAATGCAATTTGGCTTCTATGAGTCCTTTGGAATGGGGAATATTGGGACCTTAGTGTCAAATTTGTTGTCCATAGTAATTCGTATCTTAATTTCATTTACATGTTTTCTAGAAAGAGAATAATAAACAATATTTAGGGGTGACCTTTTTAAATGAATAATGGGTATATTCACACCTTTGACCAAGGAAAAACCAAGGGGAAATGAATTTGCATGTTCCTCACCAATTGTTGCATCCTTCATGTAGCACTCAACAAGGTCAAAGCCTTTAGCCTTTTTGCCCTTTACAATTTTCCCCAATAATTTTTTTTCTCAACTTTTGTTTCCTCCTTCCATGGCCACTTTATAGTGGAGCTCTCAACCATTGTTGTAGTGTGCTGATAACCTCCTTGGGAATCTCTTGTGGTGTCCTCCCTCTCCAATTCAATGAGCTCTTTGAATTTGATCCACTTTTCAAGGACAACCATAACATCAAGGTCCTAAATGTCCTTCATCTCGAACCCTTTCTCTACATTAGTTGGAACAAGTACATCATCTAATTTCTTTATTGAACACACAAGTCCAACTAGTTGTTTCTTGAGTGGATCCTCAAGAAATAAAATCACATTGTCCAACATTGGTACCCACCATCCCATATCATGGATTGACATTCATCATACCGTACCATTTTTTACAAAATAGAATTTGAATGGTGGAACTTGATCTTCCACCAACCTAATCGCCCATGCTAAAAAATTTCCCAAAAGCTCCCAAATGTTGATTATTGCCTCTAGATAGTGGATGTGAAACCTAAGATTTTTTCCCACCACCTTGATGAATAAAAGAGGGATAAATTTGCAATGAATTTTATTTTTTTTGTTAAGTATCTCATTTTTTTCCAATAAATTGCCTTATGGCATACATGCGATGTTGTGCAATTTTTTTTTGCATGAAATCACTTAGCAGCCACTAGGCGATATCGTGTTGTTTTGTTTTTGTGAAAAATTGCCTAGTGGCCATTAAGCAATATCACACTTCTATTTATTGCAAAACTTTTTTTTTGTAATATCCTTTTTTTATAAATGAAGAGTAAATTGCTTGGTGGTCACCAAGAAATTCCCTTTCTTTTGTTTAGGAAAAGGGAAATCCCCTAACGTCCGCCATGAGATTTCTCGTGCTCTTTGAATGAAGGGTAATTGTTTGGCAACTATTAAGTGATTTCCTTTCTTCTTTTAAGCGAGAAGGAAAACCCTTAAAGTTCACCAAGAAATTACCGTTTCTCTTTGATGGTATGGGAAATTGTTTGGCGACCGCTAGGCAATTTCCCATTCCAGTCAAAAAGGAAATTCTAATGATGTGGTGGACATGAAGAAATTTCCCATTCTAATCAGAAAGGAATTTTTAATCGCATGGTGATCTCTAGGTGATTCCACGTCTATTCTACATTAAGAAGGAGATCCTCTAGCAGCCACTAAGTGATTTCCCATTCAAATGAAAGGAGTAGGGTAATCACCTAGTAGCCGCCGGGCGATTTCCTTTCCTTGCTTAAACAAAAGGGAAATCCCCTTTTGCAATTGAAACAAAGACAAGGACTTACAAGAATGAAATCATGCTTGGTGAGGTGTTTGAGAGTTTATGAGGTTTCTGGAACCATGATTTCATGATGTATGTATGTGTATTGTTGGTGATGATGATGAGGCGATGAAAAATTTCGTGGGCAAGTTTTTTTGTTTGTGTTGAAAATTATTTATTTGCCTGAATCTACTAAAGAGGAAAATATTGTGTGGTTGAAAAAAGAACTAAACTATTTGATAGAGAATTTGAGTAAATTGAATGTAGTTGGATGGTCAATAGAAGAGAAGAAGAATAAAGAAAAATTGGAAGAAATTGCCAATGATTTTGAAGGAAAAGAAAATCTATGTAGATGTGAAGCTGATTTGAGAAATGTTACCAGATAGACCTGGAGAGACATAAGGTTATAGAAAAGACATATATAACATTTCAATTTGCTGACAAAGACAACAAGAATGAGAAGCACAAATCCAAAAAATTGTTTGAGGTTCATTCAGACACTCAAATATATGTACAATGATGTTGATACACATATGGAAGAAGACAAAGAATGGAAAAATAAAATTATTGCACTTAACGATATGCCTTAAATGACTACTAAGGAATTACAAATATATTTTTCATAAGAATTGAGAGATCTCCATTCTAATAATTAGAAAGATATCCATGGTTAACAATTATTCACCAAGTCACAAAAAATCTAGAAAAGGAAAAACGATGTAAAAGAAAACAGAGACCAAAACAAGGATAAAAAACAAAAGAAGCTAAGGATTAACGGATAGACCCAAAGAGAGGAATAGACAAAAAAAAAAATCTTTTGTAAGAATAAAGAAATCTCCATTTTCACAGTGAAGGGAAAAAGCAACAAGGTTAACACCTCCTTAAGAAGCCATGGAAAAAACCAAACAAGGAAAGATAGAACAAAACAAAAAACAAAAAACACACTCGATATGAATAAAAGTTATACTTTCACACTTGTTTAGGGACCATCAATAGTAGTATGTATGATATTGATTTAACTACTATAACTTCCTCACTAACGTGATCAATTTCCTATAGTGCATAAAGGCCAGTGATGAACACTAACCTACAAATTGAGTTTCTACTGCAATCCCATATGAAAAGGGAAGGCTCAACCGTACTACTAGCTAGCAATAGATCACAACAACAAGGACAATAAAGAAAAACCAAAAACTAATAGAAAGGGATAAGGAAAAACTGAAGGAAAAGACAAACATCAAAGGACTATGAACATGAGATGGGGACAAAAAGGTTGTATAGACAAAAGAGATGGAGATACAAAAATGATTGAAATCAATGAGACACACAAAGACAAAGAATGAATAAGAGTTGAAAAGATTGTGACAGACAAAGTCACATACGGAGATAGAGTCAAGAGGAGATAGAATAGAGAGACTGAAAAAGATAGACAAACATAGGGACAAAAAGAGATATTGATGGAAATAAAGTTGAGGATAGTGAGGTACATAGAGATAGGGAGAAAAATTGAGAAAGAAATAGATGAAAATAAAGAAGGTTTTTGAAGGAAATGTAAACAAAGACAAAGATCCAACCAAGAAAAATACAAAGGTAGACAAAAGCAGATACAAAATCTAAATCATGTAGATTCATAAGCATAGACTAATAAAAATTCAAGTCATGACCCTAATAAAAGAAGAAAGACAAGATCACAAAGATATAGTGAGGGTGGAAAAGTGAGAGAAACAAATGAATAAGCAAAAACAAGGAATCATGCATGATAAGAAGAACAATGAATGATTGACAATAGATTGCATTAGAGTATAGACTCTGAAACCTAGGAATAGGTGAACAAAAAATGCACAGAAGACGGTTATGTGATAATTTTATAAATGGAAGAAGAAAAGAGAATAATTTGATTACCTAAAGTCACAAGTTGGAGGCTCTCATTGGGGGTTGCACACTATGATGAGAGGATGTAAAAGTTGTCAGAAGCTTTGTGCCGAAATGGAAAAGCTTTGTGCCACGATGATGAGAAGGAAACCTCCAACGAAGCATCTAAAGAACCTATGGAATGAGAAAGGGACTAGTTTGAAAATAGAATGAATGTAGTGGGATAAGAAGTGCACAAAGCTTGAAGTGTGATTCTTTGAAGTGAAAGTGGAAACAATTACAATGCAAGGGAGAAATGCAAGAAGCAAGAGTTGAAAATGAAAGAAGAAGCACATAGATGAAGACTTAACGAAACTTGAAGATATGAATCGACATAAACCATCAAATTTTTATGGTACCAACTATTTCATGATTCTTTTCATCCATGTTGTTTCATCAGTTTTATCCTTTTCATTTGAGCTTTCAAATATTTCCAGAATAGAATATAAAATCAAATAAACCATTACACGAATCCTTTTTAAATAATAATAAATGTTAAATCCTATACCCTTAAGTACCTATCTTAAGTTTCTTGAATTATAATATGGATCATAATATGTTAAATAAACAAAAAAATCCACAAATGATTAAAATGATTTTAATTCTTTATGTTCAATTAAAATTACCTATTGGATGCTATAAAAAATTCAACCGAAAAATATCACATGGAGTAATTTTAGCTAACTAGTCATAAATGTGGAAGAAAATGAAAAAAATCATATACTACATATTTTAAAAAAAAATTTTTAAAAAGATGTTTGATGGGCATTAATATACAATCTACTTCAAATGATCATTTGGATTATCATGCTTAAACAAAAATATGAAATCAATTTGAAGTGAGATATATATGCATGGTATAATATCATTTATAAACCATGAAGAAAATTTAAATATTATTATGTTAAGGTTTGTATTCAAAATTTTGTCAAAATAAATAGGCAAGTAAATGTAGGAACAAGTCTTTGTGAAATTTTTTTACATTGCAAATAACATAGTTTGTATTGTTTTAAAACTATTTTTGGGTATTTTTATTCATGGATTTTATTTAAGCATATCCCAAAACTTCAATGCAAATTTAACTTACCATTTCAAAACACAAAAAGTAAGTAGTGATTATGATTAGTAATGGTACATGTTGGTGTAATTGCATTCATTATGAACACAAGATGGTAGAAATTGAAAGTAAACCCTAAACCCTAGATTCAAAACCCTTAACCCTTAACCTTCAAAACCTTAAACCCTAAATGTTAGTAATCAATTTTAATGCTTAAATTTTAAACCTTAAATTCAAAACCTTAAACCCTAAATGCTAGTAATCAATTTTAATGCTTAAATTTTGAACCTTGAACCTTGAACCCAAAACCTTAAATGTTAGTAATCAATTTCAATGCTTAAATTTTAAACCCTAAACTTTAAACTCAAAAACCTTAAATTCTAATAATCAGTTTTAATGCTTAAATTTTAAACCCTAAATTCAAAACCCTAAACCCTAGATTCAAAACTCTACACCCTAGACTCAAAACCTTAAACCTTGAACTGAAAACCTTAAACCTTAAACCAATTGCTCTAAATTCAATCCATTCCCCTAAACAATAAACTTTGCATATAATTTGGTGGGTCTAAGAATTTATTGAATCTAAGGTTTCAAAACATATTTTGTTGTGGTTTCATGGCTTGTTGAAGTTATCATCATGATTACTTTATTATTTCATCTATTTGTTTTAATTACATGTAAATTATTATTCTTGCTTTTCTTTTAATTATAGACCAAACCGCACCTAGAAGCTAAAGAGCTTACTATCACCATAATCATAATAATCAATACCCTAAACCCTAAACCTTATGCATCAAAACCCTAAACCCCGTACATGAAAATGTTAAACCCAATACCTTAAACCTTAAATCAAAACCTTAAACCCTATGCATCAAAACCCCAAACCTTATACATGAAAACGTTAAACCTTAAATTAAAACCTTAAACCTTATGCATCAAAATCTTGAACCCTATACATGAAAATGTTAAATCTTATACCACCAACCTTAAATTAAAACCCTAAACCCTATGCATCAAACCTAAACCCTAAACCTTATGCATCAAAACCTTGAACCTTATACATCAAAACGCTAAATCAAAACCTAAACTCTATGCATTAAAACTCTAAACCCTATACATCAAAACATTAAACCCTATATCCTAAACCCTAAAAATCACCATATTGAGGTCTATGACATTCCCATCTATTTGATTCATTGTTCAATGTTGGTTTCTCTAAAAATATGTCATGAATAAATAATATCCTAAATGCTAAAAATCAATTTTAAAGCTTAAACCTCAAATTTTAAACTTTAAACTCAAAACCTTAAAATCAAAACCTCCAAATTCCAACATGGAGCTTTGAATTTTAAACCTTGACCTTGACTTCTAAACCTTAAACCCTAAACCCAAAACCTCCAAACTCAAAACCATAAACTTCCAAATTTTAACCTCAAAACCCTAAACCTTAAATTGAAAACCTTAAACCATAAACTCAAAACCCTTTACTTTAAATGCTAGTAATAAATTATAATGCTTAAAATTTAAACCCTAGACTCAAAACCTTACTCTCTAAATGCTAGTAATCAATTTTAATGCTTAAAATTTAAACCCTAAACTCAAAACCTAAACCCTAGATTCAAAAACCTAAACCTTCAACTAGTTACCCTAGGCTCAAACCATTACCTTAAACAATAAACTTTGCATATAATTTGGTGGGTCTATGAATTTATTAATATTCTCAAAACCCTAAATGCCTAAAGTCATAACCCTAAACCTTAAACCCTAATATTTAATTTGAAAGCTTATAACACATATTCAATTAATTTAAGATTTTACAAAAGTTCGAAAATCTTAACAATAACTTGACAATATTATATTTATTCAAACTTTCAATTATAAATTTCTTGCTGGACACTAGGACCAAAAGGAAAAGCTAAAGAAAAAAGAACAAAGTTTAGCCTTATAGTTATGTGTTCAAATCTATTTATGAAGGAAAAAATTAAAGTTAAAAAACAATTATATGTAGGATTGTTGATCATGATTTATTGTAATAAGAGCAAGATCTGATTTGAAAAGTAAAGTGTAAGACTCACATTATATAATAAGTTTATTGTAATATGATATCAAGCTTTGAAAGAAAAAACTGCAAAGTTGTGAGCTAATTTTTTTATTTAGGGGACGAGTTGAAGTCATAAGCTTATGATGATAATGATGAGTAATTTGATGATGAAAATAACAACATGGCGCGAATGTTGCAATGTTAATTGAAAAAATCATAGATTTGACTACATGTTGAGCTAAAAACAAATCAAATTGTGCAAATGTTTTATTTTCCATAACTAATGCTGATCAAGAAAAATCAACAAAATCTATGAGAAATAAAACATTTGCACAATTTGATATATTTTTAGTTCAACAATGTAGTTGAATTTACAATTTATTTTTAGCCATCATTACAACACGTGCGTTAGGTTATTAAATTATTGTTCCTAGGAAGAATTTGCAACCTTAAATTCAAAACCCTAAACTTTAACCTCAAACCCCTAAACCCTAAAAAATAGAAATAAGTTGAATGGTACATCACATCTAAACCAAAATATGATTCACCTACAACAACACAAAAATTATGACATGGTGGCCATTAAGAGGTTAACTTTAAAAACAGATAAAGTCTTGAAAAATTCAGTAAAAAATGTAAGTTATAATGTAAGAATTTTGATCTCTATTGGGTAAAATGCCTTCAACATAAAAAAATGAAATGCAGCAATATACATAGAAAAATTATTCCCCAATGTTAATTTTCGAATCTTAGCACTAGGGAATTATTTTTTTCTATATATTATTACATTCCATTTTTTTGTGTTGAAGACAAACTTATATATAAACACATATTAATTAATTATTTAATTAAACTACAACCATATATTTAAGTTTGAAATTCATATTTGAACTATATTGAAAATTTTAAAATATATATACAAACATAATATTTGCACAAAACACACACACGAAGTGTCCACATGAAGCAACATAAACACTTACATTCACACCCACACAAAAAAACACACTAAGTCATACGCACAAAAAAATGAATATCCAAATGAAACCCATATCTAAACAATTCTTATTTTGAAAATTGTCATATATACCACACACCACAATATCTATGACCTACATGTGATGACCCACAACATTATATATTCTTTTCAACACACTTTTTTTTTATACATATAAACAATAGAAAACACAAGCACACGCACACATGTCCACATACATATATATACAAACATATACAACCACACAATCATACACATATATACATATATACATAGATACAACTTAGACTACATATAAATAAACAAATATTATGCAATTTACAGATTTAAATGATTTAGTTGATTTGGATGCAAATTTCATTTAAACTATGAATTAGGACATATTAGTATAACAATGACTTCTAAGCAAAATCGGACATGAAATATTACCATATTAATAGAAGAAAATTATGTAACTATTTATTCAACCCTATAAATCAAATTTTGATAGTATACCCTATAATTCATCTTTAAACCATAAACCATAAATCTAAGTTTTATACATTAAACTTTAGAAAAATTAAATAAACATTTCAAATATGAACCACTTAAATATTTTATTACCTTTGAGTTATTTATCAAGGATTAGTGTATCCTTGAATGATAAATTAAGTAACTTTTTATTTTTAATTTAATATCAATTTTGAATTCATGAACACGAACAATTTAGTAAGATATTTGATAATTACATAACAACTGACTATTGATGTTTTATAATGTAAATTGCATTTAAATATATATTAAAAAATAACTTGTTATGAAATACTAAATAATCATTAATTAAGTCAGAGGTATGCTTTAAAAGTAAATTGGTAGAATTAAATACCCATTTATTTCTCCAAAAAAAATAAAAATCAGAATCCTTTTGTCATTGCATTTCACTCTAGTTAAAATTATTGAAAGATGACTAGAAACATGTGCTGATTGTTTTGGAGATTTAAAAAAAAAAAAAAAATAAACCTATTACAAAATTGTAAAAATTTAAAAAAAAAAAAAAATTAAAAATTAAAAAATTTAAAATCAAAATTTTTTAAAAAATATAAAAAAAAAAAATAAAATAAAAAATATTAA
>Ga0116229_10014682_pt1 | contig 10841 bp, 10 predicted proteins | sample S1TSphgellanicum_3_FD_87313 | JGI IMG/M metagenome (GOLD analysis project Ga0116229, IMG submission 87313) | Host-associated microbial communities from peat moss isolated from Minnesota, USA - S1T2_Fc - Sphagnum magellanicum MG | ecosystem: Host-associated > Plants > Peat moss > Unclassified...
GAGGCTGGAAAAACCTTGTTCCAGGTCGGCAATGAGGTCCGCGGGGTCTTCCAGGCCGATATGGAAGCGGACCATGGGGCCGCCGAAATCCATTTCGCTGGCGGTGCGCGTCACGAAGCCTGTTGTTGGCAAAGCCAGGCTTTCGTAGCCGCCCCAGGAGGCGCCGATGCCGAACAGGGTAAGCGCATCCACCAGGCGGTGCGTGGCTTCGGCAGAATAGTCGGGCCGGAAAACCACGCCAAACAGGCTGGAAGCGCCGGAAAAATCGCGCTTCCATAATTCATGCCCAGGGGCGCCGGGCAGGGCAGGATGCAGCACGCGCAGAATCTCTGGGCGGGTTTCGAACCAGGCGGCGATTTCCAGGCCCGATGCCATCTGCCGCTCCAGCCGCACCGCCATGGTGCGCAAACCACGCAAGGTCAGCCAGCAATCATCGGGCGAGGCATATTGCCCCAGGATCAGGGCGGCATCGCGCACACGCTTCCAATGGGTGTCCTCGCGGGTGCAGATGGAGCCAAGCAGAACGTCGGAATGGCCCACCGCGTATTTTGTCAGGGCCTGGATCGACACATCCACGCCATGCGCAAAAGGCTGAAAGGCATGGATGCCCCAGGTATTGTCCATCAGCACAGCCACGCCGCGCGCATGGGCCAGGGCGGCGAGGCCAGGCACGTCCTGCACCTCGAAACTATGGCTGCCCGGGCTCTCCAGATAAAGCACGCGGGTGTCCGGGCGAAAGAACGGGGAGAGATCATCGGCGCTCGAATCCGCGGCATAATAAGTGGTGGCAATCCCCAGGCGTTTCAGCATGGTGTCGCAGAACGAGCGCACCGGGCCATACACGCTATCGGGCATCAGCACATGGTCGCCGGCGCTGAGATAGGCCAGCAGCGGCACGGTGCAGGCGGCAAGGCCGGTGGAGACGATCTGGCAGCGTGTGCCGCCCTCGATATCGGCGATTACGTCTTCCAGCGCGTGGTGGGTGGCGCTGCCGTTCAGCCCGTAGCTCAGCGCCTGGTCGAAGCGGCGGCGCAGATAGGCGCGGCGCTGCGCCATGTTCTCGTAGAGCACGGTCGATCCGCGATGCAGCGGCGGATTGACGAAGCCATGGGTCTTGGTGCCGGCGCGGCCGGCATGGGAAAGCCGGGTCGCCAGGCCGTGAGACTGTTCGGTCACGATGTTTCCTTCGGGGTATCCGGCCGCGAGGCCCATTCGGTCCAGGAACCATCATAGAGCGCGCCCGGGTCGAGGCCGGCGATGGTCAGGCCCAGCGTGAGGATGGCAGCAGACACGCCGGTGCCGCAGCTGGTGACGACAGGCGTGGTGCCGTCAATCCCTGCGGCCGCGAAGCGGGCGCGCAGCGTCTCTGGCGGCAGCAAGGTGCGGCCAGCGATCAGCAGGTCGCTGGCGGGAAGGCTTTTGGCGCCTGGGATATGGCCGCTTGGCAGGCCTGGGCGAGGCTCGGGGGATGCTCCGCTGAACCGGCCTGCGGCGCGGGCGTCCAGCACCACCTCCCGCTGCGTGGCAAGGTTGTCCAGCATGTCGCCGATGCCGCGCAGCCCTGCGGCACGCAGGCTGGCGGTGAAGCGGCCTGGCGTCGCGGGGGCAGGGCGGCCGTGTTCGATTGGCCGGCCTTCCTCGCGCCATATGGGCAGGCCGCCATCCAGCACGGCCGCCTGGTCGTGGCCGAACAGCCGCATCATCCACCAGCCGCGCGGCGATGAAAAAACGCCCTTCTGATCGTAGAACACCACCCGCGTGGTGTTGGAAATACCCAGCGCTGCAACCAGCTTTTCGAATTTCCCGGGGCTCGGCACCATATGCGGAAGCGTGGTATCGGTATCGGCGATGGTCTCGATGTCAAAGAAGCGCGCGCCCGGGATATGGGCCTCGGCGAACATGTCCGACGGATCGATCCGTTCGGCCGGCATGTAGAAACTGGCATCAAGCACGCGCAAATCGGGCGCATGAAGGTTGTCTGCCAGCCAGGCGGTGCTTACCAACGGGTGCATCTCAATCTCCTTCAGGCCAGAAACTGCGCCCGCAGCCAGTCGCGCCGGGCGGCGAACCACAGCAGGCCGATCGTGGCCACCGAATTGGGGTAGGCGCCGGCGATGGCGCGTTCGATCACGTCGGCGGCGGGCAGGGCATACACGCGGATATCCTCCTGCTCGCTGGCCAGGCCGCCAGTGCCGAGCAGGCCGTCCGGGCCGATAGTACCGAGATGCACCCGGCCGGCGAACAGCGTGCACAGCTCGTCGCAACCGCCAGGGGTAAGCAGGAAATCGCCGATCTTGTGCAGCGAATCGACCTCCAGGCCCATCTCCTCGCGCGACTCGCGCAAAATGGTGGCTTCGGCGGTTTCGGTGCCGTCGGTAAGGCCGGCGGCGAGTTCCAGCATCACCGGGGGCAGGCCGGCGCCGAAAGCGGGGAGGCGGAATTGCTCGATCATCACCACCCGGTCGGTAATTGGGTCATAGGGCAGGATGGCAGCAGCTTTGCCGCGGCGCAGCAGCTCCCAGCTTCGCGGGCCGGAGAAGGTGCCGTCGAAGCGGCGCTGGCGGAATTTCACCACTTGCAGCGGGAAGCGGCCGTTCCAGACCGTTTCCGCCGAGTCGATCACAACGTCCGGCGAATGGGGGAAGGCGAGCATCAGTCGTCAGTTCCAGTTGTCAGTTTCCAGAGATAGAGCCGCCCGCCCGTTCTGGAAACCGACAACTGAGAACCGGCTACTGACCTAACAGGCCCCGTATCTCGTTGGCGCCGGCCTGGCCCTTGATGGCGTCGCGCCACATCGCCTCAGCGGTCCGCTGATACGCGGTGAGCGCTTCGTCGGCGCTGGTCATCATCGCGACGCCCGCCTGCAAATGCGGGATGGTGTCGCTGCGGAAGGGGTTGATGGCCAGCATCGCGCGGTCGCGGGAGCGAAGGATGTGGAACTGGCCGGTTGGCTCGCCGCCGGCCAGCAGGCCGAATTGCAGCCCCATCGGCTCGGCTTCCATCAGATTGGCGATGTGTTCGATCTCCGCGCGCGCCACCGCACGGGCGCGCTGGCGCAGCGACTCGGATTTGGCCATGCCCTGGCCTACGCCCTGCTGGAGGAATTTGGTGACCGCGCCGGCCGAGAGCATGGCAATGATGCTCGGGCGGCGCATGCGGAACATACGCTTGCGCTCGGCAAGAATCCCAAGCACCTGCTCCGCGGTGGAGCGGTAGGAGGCGCGTTCGGCGCCCGCCTCCGATGCCGCTTCAAAGAACAGATCGGCCTCGATAGCGTCCAACTCGTCCGATGAGGTGAGGTAAGTGAGCGGGAAGCTCACCTGCAGAATCTGATCGGCCGTCTCCTCCACCTGGCGCAGGCGCTCGAAGAAGCCGATGGGGCGGCTATAGTATTCTACGCCGATGCCAAGCAGAGAGAGTGGCGATATTTTGAGAAGCTCGGCCAGCCGGTTCACGGTGTCGAGCTTGATCACCTCGCCCTTCTCGTAGCGGTAGAGCGCCGCGCGGGACACGCCGAGTCGCGCCGCGATCTCTTCCGCGCGCAGCCCGGATTCCAGTCGGTAGGCCCTGAGCTGTTGGCCGATTTCAGTAAAACGCATCACGACACTATAGACTCCGCTTCCCTTGCCGTCTGGCGGCACAACGCTTAAAGCGCCTCTCGACTTGTGGAGATGTCACCTCTACCATACGTTCGTATAGGCGAGCGGTTCAGCGACATCCCGCGAAAAGCAACTGTGCGCCATTTTTTATACGATTTCCAGTTTTCTTTTCGGCACCCGAGTTGTCAGCCTGTCACACGAGCGTTAGGTGGGCGCTGCACCGATGATGGGTGCGCGGAGGCAGCATGCTCGCCGAACGGGTTCTGATGGGTTTGCTGATCGGCGGCATCGCGCTGGGTTGCGGTTTTGTGTTGCACCCATTTTTTTCGGCGATCCTCTGGGCGGCGATTCTGGTCTATACAACGTGGCCGGTGTTCCAGTGGTTCAGGACCAATTTGGGGCTGCCGCGGGGCTTGGTGTCGTTGATCATGGTTACCTTGACTGCCTTGGTGATCGTGCTGCCGCTGGCGCTTGCCGTGCCTGGTGGCGCGGCGGATGTGCGGGCGGCACGGTTTTCCCTGGAAGCCTGGCTGGCCGATATCCCGCCGGCGCCGCACTGGATTGCCGCGATTCCATTTTTGGGCGGCTTGCTGACCGATACCTGGAATGCCTGGGCAGTCGATCTTTCCAGCATGACCGCGTTCTTCCGGCCCTATCTGGGCATGTTCGCCGAACGCGGCTTGTCGCTGCTGCTGGGGGTGGCGGGTGGTCTCGTGCAATTCTTCGTGGCTCTCTTCGTCGCGTTCTTTTTTTGGCTCTCGGGTGATCGACTCGGGCCGCGGCTGCAGATTCTCGTTCATCGCATTGCCGGCCGTTACGGTCCAGATTTAATTGCAACAACAACACGTGCGGTGCGCGGCACGGTGTATGGCATTCTCGGCACCGCGATCATCCAGGGGTTTCTCACTGCCTTCGGGTTGAGCCTGGCGGGGGTGCCGCGGGTGGTGCTGCTCGGCACGGTGACGGCGTTTCTGGCCGTGCTGCCGATCGGCGCGCCGCTGATCTGGATCCCCGCCGGGTTATGGCTGCTGGCCGATGGGCATACGGTGCGTGGGGTGTTTCTGCTGGTGTATGGGGCGATTATCGTCTCTGGCACAGATCATCTGATTCGGCCGTATTTCATCGCCCGCGGGGCGCAGATTCCTTTCGTTCTGACGGTTCTTGGCGTGCTGGGCGGGGTGCTGGCTTTTGGCGCGCTGGGCATTTTCCTCGGCCCGGTGCTGCTGGGTGTGGGCTGGATGCTGGTGCTGCAATTTGGCCGCATGGAGACGGGGCTGACGCCGCCGGCAACCCTGCCGTCGTGATACGGCTTGCGCCCGCTTGCCGCGCGTGAGAGTCGCGCTGCGTGCCTGACCTCCGCGTAAGACAGCTGCCCATGCCGCAATCCCGGCAACGCTCCACCCGGATTCGCGCGGCGTGGCTGGGGTCGGCTGGGGTCCATGCGGTTGTCCTGCTGATCATCCTCTTCGTGCGGCTGATGGAGCCGCTGGTGCCACCGCCGGAGCAGCCTTCCTTCGCCGTCGAGTTCGAACCCGATACCAGCCAGACCAATGGCGGCCCGAACCCGAGCAAGGATACGCAAACCCCGAAAGGGGAGGACTCCGCGATGATGCATCCGCAGACCCAGCCGCCGGCGGCCGCGTCGTCGCAACCGCAGATGAACCTGATCCCGCCTGAATATATGCAGCCGCCGCCACCGCCGCAGGAGCAGGCCGAACCTCTACCGCCGCCAATGGCGCAGCCGCGCTATTCACGGACCGGTCCGGCGAAAAGCGCGGACCACAACCCGTTTGCGCACCCGATGAATTTCAGCCTGGCGCCGAGAGGCGAACGCTCTGCATCGGCCGGGCTGCGCAGCTCCAGGGGCCTCGATCTGTCTGCCGGGCCGGTGGTGCGCGGCGGCCGGCTGCAGGACTCGGTGGCCCATGTGGTCGGCCCAGGCGGCACCGCCGATTATCTGGCCCTGCTGAGCGAGTTTATCGAAGAGCACAAATACTATCCGGAGGGGGCAGCGGCGAATGGCGAGGAAGGCACCGCGACCGTGCAACTGACGGTGGCACGGGATGGCACGGTGAAGGCGCTGCATCTGGATGCCTCATCCGGTTCGTCCTTGCTGGATTCGGCCTGGATGGCGGTGTTCCGCGATAACCGGCTGCCCGCCTTTACCGACGACATGCCGGGGGCGCAGCAGACCTTTACGCTCTCGCTGAATTACGAGCTGATCTATCGGCACTAAGGCATCGTCGGCAAATAAGTGCGTCGGCACGCCGACAAAGATGCCGCTTCAATCAAAGACTTAGGGCCCGTTCGACCTCATGACCCGATTCGGTTAATGTCGAACGGGCCCTAATCCGTTATCCAAACGCGGCGGATCGATGCCGCCGGGGGATATGTTTTAAATCCGACGCGAACCTTCAAAAATTGTTAACTAATCGATGCGATGACTCCGCTTGTTCAGAAAGCCTTGTCCAAAGGACTCACGCGGATGACGAATTTTGGTGTTGGCGTGCAGGCTGAGCAGCGTGCCTGTGACGCACTGGCAGGGCGGGGGTGGCGCATTCTCGGGCGGCGAATGCGTACCAAGGCAGGGGAAATCGATGCCGTCGCTGAGAAGGATGGCCTGGTGGCGTTCGTCGAGGTGAAAGCACGGCCCAGCTTGGCCATGGCCGCGGCTTCTCTGGGGCCGCGGCAGCAAGGCAGGCTTGTTGCCGCAGCTGAGATATTACTGGCTGAGCACCCGTCTTGGGGCCAAGGCGGTGTCCGCTTCGATGTTCTTCTGGTCGATCCGCAAAGTCGCGTCCGCCGGATAACAGACGCCATCCGCCTCAACTAAGGCATCGTCGGCACATAAGTGCGTCGGCACGCCGACAAAGATGCCGCTTCAAACAAAGGCTTAGGGCCCGTTCGACCCAGCAACCCGATTCGGTTAATGTCGAACGGGCCCTGAAGCATGATCGCTTTAGGTTGACTTCAACCGCGATAAACATGCTCGCCAAAACAAAGAGCTGGAGCGGCCTGACGGAGACTGGGCCGTTCATGGTCAGCCGAAGCCACCGCCGCGGCCGGGGCGCTCTGGCTCCGTCCGCCAGACTTGATCCACGGATCGCAAGTTTGCGGCAGGGCTGCTACACCCCGTTCATTCACGCGGCAGGATGAACTTGATGCAGGCAGGCGCCCTGAAAGTAGCGGTGCAGATGGACCCGATGGAGCCCATCAACATCGACGGCGACAGCACTTTTGCACTGATGCTGGAAGCGCAGGCCCGGGGTCACATGCTGTGGCACTACGAGGTAAGGCATCTTGCCCTGCGCGAGGGGCGGCGGGGCGATGGGCATAGCCCAGGGGGTGCCCGCATTTTGGAACGGCTGACCGCTTTGGCGCGCCCGGTTCAGGTGCAGCGTCAGTATGGCCGGCATTTTGCCTTCGGCCAAGCCGAGACGCTGGATCTGGCGGGCATGGACGTGGTGCTGATGCGCCAGGATCCGCCCTTCGACATGGCCTATATCACGGCCACCCATATGCTGGAGCACATCCATCCGGCGACCCTGGTGGTGAACGATCCGGCCTCGGTGCGCAACGCGCCGGAAAAAATCCTGGTGACCCATTTCCCGGATTTGATGCCGCCGACCCTGATTACCTGGGATCTCGAGGCGATTCGCGATTTCCGGATCAAACATGCCGACATCATCGTCAAACCGCTCTTCGGCAATGGCGGGGCTGGCGTGTTTCGCATTCGCCCCGATGACGAGAACCTGGGAGCGCTGCTCGAAATGCACTTTGCCCGCTCGCGCGAGCCGCTGATGATCCAGCGCTACGAACCGGCGGTCAGGCAAGGCGACAAGCGCATCATCCTGATCGACGGCGAACCGGCCGGCGCGATCAACCGGGTACCGGCGCAAGGCGAGGCGCGGTCCAACATGCATGTCGGCGGCCGGGCGGAAAAAGCCGCCCTGACCGCCAGGGATATCGAGATCTGTCGGCGCATCGGCCCCACTTTGCGCGATCAGGGCCTGTTATTCGTCGGCATCGACGTGATCGGGGAGTGGCTGACGGAAATCAACGTGACGTCACCGACCGGATTGCAGGAGATCGCCCGCTTCGACGGCACCAACCTGGCTGGGGCTATCTGGGACAAGATCGAGGAGAAATGCCGCCCAAAATCATAGGGATGCGTTCATCCACCCTTTGGAACGGGTGGACGTCACACGCAGTGGATTAGACCGCTTGTCCCGACATTGGACGGTTGAGGAAATGCCGCGCCAGGAGCGCGATACCCACCGCGAACACGAAAACCACGATGCTGGATGGCTCCGGCACGTTGGTTGGGGTCGTGTTCGGAGGTGTGGTTGTTCCGGTGCCACCGCCGCCTGGTGTGGTAGTGTGGGTGCAGGACGGGTCGCTAGAGACCTTCATGCCCGGTTTTACGGTGCAACCAGAGATGAGTCCGCCGCCGCCACCACCGATCAGGCCGCCCAGACCGCCGATTCCAACCAGACCAGCAGCGCCGACTCCCGCCAGGCCGCCGGCGGCAGCAAGCTTTGGAACCGGGCCGAGTGCCGGGAATGGGCTTGCCGGAAGCGCACCATGGCCAGCAGCATGCTTTTCGCAGCCACTCAGGTTAGGAGCGGGCTTCGGCGGACCGAGATGAAGGTGAACGTGGTGAACACGATGCTTGATACGCCCGATCACATGGTGCACGGCGTGGTGACGCGGCGGAGCAAGCCCAGTTGGGATATTGGTATCTGGCACTGGGGCACATGGATCGTAAACCACTTTAATTCCACTCCGGCGCTAAACCTGCGCTCCACGTAATTAACAAGATATGGCCGATCATACAACAATCTCTAAAAATGGAAAGTCTTCTTTTCGAGGCGCAGTAATTTATTCGCGTTTAAGGACGCTGTCTGTGATAAAATGAGCGAGACCGCTGGCCTTAAACGCCTGGCGTAGCGACGTTTCATCATATTCGTGACTCACCCAATCCAGGAAGGCAATCCTGCCTTCCGCTTCTCGCGCATAAAGCACAAAGAAAGCGTCAAGTATCCCGGTGCGGGCACGATTGAAATGGCCGAATCGCCAGGAGAGTTGTGCGAGCGCCTCGGTGGCGGCGCCGCCTTCGAACAGGATAGCCAATCCGGCCGCCAGGCCAGTGCGGTCAGCGCCGGATTTGCAATGCATCAAGGCGGGTGTCGCCAGCTGACGGTAGATTTCGGCAAAGCGCAGAATACGATCGCGATGCGGGGCGCCGCGGCTCTCGAAGGCCATATCTATATGCGCAAGGCCAAGCCGCTCCGCCTGGTCGCGGGATAGCGAATCGGAGCCGCAAAGGCGCTGGCCGCGCAGATTGATCAGCGTTTTCAGCCCATAGCGCCGTTTTGCCGCGGCCAGTCGGCCGGGCGTGGGATGGTTGCAGCGATAGAGTTTGCCGGGGATGATTTCGGCGAAGTTGCTCCACGCGAGCCGGAACACCGCGTGATCGACAAAGAGCGAGTCAGACCATGCCCTGAGTCGCCCGCGTCGTGTGGTGAGGTCGAACATCTGAAGGTGCCAGCTCTCAGCTTTCAGTCATCAGACTGAAGGCTGAGAGCCTAGCCATGCCGTTCGGCGATGAGCTGCTTGATTTCCGAGATGGCTTCGCCGGGGTTCAGGCCCTTTGGGCAGGTCTGGGTGCAGTTGAGAATAGTGTGGCAGCGATAGAGCTTGAACGGGTCTTCCAGCGCGTCGAGGCGTTCGCCGGTGCGTTCGTCGCGGCTATCGGCGATCCAGCGATATGCGGCGAGCAGGGTGGCTGGGCCCAGGAATTTGTCGCCGTTCCACCAATAGCTGGGGCAGGAGGTGGTGCAGCAATAGCAAAGGATGCATTCCCACATGCCGTCCAGCTTGCCGCGTTCCTCGCGGCTCTGCAGGCGCTCGCCGTCCGGCGGGGCCGGGCTGTCGGCCTTCAGCCAGGGCTCGATGCTCTGCAATTGCGCGTAGGCCATGGTGAGGTCGGGCACCAGGTCTTTCACCACCGGCATATGCGGCAGCGGATAGATGGTGACGGCGCTCTTCACCTCGGCGGTCGGTTTCAGGCAGGCCAGCGTGTTGCCGCCATCGATATTCATCGCGCAACTGCCGCAAATGCCCTCGCGGCAGGAGCGGCGGAAGGTCAGCGTCGGGTCGATCTCGTTCTTGATGTAGATCAGCGCATCCAGGACCATTGGGCCGATGCGGTCCAGGTCGAGCCGGTAGGTGTCCAGCACCGGGTTTTTGCCGTCATCCGGGCTCCAGCGATAGATGCGGAATTCCTTGACGCGCTTGGCGCCGGCCGGGGCTTCGAAGGTTCGGCCACGGCCGACTTTGCTGTTTTTGGGGAGCGAAAGCTCAGCCATTCATCGGTTTCCAGTGTGTAGGATGGGTCAGCGCAGCGCTACCCATCAATCGGCTGCTGATGGGTAGCGTTTCGCTCACCCATCCTACGGTGCGGTCGGCTCAATAGACACGTTTCTTGGGCGGGAAGACCTGAACCTCGTTGGTGAGGGTCTGCATGCGGACGGGGCGGTAATCCAGGGCGACCTCGCCAGTATCGGACACCCAGGAGAGGGTGTGCTTCATCCAGTTCTGGTCGTCGCGATCCGGATAATCGTCATGCGCCTGGGCGCCGCGGCTTTCCTTGCGGGCTTCGGCGCTGACCATCGTGGCGGCGGCGTTGCCGACCAGGTTCTGCAGTTCCAGAGCTTCGACCAGGTCGGAGTTCCAGATCATGCTGCGATCGGTAACGGCCATATCCGCCATGCCGGTCCAGATCTGGCCGAGTTTGGTCACGCCCTGGGTGAGGCTTTCGCTGCTGCGGAACACCGCCGCGTGCTGTTGCATGGTGCGTTGCAGGGCGTCGCGTATCCGGGCGACGCCAGTGCCGCCGCTGGCATGACGCGTCCAGTCGAACCGGTCCAGGCTGGCTTCGCCGGCGCGGGGCGGCAGCGGCGCCTGGGTGGCGCCAGGCGTGACCAGTTCGGCGGCGCGCTGGCCGGCGGCGCGGCCGAACACGACAAGGTCAAGCAGGGAATTAGTGCCAAGCCGGTTGGCGCCGTGCACGGAGACGCAGGCAGCCTCGCCCACCGCCATCAGGCCATGCACCACCGCATCGGGGTCGGTGCGGGTGGGGTTGAGCACTTCGCCACGGTAATTGGTGGGGATGCCGCCCATATTGTAATGCACGGTCGGCAGCACCGGGATCGGCCCCTTATTGACGTCGACTCCGGC
>Ga0116229_10014683_pt1 | contig 10840 bp, 8 predicted proteins | sample S1TSphgellanicum_3_FD_87313 | JGI IMG/M metagenome (GOLD analysis project Ga0116229, IMG submission 87313) | Host-associated microbial communities from peat moss isolated from Minnesota, USA - S1T2_Fc - Sphagnum magellanicum MG | ecosystem: Host-associated > Plants > Peat moss > Unclassified...
CCCGCGATGTCGCTTGCCGAGCTGGTGCCAGAAGGCGCGCGGCTAGTCGTCGTCGCGCCGCATCCTGACGACGAAGTCCTTGGCACAGGAGCGCTGATCTCGATTGCCGCAGCTGCCGGCCGCGAGATCCTGATCATTGCCGTCACCGACGGCGAGGCGAGCCATCCGCACCACGAGCCATCGGTCGTCAAGCGCGTGCGCATGAGCGAGCGTTCCCGTGCACTTTGGGAGCTGGGCATGGCCGCGAACCCGGTGCTGCGCATGGGGTTGCCCGACGGCGCTGTTGGCAAGCACATCGATGCCCTGACTGCGCAACTGGCACAACTGCTGGGTCCGGACGATGTCGTCTTTTGTCCGTGGGACGCAGACGGGCATCCCGATCACGAGGCAACGGCGCTGTCGGTTCAGACCCTGTGCCACACGCGCGGGCTCAGATGCTTTCAGGTGCCGATCTGGGGCTGGCATTGGTGCGAGCCCAACGACTTTCCGTGGGCGCGCGCGGTCCGCCTTGACATCACTGCCGATACGCGCAGGCGCAAGGCGCGCGCGCTCGATGCATTTCGCAGTCAGATCGAAGACGATCTTGAGCAGCCGATCCTGCCTGCAGCCACACTCGAACACTTCAGGCGAGCGTTCGAGATTTTCCTGATCTGAAAGGCCGAGATTTCTCGGGCACGCCGATGAACGCGCGCGCATCGCAGTTCGACGAGATGTTCGGCGTCACGGACGATCCGTGGGGCTACCGCACGCGCTGGTATGAAAAGCGCAAGCGCGAGCTCCTGCTTGCCGTACTATCGCGTCCCCTTTATCGCCGCATCCTCGAGATCGGACCTGCCAATGGCGAAGTGACCTCAAGGCTTGCCGAGCGCGGCGCCGAGGTCGTCGCCTGCGACGCGTCGGCGCGCGCCCTGGAGTTGACGCGACAGCGCCTTGGCCCGCTGGATCACGTCAAGCTCGTGCATGGCGACATCCCTGCCCAATGGCCGGAGGGCAAATTCGATCTGGTCGTCATCAACGAGATCGGCTACTACCTTTCGCATCAGGAACTTCTCAATACGCTCGATCTGATCGAGGCCAATCTGGCCACGCCAGGCGAGATCGTCGTGTGTCACTGGCGCTATCCGATCGAGGGCGCACACGGCACAGGCGATGACGTGCACGAACGCATCGCACCCTTTCTGATGGGCCATGACCTACGACGGCTGGCCAGCCATATCGAAGCCGACTTCCTGCTTGACGTGTGGACCAACGACACGCATTCGGTTGCCGCCCGCGAGGGACTGCGTTGATCGGCGTCGTCATTCCCGCGCACAACGAAGAAGCCACGATCGCTTCGTGCCTTGCATCGGTGCTGGCCAGCGCCGGCCACGAGGAGCTCAATGCAAGGTGCGTCGGGGTTGTCGTGGTTCTTGATGCGTGCAGCGACCGCACTGCTCAGATCGTGGCCGAGATGGGCGTAGAAAGCATCGCCATCAAGGCACGCTCCGTTGGCGCTGCGCGCGCTGCGGGCGCCGACCATCTGCTGAGGCGCGGCGCCTCGTGGCTGGCCTTCACCGACGCCGATACCTTGGTCGCCCCGGACTGGCTGGCACGCCAGATCAGCCTGAATGCCGAGGCGGTTTGTGGCACGGTGTCGGTGCATGACTGGCATCTTTATGACGCAGACGTGAAGCGGCGATACGAAGCCGATTACACCGACCGGGACGGGCACCGGCACATCCATGGCGCAAACCTCGGCGTAAGTGCGTCGGCCTACCTTTGCGCCGGGGGATTTCCACCGCTTCGCGAACACGAGGACATTGCCCTCGTCGAGGCGCTGATCGCCAAGGGCGCGCAGGTTCATTTCAGCGCCCAGCCGCGCGTTGCGACCAGCGCACGCGTTTTCAATCGCGTCACGGGCGGGTTTGGCGGCCTGATCGCAAAGCTCTGTGGCGAGCGCGGCGAAGGCCAGAACGAGCGCGCGTTCGCGCTTTAGGTGGTCGAACCGAACGAGGCTCCTTGACAACGTAGAATGGTCGGCACGCCATAGTCATCGGCGTTGTCGATGCAGGGCCTAAGGACGCAGTTGGTCCTCGAAAAATGTGTAGGTGTCTGACCACTCGCTGGCAAGGTCGGCCAGATCACCTCCCATATGGCCGGTTTGGTTATCGGTGCGTATCCAGACCGGTTTGCCGCTGGCGCTGTCCGCCTGGAGCTTCGCCCCGAACTTGCCGGACTGCCACGAAGATACGCGGCTGTCGTTAAGGCCTACGACCAGAAGAACGGCTGGGTAGGACACGCCTCGCGTAACGTGGAGATAGGGGTCAAGTTGCGCGAGGGTATGCAGACCCTCCGAAGTATTGGGGTCACCCAGTTCCGCGTACTGATTGGCGCCGTTGATCGCGGCCGACAGGCGCACTGGGTTCAATTCACCCGCATGAATACTGACCGCCCCAAACGCCTCCGGGTGCGCAGTCATAGCGCCGCCAACCAGAATCCCTCCCATGCTGGCGCCTTCGGCCGCCGTCGCTGAAGGGGTGGTCCAGCCATCACTTGTCATGAATCGGGCGCAAGCAACAAAATCCTCGACGCCTTTCCGCTTGTTTGGCCCACGGCCATCTTGCCACCACTGAAAGCCTTTTTCCGATCCACCGCGGACGTGTGCAACTGCGTAGATGTGGCCTGCCTTAACCCACTCAAGCACCGTCGTATCAAAAAAACGCGGGATGTTGATGCCGTAGCCGCCGTATCCCTCAACCATCGTCAGCGTCTTGCCGTCGCGTTTGGCATTCTTGAGCCGAACGATGGTCAGCGGCACTTCTGTTCCATCTTCGCTTTTGACTTCAACATCGACGGCTTCGATGTCGCTGTAATCGTTCGCAGAAGTGGCGCCCGCATGAAGGTCAACAAGATGATGAGTCTCTGCATCGTAGCGAAATGCGATGCGCGGATGGGTAAAGTCCTGAAGCGTAAAGAGGGCTCCTGACTGCTTTGCTTGTGTGGACAGTATTCCGATCGAACCTGCGAGCGGCAGCGCAATGTCATCCAGATTCCCACCATGCAGCCGCAGGAGATGGTCAATCCCCAGAGTCGAGCGTTTGATATAGAGCGCGTCCGGGGCGACAGACATATTCTCGATGACAGCGTCGGTCTCTGCAACAACCTCTTCTGCCTGCGCCAACGGCGCACCTTCTTTCCTGAGATCGACCTTGAGCACATGACCGTTCGCATGTCCTGCGAATGAGGCGAGGTACAGCGATTCACCCCGGAGCTCGGAGTCGTGCACATCGTCGCCGTAATCCGCGATGCAGCGCCAGGTCGTTTGCGGATGGGTGATGTCCTTTAAGGGCGTGACGCAAACACGACGGGCGGGGCGCGCGCCTCCGATCCTCGCAATCGCGAAGGGAGAGTCTGAAGACACATCGAGGAAGGGAAATTCGTGTGGATCGAGCAGCAGCGTCGGGTTCTGGCTGCCCATCAATACGATGGGGTCATCGTTGACGGGGGTGCCTAGTCGATGAAAACGCACCCGCATGTTGAGGATCGGGTCGGCGGCGCCGGCACTGGGGTCCATCTGGGTATAACTGAATGCATCGCTTGCAGAGGTCCATGAGATCGGAATTTCCCCCCAGATCGGGTCGAAGGTTTCCGGCAATTGTTCACCCGTGTCGGCGTTGATGACGATGACCTTGGTCACTTCCGCGCCGCCGGTATCGACATTCACGCCTACCAGTTTCCCGTTTGGCGAAGGACTGAAGACGGTCACGGAGGCGTGCTTGGCTCCGTAGTCACCGACATTCGGATCAAAGAGCACTTTTTCCGCGCCCGAGCGCTCGCGCATCACGAGGACGCCTTCCTTGCCGGCCGTCAGGCGCAGGAAAAACAGGCGCTGTGCCGCCAGGTTTTGCAGGCGGTTCAAGGTCGATGACGCCGACGCCTGCCGAAGCCGCTTCTGCCAGAGGGCGGATCGCGGGCTTGCATCCAGACGCGCTCTGGTGAATGCGCCTTGCCGCAAAAGCCATTCATCAAATTCCTTATTGTCCCGACCTTCCATCCATCGATAAGGGTCGGGTAGGGTGAGTCCGAAGGCGGTGTCGCTTACATCAACGGTTACGGCCGCAGGCGGCGCAGACGACTCGTCGGCGTGGGCGCAACCACATAGCAGCGTGAGCAACACCATTCCCGCGACCTTCATGGGTCTCCTCCTCGATTCCTTGGGTTTAACGAAAGTAGGCCGGCCAACCCGGTGCTTCAAGCCTCACTTGAGGTGCCAGCGTCATCAACAAACACCGGAGGGTCGATGACAAATTGTAAGCGTAAAGTCAGCGCGAGGAAGGGCACCCAAGCGTCGATTGACGGGTCGCTGAACACGCCAAATCGAAGGCGCCAAGCGGGAAGTCGCCTGGACGGCTCATGGTGTGTTGGTCGATCAGTTCGTTGCCAGCCACCCATCGGCGCCAGAGGCGCTCGTGCTCGACGTTTACACCAGCGCAGATACGACTTGCTCTCAGCGGCAAGACCACCTCTTCCATGCCCTGTTCATGCAATATGCAGCTACAGCGAAGCAGCAGCGCGCGCGGCCTGATCGTACTGGCCCGAGAGGCGCCGCAAGGTGTTGGCCAGTTCGCCGATGTCACGATTGTCGGCGCTATTGGGACCCATGCTCTCGACCAGACATCGCTCGCGGACTTCACGATAGCGCTCGACCACGGCACGCCCTTCATCGGTGACGGAATAAAGCACCTCCTTGCCGATGCGCTCGCCGCGTACCGCACCGAGCGCAATCAGCTTCTTGAGCGAATAGCTGATGACGTGCGTATCTTCGACGTTTTGGATCAGGCAAAGATCCGCGAGCTTCTTGCTGCGCCCGCGATGATTGACGTGGTGCAGCACGTTGACATCGGTAATCGCCAGATCGGGCAGGCCGGCTGCGGCCATGCAGCGCACCGCCCATCGACTGTAGGCATTCCACGCGATGATCAGGCCGAATTCGAATTCGGACAATTCGGGGCTTCGGCTTGACACCAGATGCGATGATGAGACGATGCCACGCCGCGCCTTCTCGATGGACCGCGCGGCCGGCTCGCGCCGCTTTTTCTGGGTGCTCATGATGGGTCCTGTGAACTCGAACGGTACGCCGGCCAGACCAGTAATGTCGATATTTTATAGATAATTTGTTTGCTTCGCAGGCCGGGTTCGGGAGCCTGTAGGGTGACTGTCACGAGGACGTCGCAAATCTGAAATATCGTCGCGGCTCGGCGCGTCGCAGCGACTACTTTACGGTACGATTCCCCGCGCACGAGCGTTCCTGGGTAAGCCGCATCCATGACCACCACCGCCATCCAATCGCCGCTGGCCATCCGGCTCTTTCCCAACCGCTGGGACGTGGTGGTGTTCCCGCTCGTGATCGGACTGCTCGTACTCGCCAGCACCAGCTTTCGCGACACGCTGGTGCCGCTGTCAACGCTGGCAACACAAAATGTCTCGCTCGACTGGCGCGAGCTGCCCGAATATGCGCTGCGCACGACGCTGCGCATGCTTGCCGCGATGGCGGCGTCGCTCTTCTTCACGCTGACCTATGCGACCCTCGCAGCCAAGAGCGCGCGCGCCGAACGCATTCTCGTGCCAGCGCTTGACATCCTGCAATCGGTGCCGGTCCTGGGCTATATCTCGTTTACCGTCACGTTTTTCATGTCGCTATTCCCCGGGCGCGTGATTGGCGCCGAATGCGCCGCGATCTTTGCCATTTTCACGAGCCAGGCCTGGAACATGGCCTTCAGTTTCTATCAGTCCTTGCGCACGGTGCCGCGTGACCTGATCGAAGTCAGCGAGAATTTCCAGTTCACCGGCTGGCAGCGCTTCTGGAAGCTCGAAGTGCCATTTGCCGTGCCGGGCCTGATCTGGAACATGATGATGAGCATGTCCGGTGGCTGGTTTTTCGTGGTCGCCTCAGAAGCCATCACGGTGGGCAACAACACGGTGGTCTTGCCTGGCATCGGCTCGTATCTCGCACGCGCGATCGACGTGCGCGATCTGCATGCAGTGGGCTACGTCATCATTGCCATGACGCTTGTCATCATCGCCTACGATCAGCTGCTGTTTCGTCCGCTTGTCGCCTTTGCCGACAAGTTCCGCATCGAGAACACGGCATCGGCCGTCGCCCCGCAATCGTGGCTGTTGAATCTGACGCGCCGCACGAGCCTCATGATCGTGCTGCTCTCGCCGCTAGGCCATGGCTTTTTGGCCATGACGCGCTGGCCCTTGCGCTTTCCAAAACTCGACGTGGCAAGAGCCGCAAGGCGCGTACCCTCGGTGTGGAAGGATCGCGTCTGGAATACGCTGCTTGTCACGCTATCGCTCTACCTGCTCTACCGCATCATCACTTTCGTTGGCGCCAGCGTTACCCTTGGAGATGTCGAGATGGTGCTCGGACTGGGCGGCATCACGCTCATGCGTGTCCTGGTCTTGATTGCGCTCGCCTCGATCGTCTGGGTACCGCTTGGCGTTCTGATCGGATTGCGGCCACCGATCGCTGAAAAAATCCAGCCGCTGGCCCAGTTTCTGGCAGCGTTTCCCGCCAATCTGCTCTTTCCGGTGTTCGTCGTCGCCATCGTCAGGTGGCACGGCAATCCCGATATCTGGTTGAGCCCGCTGATCATCCTTGGCACGCAGTGGTACATCCTGTTTAACGTCGTCGCGGGAGCGTCGGCCTATCCCAACGACTTTCGCGAGGCCGCCGCCAACTTTCACATCCGCGGCTGGCAGTGGTGGCGCAGCGCCATGCTGCCTGGCATCTTCCCCTACTACGTGACGGGCGCAATCACCGCTTCAGGCGGCGCGTGGAACGCCAGCATCGTTGCCGAGTCGGTGCAGTGGGGCACGACGCACCTGAATGCGCACGGGCTTGGCGCCTACATCGCACAGACCACGGCTGCTGGCGACTATCCGCACATCATTCTCGGCATTTCGGTGATGTCGCTCTACGTAGTCGTTTTCAACCGCCTCCTATGGCGGCCGCTTTATGCATTTGCCGCAGGCCGCATGCGCGCCGACTAGCGAAGGAATGTAGACATGGCCAAGAATCCCGGCGAAGAAATCATCAAACTCGAACACGTCAGGCGCGGCTTTGACAAGGCGCAAGGCGAGTTGCTCGTGCTCGAAGACATCACCATGTCGCTGCACGAGGGGGAGATCGTCGGCATCCTTGGGCGTTCGGGGTGCGGCAAGTCGTCGCTGCTGCGCATCATCGCCGGGCTCATCAAGCCCTCGGGCGGCGCCGTCAACTACAAGGGTGCGCCACTCAAGGGCCCGGCAAACGGTGTCGCCATGGTGTTTCAGACCTTCGCGCTCTTTCCCTGGCTTACCGTCCTTGACAACGTCGAAGCCGGGCTTGAAGCGATCGGCACGCCCGCGCCCGAGCGCAGAAAGCGCGCGCTCGCCGCCATCGATCTGATCGGTCTTGACGGCTTTGAGAACGCCTACCCGCGCGAGTTGTCAGGGGGCATGCGCCAGCGCGTGGGTTTTGCCAGGGCACTGGTTGTCAACCCCACGCTTTTGCTCATGGACGAGCCATTTTCAGCGCTTGATGTGCTCACGGCGGAGACGCTGCGCACCGAGCTTCTCGACCTTTGGATTGGCAAGAAGCTGCCGATCAAATCGATTCTGATCGTCACGCACAATATCGAGGAGGCGGTTTTCATGTGCGACCGGGTGCTGCTGCTTGCAGCAAACCCGGGACGCCTTGCCGCCGAGATCAAGATCGACTTCGCGCACCCGCGCAACCGCCTTGACCCCGCATTCCGGCAACTTGTCGATGACATCTACGCGAAGATGACAGCGCGCACGGACGTGGGCGGCACGCGCACCGCCGACCTGACCCTGTCAAGCCGACTGAGCCCGGTATCAACCAACCTGATGTCGGGCTTGATCGAGACGATCAGCAGCGAGCCTTACCACGGGCGCGCCGATCTTCCCGACATCGCAAGCCGCCTGCACCTTGAAGTCGACGACCTCTTTCCCATCGGCGAGGCGCTGCAATACCTGCGCTTTGCCGACATGCACGAAGGTGACATCACGCTGACAGCGCTCGGGCGAAGTTTTGCCGACGCCGATACGCAGCAGCGCAAATCACTCTTTGCGCGCCAGCTTCTTAGCTGGGTACCGCTTGCCGAGCACATCCGCCAGGTGCTGCAGGAAAGGCCGGGACGCATTGCGCCGCGCGCGCGCTTTCAGCAGGAACTTGAAGATACGCTCTCGGATACTGCAGCAGACGAAACCATCGACGCCATCATCCGCTGGGGCCGTTATGCAGAAGTGTTCAACTACGACGACAAGCGCGAAGTTTTCGGCCTTGACGACATCGAGGCGTAGACAGGCCTGCTCACATCCCCCTGCAGGCTTCCTCCCCGCGAGCAGGTGGATGCCTGCGCATCTAGGACAATCCGCGCACCAGGATGTTGGAAATGTCCTAGTGCGAATGTACTAGGGACGCGCGTGGACAAAACGCATCGAAGCCGTAGACTCTGCTTCAGTGCCTGGGCACTAACTGCAGGGCTTCCCTTGCGTCATGACCGAAGGAACGATGGATACCGAACTAGTCACAACGCTCGATCCTGCAAGCCAAGGCAGTGACGCACTTGATTCAACACAACTGCGAGCCGTAGCCCTTGAGCAGATCCGCCTTGCGCTCCTCGAGCTCTCTGCAGGGCGCGTCAGAAAATCCGACCAGGTGCAGTTTTCATTTGGCATGGTCGCACTCGCTCACGAATTGCAACTGATTTCGGATAAGGAATTGAGCGCTTTCGAGGCGATTATCAATCGCCATTTCAGAAGATGAAAGTGAGCGCCAAGACCGGTGTCGGCCCACAGCGGAAATTTGGGGCATAGGAAAGGGGACATTCAAGCAATTGCGACCTGGCCCGAACCGGGACTATCGAATGCCCAATCAACGAGGATGTCAGTTTGTCCTGCCCTTCCGAGAAACCTGAGGGCCGCGCACTCCAAGGACCGCGAGCTCCGCCCTTCGGGTGATCGCCCACTCAAACCGGCCCTCAATACTTTTCGCTGCTAGTATCGCCGGGCCAATCCATTGCGCTCTTATGATTTGAATTTTCTCATCTTCGCGCAGCAAAGCCTGAGGCTGCCAGTATTCCCTTTCAGGGCCGATCGGTAGCCGGAGACTCTGTCCGAGAATTTTTCGAAATATTTGAATATCCGCATCCTCTTCTAAGCGAGTCCAATGCGCCAGACGGTCAATTTCGATCGCAGCCGCGAATAGGTCGAGTCGCCCTTCCAGAAGATCACGTGCACGTGCCCGAATCTTGCAGCAGTTCTTGACCCAGGACGGTTCGTTGGTTATTCCCGGTGGCATCTCCACGCTAGCTCGCTGACACGATTATGAATTTCGCCCTTGAAGGAACTTAGACGACTGCTCTGGGTATGCCGATCGCTGGTCTGGCCGGAAGGTTCGCGTTCCTTGTGCCGCCTCAAGCAGCCTGAAGCATGAATTCGACCTTGACCGAATCAAACGGGAATTCGATCTTGCCATCTCCTGTTCGAATCAGAATTCCCGCCAGGAGCAGCGCTTGAACATCAGCATGCACGGCCTTTGCATCTCGCGCAACCCGACGTGCCGCCTCACGGATAGACATGGCTTCAGCACCGCAAAGCGACTTCAGGAGTTCCCATCGTTTGGCGGTCAACACCTTCCAAAGCAATTCCGGAGACGCGAAGCCAATGCGAGCGTCTCGTTCTACCTTTCCTGACTTTATGGATCGCGATACGTCCTGAAGGGTGTCACGAAGAGACCGTACTTCAAGAATGACCGTGTTCACGATTCCACCTCTCTATATCAGCGTTGAAGTCAGCAAGTAACTGGTCGACGTCAGAAAATTCGTACGCCATCTCGACACCTCCGAAGTGGCGGTGATCCCCTTTGCCACGCTCGTTGTCGGACCGAAGCACACACTCTCCGTCGACTACGTAAGCCAGTCGGTACTTGAATTCGTGAGTGCTAGGTGGAACTGACTGCGGCAGTCGCCAGACGACGACCTCGGCGTACGCGTCCGCACCCACAATTACCCGACGTCGAACCTGAAGTACCGCATTCATGTTGGAGACAATACCAACACTCAACAGTGTTGTCAATTAATCCAACACGCATTTTGCGCAAATTGGATTCGCGCTAAGCGTAATCTGCTTTTTCACCGACTGGTTTCAGCATGATTAAACAACGCCGCTGGCGAACCGGTTGCGTCTCGGTGAATCAGGTCCCAGGTACGGTGTCCCTCGCGATGCTGCGCGCTCGGTTTCCTTGCCGCAAAGGTGATTGGGCGTTAATGGCGGCGGACGAGCTTGAGGACACCCACGATCCGATCGGGTCGCTGCAGTTCGCAGCGGTGGAGTTAAACCACCCTTTTTCGTCGAAATCGTTTCAGCAAAATACGGCTTCGCGCCTTCATTGCGGGCGTGCCGCTGCTCTCTGAGGATTCAAGTAAATCCACGATCACCGGTATCAAGGTCGGCTCCTGCAGAGCGAGATCAGCCAGCCCCTGCAGCGCACACGTTTTCAGGATCGAACTTTCTGAATGCAGGAAACGTTGTAAAGCCTCGCTCGTCCGACGGCGTCCAGCCGCATCTAGCTGTAGCCGGGGCAATAGAAGGGCGAAATGCCAAAGCACCTCCGGCTGCGTGCTTCGCTCAAGCAAATCAACAAACTGATTTGCATAAGACTGCAGCTCTGCAACTCGTTCGCGCGACAGTTTTTCCAGGGCATCAGCAGCTCTCATGCACACTGGCGGCTCCGTGTCGAATAAGCACTGCACCAGCGACGAGGTCAGTTGCGGGTTGGTCAGGACAGCGC
>Ga0116229_10014686_pt1 | contig 10837 bp, 10 predicted proteins | sample S1TSphgellanicum_3_FD_87313 | JGI IMG/M metagenome (GOLD analysis project Ga0116229, IMG submission 87313) | Host-associated microbial communities from peat moss isolated from Minnesota, USA - S1T2_Fc - Sphagnum magellanicum MG | ecosystem: Host-associated > Plants > Peat moss > Unclassified...
AATATAAATATATATATATATATATATATATATATATATATATATATATATATATATATATATATATATATATATATATATATATACATACATTCATACATACAAAGTGATCAAAAAGTTATGATTACAAATTCAATGTATATCCCACAAATGGGAAGTTATACATGACCTTTAAAAATGTATGTGCATTCAAATTATAATGGTATTTTATGGAATTAGTTTTAATTTTGAAAGAGAGTCTTTTTGCCGAGGTAAAATTTTCACCCATATATAAACTAATTATGGAGATATATTTATACTTTGTCATACAAATTTTGATACAAAAGTGACATTGAAAGGCCTGTGCATCAAAACTCATATGTTGCATTCAAGACAGATTGAGATTTCATGTATTACCCTGGTGAACCCAAATCTAATGTTTGAACCAAGATTCATATTTATGATATAATATCAGTGTTTTTTTTACTGGCAAAATTTTGCCAAATTTTTTTTTTTTCAAAATTCAAAGAAAAAAAAGCGAAAAAAAGAAAAAATCACCCGATTTCATATATTTAGTTTTCACCATGTAGCCAAACATATAAAAGGATGATTCAAGATTTGTACTTTATTTCTGGTTTATAGCCAGATTTGGCTAAATCTTCCTAGGGATGATCACCACTTTGGCTACAAACCAAGAATTCACAAAACAAAAACACTGGGTTATATTGAATGCAAATATATTTAATTCCTGTTGTAGTTCTAAAATGCAAATTTATCCAAAGTAAAGATGAAATGAAATAACTGACTAGTTTCCTTCACAAGAGACCAAAACTAACTAACTAACTAACTTGCAAGGAAGCTAACTAACCAAGGGGTGTGTCAATTACACTGTGGCCTTGCCATTTACATGAAAAAGTATTATCTTAAGGCAAAAGAAGAATTATTATGGAAACTCAAATATTTCACCATGCAAAAATATAATCTTCAAAAAATCCTCTAAAAGAAACCAAAATCCTTCAAGACATTATAACTCTGTAGCTAATCTCAAGTTTCAACACAAGCTAAAATATCATCTTTCAAAAATCCTCATATAAAATAATAGAGCTATTTTGTAGGGGCCAAAATCCATTAAGCTACTTATACTCTATAATGAATCTAAACACAATATCCTTTGCCTTGATAGGTAGGCAAGGCCAACAATAACTACCCACAAAGACCTGCTCCGCCAGTGTAGTAGCATCATGGCTTTCTTTCTTGTGAACTCCATTTGTATCTGGATGCACTTGTAGCAGTGTTGTGGACAAGCACCAGATTTCAAAGGGTTTTTGGTCTGTTCCTAATGTAGGGTTGGAGTGGAGCCTGAATGGAGGAGGTTATTTTACTCACCACTATTTTTGTGGGGGCTTGATCAACTCAAATTTTGAAGGTTTAGTTGCCAATATATTTTTTAATCAAAAGCTTCTCAAGGTTTTGTTTTGTTTTGTTTTGTTTGCTTTGTTTTGCTTTGCTTTCGCCACATGCCGCATTTCTTTTCTCTTTTCTTTCTTTTGATTCTCTTGATATCATTGATTTTTAGGCTTCATTTTTTGTTTCAAGTTTGTTTTCTGAGTTTCTTCCCCAATTGATAGAAAGAGTGTGCATCTAGTTGCATTGCAAACTCCTTGGAAACTTTTGCTGCATCCTAAGTTGTCCATGGCTCAAGAGATCAATTTAGTGAGGTTCAGCAGGTGGATTAGGTTGATTAAGCTTAAGCAAGCTTTGGAGGATCTGGCCCCAAACCCGACTACAAGAGGACCAAAAAGCCAGCAAAATGGTGAGGATTACAAGTGCTTTGTTTCCAATGGACTCAACACTATGCATCATCAAGCCGGATGCCATGAGAGTGGGTTACAAATCAGCTATATGTCATATGATCCACATTTTCGGCTTCAATGTCATTGCTGAAGGCAGATTCAAGGTATGAGAAGCTTTGTGTTCTTGGATTGAAGAAGGACTTCATGAATCTCAGGGATTTTTTGTTCTTCAATTTTGTGAGGTTGAAAAAGTGGTGATAGATGTCAACAAAACACTAAATTTAGTTGAAATTGCATTGGAAATTTTTTTAAACCTCCAATTTTTCCCCCAAAAGTTGTTGCCACAATGCAAAAACTCACCAAAACAAGAAACACTATTCATGATGCTTTCATAATTCATTTGGTTTTCTCATGAATTTTTTTGATTAGATACATCCTCTTTATTCATTTTTCGATTCAACTTTAACCTTTGGCATCTTTGGATTTCAAAGGTTGGCTAAGTCTTAAAAGTTATACAAAGCTTAATTCTCATTTTCATATCCATTTAGTACAACCTTAGATTCAATTTTGTCATTTGCTTCATGATGTGGATGATTGCTGAATTTTTCTTGATGACATCATTTTCATAATCTAGGCTAAATCAAATGGAGCACTTTGTATTCACAAATTGTGATTGAACCTTTAGTATTCATGTTGGTTTGCATTGAAAGCTTAATGGATATATATGGAAATCCAAAGCAATTAGACATTTTTGTTTGAGAGTTGCCCAAAAGGTTGTAAAATATACTATTGTGTATGAGAAAAATTTGTAGATGTTGTCTTCTCTTTGTAATTAGTCCTTTTATTTTGAAAAAACAAAATATGGGCTTTGAAAAGAAATTATCGCTACTAAAATAGAAAGTTTGACTTTTGGAATTTCTACAAATTGATGAGGAGTAGTGTTAACCAACAAACCAAAGATGTGCACATTATGGGTGTTTTGCAATGTACATCAAGTCTAGATGTACCATGCTTACTCTAACATGTGTCAAATATGAAGCGGAGCATGTAGACTTTGGTTGATGGAATTGCTACACTCTATTCATTGGTAATAGCAAAGGCAAAATCATGGATGTATGTGGAGCCCTTTTTTCCTTCATGTGAAACATATCTAGTCAAACACCCATAACTTACATAAGTTTTCTGGCTGCAACTAGTTAGTGCTTGTTACTCCTTTGGTGGTACAAGTATTTGGTCCATGAAGGTTTTGTGTTGTTCCAATGTTACATTTGCATTCATTGGACCTTTTCAAGTTGTTTCTTTGTCATCTTATTTTCAACATACAAGCACATTGTTTAACACGTATTTGTACTTGGTTAAATTTTGAAAGTGCTCAACAAAATGACATTTTGTCTAAGCAACTAATTTTGTAGTTCACAAGGGTGAGAGCCGAGCAATTCTATCAAGCTCATGCCAAGATGCCATACTTTGAGACCCTCATTCGCTTTATGATAAGGTGCTCTTGCATGCATTTTTCTCATGTTGTGTCCCCCAAGTGAAATAAGAAAGTCACATATTAGGGGTTTTGTAAGATAAAAATTGCCTTATTGTCTTTCATACTTCTAATAATCTTTTCCATCTTGATTGTACTCTTCATATTTGTTTTGTATGTTTTGGTGTATGGCAGTCGGTCTGTGCACGTGATGGTGCTTGTAAGGGATAATTGTTGTCGAGCTTTTCGAGCACTGATTGGCCCAAAAGATTCAAACCGGGCTCGTAGAGAAGCTCCTCAAACGTGAATATAACCTTTTTTCCTATGTCATTTTTTTGGTCCATTGTTAGGCTTACAAACCCACCCATAATTTCAAAAATACATTCCACAAGTATACATGCATTTGACATCTTTGAAATATATGATTACAGAATTAGAGCAATTTATGGTATTGATGGTCGAATGAATGCAATCCATGGTAGTGATAACCCTACACTTGCGGAGAAAGAAATCAAGTTTTTCTTCCCCACAGGTATTTTGGATTGTCATTCTCTTTCTCAAATTTCATGATTTTGATTTTTTTTTTGTTGGTCATCAAATTTTTAAGTTAAATCAAATTATTCAAATATAACCAAGCTCTTCTCTTTTGCTTCTCCTATCTTTCGACCATTGTTTTATTCTCAACATCTTTATTTTATTGTAGTGATCCTGGAGCCATATCCTCGTTCAACAGAAGCAATTGAATATTTCAAACTAAACTTACAACCAATATTGTTGAAAGGCTTAACGGCCATGGCCAAATTGAAACCTGCCAGCGACACAATCAATGCAGTTGTATCCTCCCCAATTCATCTACATTTGCATATTTGGAAAACTTGTTTTGAAACCTTTTTAACTTTCTTTGTACCAAATTGCTTGAAAGGCCTTGACAAATTTTTTATTCCATCATGTGCAATTTACTGATGTAATCCATACATATGTTATGCTTTGCTCCATCCACCTCTTGATCTAATTTTATAAGCCTACTACATATATATTTACAATTTGGTGTTATTCCGATTTTCATTTTGAAAGCTTGACCACATGTTAGAGATGGCTTGCTACATGGCTACATGACAACAATCCACGTTTGCCACTAATATGTGTGTGTCATGAAGCCAAGGAAACATTTTCAAAGAAACAAGAAAGACCCATTATGGAGTTCCCATTCTTTTAACCTACCATCATCACTCTTGCCATTATTTGATTGTAACAATCACAACAATTTTTAAAAAGCTTTGTAGCTCTCATTTTTTGAAGTCTATGAAACACATTGTCACAACTACAAGGACAAAGCTAGTAACAATGTCAAATGTTGCACATGCTCTTAATTGTGTGAGGTGGGGCCATGGGAGATGATTGATAGGATTAATCATACGCGATTTTTGGATTTTTATGATGAGGTACTAATTGATGGTGTAACAAATATTGGGGACTATATTGTGTGGAATTCAATTCCTTTAGTTGGTTCTCTACTAATATTGAGGGTTCCTTCAAGAAAGAAGAACACTACTCTTGATTTTCTTTATGAGAAATAGAGGATCTCTTTAAAAAGAACAAAATTCATAAGGAAAAGCATTTATTCAAATTTTATTTCCATTTCCTCGATTCATAACTACCTTTGGGTCACCTACCAAGATAATTTGTCACAACAATTTTGAGCTTTGTAGTGCTGATCACACATTCCCCTGACCTCACTCCACTTCAAGCACTAATAATATGATATTGTGTAATATAATCACATATTTTTTCATGAAATGCTAATTTGGATAAACATGTTTCGCCATTATGCTAAGTGTGCATTTTCCACAAATTTTAGTAGGAGTTGGTCTTGGTATCACTTTGGGACCATTCTCAACACATTATGTATGGTATTTTTAATCCCACATAACATGATCCATTAAATAGAATATAATGTCACATATTATTTTGCCAAAATTTGAAATTTTATTATTAAATTTCTACTTGGAACCCGAGTCTCACTTACCAGATGTCACAATGTGACTCCCACTCTTCACTGGTTCTCTGATTCTGAAATGCTTGAAGAATCAGAACCAATGATTATTAACAAAATCAAATTACCCACCCAACACTGGTTAAGAAGACATGCTCCAGAGGTCATGCCACTTCCTGGCTAATCCCTAACTCTGCTCTTGCTCTCTCTCTCTCTCTCTCTCTCTCTCTCTCTCAAGTGGCACTTCCTCCATTGACCTGATTGCACCCAACTGCCGCCTGGTGACCAACCACATTCACAGATCCAGCACAGTACAGGAACAAAATGAACAATTGGGTGTTAAGTTCCATATAGACCAAGCATATATAACTGAGCTGAGAACCTCCTCTTCTACCTCCAGAAGGGTACTGCCTCTTGCTTCCTTTTGGCAGTGGGCTCTATTCATCTTTGAAGAAGCTCTATTCACTGTCAGAGGTCACTCATTCAAGACCCATCTATAATTTAGCGTACAATACTTAATCTTACCATTGATATGGGATCCAGTGTATCCTTCCTAGCTAGACTGCACCTTACAATTGTGCATAATCTACGTCAAAAGTCCAAACCAATGTTGGTCTGGTATATAGGGTCAAAGATTGGTATCAATATTGGTATGAACACTTATATCAAATACCAAACCAGTCTGGTATGACCCAAGAAGTCTGGTACCAGTATAATACCAGTACCAGCTGGTATCACAATATGTTGTTACCAGACCAACACTGGTCCAAACCTTTCACCTTGTCCCAGCTCTGTGACCTATGTCTGTTGTTGTTGGTTCAAGACTTCTACAGCTCTGATACATTCAACCATTTGGCATTGAAAAGAGAAAGCCAAACAGTGAGAATCACTTCTACAACAGTACAACACTGGCTTTGTCTATAAGGTTGAATTCAATATCTTAAAGAAAAGCTTCTTGTCACCATAGCTTTGGTGACAATTCTATACTTGGAATTTTTACATACTTTGGTGACAATTCTATACTTGGTGTTACTGCTGCTTGCACTGGCCTCTCAAACGTGTCTGTTGCCCAAAGGGGACTGTCTTATCTTAAGAATGCTATAGCAGCAAGGCTTCAAAATCCTGACTTTCTGTCATCTCATCCTCAAATTCAATGTCAGAAGGATACCTCTCCTGTGCTCGTCCTCTCCTGAAGCGGCAATTGGTGCAGATGGCATGTATGTAGTAGGGGCTGGAGTGCCTGATAATACCATCACCATTGCAGATTCACATCCAAGTACCCACATTACCTTCTAAGATTGCAAAGCTATCGGCAACTGGTACTGTTTGCAGGATGTGGATTCTGGAAGAGTCTTTGCAAACCCATCTACAATCTTCTCCAGACTTACTCCATTCTCCTTCCAAGTATCAACAATTTCCTTTAAAGTCCCCACATATTCCTTCTTCGAATCCACTCCATTCTCCGGTTTGCCTTCCTTTCCTTGGTCTGCATGATCCTTCATGCTTTCTGGGATCTCTTTTTTGAGCCCATGCTGATTCTCCTTTACATCCTCTTCAACTTTCTCCCTCGTGACAGCATCAGCAACTACCTCCTTCTTCAAATCATTTCCAGTTTTCTTAGCATCCTCTGCTGGTTTCTCTTTCAAGCGAACGATGAGAGCTTCTAATGCAGCAATTGGATCATCTTTGTTTCCAAACAATATCTCAGTCACCTGTGCAGGCGTAATGAGAACCCCATTCTCTAGTAAGCTTTTCACAGAATCATACAATGGATGGCTATCAATTGACAGATAGTTTGCTGACAGAACTCTAAATGTCTCAAAGCAGCAGTAAGACATGTGGATGTGCATATCCATTCGCCCTGGACGCAGCAAAGCAGGGTCTAGTTTCTCAACATGGTTAGTTGTAAAGACAATGATACGCTCGTCACCACAACATGACCACAAACCGTCTGTAAAATTCAAGAGACCAGATAAAGTAACCCTACTTTCAACTTGGACATTTGGCGTTTCAACTGGAGGAGCCACATCTTTTGCGCGCTGCCCAGACAGTTCAAGAGAGCAGTCAATGTCTTCAATCACAATAATTGATTTACTGGTTGTGTTCACCAGTAGCTGCTTCAAAGTGCTGTTATCATATACCTACATTTATGAAGTAGTTCACACAGTCAAGCATTGTGAATTGCTAAACCTCTACACAAGATGGGAAATGTAGAAGAGCAGAATGAAAACCTATTCCTCAAGACCAGAGTTCTGCTTTATGATCTGATGAGGAGATGGAAGAGACAAGCCCCCAAGTTCAATATGACCATCATTATGTCATGGTTCCACTCAAGATGTGCCACGACTTGCACAATATCTGCTTGACATATGCAACATCCCCACACAACTCTTATTTGTGCATAAATGCATGCAACCTGCTGGTGCAACAAAAGAACTTAACAAGGTGCAGTGTACAAACCTGGGTGAGTTCTAGATCATAGATGTTGTACTTCAAGTGGTTAGCCATAGCAGCAATCATGCTCGACTTCCCTGTACCTGGAGGACCAAAAAGCAAATACCCACGTTTCCATGCTCGACCAACCTTGCGGAAAAACTTTTGACCCTCAATGAAAGATTGCAAGTCACTCTTGACACGTGCCTTGAGACCAGGTTCCATTGCAAGAGTATCAAATGTTGAGGGATGCTTGAAAGTATGACACTCCCAGTAGCTGGAGTTGTTGCTGTAGAGATAAAGTTGTTGAAGCTGCCGTCTATGCTCCATTGCACGGGTAACAACACGAGGAAGATAGGAATTCATCACAAAATCCTTGTTCCTCCTGTGCATCTTGAGTACAAATTTACTCTCTTCTCGTTGATCATCATCTTTACCTAAACTTTTGATCGAGTGGGTCCACCATACTTTCACACCCTCCAAAGTATCAACAACACTCTCCCCATCTGCAAGCAAGAGAACTTAGTCATATTAGACGCTGCTTAAGACATGTGTTCGCTTCTCCTTCTTCATACAGTCTTCATGAAAGTCCTAAAACCTCAATTCAAATGTAACTGTAACATCTGACCTGTTTTGCAATACTACAATTTCCAAACTGGAGAAGACTATGTTTCAGATGTTTTGAAAAGGTTGCAAGTAGGCTTGCAATTGACATATTCCAATCTTAGATGATATAACAGTCACAACTCTAGTGCTCCCAAAAAGACATTGACAGTAATATTTGCAAGGAGATTCCAACAACTCATTAAGACCACTTCTTCCTGCCCTGGTCCACTTGTCCAGAAACTAACTTGCACCTCCTTCCTGCATTGGAGAAAAAAGTGAGGTGACAGTAGGCTCTGGAACTTTGGAACTTGTAGTAACAACACACGAATGCCAGAAATCTCCTATTCCAAGTTCTTGACCAAAACTGTAAATCTGCCTGGGTCCTAAATACTTTGCATGGAGTAAAATTGACAACAAATTTGTTATCAAATTTCCTCATCAAAGGAAGTAGTAACCTGATTTCTCTACTAAGGATCATGGCAGAATGGAAAATTATTATTCATTTTACCTGCGAGATTGTAGGTGATGTCGTCGTCATTCTCCTTCCGAGAAAGAACCAGCTCATCCGCATCAGTACACAGGTTGGCAGCTCCCAAATACAGTTTCACCACACGGTAGAGGTCATTCGACATGCCAGAGCCTTCATTTTCCGGGATTTGGAACTGACTGAAGCGTTTGGCAGGTCGAAGCAATTTACTCCACCACATCTCAAGCATTTCAGTGAACTCACGTGGCAGGAAACCGCGCAGAAGAGAAATGAATCCCAGTATTGACCACAGTGATGTCATATTCAACGCCATGTTTCACTCCACGTTCTCTCCTCACCCTCCTCCTCCTCCTCCTCCTCAATTGCCCCCAAACAAAGCACAGAATCTCTGTGAACTTCAAACCCTAATTCATCCACTCCTTTCAACAACACTCTTTTTGTTGCAAACTTGGAATGCCGGAAGTTATTATCCCCTGCATTCAAGCATGGAAAAGAAGAGAATTTTTCATGTCAGCTGTAGGAAGAAATGTGAACATCTGATCAAATCAAATTCTCAGCGATGATTCTCCACATTTCTGAGCTGCTGAAGATCTCGTCAATTGGAGTGGAAGTTCAGTCGTGTCTCTGAGAGTCCAGCTCAAAATCTCACGTCCAGGGGAAAAAAAGAATGCTACTATTCTCCAACACAACGTTCCAGGTGCTGAAAATCCATTCAACAAGAATTAGAAAGGCGTTGTTGCGTGATGATCAGGAATTTTATTTTTTTATTTTTTGCCTTTTCCAAAAGCAGCATCAAGTGTTGTTGTGCTAGGGTTTAAACTGGATTATAATAGAGGACGCTGCAGCATATTTCTTGCCAGAACCTCCTCTTCGGCTGCAAGGAGGATATATATAATAATTTGCAGAACGATTTACAACAAAGGAGTGTGTCCTACGATGCATCTTCACTTCCAGCAATCACAAAACAAAACCAAAAAAAGAAAAAAGAAACAGGCTCACTCACAGAAAACACTCCGGATCCATAACTGAAGGGTGGCATTGCAGTTGTCAAAAAGAAAGCTTACATGAGAGAAGATGCGCAACCAAACACAAACGTCCAATTCCTTTTGTCTTGTGCTTCTTACGGTCTTCTCCCTTGGCTCATCAAGGTTTCCTGACAAAACCGAATTTGTTTCTTCAGCATCTAGGAGGTGGATTATTATCCTCCACAGCAGCAGCTTCAATTATTTTCCAGAAAAGAAGAAGAAACTCTGCGGGCACGCTTCTGCTTCAACGCCACTGCAGCAGGAATAATGGCAGGCTGATGTCCACTGGAATATCTTCTTGCACCGATCTTCTCTGGCAGTGAATCAGCTGCACCATCACCAATTCCAGGTCGTCCAACCGTGTTCATCAAATTGCGCTATAAATGCGAGAAAGAAGAATTATAGTGAGAGCAGCAGACGAATCTCGCGCGGCGAGAGGAGACACAGAAAGAGACACACGCAGAGCTCGCGTGCGAGAGACAGAAGAGAGAGAGAGAGAAGAGACCCGAGAAGAGGAAGGAAGGAAGGAAGGAAACCGAAGAAGCCTCCTCCCGAGATTAATTAACATTAATCCTGTAATTAATTAATGTTAATCCTGTAATTAATGAGTGGTAGTAGTACCACAGAACTCCTGTCATTACTCAATGCTAATCACATAATCCTGTTATTAATTAATGCTAAGCCTGTTTTACCGACAAGACTTGAGGGACAAGGAAATCGAAGCAAAGCAGCGAAGACTTGTCGTCTGTTACTCGTCCATTGGACGGCGACCGGGTGTGTGTTCCACTACTACCCTAGTCTTGTCATGGACGGTGTTTTTAACTTTTGTGGAACACGTTTATTTTATTATTTCTTTCTTTCACCGACGGGGAAAAAGGTGCGGCTGTGGGGAACGGGGGCCGTTAATCACACATAGTAACATGCGCCAATTTTTTTTATTTTTCTTTAAATAATTTTATTTATTAATTAATTTTTGGGGGTTTTTTTTTTTGGTGGGGGGGGGGATTGTGTAGACCATTTATAGATATTGAACTACATAACCTCGTGGGT
>Ga0116229_10014687_pt1 | contig 10835 bp, 7 predicted proteins | sample S1TSphgellanicum_3_FD_87313 | JGI IMG/M metagenome (GOLD analysis project Ga0116229, IMG submission 87313) | Host-associated microbial communities from peat moss isolated from Minnesota, USA - S1T2_Fc - Sphagnum magellanicum MG | ecosystem: Host-associated > Plants > Peat moss > Unclassified...
GATGTAGGAAGGAAAATCTTTGAAATTTAGTAGGGGAGGCTACCATCAAAACATGGCATCCATGATTATGTGCATGTCTATATGCCTATGTTGGAGGGAACACATATTTAATTAATTTAAGACTTTACAAAAGTCCGAAAATCCAAATAATAACTTGACAATATTATATTTATTCAAACTTTCATCATAAGTCACCTAGTGGACACCGAGATTGGAAGAAAAAGCTCAAAAAAAAAACATTTACAAATATGTTTACAAATTAAACTTTAGCAACACCATGGTAGGTTCATGTTAAGAAAAAGTTTACATAGAACACACAAAAGTTTTAACTAATAAAACAAATTTTATTATAAAAAATTGCAGATACAATTTCAATTTGGTGGCCACTAGGTTGTGGAAAAAAAACATTGATTTCTTGAAGAATTTTGAAAAGAAACAATCCACTATTAATAATAAAAACATTCGTAAAAAACCTAAATAGTTTAAACAATCTAAATTTGAAAAATAAATTGAAAGATAATGTCAAATCCTTGTAATATTAAAAGAAGTCTTATTCTTGTCCATGGTAAAAAATGTCACCACATCGACAACATCTCAAAATAAAAACCTAAATTGCCAACGTTGTTCTCTCCCTTTCAAAGTTACAAGCATCATCATGTAGTCTACGAACAAAGGTCCAAACCAATTGCAAACAAAAGTCAATATTAACAAACATGACAAATGGAAACAAATACCAACTTATGAAAGTTATAACCAAAAAATAACTTGTAAAATGAAATGATTAAGACTCCATACCTAAAGGGGGTGGTTATTGCGAACGTCGCCATTATCATTATCAATATACTAGATTAACCAATAATAATTCTTTGAAGAGGGATTCGAACAAAGCTTCAAATATTTGACCATACAATCATAATGAATACGAACTGTCTCTACCAATAACAATTCAAGCAATGACATGGACAAATGTGGTGTGAGTCCAACCATTACACCTTGTTCTTTGACAACATTTGTCCGCTAAATGATTTTTTTTAAAAAACCATTCCACTTCGGATTTCGAAGCGCCTTGCTAGGTCCATCATCAATTAGTAATGTTTGATCCTCCTTGCCATAAGGTAGTCCATGACAATTATAATACACTATTTTCAAATCTTTTAAATAGTAATAGGACCTAAGAGAAACTTGACTAGACATCTTGGGGCATTATTCATGTCCCCTAATGAAAACAAACATTCCAAAAAAGTTCTAGGGATGAACATGGGAAAACCTTCTAGCACATCATCCAATTTCATACAAGACCAAATTGCAATGCAAAAGTACTTGAATGCCTAAGAGAGGAAATGCTCCACTCCTATTTTCACTTCCACTTTGCTCCTATCAATATTTCTTTCAAACATTCGTGCATTCCCATGTCAAACAACAAAATGTGGGAAATATCACAATAGACCGTTGACATTGAGATTCAACAATTTTTTGGGTTTAGCAATTTGTAAATGTAGGAATGAACTCATTACTAAAATACGTTTCAAAACCTTGAGATACAATGATAACAACAATAATAAGATGTGTCAACACAAAAACCTACATGATCCATCTAAATATAAAAATATTGATAAATTAAAGAATTCAAGTGAGATTAACAAAACAAATGCCTTGTGGCCACTAGGTGATTATTAAAAATAAAATGAAAGAAGGCAATCAATCGATCAAAATCTTAAGCTACATAATGAAAGAGAGTAGAAACATTGTCAAAAGGTAAGCAAATAAAAGAAGAAAAAACTACAATTAATTGGGAAAATTCATTAGAAAATAACATGCCCCAAAAACATTTCCTAGCTTCAATTTCAATTTAAACATATTATTTTAATTCACAAAAGAATCGAAATCAGTTTTAAATTGATATGTTAAAAATAATAATAAATGTATTTAAAAAAAAAAAAGTTTTGCTTTTGTACAATATATTGGGTCACAACTATCACTACATTATTCAAATAACATGTAATAAGGATCACTCTGACTTATGCTTCTAATAATCCCAAAAGGATTATGTTTCATGTAAGTTTATACATTAAACCCAGACGAGTGAAATGAGACCAAGTAAAGAAGAACGGTGGAGAACAAATAATCCCCATCATTACATGCACCTTCAAACAATTCCAAAAGTATACCACTACATGAATCGTTAAATATAGATTTATATGGGGTATCATCAACAAGCAAAGTGTTCCCAACATGGGTGTTGGGAAATTTTGAAAAGAAAACAAGGTTCTTTTCTTAGGATGATGGGGGGGGAAATGATCATTTTTTTGGCACAACTTTTGTCCAAGAACTCCTGATGGATCTAAAGAAATATCTATTTTTTATTTAATTTCTTCCAAATATTTGTTGATGTTATAACATCATGCAACGGGCCAAATATAAACTTTGAATTGAGATAAACAACTTGTTAGGAAATCTTTCAATCCGAGCTTGAATGTAAATGTAAAATTGGTCCACATTCACATACAAAAACCCAAAGCTTGCTTCGCCACCAAAACCCATTGAGGTCAAAAATGACATGCAAACGACTCACTTCAGCAGGAGATCTCCACAATTAAGACTGATTGTGAAGACCCAAAGTAGAAGGGACATTATCTAAACCTGTTTTTGGAGGCGAAAAAATCACCATTGCATCCCTGCAAAGAGCAGGACTAATCTGAAGCCATCAACAAATTTGAAATAACCCACTTAAAACATAAAATGTAATTATCACAAACAAATTCAAAATTGAAACACAAAAATGATATCAACAATTATGAAATAATTATTCACCTAGTCATCAGCTTTTTCAGTGAACAACAACAAACTGAATGAGCTAGAATTTGGGCTCATAAGTTGCCAATAATCATTTTGGCTTCCACAAATAGAATCAACACCAACCGAAAACCCAATACAAATATCGCAAACACCCTTTAGAGCAACGTACTTCAATAGCAAACGACTCATTATGAACTTGTTTGTTCATTTCGCATTCAATGATTTGATAGGCATCAATTTGATCATCTAAATGCAAAAAAAAGGACAATTAATCGCAAATACAAAATTCAAAAATAATAAATAAAATGTAGATCCAATTGGGAGATTTTTACAAAACCTTAAATGACAATTAGAAAACTAAATGTTGGTTATGAGAAGGGAGGAAAACAATCATTGACACCTAGTAGCCGCTAGGTGTACAAGAAAAGAATTGAAATCCTTTCGATTGTCAGGCGAACGAAAGTAGAAATCCACATAGAGTGTGAAAGAACAACAAAAGCTTGGCGGCCACCAAGCGTACAATAGGCAAAATGAGTGCTTGGCAATCGTTGGGCTATAATAGCATAAAAACTCCTAGGGTGCTAACAACTTAAATGGGGGTTGGGAGCCTAAAATAAAACAAACTCTAGGACTTGAAATTCTAGAAATTCGTTATCAAAACTATCATTCACAAGCATAAAGAAAAACAAATTTATTTTTAAAATTCACCATTCTCCATGAAAGAAAAAGAATTATGATCATTATTACATGTTGGGATCAAGAAAAGAGTACATGAACACATCAACATCATTTTGAATTTTCACAATACGATATGTACCTTAAATAATGTAACGACATAACACAACCAACCTGTATTTCCTTATATGTAAAACTTACAATAATTATCATTGATTTTACATTGGGCTCAAGGTATCCAAAGGTTTGATATCTCGCAATGCCTCACCAATATGTTCTTTTTTTTACCCATCACCTTTGGCCTTTAAAACAACATCGATGGATGATGTAATTAAAGTCCAAGCACATGAAAAGTTCAAAGATGCCAACAAGTCTTCATCAACTTGCAAATTCACATCGTTCAACTCAGTTTCAATGTCTTGAGTCTTTGATAGGGAATTGGTTTTTTCTGCCTTTTTTTTGGGAGCCTTGCTCCTAGCGATGGATGGCCTTATAGATCTTTTTTCCCTTTGGACATAACATGGCCTACCATTATCAACTAGTGGTGCAAGAGCATGAATTTCACTCACATTCAAGGCCTATGAATTGTCTTCCCCTTTGCTCCCTCTAGAGCCTTCCTTATCACTAACATTGACGTCAACAGTTTGCATACCTTTTGTGATGCAAAGGACTTGCTTATCCCCACTAGTTGCAACATTTCTCCTAGCCACACCAAAAAACATCCAAAAACATAAAAGCAATGATCTCACAATGATTTTTGTCAAGATCACAAGGGATAATCTCCAAAAGTTTACATTTGTTTTCTTGTGTTTTGAACAAAAGATGATTTTACCAATTTGAAAATAAATAGAATTCAAAATGAACAAAAATTCAAATAGATAAATAGACATACCAGGTGAACATATGTCACGATGCCTCCCCGAAGATGTTAAGGCAAACCATGCCGCTACATAAAATGGGCTCCAAAATTTTTACAAGGGCATTCAGGTAGATTTCACTTCTCTAAAGTCACCGATCTTCAACAAAAGTGAACACTATGTTTTCAATGAGCAATGGGAGTTTCTTGCTCCCCAATATATCAGTTTGCACTGACTTCCTGACCTTTCCAAAAAAAAAAGTAGACATAATAAAGCACATGTTCCTTCATAAATCTTGGGAGAGAGACTAGAAGCTCTCCTACTCTTACCATGTACTATCTAAACTTGAACCTCATCTTCAAAATAAATGTTGACTTCATGGAGATGGTGAAAAGAAACCCAAAAACTCCCTGTCACATAAGCAAATGACCACCTTTAGAATGACCTTTACATTGAGTAGAGTGTTAAAAAATGACTCCCAGTCCAAGCCTTTCCACACTACATGAACCTCTTTTATTATGTGTGTCATGGAGACAATAATGAAAGTGCTTGTATCGTCATCTTACAAAAAGGAAGTTGAGTCTGTTTTGTCAATAACAACTAAAAGTTTGCCATGTCATTGACCTTGTCATACATATAATGGGTGTCCAAAAGAATGGACTTTGTTGTAATTCCTTATGGAGCAATGCTTTCTATCCATCTTTTCAATGCATTTTTGAAACCTATAGGCAATGTTTCGTTGAAGGGGTTCAATTTCATTTTTTGTGTGTAAAACTCGTCATTGAATTCATAGTCCAAAATTGAGAAGAACATTTTGTCAAACTTGTGCTTTAGCTTCTTCTTAGTCCACACATCATCAAAATATGGTTTTTGAATATTGGTAGTTGGTTTTGGAAAACCAAAATGGATCATAATTTCATTTCGGATTACTACTTTCTCTTCAATTGTTTAGTACACTTGTACATTTACTTCAAGTTAGGTCGTCCTTTGCCTTTCAATGGTTGATCACGGATAGTGATTATCTTTGTGAGAAAACCTCGAACCAACTTCTCCAATTATTTTTCTCAAATTCGAAAAGCAACCAAACATTGATTTTTCAATTGGTATTGGAAGATGAGTTGGCACATCTCTAGTCTTGTTTGAAATGTTGCAATTTTCCCATTCAACAAGAACCATCTCCCACATGTGGAAAATCAGGTCCAAAAGAAGGAGAATACTCATGGATTCCTTAGTAGATTCAACGTTGAACACAAGCTTCAACATCTCCTCAAATTGTTATATAATAACAAAAAAAGAACCATTAACAATGATCATAGATAAATCTCCAACACTGAAATTACTTCTTGGAATGGAGAAAGATAACTTACTTTATATTTTTCACTATGATGCATGGAGCCATCCAAATTTGGGATAGGTCTATCATATGAAATCCAAATTTGACACACATGTGACAGGCTCTCGCAGTACAACGGTTTTGTCGACAACTTGCAATCCTTATTGTTCAAAATTTTTGACATCCTAACAATCTTTACAAAATCCAACTCCCACACAACGACAATTTTGAATGTATTGAACTTGTCCAAGACATCTTGTATAGTGTTGGGATCTTCCACTAGCTCCTAAATTTTGAAAAAAACACTGTCAACAATGGAACGAATATTGCAAAAAAAAAATTGTTATAATATAACACAAAGATGATTAACCTTTGCAGCGACAATCATGTGTTAGCCAGTGATGATCAAAAATTGAAAGTTTTGAATGTCCTCCCACTTCCTAGGACAACATGGAAGAATGCAATTTGGCCTATCGGAGTCTTCTGAAATGATGAATATTGGGACTTTAGTGTCAAATTTGTTGTAGACAATAATTCACATTTTGATTTCATTTACATGTTTTCTAGAGAGTGGACGGTAAACAATTTATGGGGGTGACCTTTTAAAACAATTGATGGGCAAATTCACACCCTTGACCAAGGAGAAACCAAGGGGAAATGAGTTTGCATACTCCTTGCCAATTGTTGGATCCTTTGCGCGACACTCGACAGGGTTGAAATCTTTAGCCTCTTTGCCCATTATAATTTTCCCATATATATATATATATATATATGTTTTTGTTTCCTCCTTCCATGGACACTTTGCAATGGAGCTCTCAACCATTGTTGTAGTGAGCTAAAAACCTCCTTGGGAATCTCTTGTGGTGTTCTCCCTCTCCAATTCAATGAACTCTTTGAATTTGATCCACTTTTCAAGGATAGCCATATGTCAAGGTCTTAAATGTCTTTCACCTTGAACCTTTTCTTTACGTTGGTTGAAGCAAGTGTGTCATCCAATTTTTTTAATTAAGCACACAAGTCCAACTAATCATTTTTTGCATGGATCCTCAAGAAACAAAATCACATTGTTTGGTGATGGTGCCCACCATGCCATATCATGGATTGGCATTCATCGTAACGTGTTTTTTGTTCCATTTTTTACAAAATAGAACTTGACATGTGGAAGTTAATGTTCCACCAACCTAATTGCCCACATTGAATTTTTTTTCAACATCTCCCAAATGTCGATTATTACATCTGAATGGTGGATGTGAGACCCAAGATTTTTTCCCACCACAAAAAATTGCCTAGTAGTCGTTAAGCAATATCACGTTTTTTTTTTCTACTTGAAATTGCCTAGCAGCTACTAGGTGATATCACATTGTTTTGTTTTTGCAGGAAATCGCCTAACAATCATTAAGCGATATCGTGTTGTTTTGTTTTTGTGAGAAATCATCTAATGGACACCAAGCAATATCGTGATTTTTTTTTACATGAAATCGCCTAGCAGTTGCCAAGTGATATCATGTTGTTTTGTTTTTATGAAAAATCGTTTGGTGGCCATTAGGCGATATTGTGTTGTTTTGTTTTTTTGAAAAATCGCCTAATGGCCACCAAATGATATTGCATTTTTTTTTTGTGCATGAAGATATTGCATTGTTTTGCTTTTGTGAAAAATTGCCTAATGGCCATTAGGCAATATCACATTATTTTGTTTTTGCAAAAAATCGCCTAACAACCACCAAGAGATTTTTTTTCTTATTTTAAGATAGAGGAACATCCCCTAGAATCCACCATGTGATTACCTTTTCTCTCTTATGGTATGGGAAATTGTTTGGCGATCGCCAGGTGATTCCAAGTCTATTTTACAACGAAAGGAAAATCCTTTAACAGTCATGAGGCGATTTCCCATTCCAAATAGGGATGAAGTTTTAATCACCTAGCGGCCATTAAACAATTCCATGTCTATTCTACTGAGAGGGAAATCCCCTAATGACCACCAAGTGATTCCCCATTCTAATGAAACGAAAAGGGTAATCACTTAACGACCGCCAGGCGATTTCCTTTCTTCGCTTATGCAAGAAGGAAATCCCCTTTGGTAATTGAAACAGGGACAAGGACTTACAATAAAGAAATAATGTTTGGTGAGGTGTTTGATACTTTACAAAGTTTTTACAGCCATGAGTTCATGATTTATGGATTTGTTGTTGGTGAAGATAATGAGGTAATGAAGAGTTTCGTGTGCAAGCCTTTTCATTTGTATCAAAAATTATCTTTTTTCCTATATATATTAAAAAGGAAAATATTGTGTGGTTGAAAAGACAAATTGAACTATTTGACAGAGAATTCCAATAAATTGAATGTAGTTGGATGGTTAATAGAGGAGAAGAAAAACGAAAAAAATTGGAGGAAATTGTCAATGATTTTAAAGGAAAAGAAAATATATGTAGATGTGAAGTTGGTTTGAGAAATATTGTTAGATAGACCTAAAGAAACATAAGGTTACAAAAAAGATAAACATACCATTTCAATTTGTTCACAAAGAAGCACATATCCAAAAAATCGGTTGAGGTTCACTCACACACTCAAATCAATGTACAATGATGTTAATACATATACAGAGAGAGACATAGAATGGAAAAATAAAATGATTACATTAAGTGATATGCCCTTAATGATTTTTAAGGAATTACATATATAATTTTGATAAGAATTGAGAGATCTCCATTCTAACGATTAAAAAAATATCCATGGTTAATTTTTATTCACCAAATCAAAAAAAATCCAAAGAAGGGAAAACAATGTAAAAGAAAACAGAGACCAAAACAAGGACAAAAAACAAAAGAAGCTAAGGATTGACACAAAGACACAAAGAAAGGTATAGACAAAAATAGTGTATTTGGTAAGAATAAAAAAATTTCCATTCTCACAATGAAGGAAAAAATAGCAAGGTTAACACCTCCTTACAAAGCCAAGGAAAGATCCAAACAAAAAAATACAAAACAAAACAAAAAACACACCTCATTATGAACAAAAGTGTCAGTCTCACACTTGTTCAGGGACCATCAACAATAGTATGTATGATAGTGATTTAACTACTACAACTTCCCCACTGATGTGATCAGCTCCTTATGATGGGTCAAGGCTAGTGATGAACACCAGCTTGCAAATTGAGTTTATGCTTCAATTCTGGATGAAAAGGGAAGACTCAACCATACTACTAGCTAGCAATAGACCATAACAACAAGGACATGGAAAAAAAACCAAAAAAAAATAGAAATGGAAAAGGAAAACCTAAAGGAAAATATAAACATTAAAGGTATGTGAACATGAGATGGAGACAAAAAGGTTGTATAGACAAAAAAAGATGGAAATATAGAGTCAATTAAAGTCAATGAGACACACAAAGACAAATAATAAATAAGAGTTAAAAAGACTATGGTAGACAAAGTCACAGAAGGAGATAGAGACAAGAGGAAAAAGAAATAGAGAGATTGAAAAGAGATAGACAAACATAGGGTCAAAAAGAGATATTGATGGAGATAGAGTTGAAGAAAGTGAAGTACACAAAGACAAGGAGAGAAATGGGGAGATAAATAAATGAAAATAAATAAGGTGTTTGAAGGGAGATAGAAAAAAATATGAAGATGTAATTGAGAAAAACATAGAGATAGATAGAAGGAGGTACAAAATTTGAATCAAGTAGATTCACAAGCACAAATTAACAAAAATTCAAGTCATGACCCTAATAAAAGAAGAGAGACAAAATCACATAGATATAGTGAGGGTGGAAAAGTGAAAAAAACAAATGCACAAGTAGAAACAAGGAAAAATGCATAACAAGAAGAACAATGAATGATTAACAATAGATTGCATTGGAGTATAGACTGTGAAACCTAGGAATAAGTGAACATAAAATGCACAAAACATTTGAAAATGCATAGAAAACAATTATGTGATAAGTTTATAAATGGAAGAAGAAATAATCATAATTTGATTACCTAAAGTTGCAACTTGGAGGGCTCTCGTTGGGAGTTGCACGTTAGGATGAAAGGATGTAGAAGTTGTCTGAAACTTTGCGCTAGGATGAAAAAGCTTTGCACCACGATGATGAAAAGGAAACCTTTAATGGAGTGTTTGAAGAACTTGTGGAATGAGAAAGGGACTAAATTGAAAATTGAATGAATGTAGTGGGATAAGAAGTGCACAAAACTTGAAATGTGATTCCTTGAATTGAAAGTGGAAACAATTACGATGCAAAGGAGAAATGCGAGAAGGAAAAGCTGGAAATGAAAGAAGAAGCACATAGACAAAGGTGTAATGAGACCTAGAGATATGAATCAACATAAACCCTAAACCCTACAAAATTTATGGTACCAACTATTTCATGATTATTTTCATCCATGTTGTGGCATCAGTTTCATCCTTTTCATCTAAACTTTCAAATATTCTAGAATAGAATATAAAATTAAAAAAATTATTACACGGATATTTTTTAAATAATAATAAATGTTAAACCCTATACCGTTAAGTACCTATCTTAGGTTTTAAAAATTGTAATGTGAATCATAATATATTAAATAAACCAAAAAAAATCCACAAATGATTGAAATGATTTTAATTTTCTATGTTCAATTAAAAGTACATATTAAATGTTATGAAAAATTCAACTGAAAAAATGTCACATGTATTAATTTTAATTGACTAGTCATAAGCGTGGACGAAATTGAAAAAAAATCATATATTATTTCATATTTTAAGAAGAAAAAAAAGTTTGATATGCATTAATATATAATTTACTTCAAATCATCATTTGGATTATCATGCTTAAACAAAAATATTAGTTCGATTGAAATGAGATACATATGCATGGTATAATATCACTTGTAAGCCATGAAAAAAATTTAAATACTACTATGTTAAGGTTTTTATTCAAAATAAATTCAAAATAAATAGGTAAATAGATAGTAAAATGTATTAATAAAATGGAGGAACAAGTCTTTGTGAATTCTTTTTACATTGCAAATAACATAGTTTACATTGTTTAAAAAAGATTTTAGGGTATTTTATTCATTAATTTTAATTTTTTTAATTCATATTTTCTCATGTTATATTCATGGATTTTATTTTAATTAAGTATATCCCAAAAATTCAATGCAAATTTAATTTACCATTTCAAAACACAAAAGTAAATA
>Ga0116229_10014688_pt1 | contig 10835 bp, 9 predicted proteins | sample S1TSphgellanicum_3_FD_87313 | JGI IMG/M metagenome (GOLD analysis project Ga0116229, IMG submission 87313) | Host-associated microbial communities from peat moss isolated from Minnesota, USA - S1T2_Fc - Sphagnum magellanicum MG | ecosystem: Host-associated > Plants > Peat moss > Unclassified...
ACGTTTGGGACGTAGATGTCGCAGGTTCGAATCCTGTCTCCCCGACCATACACAGAAGACCGCGCCGGCAGTCAGGCATTCCTGCGAAACCAGGGCACGAAGCGGCTGGTCGTGCGCTGATATGCGCGATAGAGGTCGCCTCGGCTCTCCAGGGAGTGCATTTCCGTAAGGGGAATGCCAGTGACCTTGAGCAGCAGGTACAGCATCAACAGGGGACAGACTACGGTGATTGCTCCATAGGGAGAATCGAGCGCCGCAATGAAGAAGCCCCACCAGACGACGGATTCGAAGAAGTAATTCGGGTGACGGGAATAGCGCCAAAGCCCCACGTCGACGACGGCGCCACGGTTGGCCGGGTCCTGCTTGAATCGCTGCGCCTGCCAGTCAGCCAGCGCTTCCCCGACGGTCGCACACAGCGCGAGCGTGAGGCCGGCCGCTTCGAATTTCCCGAGGCTCACGCGCGTATTGACCGACGCGAGCAAGAAGGGCAGCGAGAATAAGACCGCAATCACTGCTTGTAACTCGAAGAACACAAAGAATCCGCCCGGACCCTTCCAGCGCTCGCGCAATGTTCGATAACGCTTGTCCTCTGCCGGGTGCATGCGGAGCACGCGAATCAGGATGTACAATCCCAACCTCAAGCTCCAGGCAACGCCGATCGCGGTAAACGCGAGTTTGCGGGTTGCATCGCCAGACCCGAGACAGGCGTAAAGCGGGGCGAGCACCGCCACACTGAGCGACCAGGCGACATCGAGAAAGCCATAATTTCTCAGTCGCACGCTCACCAACCAAACCGCCGCGAAGGCAAGTATCGCGGTGCCCGTTCCGATGCCGAGGAGCATCAACACGCGTGTACGTCCCGACGGCTCGGCCTTAATGACCCGCTGGCGCAGCCGGAGTCGCGGCCGACGCGCTCGAAGTCGCGGCAGTCGCACTCTGTGGGACCTTGGTAAACAAACCCGGGTCATAGCCCTGCGAGGCCGCGTCACGTAGGATGCGTTGATACGTGGCTTCGTCCAACGTCTTCGAGCGCGCCATGATCCAGCCATAGCGGCGTGATGGATGACCGACCAAGACCCACTGGTAGTTCGGATCCAGATCGAGGATCACATACTTGACGGAGATGATCTTGAAGAATTTGACGCTCCACACCGCGTTGCTCGTGGTGTCCTCCACGGTCACCTTCGCCGTGGCCTTCTGCTTGAGCGGCGCGTCGAAGGACTTCTTGCGACATCTGAACCAGTTGTCGATCGTGCCGTCGGTCCGCAGGGCATAGCTCTCGATCGAATCGACGCAATCTTTCTCAGCGAAGTACGGAATATTGGCGATCACGTACCAATCGCCCATGTAGCGGGGCAAATCCACGTGAGCCACGGGGCGCAAAGGTTCTTTCATCGAAGTACATCCGATTGACATGCCGACGAGGGTGAATAACAACAGCAGCCGGTACAAATGACGCTCCAGGGCATGGAATTGCGGCGAAGGATGCGCCTTTTGCCTTCTCTCATTAACGTGCGCTTTGCACCGAGATGGTGTCAGATAAAGCCTCCACTCGGCGCCTCGGGATTGCGAGAAGCAGGCGGGGCCAATCCTGAAAGAAGATGCTGACCCCGGTTTCACGTCGTGTCCTACGCCGACTCGTTCCACCGGCGGGGATAGTGGGGTGATGGCCAATTCCTCCCGAAGTGATGATAGCGAACCGCATGCGCACCTCGATCAGCAAGAAAAGGAGCAGGCGGCCAGCCATTCGAGCATCAAGGCGCTCGTCATCCACGAGGTGTTGCGGGAGCAGGGTGAAGAGGAACTCGATCGGCCCGTCGCAGCGCTCGCTTGGTCGGGGCTGGCTGCGGGAATGTCGCTGGGCTTCTCCTTTCTGGGCCTGGCTTTGATCCGCAGTGCACTTCCAGAGCGTCCGTGGTCGCGGCTCGTCGACAGCATCGGCTATACCGTCGGATTCCTGATCGTGATTCTGGGCCGGCAGGCCCTGTTCACCGAAAGCACTCTCACCGCCGTGTTGCCCGTATTAGTGCGTCGCGATCGCAAGACTTTGCGCGCAGCCGCGCGCTTTTGGGCGGTGGTGTTGTCATGCAACCTTTTAGGCACGTACATCTTTGCCGCTCTCATCAGCCGGCCGGGCGTGTTCTCCAGCGAAGTTCAGCAGAGTTTGCTCGCGATTGCGACCGAAGCGTTGTCCGGATCTTTCTGGCCGACGTTCGTCAAGGCGATCCTCGCGGGATGGTTGATCGCGGTGATGGTCTGGTTGCTGCCGAGTGCGCGCACCGCTGCGATATTCGTGATCGTCTTCCTGACCTATATCGTGGGCATTGGTCGGTTTTCTCACATCATTGCGGGATCCGTCGACAGCGCGTACGCCGTGTTTACAGGGCATGCAGCCGTGAGCGAATACCTCGTGCGGTTTTTGATTCCGACGTTGCTGGGCAACGTCATCGGTGGAGTGGGCATGGCGGCGCTGTTGAATCATGCACCGCTCGCGGTGGAACTCGAAGGGTCGGATACGGTGGAGAACCAGACGCAATGAACACGAAAACGACGTTGGCGCCCGGCAGCTTGGACGATGACAGTAGAATCGAGGATTTTCTTCGGCGGCACGGCGGCCCCGGTGCGGTCGGCCGCCGCGGCGAATCGGCGGACGGATTGGAGGGTTGGAGCGAAGTCAGTGCCGCCGATGGTCAAGTACTGCGGTGCGATTGGTCGAAGCAGGGGAATCGCACGGAAATGCGGTACGTCGAGATTTCGCCATCACCAACTGGTGGTCTCGAGGGTGGCGAATGAGCGCGCGTCGCTTGTAGACTCTCGAAAAATTCGGGGCGCGCTCGGTTTACGCGATTCGAAAGGGATGCACGGTAACGTATGGCGTGTGGGCATCGTTGTCTCCTGACCGTGGCTGCGTATTCGGCGCTGACCGTCTCGCTGGCGTGCACCGGTTCGATGACCTGCGCTCAAGCAACCTCGACGCCGAGCGATGACCTTGCCCACCTCTCGTTGGAAGAGCTGTCGAATCTCGAGATCACCACGGTCTCGAAAACCCCGGAAAGCCTACATCGGGCCTCGGCGTCGATTTACGTAATCACGCATGAAGACATCATGCGTTCCGGTGCGACGTCGCTCGTGGAAGCATTGCGGCTGGCACCCAATTTGCTCGTGACGCGACTGACTGCGGCAAGCTACACGATTTCCGCGCGCGGATTCGGCGGCAACCCTCGGGACCAGAATTTCTCCAACAAATTGTTGATGCTCATCGATGGCCGCAGCGTCTATAGCCCGTTGTATTCGGGCATTTACAGCGATGCGCAGGATGTGCTTCTCGAGGATGTGGACCGTATCGAGATCATCAGCGGACCTGGTGCGACGCTGTGGGGAGCGAACGCGATGAACGGTGTGATCAACGTGATCACCCGGCCGTCGTATCTCACACAAGGCTCGTTCGTCGATGCGGCCGCCGGCAATTTGGAGCAAGACCTGAGCGTGCGGTACGGCGGACGAACCGGTGGCGACCTCTCGTATCGAGCGTATGGCATGGGGTTTTTCCGTGGTGCCGAGGATTTGCCGGGCGGCGGGTCGGCCCACGATGGCTGGAGCAAGCAGCAAGCCGGGTTTAGGGCCGATTGGTCATCCGATCAAGATTCGGCGACCGTGCAGGGCGACGTATACCGCGCGGCGGAGCAGCAAATCATGAGCTCCGACGGGTCGATCGCCGGCGCCAATGTGCTGTCACGCTATCAACATAGGACTGCACGCTCTGAGTTTCAGGTGCAGGCGTACGTCGATCAAACCGAGCGTTTCGGACCCGCGGGCAGCGGCGGTGGTGCCTTCGTCTTGCATACCTATGACTTCGAGGTCCAACAAAGCATCGAGGCCGGGTCGCGTCAGCGTGTGGTCTGGGGCCTGGGAGAGCGCGTCAATAGTTATGCCATCACCGACCAACAAGAACTTCTATTCCAACCGGAACAGCGCAATCTCAGCCAAAGCGATGCCTTTCTGCAAGACACCGTTTCGCTGACCTCAGCCGTCGCCCTGACAGCCGGCGTGAAGATGGAGGACGATCCTTACTGGGGTTGGACTCCCCTTCCCGATGCGCGGCTATCGTGGCAATTCAGTACCCGAGCGGCGTGGTGGGCCGCCGCCTCGAAGGCGATTCGCTCGCCGACGCCTTTCGATGACGATGTCGTCGAGAAGGCGGGGCCGACCGTTTTCCTGACCGGGAACAGACTGTTTCATCCCGAGCAAGTGAAGGCTTATGAAACCGGTACCCGGCTGGACATCTCCTCGAAGTTATCTGCTTCGCTCGCACTATTTTACAATGACTATGGGGACTTGCGCACGATCGAACCGTCGCCCGGTACTTTCGTACCGCTGTTCTGGGATAATCTAATGAAGGGGGATACCTACGGTGTGGAGGGATGGGCAAGCTGGGAGGTCACCGATTGGTGGCGGCTGTCGCCGGGTTTTACCGCCCTGCATGAGCAAATGAGATTCAAGCCCGGCGCCAGTGGCATTCTCGGCATCGCGCAGGCGGCTGATGACCCGAGTTCCCATGCTGATATAAGCTCATTGATGCAGCTTTCGCATCATTTGAGCATCGATACGACACTGCGGTACGTGGGTGCCCTGCCTAATCCAGCGCTGCCGCATTACGTGGAATTGAACGGGCGCTTGGGCTGGGAGGTCACGGATGCCGTGGATGTTTCCATCGACGGACTGAATCTGTTGCACGCCCATCACTATGAGTTTCCGTCTGCGGCGGGCGGTGAGGCCATCGGGCGCAGCGTCATGGCTGAGGCACGGTGGAGGTTCTGACTTGAACGGAGGGCGCCGCTATGACGCTCGCGCGCTCGCGCGCGGGTTGGTGCTGTGTTTGACCCTGGCGCTCGCATCCCTGGCTCGTGCCGAACAACCTCACTCGGAGTCGGCAGTGAAGGCCGCATACCTGTATCGCTTCGCGAGCTATGTCGAGTGGCCGGACAAGTCGGCGTCGGGGCATCCGTTCCTGATCGACATCATGGGTGATCCCGATGTTGCGCGCGAATTGCGGCATCTCATGCCGGGACACCTCATCAACGATGAGCCGGTGCAAGTGCGCGAAGTCACCCGGGTGGAGGACTTGGACGGTCCACAAATATTGTATGTGGGTGCTGATCACGCCGCTTTTCTGCATGCGCTTCGTACGAGCGGTCGCCCGCTCGTTTTGCTCGTCACGGATGATGATCAGGGACTCGATCTCGGCGGTGTGCTGAATTTCGTGACCGTGGACAAGCGCGTGCGATTCGAAGTGTCATTGACCGCGGCGGAGCGGGCTCATTTGAAGATCAGCGCCGACCTGCTCTCCGTCGCGATCAGAGTGCACGGCGGACGTCGTCAGTCGGATGAATTGTGCATCCCGTATTCACTGCCGCAGGACGCCGGAGCGCCATGCGGGATACGGCAGGCTCGGCAGGTGATGCCCGTAACGATTCAACCCTCCGCGCCTTGGCACGCGGGGGCTTGAGGAGGCTCCATGGATCTCCCACCTGTCGTCGCCGAGCCGCGCCGCTCCGTTCGGGGCAAGTTGATGCGCATGGTCCTCGTCACCACGGCGGTGGCGGTTTGCCTCGCCGGCGCCGCGATGATGACCTATGACCTCAGCGTCTATCGTGGATCGTGGGCCACCGATCTATCCAATCAGGCCGCCATCTTGGGTGTTTCCGTCGCGCCGGCGCTCGAATTCGACGATCATGAAGTCGCGGATCGCAACTTGGGAGCGATGCGCGTACGACCTCGCGTTCTGGTGGCGGCGCTATACACGGCCGACGGCCAGCTCTACGCTTCGTACGCTCGCGACGTTCAGTCGCTGCCGCCGCGCACGGCGCCGCCGCATGGCGAGATCATTGCCGGCGAACGCGTCGAGTTTTCCCAGCCTGTGGTGCACAACGGCGAAGCGCTCGGCACCATCTATTTACGCGCGCACTATGACTTGCGCGGACGTCTTACCGCATATGCGAGTATTTTCGCACTCGTGATGGTCTTGAGCCTCGGTGTGGCATACGTCCTGTCCCGCCGGTTGCAAAAAGCCATTACCGATCCCTTGGACGCGATGACAGGAGTTGCCCGGCAAGTCGTCCATCGCCGCGATTATTCGTTGCGCGCATTGAAAACCACGGATGACGAAATAGGCATGGCCGTGCTGGCGTTCAATGGCATGCTGGACGAGGTCGAGGCGCGGGCCCGTGTTTCCGAGGATGCGAACGCTGCGTTGCAGACCGAAGTACGAGTGCGGCAGGCGGCCGAGGCCGCACTGCTCGAAGCGGATCGACGCAAGGATGAATTCCTGGCCACGCTGGCGCACGAATTGAGAAACCCGTTGGCGCCGATCCGTCATGCGGTCAAATTGCTCGACGCCCAGGCTGCGAATGAACAGCAGCAGCAATGGGGTCGCTCGGTCATAGGCCGTCAGGTGCAGCGCATGGCGCTGCTGTTGGACGATCTGTTGGATGTCTCGCGCATCACCCGCGGTCGGCTCAATCTCAAAATCGATGCGGTCGACTTGCGTACGGTCGTGGATGCCGCGCTCGAGGTTGCGCGGCCTATGATCGATGCGAAGCGCCAACACCTGCGGGTTGCGTTGCCGGAACAGCAACTCATCGTTTCCTGCGATCCGCTGCGGCTGTCCCAATCGTTGTCCAATCTGCTCACCAACGCGGCCAAGTACACGGACGAGGATGGATGCATTGCGCTTTCCATCGAGTTGTCCGCAGCCGCGCTCACGCTGCAAGTCAAGGACTCCGGTATTGGCATCGACCCGAAGTTCATACCCGGAGTCTTCGAAATGTTTTCGCAATTGGATTCGGCTATCGATCGCGCCGAGGGCGGGTTGGGCATCGGTCTCGCACTCGTCAAAGGGTTGGTGGCCTTGCATGGAGGACGGGTCACCGTGTCGAGCGCCGGAGTGGGGCTCGGCAGTGAATTCACCATTCATCTGCCGCGTTCGCTGGTGGAGATCGGTGAGATCAACGAGCCGGATCCCGCCAGACCGCAGAGTGAGGGGAGTACAGACTTGAAGATACTCATGGCCGACGACAATCGCGACGCGGTGGACAGCCTCTCCATGGTATTGCAGCTCGCAGGCTATAATGTGTTGGTTGCCTACGACGGTAAGGAGGCGCTCATGCTCGCGGAGCGGCATCGGCCCGATGTCGTCGTTCTCGACATCGGCATGCCCGGCATGACCGGCTATGAGGTGGCGCGCGCCATCCGCCAGCTCGATGGGTGCAAGTCCATGTATTTGATAGCAATAACCGGCTGGGGCCAGGCGGACGACAAGGAGCGGGCGGGTGCCGCCGGATTCGACCACCATCTGACCAAGCCGATCGATCCCCAAAGAGTCGAGGAATTGCTGCAGCGGCTCGCAAGAGACCGTGCCACGGTTTGATCAGACGAGTTCGCGCATCTTGCCGATCCCGAATTTCCACACTTGATCGAGATGCACGTGAGGCATGGCGGGAATCTCGGTGGGGTCGACGATCACGTCGACGATCACGGGACCGGGTGTTGCCAGCGCCTCGGCGACCGTGTCACGCAGAGCCTGAGGCTGCGTCACGCGAAAACCTTGCGCGCCGCAGGCCTGGGCATACAGCGCGAAATCCGGATTCTTGAGTGCGGCTCCTGAGAATGCGGGTAGGGCTGCCCCTTCCATCTCGAGGTGCACGAGGCCCCATCCGCCGTTGTTGAACACGAATACTTTGATGGGCAAGCCGTGTTGGGCGGACGTGATGAACTCCTGCAGCAACATCGCAAATCCGCCGTCGCCGCACAGTGCGATCACTTGGCGCCGACGATCCAACACCTGAATTCCATTGGCCATACCCAATGCCACACCCACGGCTGCATTATTGAACGAGCCGGTGATCTGCTGCCGGGAACGCGGCCGCAGCCAGTTCGCCGACCACAGGGTCACTGCGCCGGTGTCGACGCAAAATACCGCGTCGTCCGCCGCAAGGTCGCTGACGGCACGCGCCAGTGCTTGCGGGTGAATGCGGTCTTTGCTGCGCTCCGGGCTAGCCTTGCTATCCAGCATGTCGGTCCACGATGTCCAGTCGGCGCGCGCCCTGCGCAAGAAGTGATCGTCGGTCTTGCGTTTCACGCGCGGCAGCAAGCCCGACACGCTCGGACGACTCGAGCCGACGACGGCGCGCGCCACGGGCAAGCGACGGCCTATCGCAGACGCACGCTCGTCGATCTGGATGACGATCGACTTCTGGGGCAGGTACTCCGAGTAGGGATAGTCCGTGCCGATCATCAGCAAGAGTTCACAGTTTTGGACTGCGTTGTAACCGGCCTTTGACCCTATCAAACCCAGCCCGCCGACGACGAAGGGGTGGTCGAAGGGGTACATTCCCAGGGCGCGGTACGTATGGATGATCGGCGCATTGAGGCGGGCGGCCAGCTCCGCAATTTCCGCCTTGGCGCCGAGTGCGCCGTGGCCGACGAAGATGGCAACCGAGCCGGCCGCGTTGATCAAACGAGCCGCCTCGTCGAGATCGAATTCCGAGGGCGATACCTCAGGCAGCTGCCGAAGGGTTGCAAGACTCACCGCGGGCTTCGACGTCTTCGCGCCGAAGACGTCCTGCGGGATGTTCAAGAGCGCGACGCCGCGAGAACCATATGCTGTCGCGATGGCTTCATGAATTTGACCCGGCGCCGCATCGGGCGAGTTGATCGCAGCGGCGTAGACGCAGGCGTCGCGGAAGGCCTGGACGTGATCGGCCGCTTGTAGATAAGCGATACCGCCGAGATTTCGCGGCACATCACCGCCGATCGCGAGCACCGGCGCATGGTCATGGCTCGCCTCGTACAAGCCGGCGAGCAGGTGCGTGGCCCCCGGCCCGGTGGTGCCCGCGCACACGCCCAAACGTCCGGTCAGTTTTGCCTGACCTGCCGCCGCCAGCGCCGCGCCTTCCTCGTGCCGAACGCCGATCCAAGCGATGCGTGAATCACGGCGGATGGCATCCGTGAAGGGGTTGAGTGCGTCACCGACGATGCCGAAAACTTCGGTCACGCCCAACTCGGCCAGCGTCGAAGTCAGTAATTCGCCGACGGTGTGATTCATTGTGGACCTTGTGCAATCGTGGACACACGAATTTGGACCGCGCATCTAATGCAAACAAGCATCGCGTCTTCTGTCTTGGTGTAAGGAGCCTCCTACGGGCGGTGGCAGCGATGGCGCGCAAATCCTGTTTCCCCGCTCAAAAAGGTTATATAATCCGCGGGCCTTCCCGATTCGGTTGGTATGATTTGGCATCGGCCTGAAAAGGAACCGTTCGGCGCTGTTGAGGGTGTGTCTCAAAGCGCCCGTAGCTCAACCGGATAGAGCACCGGCCTTCTAAGCCGGCGGTTGCAGGTTCGATTCCTGCCGGGCGCACCATCGCAATTGGAAGACTGTCGATGGTGGACGTAGCTCAGCTGGTAGAGCCCCGGATTGTGATTCCGGCCGTCGCGGGTTCGAGTCCCGTCGTCCACCCCAATTCCTGAGGTTTGGGTTTTAAGTCGCTGATTCGATTGGGATCAGGGATTTGCGTTCGAGTCATGAGGCGGCCACCCACCGAGCGCGGGTGCGCATCGCGAAGGATCTGAATGCAATCGCCTCCGAGCCTTCATGGCAGAGGTGCACCCCGCATCAATCTGATCTCCGACATGCGCGTCTCGTCAAAGATCACGAAGATGCCGCTCGAAATGACCACGCCGGTGCCGAGGACCAAGGTGAGGCTCGGATGCGCTGACCAGAAGATCCAATCGATGAGAAAAGCCCAGAGTATTGCGGTGTATTCGAAAGGTCCCACCACGGATGCCGGCGCGCGTCGGAATGCGTCGGTGAGCCAGTACTGGCCCAGCGCTCCAGAGACTCCAATCGCCGCCAGCCACTTCCAGTCGGGCGATTGAATCGGTTGCCACCCGGCGATACTCAACGCGCCGGCACCGACCGTGACCAGTGCAAAATACCAAAACACCATGGACATGCTCGAGTTGCGGGAGCCGAGCGAACGAACCGTGAGGCCGCTCAATGAATAGCACACGGTAGCCGCCGCCGCGGCGCTGGCGGCGATCCACGGCATCGCGCCTTGCGACCACGGCTGCAAGATCAAGAGGACCCCAACGAGGCCCGCGATGATGGCAAGCCATCGTGAGCGGGGCACCCGGTCGCCGAACAGCGGCACCGACAGGGCCGTCATCAACAAGGGCGCGGCCAGGAATAGCGAGTAGGTTTGCGCCAAGCTCAAGCGGTTTACCGCAAAAATGAAGCACACCAGCATGCTCACACCGAGCACGCCGCGCACCACGTGAAGCAGCGGGGAAGTCGCCCTGAGCTCTCGCCAGGAGCGCCGCCAAACGATGGGCGCCGCAATACAGATCAACGAAGCCAGGCTGCGGAGGCACGAAATCTGTATAGGGGCGTAATGAGAGGACAACCGTTTCATGGTCGCGTCCATGATCGCGAAAACGAACACGGCCGAAATCATGGATGCGATGCCGCGCAGCCGATCGGACTTAGTCTTCAACATAGGGTCGGTTCAAAGGGGTTCGCAATTCTAATGGGGGATGTTATCATTCACGGCTACGCTCGGCGTGTTGGGCAGCTGGCATTAGCCGTCGATCGCCAACATGTCGATCGTAAGATTTCACGCGATTCGGGCCGTTAGCTCAGCTGGTAGAGCAGTTGACTCTTAATCAATTGGTCGTAGGTTCGATCCCTACACGGCCCACCATAATTTGCTTTGAAAGACTTTCGGGGTCTGTTGGCGGAAGAGGTTTATACCACTTCGTGATCGACTGCGTTTTCCCGA